>Ga0183099_1001806_pt1 | contig 11762 bp, 10 predicted proteins | sample Biomet1_FD_127788 | JGI IMG/M metagenome (GOLD analysis project Ga0183099, IMG submission 127788) | Microbial communities from bioreactor (seeded with anoxic lake sediment) at LBNL, California, USA - Biofuel metagenome 1 | ecosystem: Engineered > Bioreactor > Anaerobic > Unclassified ... | reverse complement strand
GTTTTACTCCCGAGGAGTCACTTTTAGGTACTGAAGACAAAGTTGTAAAAGCTGCAGGCATCAAAGAAGATGACACACACAAAATTCTGTGGAAACGAGAAGGAAAGACTTTCACTGCAATACCTGTAGAGATAGGAATCACCAACGGTTCACTCACTGAAATTGTATCAGGAATTCCTTCCGGACAAGAAATTGTTGTTGACGCAACAGCAGGGCAGATACCAGGGCAAACCACACAGACTATTCAAGGAACAGAACAAAAAGAAAGTGAGAGTTCACCATTCATGCCACAACGTCCGGGAGCAAATAAAAAGAAATAACGATGACCAATAAGCCTATAATAGAACTAAATAATATCAAACGGCAGTTCATTGTCGGAGAGGAAACAGTACATGCCCTACGGGGAATATCTTTTTCTATCAACAAGGGAGAATTTGTCACCATCATGGGAACCAGCGGCTCGGGAAAGTCTACGCTTCTTAACCTACTGGGCTGTCTGGATACTCCCACTTCCGGAGAGTATTATCTGGATGGAGCCAAAGTACGGGAAATGGGAAAAGCAGAACGGGCTGTACTACGTAACCGAAAGATAGGTTTTGTATTTCAAAGTTACAACCTACTTCCCAAAACAACTGCCATAGAGAATGTAGAGTTGCCATTGATGTATAATGTAAATGTATCGGCAACCCAACGAAGAGAGAAGGCTATAAAATCTCTGGTTAGTGTGGGGTTGGGCGACCGACTGATGCACAAAAGTAATCAAATGTCTGGTGGACAGATGCAGAGAGTTGCTATTGCCCGTGCACTAGTGAATGATCCGGTTATTATTTTGGCCGATGAAGCTACTGGTAATCTGGACACACGTACATCATATGAAATATTAGTGCTCTTTCAGGAACTACACTCAACAGGACGAACAATTATTTTTGTTACCCATAATCCGGAAATTGCTCAATTCTGCAGCCGAAATATTATTTTAAGAGACGGTCACATTGTTGAAGATAAAATGAACGAAAAGGTCCTTTCCGCCAAAGAAGTACTAGATGCATTGCCCATTGAAAAAGAATAAAAGATGAACGGAACAAACTTATTTAAAATATCACTTAAGGCTCTAAACAATAACAAACTAAGAACATTCCTTACCATGCTTGGAATTATTATTGGTGTGGCATCAGTCATCACCATGCTTGCTATTGGACAAGGCTCAAAGAGAAGCATTCAGAGCCAGATCTCTGAAATGGGAAGTAATATGATAATGATTCATCCAGGAAACATGGAACGTGGAGGGGTACGTCAGGGAGCCAGTGACCAGCAAACACTGAAGCTGGAAGACTATCAATCCTTACGCGATAACTGTAAATATCTGGCAGGCGTATCTCCCGTAGTTAATAGTAGTGGACAGCTTATTTACGGAGCAAATAACTACCCCTGCTCTATTTATGGTGTTTCGCAGGAATACCTTGATATCCGCCAGTTTTCAGTAGAAAGTGGTGAATCATTCACAGATCAGGATATACTTGCTTCAGCAAAAGTATGCCTGATAGGTAAAACTATTGTTGATAATATTTTTACGGGAGGAGAAGATCCTGTGGGCAAAGTTATCCGTTTCAATAAAATTCCGTTCAAAGTGATCGGAGTATTAAAAAGTAAAGGATACAACAGTATGGGCCAGGATCAGGATGCTGTTGTGCTATCTCCATATACCACCATACAAAAAAGGGTACTAGCCATTACTCACATGCAAGAATTATATTGTTCGGCTCTGACCGAAGACCTTACAGAAAAAGCTACAGATGAAATTACAACAATTCTCCGTCACAACCACAAACTCAAAGAAACGGACGATGACGATTTTGACGTCCGTAGTCAGCAGGAACTCAGCACTATGCTGAGTTCCACAACTGACCTCATGACCGTTTTGCTGGCCTGCATTGCAGGAATCTCATTAATAGTGGGTGGCATTGGAATTATGAACATTATGTATGTCAGCGTAACGGAGCGAACCCGTGAGATAGGATTGAGAATGAGTGTAGGAGCCCGGGGAGTCGATATTCTGAGTCAGTTCCTTATTGAAGCAATTCTGATTAGTATCACAGGTGGTATTATCGGTGTAATACTAGGTATAGGAGCCTCATTTGGAGTCAAGTTAATTGCAAAATGGCCTATCTATATTCAACCCTGGAGTGTATTCCTTTCATTTGGAGTATGTACCATCACAGGTATATTCTTTGGCTGGTATCCTGCAAAGAAAGCTGCTGAGCTAGACCCCATTGAAGCTATACGATATGAATAATTCAGATATAAATGTAAATCTGAATTCCATTTTATTATATTTGCAGAAATTATGAAGCAAAACATCAAGAATCATCAACCCCTCGAATTGTTTATACACATATTAGGTTGGGGGCTTTTATTTGGTTTCCCTTTTTCTTTATGAACAGACAAGGGAATAATACCATAAGCCTGGCGGAGTATTTTCGTCATTCGGCAGTGCCCCTCTCCTTTTTTGTAGTGTTTTATGCAAACTATCTTTATCTGATCCCTAAATTTTTCTTCCGTCAGCAGGTAAGGCGTTATGTGATAATCAACATCATATTTGTGGCAATTGTGAGTCTTGGATTGCATTTCTGGCAGCAGATGAATTTTCCTCCTATACCAAAACCTCCTATTCCGCACATGCAAAAAGGGGCAGATTTCTTTCATCCCAGAAGATTTGAATCCAACTGGGTATTTTATCTTCGTGATGTATTCTCACTCACAATTACCGTGATATTGAGTACTACTATCAAAATGAGTTATCGCTGGACTGAAACAGAATCAGCCCGAAGTGAAGCGGAAAAGATCAAGGTTGAAGCAGAAAAGAGCAAGACAGAAGCAGAGCTGAAAAATCTAAAAAATCAGCTGAATCCACATTTTCTGCTCAACACCCTGAATAATATTTATGCACTGATAGCATTCTCTCCAGAGAAAGCCCAGCAGGCAGTACACGATTTAAGTAAGTTACTTCGGTATGTACTTTATGACAACAACCAAACGTTTGTGTCTCTGAAAAAAGAAGTAGCATTTATGCAGAACTATATTGAACTAATGAAAATCCGTCTATCGGAAGATGTTAAGGTTGATGTAAAATTCAGTATACTTACCAACACTGATACCAAGATTGCTCCGCTGCTTTTTATCTCTCTTATTGAGAATGCATTCAAACATGGAGTAAGTTACAGTGCTCCTTCCTTTATTAATATAAAGCTTGAGGAGTACGAAAACGGCACTATTGAATGCCACATTGAAAATAGTTATTTTCCAAAAAACGAAAATGATAAGAGCGGATCGGGTATTGGGTTAGAATCAATGCAAAAGCGACTTGAATTACTTTACCCAAATCACTACACGTGGAATAAAGGAATAAAAGGCAATATCTATGTTTCTGATTTAGTCATAAACAAAGAAGGATGATGACTGAATTAACAAAAAATACTAAACCATGACTCTAAACTGCTGTATTATTGACGATGAACCTTTAGCACTGGATCTATTGGAAAGCTATGTGTTAAAAACTCCTTTTCTCAACCTCACAGGAAAATACCTCGGTGCTTTACAGGCGATGAATGAGTTTCAGAGCAGTGAAGTTGATCTGGTCTTCCTTGATATTCAAATGCCTGGACTCAACGGACTCGACTTTTCCAGAATGATTGGTGAGAACACCCGTATTATCTTTACTACTGCCTTTAACCAGTATGCTCTGGACAGCTACAAAGTCAATGCACTAGACTATTTGCTCAAGCCTATCAGTTATCTGGATTTCATACAGGCAGCCAATAAAGCATTGCGTTGGTTCGAGGTTATTCGCCGCCCTTCGCCGCCTGTTACAGCTACCACTCCTTCAAATGAGCCTGTTGCTCAGTCTGCGGCTCCAAAAAAAGAAGGAATTGACAGTATCTTTATAAAAAGTGACTATAAACTGGTTCAGGTTAAGTTAGCCAATATTCTTTATATTGAAGGACTAAAAGATTACATTAAGATTTATACCGAAGGTGAACCCAAGCCACTTCTCTCACTAATGAGTATGAAGTCAATGGAAGAACTTCTTCCTTCGGCACACTTCATGAGAGTACATCGCTCCTACATTGTTCAGATTGATAAGATAAAAGTAATTGACCGAAACCGTATTGTTTTTGGTAAAACATATATTCCAATTAGTGACAGCTACAAAAAAGAATTCGCTGCATTTCTTAGCAACAGATCCTTATAAGCACAGTACCCCGCGTCCCAATTTAACTGCAAGAATAGCATATTCAATAATGTTTTGATTATTGAATATGCTATTCTTGCAGTTTATATATATATTTTTGTTTACTTAATTTTAGTACGGAATAAATGATTATTTTTTATCATATTATTCATTTACATCAATTTTTGCATGCTTTCAAACAAAATTGCATGTCTAATACACACATAAAACCATATATTTGTTGGCACAAAAGATAAACACAAACCAATATAACCTTATGTTACTATGAACAAGAATTATTTTACACTTTTATTATTGTTCGTTTTATTATTTTCTCTTCAATCAACAGCTCAACCAAACTACAATTTTAGCCAGATAAAAATGGAGAAGTTAGGCCGAGGTGTGGTAGCCATACGTAAAAACAGTGAAAACGTATTTATTTGCTGGCGTTATCTCACTTCCGATTCCATCAATACAACCTTTAATGTATATCGGGACGGAGCAAAAATAAATAAAGCACCAATATCAAATAAAACATATTACGTAGACACCTTGACTGCAACCAGCAGTTGCTCATACACAGTAAAACCAATAATTGACAATATTGAGAGCTCCACGACTTGTGTTCCATATATACTACCTAATAATGCACCAACTGGATATATTAATATTCCAATGGATGTACCTGCAGGAGGAACCACCCCCGATAATGTAACTTACACTTATTCTCCCAACGATGCAAGCATAGGAGATGTGGATGGAGACGGTGAGTATGAGATTATATTAAAATGGGATCCATCCAATTCTCAGGACAATTCTATTGACGGATGTACAGGCAATGTGTTTGTTGATTGTTATAAGCTAAACGGAACAAAGCTCTGGCGAATTGATTTAGGCAAGAATATCCGTGCCGGGGCTCATTATACGCAATTTATGGTATATGATCTTGATTCGGACGGTAAAGCAGAGGTTGTTATGAAAACAGCCGACGGCACAGTAGATGGTGTGGGAACTATTATTGGTAATGCTAATGCAGATTACCGCATACTGGCTGCTACAAACGGATATACCCGAATTGGACGGGTATTGCTGGGACCGGAATACCTTACAGTATTTAGCGGTGAAACGGGAGCTGCAATGAAAACCACAAATTACAAACCAGCAAGAGGCGCAACTACAGCTTCAGAGATGCAATCAATGTGGGGTGATAATTACGGAAACCGGGTAGACCGCTTCCTAGCCTGCATTGCATATTTAGATGGAATTCATCCCAGCGTTGTAATGTGCCGCGGATATTATACCCGAACAGTTCTTGTGGCCTATGACTGGCAAAACGGAGAGTTAACAGAAAAATGGAGTTTCGATTCAAAGGATTCAGGCAATAGTGGATATGCGGGACAGGGCTTCCATAGTTTACGGGTAGGTGACGTGGATGGAGATGGAAAAGATGAGATTGTATACGGTTCATGTACCATTGACGATAATGGAAAAGGTCTTTATAATACAGGTTTGGGCCATGGTGACGCAATACATATGACTGTATTCGACCCCGCCAAAGGAGGATTACAAGTTTGGTCATGCCACGAAAACAAAGTAGATGGTTCCACATACAGAGATACTCAAACAGGAAAAGTTCTTTTTCAGGTAAAAAGTGCCGAAGATGTAGGACGTTGCATGGCTGCCGACATAGATCCTAATCATAAAGGAGTTGAGATGTGGTCGTCAAGATCGGGAGGCATAAGAAACATAAAAGGAGAAGTGGTACGAAGTTCAACAAGCGGTGTATCCACAAACATGGCTGCTTGGTGGGACGGAGATTTGTTACGTGAGCTGCAAGACGGCACCAGCATTACCAAATACAATTATACCGCCGGAGGCAGCTCCTCTTGTCTAAGCGCGAGTGGTTGTTCCTCTAATAACACAACAAAAGCGAATCCTTGTCTGGTAGCCGATATTGTGGGAGACTGGAGAGAAGAATTGCTACTTAGAACACAAGATAATAAATCGCTAAGATTATATGTATCCACAAATGAAACTAATTATCGTTTTCATACCTTTCTGGAAAACCCCGTTTACCGCATAAGTATAGCCACACAAAATGTGGCATATAACCAACCGACTCAACCAGGGTTCTATTTTGGAGCAGATTTAGGGAAATGCTTCTCAGAGAGAACAGTCGTTTCTGATCAGGAAAGTGGCTTAACACTTAACGCAGGAATGAATTATGACAATTATCAATGGATGGCAAATAACAAAATCATAGGTGATACAAAATCAATTAATCTCACAACAAACGAAGTACCCCTAAATACAAAAACAAATATAAAACTGGCAGTAACCTTCAGAGGCTATCAATTTAATGATTCCATAGATGTAACCTTAACAAAAAATACAGTAACCTCTATCTCTGCAAACCAATTCGAGAATCAGGTTTCCGCTTACTTCAATAAACAGGATAAAGCAATTTATATTCAGCTCCCCAATGACAATGCTGCAAGTGAAATATCAGTAATTGGCATTGATTTCAAAACTATTTTCAAGGCGGATATAGCAAGTGCAACCAGAGAAATAAAAATTCCGGCTTCTTCACTCACAAAAGGGATTTATATAATAAAAATCAAAAAAGAGATCAGGTTATTAAAAAAAAGTATTTTTGCAATAACAACAAATTCTTTGTTGAACTGGAATTCAAACATTCATAACCTTTTGCTTGTTATAAAACAAAAACATAGAGAAACATGAAAAAATACACTATTGCTTTTTTTGATACTAAGTCTTATGACGAAGAATCATTTAACAAGGTTAATGAAGAGTTCCATTTTGAGATCAAATACTTCAAGGGGCATCTCAATAAAAACAATGTGATATTAACCAAGGATGTTGATGCTGTGTGCATCTTTGTAAATGACACGGCCGATGCTGAGATTATTGATGCTATGGTTCAAAATGGGGTAAAATTACTTGCTTTGCGATGTGCTGGATTCAATAACGTGGACATTGCTGCCACACAAAACAAAATGACTGTGGTACGTGTGCCGGCTTATTCCCCTTATGCTGTGGCAGAGCATGCCGTAGCGCTTATGATGGCACTTAACAGAAAGACTCATCGAGCATACTTGCGTACACGTGATGGAAATTTTGCTTTGAACGGATTGATGGGTTTTGATATGCATGGAAAGACCGCAGGTATTATTGGAACAGGGAAAATAGCAAAGATTCTGATTCATATATTAAAAGGCTTCGGCATGAATATTCTTGCTTATGATCTTTATCCAGATCTCAATTTTGCTCGTGAAAACCAGATTGTATATACATCTCTGGATGAACTTTATCATAGTTCAGATATTATCTCTCTGCACTGCCCACTCACTGACGATACTAAATATCTGATTAATGACTACTCAATCAGTAAAATGAAAGATGGTGTCATGCTTATCAATACCGGACGTGGACAGTTGATCCACACCAATGCCCTGATTGAAGGTCTGAAGAATAAAAGGATCGGTGCTGCAGGACTCGATGTATACGAGGAAGAGGGGGATTATTTCTACGAGGATAAGTCCGACAAAATCATTGATGATGATGTACTGGCTCGTTTGCTCTCCTTCAATAATGTAATAGTTACCTCTCATCAGGCCTTCTTTACCCAGGAGGCTTTAAGCAATATTGCGCACACTACTCTTCAAAATATAAAGGATTTTATTGAAGGACAACAGTTGGAGAATGAAGTGAGGATCAAATAAAAGTTTTTCTATTTTGATCTTCATTTTATTTATTTATAGTTAGACAGCCTATATTTTATCAGTCCATAAACAGCATACAAAGATATAGGCTGATGATTTATTACAATATAAGACAAACTGAAGCAACACTATTTTAAAAATTTTCCTTAATATAATTGTAACATCACATCAGAACTCATTTTTGTATAAAGTTCAACTAATAATGCTATTATATATCTTATTGCCAACTACTTAAATAACAGAAACAGATTAAATCAGGGAGTAATAACTGAATAAACAATTAAATAAAAGAAGTTAAGAGAAAAACCAAATTAAAAAACCACTGTTATATTTGTAACCAATTTGCAAAGGTAATGAGACATATTAAGCATACATTCATCTATATTCTGGTACTTGCGTTTATCTACATAGGCGCAGGTATTCCGCTTACGAGCTATTGCTGCCCGCAAAAGCAAGAGATGAAAATGTCTTGTTGCAATGACAAAGATCACAATTGCACCAAAACCACCATTCTTAAGGTTGGTAATTTTGAGAAGGCTTCTGCCTCTATCTCTGTTACCCCCATACTGAATTTGGTTACAGATGCTCTTACTCTATATTCTTATCAACAACCTCAAACTGAGATTGCGCTAAATGACGACTATGGCTATCCGCCCGGTACATATTCTTCGCGGCATTATCTCTGTCTCTATTGTGTATTAGTGATTTGATTATCAGTTTCGTACTGCCATGGTTTACTGTGGCAGTTGAGAACTTATATAATTAAACCATATTTAAATACACAGAAATAATGAAAATATATATTGCATTACTTTTGGCTTTACTAGCTACAAGTACCTATGCACAACAACCGCCGATTACCGGAACAGTATCCGATACGGAAGGAGAACTTATAATCGGAGCAAGCGTTGCATGGAAAAACTCTACCATTGGAACAACTACAGATGTCGATGGTAAATTTGAAATAAAGCCTTTAACAGGAAACAAAGAACTAACAATAAGCTTTATTGGTTATGAGCCTGTTACGCTCGCTATCAATTCAAAGACAGCATTCCCTATAAAGGTTAAGCTCAAACCGGGCATTGAACTAAAAGAGGTTCAGGTCACTGGTAGAAAAATAGGATTAGTTCAAAACAGAGCCGGTATTCTGAATTCACAAACCATCACTTCTACCGAGCTGCTTCGTGCCGCTTGTTGTAATCTGGGCGAAAGCTTTGAAACAAATCCTTCGGTAGACGTATCTTACAGTGATGCGGCAACAGGTGCCAGACAGATAAAACTGCTAGGATTATCGGGTACTTATGTGCAAATGCTTACTGAAAACATACCAAATTTCCGCGGAGCAGCATCTCCTTACGGACTGGGATATATTCCCGGACCGTGGATGCAAAGTATTCAGGTTTCTAAAGGGACCTCTTCTGTAAAAAACGGGTATGAGGCAATTACCGGACAGATTAATGTGGAGTACAAAAAACCACAGACAGCAGATATCGTTTCCGCAAATATTTACGAGAATTCCATGGGTCGCTTTGAAGCAAATGCTGATGCATCTGTTCTTCTAAATAAAAATCTTAGCACAATGGTCTTTGCTCATTATGAGAATGAAACCAAAGAGCAAGATGACAACCATGATGGATTCAGTGACTCTCCTACTATGGAGCAATATAATCTGCAAAATCGGTGGGAATACCATAAAGGCAACTATATGTTTCACGGTGGTATAAAAGGGCTCAGCGAAAAAAGAGCTAGCGGACAGATGAACAATATGAGCAATCCTTATCGTATAGGGATTAATACAGACAGGGTGGAACTGTTTGCCAAGAATGCCTTTATTCTAAATCCAAAGAATAACAGCAGTGTGGCATTAATCCTTTCCGGAAGTGTGCATAATCAAGACTCGTACTTTGGTAGAAAGCTTTACGATGTGAATCAGAACAACGGCTATGCTTCTCTATTGTTTGAAACCGATTTCACAAAAAAGCACAACCTATCCACCGGACTAAGCTTTAATTATGATTCCTATGATCAGAGTTATAGGCTCACACATGATGCTGCTCAATCAAGTACAGACGATTTTATCAAAGAGTCAGTATCCGGAGCTTATGCTCAATACACCTATAATCCAAATGAAAAGTGGACTTTAATGGCTGGTTTGAGAGGTGATTACAGTAGTCAGTACGGATTTTTTATAACTCCTCGTGCTCATATTAAATATAACATGAATGAGTATGTAAACCTTCGCGCTTCTGCCGGAAAGGGATACCGCACCACTCATGTATTGGCGGAGAATAATTATTTGCTAGCAAGTAGTCGTAATGTGAACATTGCTGATAATCTGAATCAGGAAGAGGCATGGAACTTTGGAGCAAGCGCTTCTTTCTACCTTCCTATAGCAGGAAAAACGCTGAATATTAACAGCGAGTATTACTATACCGATTTCGTTAAGCAGGTAGTAACCGACATGGATACTGATCCTCACGCAGTGAGCTTTTATAACCTAGATGGAAAATCTTATGCAAAGAACTTTCAGGTGGAAGCCACTTATCCGTTCTTTAAAGGATTCACACTTACAGCGGCTTACCGAATAACAGATGTAAAAACTACCTACAATGGAGTTCTAAAAGAGAAACCGCTGACAGGAAAATACAAAGGACTGGTAACAGCCTCTTACCAAACTCCAATGAAGATATGGCAGTTTGACACCACTCTTCAGTTCAACGGTGGTGGACGTATGCCTTCACCTTATACCAATACAGACGGAACGCCTTCGTGGGACGAACGCTATAAAGGCTTTCCGCAGCTGAGTGCACAGATTACCCGCTTCTTCCGTTTAGGTTCCATCTATGTTGGAGCAGAGAATCTAACAGGATTTACACAGAAAAATCCGATTGTTGCAGCCAATGATCCTTACGGAAACAATTTTGATTCCACAATGATTTGGGGACCAGTGCAACACGGAAGCAAGTTCTATGTGGGAATCCGATTTAATTTACCAAGAATAACTGACTAAAAACAAGATTATGAAAACAAATTAATTCTTTCAATCGTAGCAATCTTTTTTGCACTAAACACTGTTTCAGCAAAAGATATTAAAAGTATCACTCTCAAAGTAGAGGATATGATGTGTGAAATTCATGAAGCAAAGATCACCAATATGCTTCGTTTTGAAAAAGGAGTAAAAGAGATAAAAACAGATGTACCAAGCCGCATCGTTATCATTAAATATGATGCTGAAAAGAACACTCCTGAAAAGCTGATCAAATCTTTTGATAAGGTGAAATGTACCGCAGTATTAGTACCTGAGATTAAAGACAATAACAATAAAAAGTAACTATCTTAATAATTAAAAATAGTAGTAAGATGAAAACATTAAAATTTAAAACCAGTGCCATGTGCAGTGGATGCGTTGCCACCATCGGTAAGAGTCTGAACGATATAGTAAAACCGGAACAATGGTCTATTGACGTCAACTCTAAAGATAAAGTTCTGACAGTGGAAACAGATAAGGAAGCCGATGAAATTATCCGCCAGGTTCAGAAAGCAGGCTATAAGGCTGAACTGATCTGATTCTGACCAGCTAATATGAAAGAGGGCATTTCCGCAAAGAAATACCCTCTTTTTTGTTCAATTCAAATAGCGATTTATTAAAAGCTATTCCATCCGTAAGTTTCAGTTCAAAATCGGGTGCTTTATCACCCTCCTTTACAATATATCCCCTCTCATCGGCAGCAACCTTCTTCTCTGTCGCTTCTTTCTTTTTGCTGAGCACTCACCTGAGTAGCTCCCACGCC
>Ga0183099_1001805_pt1 | contig 11770 bp, 8 predicted proteins | sample Biomet1_FD_127788 | JGI IMG/M metagenome (GOLD analysis project Ga0183099, IMG submission 127788) | Microbial communities from bioreactor (seeded with anoxic lake sediment) at LBNL, California, USA - Biofuel metagenome 1 | ecosystem: Engineered > Bioreactor > Anaerobic > Unclassified ... | reverse complement strand
TTAAATGTCCAAGAGAATTTATTCCAAATTGATAATTGCAATATATATTGCTGTTCTACTTAATAATTAGGCATATTCGAAAAAATAACAAGTCAGTATGCTAATCTACTTTGTTTTAAGATAAAATAGATTAGCATCTTTAACTTCTTATCTTCTTTATATATGCCTTATCTTTTTAATTTTTAATTCTATTTTTTCTTTTTTATAACTAAAGGATACATAATAGATCCAATAAGAGTTTCTCCTTTTCTTATTTCACTACCTTTATCTGCAATTACATTGTCTAATACTGCTTCATCATCAATTTTGCTATTTTGCATTATTATACAATCCTTAATCTTAGTGTTTTTACCTATATATACTCTTCTGCCTATTATGCAATTTTCAACAGTTCCTTCAATACGACAACCATTTGCTATTATTGAGTTTATAACATTACTCTTATCTGAATAATGAGTTGGAGCCTCATCCTTAGTCTTTGTATAAATAGGTCTCTCCTCATTAAAAATTTCTTTGCTTATCTTTCTATTTAGAAATCCTACATTACTATCATATAATGCCTTAATTGAATTTATACAATCTAAATGTCCCTTAAATTCATAAGCTCCAGCAGTTAAAGGATTTAGATTATTATGAATATATTCTTTAACTTTTCTATACATTCCACTACTTACACATTCATTTACAATATCTATAAACAAATCAGTCTTTAATATATACATTTCCATATTAATATTAGCTTTTGGATTTTTTCCTATATTTTCGCCTACGCTTATAACACTTTCTGAGTCATCAAAATTTAATACTCCACAGTCCCCAAAAGCTTCATCTGCATTGTTCACCTTTTTATATACCATCGTAATATCTTTTCCTGTACTTTTATGGTATTCTAATACTTCATTATAATCTATATTACAAATCATATAGCTTGGTGCTAATAATACATATTCTCTTCTACTATGAGTTAAAAATTGTATGTTCTCAGCAAAATTATGAACATCGTCATAAACAGGTTCATCATTGCCAAAATTAAAAACTTTTAATCCATCTTTTTTTCTATTCAAATCCCATGGTCTACCATTTGTCAAATGATCTATTAACGATCTTGATTTATTCTTTGTAAAAATACCTATACAGTTAACGCCCGAGTTAGTCATATTCGATAATACAAAATCTATAACTCTATATCTCGCTGCAATTGGAACTGAAGCAAGAGATCTATTTACAACTAATTCTCCCATTCTATTTTCATTTTCATCTAAGTTAATTATACCAATACAATTTTTCATTTCTTTCTCCCCCTTAGTGATTCCTCTAAACAGCTTTGTTATTTTCTATAACTGTACCCATTTTTACTTCTTCTTTTGCTCCAATAATAGCTATTTCATCACCTAAAGAAATTTTGCAATCCTTTCTAACAATAGCCCCACTTCCGACAATTGCTTTTTCAATAACTACGTTATCTCCTATCTTTGCATCTGTCATAATTATTGAATCACGAATAACTGAATTTTTACCTATTTGAACTCCTTGGAATAGTATAGAATTCTCAACTTGTCCATTAACAACACAACCTTCAACGATTAGTGAATTAGATACCTTTGCATTTTCACCTATATATTGTGCTGGTCTTACTGGATTAACCGAATATATCTTCCAATCCTCTTCATGTAAATCAAGTTCATTATCGTCCCTGATTAGGTCCATATTTGCTTCCCATAAGCTATCTATAGTACCAACATCCTTCCAGTATCCTTTAAATGGATAAGCGACCATCTTATTTCCATCACCAAGCATACTTGGAATTATATTCATTCCAAAATCATTCTTTGAAGTTTTATCACATTCATCTTCTCTTAAATATTTCTTAAGAGTTTTCCAATTAAAAATATATACTCCCATAGATGCTAAATTATTTTTAGGATTTTTAGGTTTTTCTTCGAATTCATATACTGATAAATCTTCTCTAGTATTCATTATTCCAAATCTGCATGCTTCATCCATTGGCACTTCAATTACTGCGATAGTTGCCTCTGCTTGCTTTTCTTTGTGGAAGTCTAACATTTTTGTATAATCCATTTTATAAATATGATCTCCAGACAAAATTAAAATATATTCTGGATCATATCTATCAACAAATTCTATGTTTTGATAAATTGCATTTGCAGTTCCCTTATACCATTCTCCACCTTTTTCTTCTTGATATGGAGGTAATATGCTCACTCCACCTTGAGCCCTATCCAAATCCCATGCTTCACCTATACCAATGTGTGCATTTAATTCTAGAGGTTTATATTGAGTTAATACCCCTACTGTATATATCCCTGAATTTGAACAATTACTTAATGGAAAATCTATAATTCTATATTTCCCCCCAAATGGTACTGCTGGTTTTGCTAATTTTTTTGTTAATACCCCTAATCTTGATCCTTGTCCACCAGCTAATATCATTGCTACCATTTCATTTTTACCCATAATATTATCTCCTCTCATATGTTATTGTTCTCATTAGATAAAATTTTAATATTTTATGCTTATATATTTTAATAATATGCTTAACATATTGTTTTATTCCTTAATACGTTTATAGCATATTATCTTTACAGTAATTATTGTATATTATGATTAACCCTCGAAAATGTTATTTTACACAGTATATTATACACTTTATTGTAAGCAAATACCATAAAGTGTGCCCTAATACTATTCGTCAACTTTCAGCTAATTAATCATATTATAATTAATTAATTTTACGTAATATTTTAAAATTATATGGAAAAATACTTATTATACTGTTATTCCCCACAAATCTGTATTTCTCACTAACATTAAATAAATTAACATAATACCCATTTAAACTAATATCCTTAATTACTTTTTGTCCATTTGAAACATTAACTAAAACTATGATTTTCTCATTTTCATAATTTCTTTCAAATACGAATACATCTGAATCTGTTTCATGAATATTTAAATCCCCTTTTTTTAGCCCATTTTCATTATTTCTTATACTTACTATTTTATGATAAAAGTTAATAAGGTTTTTATCTTCTTTTCCCCACGGATAACTTTTTCTATTATCAGGTTCTTTTCCGCCTTTTAATCCTGTTTCGTCACCATAATATATGAGTGGTACCCCTGGCAATGTAAATTGAATGACTACAAGCAACTTCAATAATTCTATATTTCCATCTAAAACAGTTAAGATTCTTTCGGTATCATTTGTACCTACAACATTTATATTTCCATAAAAGCTTTCTCTAGGGTAATTTTCATATAAGGACATAATTTTTGTTTAAATCTATCTGATGTTATATATCCTTTAGTAAAATTAATTAAATATTCTCTTAATGGATAGTTTGTAACAGCTTGCACTTCTTTACCTTGCAAATATTTTCGTCTTTTTGAATAACTAACTTTATTAGATGCATCATCCCAAATGTCCCCCAAGAGTACAGTATCTTTATTAATTTCTTGCATTCTTGTTCTAATTGATTCTATAAACTCATCCGGAAGCTCATCTATTACATTTAATCGCCATCCACGAGCACCGAAATCTATCCACTTTTTTATAATAGAATTATCATTTTTTATAATGTAATCAATATATCCCTTTTCCATTGAATTAACATTCGGTCTTTCACTAATTCCCCACCATGACTCATACTGATATGGATATCTAGTGAATTTATACCAATCATGATACTTTGAATTAGGAGATTGATATGCGCCAATATCATTATAATTACCTAATTTATTAAAATATTTGCTATCGGAACTAGTATAACTTAATACTACATCTAGAATAATTTTAATTCCTTTGCTTTCTGCTACTTCACATAATTCTCTAAATTCATTATTTGTGCCAAACATTTCATCTATAAATTCATAATTCCCTGTATCATATTTATGACAGCTAGAAGATTTAAATATAGGACTTAACTGTATTATACTGGCTCCTAAAGACTTTATATAATCTAATTTCTTTATGATACCTTTTATATTTCCACCATAAAAGTCCCATCTAGCAATCCATCCCAAACTATCTTTAATATACATGGGACTATCGTCCCATCTCCCATATATAAATGAGTTTTCTTTTGGAGAATTTATAGCGTTGTCTTCATTTCCATTATAGAATCTATCTATAAGAATTTGATATACTACTCCTTCTTTATACCAATTAGGTATATAAGATTTTTCATATACAGTCACTTGATACGGCACAGGATTATAATTATATATTTGACCAACACCACCTAAATGTTCATCATTGTTTCCATAATATAACCTATCATATCCATCTATTAGAATAAAGTAATATTCTAATATCCCCAAAGCATCAGATGTATCAATTTCTACAGAATATCTAAATTCACCATTATTTAAATACTCCTTTTGCATCCCCATATTTAGTCTAGTGCCATCAAACTGTATCAATTCTACTGCTACTATTATTTCTCTATCAACATTAATTGACAGTTTAACCTTTTGACCAACTTCTACAGCTCCGAAAGGCTTCCTAAATTTTATGCTTTGCGAGTCATGTACTACCTGTAAACCGTCCATTAAATTAACCTCCTATAGATTCTTATAAATTACTTCTGATCCCCAAATCCCTGTTGCATATTCTTCAATTGTTCTGTCAGATGAGAATATTCCTGAATGTGCAATATTAATTCCACACATTCTTTGCCATTTATTAGTATCTCTATAAAGAGTATCAACTTTATCTTGAGCTTTTAAATATGAATCAAAATCTTGCAGAACAAAAAATTCATCATTATAAGTTATTAGATTTTCATAAATGCTTCTAAATCTTTCTTTATCATTATGATATTTTCCATTTACTAAATCATCAATTACTCTTTTTACTCTTCCATCACTATTATATATATCTATGGATTTATATCCTCCATATTGATAATAGTTGAGCACTTCATCTGCATTTAATCCGAAAATTACTATATTGTCATCTGTAACTTCATCCTTTATTTCAATATTAGCTCCATCTAATGTAGCTACTGTAATAGCTCCATTCATCATAAATTTCATATTTGATGTTCCTGATGCTTCTTTTGTCGTTGTAGAAATTTGCTCGCTTACATCTGTACCTGGAATAATCTGTTCTGCTAATGAAACTCTGTAGTTTTGAATAAAGACTACTTTTATTTTTTCATTTACTCTAGGATCATTATTTATTTTGTTAGCAATACTATTTATTAATTCGATAGTATTTTTAGCTAAATAATATCCTGGTGCAGCTTTCCCTCCAAATATGAATGTTCTTGGCACAATATCATAATTAGGATTATCAATCAATTTATTATATAAATCCATGATTCTTAAACAATTAAGTATTTGCCTCTTATAAGCATGTATTCTTTTAACTTGAACATCAAATATAGAATTAGTGTCTATACTTATATTATCATTGTTTAATATAATATTTGCCAGCTTATCTTTGTTAAATTTTTTTATTTTTGTTAATTGTTCTAAAACAACTTCATCACATAAATACTTTTCAAAATTTTTCAAATCAATTGGATGCCTTATGAAACTATCTCCAATTGTATCTTTTATTAATTTTGTAAGTTCAGGATTACTCTTTAAAAGCCATCTTCTATGAGTAATTCCATTTGTTTTATTGTTAAATTTATTTGGATATAAGTAATAAAAATCCTTCATTTCCTTTTTCTTCAGTATTTCTGTATGAAGTTTAGCTACTCCATTTACACTATAGCTACCTACAATTGCTAGATGTGCCATTTTTACTTTGTTATCTGCTATTATAGACATTCTATTAACCTTATCTGAATTACCTGGGTACTTATTCCAAAGTCCTTCACAATATCTTTTATTTATTTCTTCAACAATCATATATATTCTTGGAAGTAATTTCTTAAACATATCAACTGGCCATTTTTCTAAAGCTTCTGCTAGAATTGTATGATTCGTATAAGATATTGTATTAGTAGTTATTCTCCATGCAGTATCCCATTCTAAGCCTTCTTCATCTACTAATATTCTCATAAGTTCTGGTATTGCAAGCGTAGGATGAGTATCATTAATATGGATTGCTGCCTTTTCATCTAACAATTCTATATCTTTACCATGCTTTTTAAAATGCCTTATAATACTTTGAACTCCTGCTGAAACAAAAAAGTATTGTTGTTTTAATCTAAGCATTTTTCCTTCATAAAATGAATCTTCTGGATATAAAACTTGTGAAATTGATTCAACTGAATTTTTATATTCAATTGCTTTAAGAAAATCTCCTCGATTAAATGATGAAAAATCAAATTCATTTGAAACTGCTTCTGCACTCCATAATCTAAGAGTATTAACAATTTCATTTTCATATCCTACAATTGGGGTATCATAAGGAACAGCTAAAACTGGTTCAAAATTTATATGTGTAAAGTTCAAACATCCATTTACTTCACTTACTTTTATTTCTCCACCAAATTTAACAATTTCAGCTTTTTCAGCTTTTCTTTTTTCCCATGCATTTCCTTCTTTTAACCAATCATCAGATACTTCTACTTGTTTTCCATCAATGATCTTCTGCTCAAAAAATCCGTGCTTATATCTAATTCCGCAACCATTTCCAGGAATATTCAAAGAAGCCATTGAATCTAAAAAACATGCTGCAAGTCGACCAAGGCCTCCATTGCCTAACGCTTGGTCTTGTTCTAAATTTTCTAAATTTTCTAATTTTATATTCAAATCTGACAAAGCGTCTTTACATACATCTCTTATTCCTATATTTAATAATGCATCTCCAAGTAGCCTTCCTAATAAGAACTCCATAGAAAAGTAATAAACTTGCTTCTCTCCTGTTTTATTATATTTCTTATTGGTTTTAAGCCATGTTCTTGTAACATAATCCCTCACTAAGCTTGCTAAAGAATCATATTTTTGTTGGTTATTCCCCTCTTTTAATTCAATCCCATGCATCTCCAAAAACTTATTTACATAAGCTTTTTTAAATGTCTTTTTATCCATTTCGAGCATTCATGTCCCCCCTTATCCCGTTGTTCTAATCTTGCCCTGTCAACTCTCTGTACATATTTAAATATATCTCAGCTGATTTATTCCAACTATTATCAGATTTCATTGCCTGTTTAATAAGGTTGTTCCACTTCCTTTTATCTTTGTATATCCACAAAGCATATTGTATTATATTATGCAAATCATCTGAATTATAATTTGTAAAACTAAATCCATTACCCTCTTCAGTATATTCATTATACGCCGCAACAGTATCCTTTAACCCACCAGTTTCTCTAACTATAGGAATTGAGCCATATCTAAGTGCTATTAATTGTCCAAGTCCACATGGTTCAAAAAGTGAAGGCATCAAAAACATATCACATGCGGCATAGATTTTATTTGCTAAAGCATTATCAAATCTAATATTTGCAGATACTTTATTTCCATATCTATAATCTAACCATCTAAAATGATCTTCATAAGGCTTATCACCAGTTCCTAAAACTACTAATTGCACATTTTGTTGTAATAATCTATCTGAAATATTAACTAATAAATCAATACCCTTTTGATGTGTTAATCTTGTTACCATTGCTATCATTGGAATATTTTCATCAACAGTCAATCCTAATTCCTTTTGCAATTCAGTTTTATTTATCACTTTATTTTCAATTGAATTTATATCATAATTCTGTTTAATAAATTTATCTGTTTTAGGATTAAATTCATCATAATCTATACCATTTGTTATTCCTCTTAGTGCATAGGATCTCTCCTTTAATACACTGTCTAATCTTTCACCATATTCAGGTGTTTGTATTTCATTTGCATAGCTATTACTAACAGTTGTGATTATATCAGAATAATATAACCCCCCTTTCATATAACTTACACCTAGATCAAATTTTAAGCATGTATTATTATAAAGTTCCATATCAAACCCAAATAATTCTGGTAATATCTGAGGATCAAAAACTCCTTGAAATGCTATATTATGAATGGAATACACACATTTCATATTCCAATAAAACATATCATCTCTTTTATATTGAAACTTCAGTAATACAGGAATCATCCCTGTTTGCCAATCATTACAATGAATTACGTCCGGTTGCCAATCTATTTGTCTTAACATGTCAAGTACAGCTCTATCAAAAATGCAAATCTTTCTGCATCATCATAAAAACCATATATTTCATTCCTATTAAAATATTTTTCATTGTCTAAAGCATAATATGTGACTCCATTATATACACATTCCCAGACTCCACAAAATTCTTCTCTCCAACCAACTCTAACATTAAACCATTTATTAAATCTTAATTTATCTTTTACTTCCCAATTAAGTTCTTTATATTTTGGTATCACAACTCTTACATCTGCACCTTTTTGTACAAGTGCTTTCGGTAATGCGCCCGCAACATCTCCAAGGCCCCCGCTCTTAATAAATGGACCAGCTTCTGATGCTACAAATAAAACTCTCATTCTTTATCCCCCTTAGTATAATAAGCATATCTATATCTTATTAGTTATTACCTTTTAGCAATAATTAATAAAATTTCATTTGATATCTAGTTGTTCTAACACCCATCTCTTTAGATAGGAGCTAAAAACCTTTCAATCCTAGGCTCTAGGTACCCCCAGGCAACAATGTTATTCCTGTGTTTACTAAGTTCCCCTTGTAGATACATTGTGCTCCTTGAGGGTATAAGTTTAACTAAATTCAGCTGAAGCATAAAACTCCACCTAAAAAGTTTAACCTTATTTTTTTCTATTCACTCATTTCTTTAAGTTCATCACTGTCTTTAACAAATAATTCTTCAATTACTTTCACTTCTTGTTCTATATTGATTTCATTTACTTTTAATACTAATGTAGCCATTGGTGGAACTTTTATTTTTATTGAATATGGTTGCTTTTGGAATGGTGCTTTTTCAGATATTAATGTATCATCCATTGTTTGCCCTGAACCACCATATTTACTATCATCAGTATTAAATATTTCTTCATAACTTCCTAGGAACGGTACTCCAATTTGGTAGTCATAATATACTTTAGAAGTAAAGTTTATTACAAATACTAATGTATCTTGATCATCTCTTCCTTCTAGTGAAAATTTAATATACTTTGCTCATTATTATCTGCTTCTATCCAATTAAACCCTCTATCATCATGATCAAGTTCCCAAAAAGCCTTGTTATTTATATATAAATTGTTTAAATCTTTACAAAATAATTGTGTCTTTTTATGCATTTCTAAATCATCAATTAAATTCCATTCTAATTCTTTGTATTCTCTCCACTCTATTGTTTGTGCAAATTCACATCCCATAAATACTAGTTTTTTACCTGGATGACCCATCATATAACCCATAAATGCTCTGAGTCCTGCAAACTTATTCCATTCATCTCCCCACATTTTATCTATTAGTGGCTTTTTACCATGAACAACTTCGTCATGTGAAAGAGGTAATAAGTAATTTTCAGCATGATTGTACATCATTGCAAATGTTATATTTCTATGATTATTCTTTCTATATTGGGGATCTATTTCAACATATTCTAATGTATCATTCATCCAACCCATATTCCATTTCAAATTAAATCCTAATCCATCATTATTTGTAGGTTTGGTTATATTAGCCCATGATGTTGATTCTTCTGCTATCATAAGTGCTGTTGAATATTCTGCAAAAACTGCTTTATTTAATTCTTTTAAGAAATCTATTGCTTCTAAATTCCCATTTCCACCCAACTTATTTGGGACCCATTCTCCATATGATCTACTATAATCTAAATATAAAATACTAGATACGGCATCTACTCTTAATCCATCAACATGAAATTCTCTATACCAATATAATGCATTTGATATTAAATAACTCTTTACTTCTGGTCTACCTAAATCAAAATTACAAGTTCCCCAGCCTTTATTTTCAGCTCTCCACTCGTCTTGGTATTCATATGTTGGTGTTCCATCAAATTTATATAATCCATGAGAATCCTTACAAAAATGTCCTGGAACCCAATCCATTATTACTCCTATATTTTCTTCATGTAGTTTATCTATTAATTTTTTAAGACCTTCTATTGTTCCATATCTACTGGTTGGCGAATAATATCCTGTTCCTTGATATCCCCAAGAAGCATCTAATGGATGTTCAACAAGTGGCATAATTTCCACATGTGTATATCCCATTTCTTTTACATACTTAGGTAATTCCTTAGCAATCTCTTCATAAGTTAAAAATCCACCGTCTTTATTTGTTTTCCAAGAACCTAGATGTACTTCATATATATTTAGTGGTTCTTCTAAGACATTTACTTTATTTCTTTTCTCAATCCATTTATGATCATTCCAGCTGAAGTTTTTAGGTTCGTAGACTATTGATGCACTATCTGGTCTTAATTCAGTTTGTATTGCATATGGATCCGCCTTATATTCTCCTTTTTCACCATCTTTTCCTATTATGCAATATTTGTATTTATCTCCAACCTTAGCTTCTGATAAAAAGCCTTTCCACAATCCATTTTCAGTTATTTTTTCAAGTTTATATTCATCTTTCACTTCAAAATTATTGAAATCTCCAACAACATATACATCCTTAGCATTAGGTGCCCAAGTCGCAAATTGTACACCTTTCTTTCTTTTTTCAGTCTTAATATGTGATCCTAGTATGTTGTAAGTTTCATAATTTTTACCTTGATGAAATAAGTATGTGTTAAAGCTAGTTATATCCGTACTATCCACTTTTTCTACAACCTTTTTAACTGTATTTTTTATTTCTTCTGCTTTAGATTGTGTTTTTACTTCTTTTGCAACAGCTACTTTAGTTTTTGTATTTACTTCTTTTTCAACAACTGTTTTAGTTTGTACTTGACTTGATTTCTTTGAAGGTGATTTTCTTGTAGCAGTAGTTGGCTTACTTGCAGGAGTTTCAGTAGTTTTAGCTATCTTACTATTAGTCGTCTTAGATACTGATTTTGTAGTTGATGTTTTAATCCCAGTAACTTCCTTATCATTCCCGATTTCTGTCTTGATATCTTTCACAACTCTTTGTACTTCTTTTTCTTCATCTATATCTTTTGGGGTTTTATCTATTTTGCTATCTTTATTCCCGTGTATTTTTAAAGCAATTTCTTGCTTTTCTTCAGATTTTACTGAAGTTTTAGCTCCTCCACTTTTCCTTGCACTCGTTTTCTTTGCAATTTCCTTAGGTTTTGATTCAACCTTAGCTTTCAGTATTTTTTGTTATAATTTCTTTTTCTTTAATTGTTGATAGAACCTTATTAGATTCTGATTTTATTACCTCATTTGAAATAACTTTCTTTTGTGCATTACTTGCACTTTTAGTATTTCTTTCTTTCGTACGAATTGAAGAACCTTCTTTTACTGTTGTTTCCTTCTCTTGTTCTATTGGTTTATTTACATTTTCTTCAATTCCCATTTGCTCTTTATTATTAACTTCATTGATTTTACGCTTATTTTGCATTAAATCATACCCCCATCCATATTTGTATCCCTCTCATAATATTAAATTTACATATTTTTTCTTTAACTTTTAGTATATATATATCTTACCAAATTTTGTGGTATATTTCACTTGTTTTCTATATTTTTTTATAAAATTTATTAAATTACTTGATTGGTATGAATTTAATTATAGCCTTATATGCAGAAAAAATGCATTAAATTAATTTATACATTATCGATGAAATTTGACTTTACTTAAAACTTGCTTTAAGAGCTGACAACAGTTTAATTGTTTACACAA
>Ga0183099_1001804_pt1 | contig 11775 bp, 9 predicted proteins | sample Biomet1_FD_127788 | JGI IMG/M metagenome (GOLD analysis project Ga0183099, IMG submission 127788) | Microbial communities from bioreactor (seeded with anoxic lake sediment) at LBNL, California, USA - Biofuel metagenome 1 | ecosystem: Engineered > Bioreactor > Anaerobic > Unclassified ... | reverse complement strand
AATCTCTCGCCGTAACTTACAATTGTATCGGCTGTCTTTGTGGAAAGATCTTTGATAAGACTGATTCCCTGAAAAATATCTTTCAGTTCATCAAGAAGTGCACGTACTTGCTTTTGAAGAGTTACTTGTCTTTCGCCTGCCGGAATCACATCTTTAACCATATTGATATGACGCATCACTATTTCACGAAATTCCTTTTCGTAAGATGCATCACCGGCAGCCAATTTTAGAGGTGCTTATCAGCTGATCTGTTATGCCTCCTAATGCGGAAAACTACAACAATAACAGGCTCTTCTGACGACTCAACTATTTTTTTAACATTTAAAATGCTGTTCACGGAACCTACGGATGTTCCGCCGAATTTCATTACTTTCATGTTTACAATTTTAAGGACTTACACCTCACAAGGCACAAGTTATATGAATGAACTAAATAATAAGATTTTATTGATGCCTACCGTCTGTAAGCGTGATTCACGTAGAAACACAAAACTATCCCTAACCCCAAAGGGTTGTGGTGCACATGGATGTGGTATGTGGATAGTAATTTGTCATAAAATTATTTTCTATCGTTACTGATAAGTGGTGCAAAAATACAAATTATTATTATCAATCTATCACTTTTCAGGAAAAATTTGTGATAAAAAGCCTATAAATCAAGAAAAAAATAGAAGAAACAAATTCATGCACCCACTTTTAATTTATAAAACAAGAAAGATAATTTACTTTTTATTGTACAGGTGAATCTTTTCTTTTGTACAAAACAGTATCTTCTTTTATAGAAAAGAGGCTTTCTTCTGTATAAAACATTTTTAAAGATTCATCAGAGATAAGAAAAATAAAAAGGATCACTTTTTTGTTTTAATGGATTCTTATAAAATAAAACAATCATTTTCTTGCAGAATGATATGCACTTTTATATCATTTTGTTATTAAATATCAGTATAATGCCTATATTTGCACAATACAAAAGGTAAAAGACAAAGGATGAAACAAGAATATACTTCCGTATTGATAATTTATACCGGTGGAACGATCGGGATGATTGAGAATGCTGAAACAGGAGCTTTGGAAAACTTCAACTTTGAACAACTACAAAAGCATGTTCCTGAACTTAAGAAGTTGGATTTCAAAATAGATTCCTGCCAATTCGACCCTCCTCGTGACTCTTCAGACATGGAGCCTGAGGCGTGGGCAGATCTTGTACGGATTATCTATGAAAATTATCAGAAATATGACGGATTTGTCATCCTTCACGGAACAGATACCATGGCTTACACAGCTTCTGCGCTAAGCTTTATGCTGGAAAACCTCAATAAGCCTGTAATACTTACCGGTTCACAGTTGCCCATTGGGGTACTCCGCACCGATGGAAAAGAAAATCTAATGACCAGCATTGAAATTGCCGCGGCAAAATACAAAGGAAAGCCATTGGTTCCTGAAGTTTGCATTTTCTTTGAAAATCATCTGATGAGGGGAAACCGGACAACCAAAATTAATGCTGAGAATTTCAACGCTTTTCGTTCTTATAACTACCCGGCATTGGCAGGAGCAGGAATACATATAAAATATGAGCCTTCACTTATTCATCATTGTACAAATGGGAGACCTCTCACTCCACATCTTTCAATGGATACAAACGTTGTGGTTCTTAAGCTATTTCCCGGAATACAGGAGAGTGTAGTGGCTGCTATTCTTGCCATTTCAGACTTGAAAGCTGTGGTTCTGGAAACCTACGGATCGGGTAATGCTCCAAGAAGTCAGTGGCTTATCCGCCAACTAACTGAGGCCAACGAACGAGGAATAGTGATTGTTAATGTAACACAATGTAGTGCAGGTATGGTAGAAATGGATCGTTATGAAACAGGGCGACAATTGCTTGATGCAGGAATACTAAGCGGATATGACAGTACCACAGAATCTGCCGTAACTAAACTGATGTTTCTATTGGGGCATGGGCTTCCTCCCGATGAAGTAAGGCATATGATGAATCTTTCCATCGCAGGAGAAATTACGATCAATTAATCTGTTTCTGAAAAAATATAGGTACTTTTGCAATTATATATAACAAACAGCAACGATGGCAAAAGACAAAACCGTATACGTGTGCTCTAACTGCGGACAAGATTCACCAAAATGGGTAGGAAAATGTCCTTCATGCGGAGAGTGGAATACGTACGTTGAAGAAATTGTTCATAAAGAGGCAACTAACAAACGTCCTGTCTCGGGCATTGAAACTCCTAAAGCTAAACCTATATCTTTGTGTGACATTACAACATCCGACGAGCCTCGTATAGATTTAAAGGATGAGGAACTGAACCGGGTGTTAGGTGGCGGACTTGTGCCGGGTTCTTTAGTACTTATAGGTGGAGAGCCGGGAATAGGTAAGTCTACTTTGGTTTTGCAAACAGTTCTTCGTATGTCTAACCGCCGTATTCTATATGTTTCTGGCGAAGAAAGCGCCCGTCAGCTAAAACTACGTGCCGATCGGATTCAAAAACATTCGTCAGATTGCCTGATTGTTTGTGAAACATCACTGGAACAAATTTATGTTCACATCAAGAATACACGTCCCGAGCTGGTTATTATAGACTCCATTCAAACAATTTCCACAGAAACAATAGAATCTTCTCCGGGAAGTATAGCACAAGTGCGTGAGTGTGCAGCTTCCATTCTGAAGTTTGCAAAAGAGACTAATACTCCTGTGTTGCTCATTGGGCATATTAATAAAGAAGGTAGCATTGCCGGGCCAAAAGTTCTGGAACATATTGTGGATACCGTTCTGCAGTTTGAAGGAGATCAGCATTATATGTACCGTATTCTTCGTTCCATAAAAAATCGCTTTGGAAGTACTTCTGAACTGGGCATTTATGAAATGAGACAGGATGGTTTGCGACAAGTGAGTAACCCATCGGAACTTCTCTTATCTCCCGATCATGAAGGTATGAGCGGTGTAGCTATTGCTTCTGCTATTGAAGGAGTACGACCGTTTCTTATTGAGACACAAGCTCTTGTTAGCTCAGCTGCTTACGGAATGCCGCAACGCTCCGCCACCGGCTTTGATCTTCGCCGCATGAATATGCTGCTTGCCGTACTGGAAAAAAGGGTTGGCTTCAAACTAGCACAAAAAGATGTATTTCTAAATATTGCCGGAGGATTAAAAGTGAACGATCCGGCCATTGACCTTTCCGTAATCAGTGCCATACTTTCATCCAATATGGACACAGAGATTGAGCGGGAAATCTGTTTAGCAGGAGAAGTTGGGCTATCAGGCGAGATTCGCCCGGTGAACCGCATAGAACAACGAATCGGAGAAGCTGAAAAGCTTGGATTCAAAAGAATAATTCTTCCCAAACATAACTTGCAGGGATTGAATAAAAAGAATATAAACATAGAACTGGTCCCGGTAAGAAAAGTGGAAGAAGCCTTCCGTTGCCTGTTTGGATAACACTAAAAAGAAAAATGATACAAGAGATACAGCTAAGAATCTTACCGGAAATAGCAGCTAATGAACAGCTACTAAAAGAATACATATCAAAGGAAAAGGGAATATCCCTGAAACAACTCAATGCCGTTCGTATTTTAAAGCGCAGTATTGATGCAAGACAACGTATTATTTTCGTAAATTTAAAGGTACGTGCTTATGTCAATGAGATGCCAGACAATGATGAATTTACACGTACTGCATATAATAAGGTTGAAAATGCTCCTCAAGTAATTGTAGTTGGTGCAGGTCCAAGCGGACTTTTCGCTGCGCTTAAGCTAATTGAGTTGGGAATAAAACCCATTGTTGTAGAACGAGGAAAGAATGTGCATGACCGTAAATTGGATATTGCCCGGATTTCACGCGACCATATTGTTGATCCTGAATCAAACTATAGCTTTGGTGAAGGTGGAGCCGGCGCTTATTCGGATGGAAAACTCTATACTCGTAGTAAAAAACGTGGAAACACAGAAAAGATTTTAAATGTATTCTGCCAGCACGGAGCAAGTACATCTATTCTTGTTGACGCTCATCCGCACATTGGTACGGATAAGCTGCCAAGAGTGATAGAGAATATGCGTAACACTATTGTGGAATGTGGCGGTGAGGTATACTTCGAAACACGAATGGATGCTTTAATTATTGAGAACAACGAAATAAAAGGCATTGAAACAAATACAGGAAAAACCTTTCTAGGTCCGGTAATTCTGGCAACAGGTCATTCGGCACGCGATGTTTATCGCTGGTTGGCTGCAAACAATGTAGCTATTGAAGCGAAAGGAATTGCTGTCGGTGTGCGACTGGAACACCCGCAAGAACTGATTGACCAGATACAATACCACCGTAAAGAAGGAAGAGGCGAATATCTTCCTGCAGCAGAATATAGTTTCGTTACTCAGGTAGAGGGCAGAGGTGTATATAGTTTCTGCATGTGCCCGGGTGGTTTCGTAGTTCCTGCGGCCAGTGCTCCTGAACAAGTGGTAGTGAACGGTATGTCTCCATCCAATCGTGGTTCAAAATGGAGCAACTCAGGTATGGTGGTAGAGATACATCCCGAAGATTTTCCGGAATACTCAAAATATGGTCCATTAGCATTAATGGAATTTCAGGAAGAGCTTGAACATCAATGCTGGATGCAAGGTGGAAGGAAACAAACAGCTCCGGCACAACGTATGGTGGATTTCACCAGAAGTAAGCTGGGAACTACCTTGCCCGACTCATCTTATAGTCCCGGACTGGTATCTTCACCTCTTCATTTCTGGATGCCACCATTTATCACCAAGCGACTTTCGCAGGGACTCACACAATTTGGCCAGTATTCCCACGGATTCCTGACCAATGAAGCAACCATGATTGGAGTGGAAACACGAACTTCTTCACCGGTACGTATCATTCGTGATTCTGAAACGTTGCAACACATCACCATCAAAGGATTATTCCCTTGCGGTGAAGGGGCAGGATATGCGGGAGGAATTGTTTCTGCAGGGATAGACGGTGAACGATGTGCGGAAAGTGCAGCGAAATATGCCGGAGTAGAATAAATCAACTTATCGTAAAAAGAGAAGATATGGATAATTTAGAAATAGCAATTATAGATGCCAATACACTAACCTGCATTGGTTTGAAAGGTCTTCTGGAGAAGCTGCTGCCAAAGGTGGTTATCCGAATTTTTGCGGATTTCGCTTCCTTCGTTGATGATACACCGGATATGTATACACACTATTTTATATCTTCTCAAACCTATATTCTTTATAATCCATTCTTCCTTTCACGTAAGGAAAAAACAATAATAATGATGCATGGAGCAGGCAATCATACATTTCCTGCCTCCAATCATATTATAAATATATTCCTTCCGGAAAACAAACTGATAGCCGAATTGTTAAAGTTCTTTTCCGATGACCCCAATAAAATGGAGATACCTCCATCGGAGAACGATCTTTCTGCCCGGGAGATTGAGGTATTAATCCTGGTCACTAAAGGATTAATAAACAAAGAGATAGCAGACAAACTAAACATTAGCCTCACAACAGTTATCTCTCACCGCAAGAATATAACAGAAAAGTTGGGTATAAAGTCCGTTTCAGGATTAACAATCTATGCCGTAATGAACGGATACGTTTCACCGGACAGGATTTAAAATCCCCATAAATGAGGATTGTATGTTTTTTTAATTATCTCGTCCTTTGCAGACGAATTAAAAAACATACAAATGAAAAGAAACGTATTAATACTTCTCCTATTATTACCCGCAATTTATTTACGGGCTGGTGATATTATCGGAAAGGATACCACCAATAGTATAAAGATTAAAGAAATTGTTGTTACAGCTTCTCCAAAAGAATCAAAACACTTTCGACAACTACCCATAACAGTTTCAACAATCTCTCAGCATGAAATGCAGACTTTCCAAGTGAATTCTCTGAAGAATATCACAGGAATTGTGCCCAATCTTTTTATACCCGACTATGGTTCCAGGCTAACTTCCGCCATTTATATTCGTGGAATCGGGTCCAGGATAAACACCCCTTCTGTAGGATTGTATGTGGATAATATTCCTTATATAGATAAATCTGCATTCGACTTTAATTTTTCCGATATTGAAAGTATTGAAGTGTTGCGCGGGCCACAAAGCACTCTTTATGGTAGGAATGCAATGGGCGGATTAATCAAGTTACACACAAAATCGCCCTTCACTTATCAAGGAACCGACCTCAAACTAAGTGCCGGCACCTATGATAGTTATTCCGCCTCATTAACTCATTATCACCGGATAAATAGCAAGTTTGCCCTCTCTGCTGGAGGATTCTTTGAGAAAAGCGGAGGATTTTTTGAAAACACTTACCTGCATAAAAAAGCAGATCCACTTAGTAGTGGCGGTGGAAGAATACGTAGTATCTGGTTACCGAAGGACAATTTAAAATTTGACCTGAATGTAAGTTACGAATATAGCGATCAGGGAGGATATCCCTATGCCAGTTATGATAAAACGACAGGAAAAACAGGCGATGTATCCACAAATAGAGAAAGTAAGTACTACCGTGGATTACTGAATGCAGGCTTAAACATTAGTTATCAGGCAAAGAGCTTTACCGTGAGTGCGGTAACCGGTTTTCAAAACCTAAAGGACCGGATGTTTATGGATCAGGATTTCTCGATTAAAGATTACTATGCTCTTACACAAAAGCAGAAGCAGAATACTATTTCAGAAGAAATTACTTTCCGGTCTAATGAGAATAAAAGATATGAATGGACTAGCGGAGTTTTTGGTTTTTACCAGTCGCAGAAGAGCAACGCTCCAATGAGCTTCGAGAAAGACGGTATTGCTATGATTCAATCGGCTATGGATTTAGCAATGACCGGATTGCCAATGAAAGTTACACTAACGGATGAAACAATGCCTATCAGTGGTAATTACAGCACGCCTACTTCAGGTGCTGCTATATTTCACCAATCAACTTATAATGACCTTTTCATTAAGGGATTATCTGCAACAATTGGTTTGCGCCTTGACTATGAAAAGCAGGAAATCACTCATCAAACAACCGCCACTATGCATGCTATAATGGTAATGCGCGGACAGTCAATGGATGCTTCACAACCAGTTGATATTAACGGAAAATTAAGTGATGATTATTTGCAGTTACTTCCCAAATTTGCTCTTAAATACGACTTTAAAAATAACAATGCAGGCAATGTTTACGCTTCTATAAGTAAAGGATATCGCGCGGGTGGTTACAATTCGCAGATGTTTGCGGACTTGGTACAAGCACAGATGACAGGTAGTTCAAGCTCTGCAGGCAGTTTAACAGATGCAGATATTAAGGAGGCTATAAGCTATAAACCGGAATATACATGGAGCTATGAAGTAGGTACCCACTTATCTTTGCTGGATAATAAGTTAACAGCCGACCTTGCAGCCTTTTACATGGATACCAGAGAGCAACAAATAGTAAAGTTTGCCGATAGCGGTTTAGGACGAATGACGGTAAATGCCGGACGTAGTGCCAGCTTAGGAGCAGAAGCCAATATCCGTGCAATCATCACTAATGCTTTCAGTCTTAACGCTTCCTACGGATATACCCATGCTACTTTTAAAGATTATATTGGAAACGAGAAGAATCAAAAGCAAGAAATCGTATCTGTTAATTACAATGGCAATTATGTTCCTATGGTTCCTCAAAACACGTTCTGCCTTGGTGCTGAATATGCTTTCAAATTCGAGGATTCTCTAATAAATAGCCTGATTTTTAATGCACAATATAGCGGAGTAGGTAAAATATACTGGACAGAGAAAAATGATCTGACGCAGAACTTTTACGGAATCCTGAACGGAAAAGTAGGAATTGTGATGAAGAATGTGCAGATTGACCTGTGGGCCAGAAATCTTCTTGATAAATCTTATGCTACCTTTGGCTTTATATCCAGCGGAAGTGCATTCATGCAAAAAGGTAAGCCTATGCAAGCAGGAATCGATTTGCGTTACAGATTCTAAAAGTGCTGAAGACTAGCAAATTCAATTGATATTTCTTGTAATAAGAGCCACACTGTTAGAGATAGACACGGCAATTATTCTCTTACAAAACGTATGTAAGTAAGAGAATTGTTCTCAAAGTTCAATCTCGGATAGCTGTGGCTTTTGTTTATTACTGGTTAATAGATCCGCATGAAGGGCATTCTCCTTTTTCTTTCATCAATGCTCCACACTTACCACAACGGTATTTGTAAGTCATTCTGCCATTGATTTTTTTCATGAGCAGATAAAAGAAATAAATAAGGAACAGGTATCCTATATAAAACGAAGTGGCAAATATAAAAAAGAAATAGCAGAAAATGCAACATGCCGCCAATCCAAGAAGATAAAGGAACGCAGATGAAACAGAAAGCTGGCGAAATAAATCCTCAAGAGAAGCCAGAAAGACAACAATAAAAGCCCATAAACTAAGCACAAAAACGCTAAGGATAAAAGGAACCCTAAACGGACTCATGCTTGGATTAAAGTAAAAATGCTGCCAGGTCTCGGGAGCAAAGAGCTGCATACTTTCATAAGTGGTAGCCGAAAAGGCTAGCAGAAAACAAAGCATCAGCGGATACACACTGTTGATATCATTAAAATAGACCAACTGAAGGTTCTTTTTCCTATAAACCCTGAAAAGATAGATAGCCATAACGAATGCCAGCACTACTATAGAATAAGAAGCATGAGTATGACTAAACAGAAATATAGCCTGCGACCCAGGATTCACCGGAACAAAATGATCTACAACGGTTGATTCATGAACCCATCCTTGGGTATTCTGGTCACGAGCCACTTTTACCCAAACGGAATCTACCGTATCCGAGGGTTGTACCATAAACTCAGCCACTACTACCCTGTCGCCTTTGGTTATAGTTACAAACTTATCTTTAAAAGGTAACTGCGCCAACTGAACAGTATCTGACCATACTTCGAGGTTTTTATTTAATGTATAGTGATATTTATAAAGATAGGTAAGAGAATCTTTTGTCTTCTGAGAAATTTCTTCTTTATCAAAATCTGGCACCGAATAATTACAGGAATAAAAAGTAACTGAAAGAAAGATTGTAAAAAAGAGTAAGAGACAACGCATGCCGCCACAGAGCAATCTTGCCCCATGAACGACCTTTAAGACCGACTCAGTCTGTTTACTTTGCAAAATCTCCTGATCTCTCTTTTTCATTTTCTCATTGTTCGTTAATCACTTTCATTTCACACTTTTTGCAATCAAACGATAAACGGAACTTTTTATCCTTGTGTATCAGATAATAAGGCTCTATATAGGGTGACTTTCCTCCCTGATGAACAGGACAGTAACCCATATTATAACGAATGCAATACTTACAGAACATCACTGTAGCACCTTCTACCGGAGTTTTTTCGAAGGCAGGTTGAATTTCCTTCACCCCATGATCCCGATAGAACGTCTCAGCCTCAGCATTCATCACATTACCCAGATAGGTAAGTTGCTGTAGCGGGAACGGATGATTAGTAAGTTGTATCTTTCGAGACGAACGGCGATAATTAATCTTTCTTGTATGGAGTAATTTTTCAACTGTTTCCCGTCTTAATTCAGCTAGTACGGAAGCAGGGATAAACCAGTTTTCCTGAAAATTCACCTCAATTTGTACCGCTTCAAATGGTGTATTACCCAGTTTACTAAGCTGATTGCGAAGATTATCCGTTTGCGGAGTGCGTGCAAGCTCTTTCTCACGGGGAAGTGCTACGCTCACTGCGTTTCCATCCTCGTCTTTTGCAGAAAGAGTAAAGCCAAAATTATTATCTGTAAGGCTGAGCTCAATATTAATCTTCCTATCTGCCGATTTGCGCGCCAATAGTTTTTCAAACTCCTGATCAAAGTTGCGGTAAAGCACCGTGCGAGGCTTCACATCGGGCATCTCGTGAGGAAATAATTTATTATCCTCTACCCTGTTAATACGGAAACCGGTTAGATCTCCCTGTTCATTGAGAAAGCAAACGCCATCACCGTTGTTAAACGACTTGACACCTGCTACAGTGAGGTAATTTCCCCGCAGTTCTTTCACTGCACCCATCTCCTCGCCCAAGGATTTCGGAGTATCTACAGAGGAAATGTCTTTGGAACGATTGAACAGGAAATAATTAGTAAAGCCACGGCTAAAACTTTTATTCAGCTGAGGAGTAAATTCATACTTGCAGTGTCCGGAAGAAGCACGGATATATTCTGGTCTTCGCTCTATTATCTCATCAAGTTTTTTGCGATAGTAGGCAGTTACATTCTTTACATAAGAAACATCCTTTAGCCGTCCTTCAATTTTCATTGAAGAAACACCGGCATCCAGCAGTTTTTCCAAATGGTCCGACTGATTAAGATCTTTAAGTGAAAGTAGGTGCTTATTGCGAACAATCACCTTTCCAGTAGCATCAACAAGGTTAAACGGCAAACGGCAAACCTGTGCACATTCTCCCCTATTGGCACTTCTGCCAAAAAGTGCCTGACTTACGTAACACTGTCCGCTATAGCTACGCACAAAGCTCCGTGAACAAAAACTTCCAATGATACATCAGAAGCTTCATGTATTTTCTTTATCTCTTCCAGCGAGAGTTCCCGGGGAAGCACCACTTGTTCAAATCCGGCCGCATCCATAAACTGTACCTTTTCAGGCGTACGGTTATCATTTTGCGTGCTGGCATGTAGGGCAATAGGCGGTAAATTCATGCGGACAATCGACATATCCTGTACAATCAGCGCATCCACTCCCACTTTATATAGTTCCCAGATAAGTTCTTCGGTTTCCTTCAGTTCCTCATCGCGAAGAATTGTATTGAGGGTAACGTAAATTTTTGCATTATAAAGATGAGCATGCTCTACCAATGCAGCAATATCCTCTAAAGAGTTTCCGGCAGCTGCCCTCGCACTGAACTTAGGCGCACCAATATACACTGCATCCGCTCCATGATTCACCGCTTCTATTCCACACTCCAGGTTCTTTGCCGGAGCCAATAATTCTATCTTACGTGGATTCATCATCGGATATCATCAATATTAAACGGAGTTTCCTGATATACAAAGTAATTGAGCCAGTTTGAGAATAACAAATTGGCATGTCCACGCCAGCGAACCAGCGGTGCATTATCAGGATTATTATCGCGGTAATAATTGCAAGGCATCTCAATATCGAGTCCTTTTTCAAGGTCTCGTTTATATTCCTCATCAAGTGTAAGAGGTGAATATTCAGAGTGACCGGTTACAAAGAATTCTCTTCCGTTTCTTCCCATTACAAGGTAAACCCCAGCCTCATCAGACTCTGAAAGAATTTCAATCTCGGGCACCTTTAATACATCTTCCCGCCTTATTTCCGTATGGCGACTGTGAGGTACATAAAATACATCATCAAATCCACGAAAAATAGGGTTAAGTATATCTTGAGGAGTATGGTTAAAAAACACCAAACAACTTTTTATCCAACGGATATTTAGGCACACCATAATAATGATAAAGCCCGGCTTGTGCAGCCCAGCAGATATAAAGTGTAGATGTAACGTGAGTACGGGCCCAATCAAAGATTTCCGTTATCTCGTTCCAGTAAGTAACATCCTGATAATCCATCTGTTCTACCGGAGCACCGGTGATAATCATACCATCATACTTCTCCTTTTTCATATTCTCAAAGTCCTCATAAAAAGTCATCATGTGCTCTATGGGAGTATTCTTCGAAGTATGGCTTTTCAGCTTCATAAAAGAAATTTCCAATTGGAGAGGCGTGTTTGACAACAGGCGAATCAAGTCGGTTTCT
>Ga0183099_1001803_pt1 | contig 11775 bp, 8 predicted proteins | sample Biomet1_FD_127788 | JGI IMG/M metagenome (GOLD analysis project Ga0183099, IMG submission 127788) | Microbial communities from bioreactor (seeded with anoxic lake sediment) at LBNL, California, USA - Biofuel metagenome 1 | ecosystem: Engineered > Bioreactor > Anaerobic > Unclassified ... | reverse complement strand
CACCAGTAAACCGAGTAATGAACTCATTGGCACCGTGCTCCAAAGGTGTTCAATCACTGCCGCGCTGAATGCGGTATACACCACCAACAAGATAGAGCCACGGTCGACAATACCCAGTACTTTCTTATGTTTGGTGACAAATTCGCCAATCCAGGGTTGCAGTAGATGGCCGGTGACAAAAGGCAGCAATAATTGCAGTAGAATCTTACTGATGCCATGCAAATCACTGTTACCAGTTCCTTTAGCTAAAACGAGGCCCACCAATATCGGTGTCACAAATATACCCAACAGGCTAGATGCTGAGGCACTACAGACGGCGGCCGGCACATTGCCCTTTGCCATTGAGGTAAACGCAATAGCAGACTGTACCGTGGCGGGCAAACAGCATAAATACAGGATGCCTTGATAAATCACCGGGCCTACTAACGGCATCAGTATTGGCTGCAGTAACAAGCCAATGATGGGAAAAAACAGAAAAGTCAGGCTCATTACTAATAGATGCAAGCGCCAGTGCGTGATGCCAGCTAATACCGCACCACGCGATAATTTGGCGCCATGCAGAAAAAACAGCAGTGCGATGGCGATATCGGCAATTTGATTAAAGATCACAGCAGTATCGCCCTGACACGGCAAGAAACTAGCTAGGGTTACCGTGCTGATCAACATCAGTGTAAAACGATCGGGAAAAAGACGAGATAGAAAGCGCATAACCACATGACAACGTAAAAAGTAAGTGCGTTACTTTATTCCTTTTCGTGCACTGGATCTAATATCCGAAATAAAAAAAGCACCCGACATTTGTCGGATGCTCTGCTTATGGACACGGAGGAGATTTTTAGGAAGCGTTAAACCAGTTCTTTGATGATGGTTTTCAGCAGTGCCATGCCTTCATCAATGATTTCCATTTCGGTTGTCAATGGTGGTAGGAACCGGATCACGTTAGCACGAGTGCCGCAGGACAGCAGGATCAAACCTTTTTCAGCCGCTTTGGCACAGATGGCTTTGGTCAGATCAGAATCAGGCTTTTTCATATCGCCGTCTTTGATCAATTCCAGCGCGATCATGGCACCCAGATTACGGATGTCACCGACGATAGCTGGATGTTCGGTTTTGATATCGCGCAGATGATTGACCATGCGCTCGCCAATTGCCAGAGCGCGGTCACACAGTTTTTCTTCTTCGATGGCATCGAATACGGCCAAGCCAGCTGCGCAACCTAATGGTGAGCCCGCATAGGTGCCGCCCAGACCACCCGGTTGTGGTGCATCCATAATTTCTGCCTTACCAACGACGGCAGAAATTGGGTAACCACCGCCTAAGCCTTTCGCCATGGTCACTAAGTCAGCTTCGATTCCGGCGTAATCATGGGCAAACATACGGCCAGTACGGGCAAAACCAGTCTGGATTTCGTCACAGATCAGCATGATGCCTTTTTCATTACACAGTGCGCGTAATTTTTGCAGGAACGAAGCTGGGGCTTGATAGAACCCACCTTCGCCTTGCACACATTCAATGATGATGGCGGCTACACGATTCGGGTCGATATCGCATTTGAACAGCTGGTTCAGCGCTTCAAAGCTGTCGTCTTCTGATACGCCGAGCAGTTCATTTGGGTAAGCAACATGATAAATTTCAGCTGGGAATGGGCCAAAACCCGCTTTGTATGGCTGCACTTTACCGGTTAAACCGACGGTCAGCAGGGTACGGCCGTGGAAACCACCGTTGAAGGCAATGACGCCAGTGCGACCAGTGTAAGAGCGGGCAATTTTCACCGCATTTTCAACTGCTTCCGCGCCAGTTGTTACAAACATAGCTTTTTTCGGTGTGTCGCCCGGTACTGCTTTGACCAGCTTTTCCGCCAGTTTCACGGCCGACTCATAAGGGGTGATGGTCATGCAAGTGTGGCTGAAGTTATCCAGCTGCGCTTTCACTGCGGCAACCACTTTCGGATGGCTATGGCCGGTATTCACCACGGCGATACCACTACCAAAATCAATGTAACGTTTACCTTCTACATCCCACAGTTCAGCATTTTTGGCTTTCGCGACATAAATGCCGTAGGCATTGCCTTCACCACGAGCAAAAACAGCTTGTTTACGTTGTTGCAGTTCAGCGTTATTCATTGGTAACTCCTTAAAATATGCAGCCACAATCCTTTGAGAACTATTTTAAGCCGCCCATACAGAGGTATTTAATTTCGGTAAATTCTTCCAGGCCGTATTTAGAACCTTCACGACCCAGACCGGACTCTTTTACACCGCCAAACGGTGCCACTTCGCTGGAAATTCCGCCTTCGTTGATGCCAACCATGCCATACTCCAAGGCTTCGGATACACGCCAGATGCGGCTGATATCACGGCTGTAAAAATAAGCAGCCAGCCCGAATGGGGTGTCGTTTGCCATTGAAATCGCTTCGGCTTCCGTTGAGAAGCGGAACAGCGGCGCCACTGGGCCAAAAATTTCAGAGTGGAAAATTTTCATATCACTGGTCACTTCTTTCAGCACGGTTGGCTGATAGAAATTGTCGCCTGTAGGATGAACAGATCCGCCGGTTAATAATTTCGCGCCACGAGTAATCGCATCAGAAACCAAGTGTTGCACTTTGTGCATCGCTGCTTGGTTGATCAGCGGGCCAATGGTGGTGCCAGCGTCTGTGCCCAAACCGACTTTTAATTTTTTCACTGCAGCAACCAGCTTCTCTGCAAAAGCATCATAGATGCCATCTTGCACCAGAATGCGGTTAGCACAGATACAGGTTTGGCCGGCATTACGGTATTTTGACACCATTAAACCCGCGATAGCTGCATCAATGTCAGCATCGTCAAATACGATAAATGGAGCGTTGCCGCCCAGCTCTAAACCGAGCTTTTTCACGGTCGCGGCGCATTGGCTCATCAATTGCTTACCAACAGGAGTAGATCCGGTGAAGGTGAGCTTGCGAACCCGGCTGTCGCCGCAGAAAACTTGGCCAATTTCAGCCGCTTTGCGACTAATGACTATCTGAAAGACATCTTCTGGAATACCAGCCTGATGTGCCAGCGTGATCAACGCCAGTGCAGAGAGTGGTGTTTCATCTGAAGGTTTCACTACGATAGTGCAACCTGCACCAAGAGCGGGCGCCACTTTGCGCGTGATCATGGCATTCGGGAAGTTCCACGGTGTAATCGCAGCAACGACACCAATGCTTTGTTTGATGGTCAGAATTCGACGATCACCACTGGCTGCTGGAATGATGTCACCATAAACGCGTTTGGTTTCTTCGGCGAACCATTCGATATACGAAGCGCCATAAGCGATTTCGCCTTTGGCTTCGGCCAATGGTTTACCTTGTTCTAAGGTCATCAGCAGCGCTAAAGCATCCTGATTTTCCAGAATCAGGTCAAACCAGCGACGCAGCAGCAAGGCGCGTTGTTTGGCAGGCAGGGCTTGCCAAGCAGGTAATGCCGCACTGGCGCGATCAATCGCAGCTAAAGCATCACCGGCAGTTTGATTTGGCAGGGTGGCGATAACGGCACCAGTCGCAGGGTTGGTCACAGAGAAAGTGGTGCCAACTTTTGGCGTCATCCACTGCGAAGCTTGCCATTGGCAAAATGGAGCTAGCAACGGATCAATAGATGGGTAGCACATACGGGATCTCCGGTGACTGTGGATGCCCTGAGTTATCGGGCTGATGTGTTCATACTAGCGCGTTATACCGTTGCATAAATGACTAACAATCAACTCTTACATTGAGGAAGTTAAAACAATGGTGCAGGTTTCACTGATTGAGTTAGGGCAGGTAGGCGATTACGAGATCCGCCTGCTGAAAGTGTTCAAAACTGTTGTGGAATGCGGTGGGTTTTCTGCTGCTGAAACTGTGTTGAATATCAGCCGCTCAACGATCAGTGTGCATATGGCTAATCTTGAGCATCGCCTGAAACTAAAACTATGCAGCCGTGGCCGTTCTGGTTTTTCGCTCACCGAAGAGGGGGCGATTATTTATGAATCTGTACGTCGTCTGTTCTCTCAATTGGAAGATTTCCGCTCGACCGTGAATGCGTTGCACGTGCAGCTCTCTGGCGAACTGAAGTTGGTCGCCAGCGACACGATTAGTTTGGATGAACGTTGTCATTTTCCGCAGGTATTAGGTGAATTTTGCCGACAAGCACCCGATGTCTTCCTGCAGTTTGAAACGGCACCGATGAATGATATCGAACGCATGATTTTGAACGGGGAAGTCGATGTTGGCTTCATTCCTTACCACCGCAAATTAGATGGTTTGATTTACCAACCATTGTATGAAGAAACCTGTTACTTGTACTGCAGTGATCGGCATCCACTGTTCAACGAGCTGGATGAAGAGTTGATCCGCCAAGGCTTAAAGAATAGCCGCTCCGTGCAGGCGGGTATTCAGAGTAACCCAGATGTTGCCATGCAAATGGCGGGGTTGGCCAAAGCCGCGACGGCATATTATTACGAGACGCGCGCCACGATGATCTTATCGGGGGCGTATGTCGGTTATCTGCCTGAGCATTATGCGGCCCGCTGGATTGAGGAAGGTAAGCTTCGCATGCTGTTACCAGCGGAACGTTGTTATAAACTCGGTATCGCGGCGATCACGCATCAGTTTGGTCGCTTGAATAAACCGCGTGATTTCTTTATGCGTTTACTGCAAAGCCATATCGCTTTTAATTAAGGGATAAAAAAAGCGCCGCGAGCGGCGCAATAGGTGGAACTTGCTTGCAGAAAAAAATCGTTAATTAATGCGCCGTCGTGCGCATTTTTTCTGAACGGCCACGTAACCATTCCAACGTCAGCAACATAGCCACTGAAATCAAGATCAACACTGTTGCAGCGGCGGCAATCGCAGGGCTAATGTTTTCGCGAATACCGCTGAACATCACGCGTGGCAAGGTTGCTTGATCGGGGCCTGCCAGATAAAGGGTAACAACCACCTCATCAAAACTGGTCGCGAAAGCGAACAGTGCACCAGAAATCATGCCGGGGCCAATCAATGGCAAGGTGATTTTAAAGAATGTTAATACTGGATCAGCACCTAAGCTGGCGGCCGCGCGGCTTAAATTCTTGTTATAGCCTTGCAGTGTTGCCGTCACAGTAATGATCACAAATGGAATGCCTAACACCGCATGCACCATGATCAGTGAGAAGTAGCTGTTCGCCAGCCCGAGCGGGGCGAAAAACAGATAAGACGACACACCGACAATCACAACTGGTACAACCATTGGCGAAATCAGAATACTGGTTAGCAGCGCTTTACCGCGAAATTCAGCACGAGTCAGACCAATCGAAGCCAGCGTGCCGAAAATCATCGCGACTAAGGTTGCTGCTGGTGACACGATCATGCTGTTAGCCAGCCCGCGCATCCACTCTGGCGAGGTGAAAAAAGTCTCATACCAACGCAGTGACCAGCCCTGCAATGGATAAACCAGAAACGCCCCACCATTAAACGACAGCGGGATCATCACCAGCACCGGCAACATCAGGAATAACAGCACCAGACCGCAAAGACTACGGTGAGACCAGTGCCAAATCCGTTCAAAATTAGAAGCATAAGGTTGTAGCATCATGTCATCCTTCTCAATTAGCCCAGACGTAAACGGTTTGCACCGACCAGCCAGCTGTAAATCACATATAAGATCAGCGTTGCCAGCAGTAATAAGCCACCCAATGCGGTTGCCATACCCCAGTTTATCGTCGTGTTGGTGTAGAACGCGACGAAATAACTCACCATCTGATCACTTGGGCCGCCCAGCAGTGCTGGCGTAATGTAATAACCAATCGAGAGGATGAACACCAGCAAACAACCCGCACCGATACCGGCATAAGTCTGTGGGAAGTAAACCAGCCAGAAACTCACCATCGGTGGGCAGCCCAGCGAAATAGCGGCGCGCTGGTAGGTTTTTGGAATGTTTTTCATCACGCTATACAGTGGCAGGATCATAAATGGCAGCATGATATGCACCATGGCAACATAGACCCCAAAGCGGTTGAAGACCAGCTGCAGTGGTGAATCAATCAGGCCAAAATGTTCAAGGAACGTATTAACCAGCCCGTTGTTCTGTAAGATCACAATCCAGGCGGCGACACGTACCAATACCGATGTCCAGAATGGCAGTAACACACAGATCATCAGCAGGTTAGCGCTACGATCCGGCAAGGTCGCCAGCATGTAAGCCAAAGGATAAGCCAGCACCAAACAGGCGGCTGTAATGATCAAACTCATCCAGAAAGTGCGGACAAATACGTCCTGATAAATCGCTTGGCCTTCTGATACTTTCACGATCTCACCGGCCTGATTTTTTTGCAGATCCAGAGAAGAAAGCAGGTAGTTGGCTGTGTAAGGCGAGCTGTTACGATAGATCGATTGCCAGTAGGTGGCATCACCCCAGCGTGCATCCAAATCAATCAGCGCTTGTTTGTAAGAGGTTGGCACAGGGTCTAATGGCAGACTATCTGCGGTGTTATTCAGCAAACTGCGATAACCGGAAATTTCGGTATTTAGGCGCTTGCCCAGATTACCCAGCACATCATTGTCATTGGCTTTTTCGATATCCAACGCCAGCGCTTTATAGACATCTTCCGGTGGTAATGCTTTACCATCCCAATTCGCCATAGCAGTCACAGTGGCAGGCAATAAAGCGGAAACCTCTGGGTTATCAACGCTTTTTTTCAGCATGATCACTAGTGGCACTAAAAAGACGACCACCAGAAAAATAATTAACGGCAGAATGAGCCCGAATGATTTCAGTCGGTTGATTCGTTCCGCACGATGAAGTTTTGCCTTCAGGGATTCGGTATCCACAGGCTGGGGGAGGGTGTCCGTAATGGTCGTTGACATCATAAATTCATTCCTGACAGACGGCTCACAGGCCTGGATCATTCCGTTGAGATTGACAGGGTGTTCGCTTCGGGCTCGAGTGTAAGCCCGAAGCGAAAGGCATTACTTAGCTGCCCAAGCGTTGAAACGACGCTCTAACTCTTCACCGTGATCCAGCCAGAAAGTTGGGTCAACAGCGACCGCAACATCCAAGTTGGCTGGGGAAGATGGCAGAATTTCAGCTAATGCAGGCTCGATCTTGCTTGCGGCACCTTTATTGGTTGGGCCGTAAGGGATCTGCTTGGCATACTCGATCTGGCTTTCTGGCTTAACGGTAGAAGCAATAAACTTCATCGCCAGATCTTTATTTGGTGTGCCTTTTGGTACAACCCAGTATTCCACTTCGTACAGGCCACCGTTCCAGGTGATGTTCAGGTTTTTGTTGCCTTCTTTCTGGGCATTGGCAATACGACCGTTGAACGCAGACGTCATTACCACATCACCAGAGATCAAATACTGTGGTGCTTGAGCGCCAGCTTCCCACCACTGAATGTTAGGCTTCAGCTCATCCAGTTTTTTGAATGCACGGTCAACACCGGCAGGGGTTGCCAATACGGCATACACATCTTTCTGCGCTACGCCATCGGCCAGCAGTGCTGCTTCCAATGCGTATTTAGCGGTTTTACGCAGACCACGTTTACCAGGGAAGGTTTTAACGTCCCAGAAATCAGCCCAAGAGGTTGGCGCTGCTTTCAGTTTATTTGAGTCATAGGCGATAACGGTAGAGTAAACAAACATGCCGACGCCACATTTGCTGGCGGCACCCGGAATGAAGTCACCTTTAGCGCCGATCACTTTGTAATCCAGCTTTTCAAAGAAGCCTTCGTCACAGCCGCGAGCGACTTCAGAAGATTCAACTTCGACTACGTCCCATGAAACACTTTTGGTTTCTACCATCGCTTTCAGTTTGGCCATTTCACCGTTGTATTCACCAGCCACGACTTTAGTGCCAGTCGCTTTAGTAAACGGCTCATAATAGGCTTTGATCTGAGCTTCCTTGTTGGCACCACCAAAAGAAATAACAGACAGTTCGTCAGCTTGTGCTGCTACACAAGTGCTCGCTGCCAACACCGCTAACAGAGTACGAGTTGCATTCATCGATATCATCCTTGTTTCAGTTATTAGGGGTGGAACGTTTATTAGATAGAAACGTTATTAATCCAGCATGTCGAGGGCGCGGACATGATCCTTTTGCCACCCGATAGCCAGTTTGTCGCCCAGTTTGATGCTTGGATCGAACTGGCTCACTGGCATCTTCACAATAAAATTAGAGCTGCCACAGGTATCAATACACAGACGAATGTGATCGCCTAAGTAGATGAATTCTTTTACTTGTCCGTGCACCACGTTATCGCAGCTCTGGCTGGCGGTGCCCAGTAAAATCCGCTCTGGTCGGATAGACAGTGAGGTTTGCTCACCACTGTGAGATACGTTCACGGCCAACGATTTGATTAACGAGCCATCTTGCATGCGTACCAAACAATAGTTGTTATCGATGCCTTCAACGACACCTTGCAAACGGTTGTTTTCACCAATAAATTGCGCCACAAACGCATTTTTCGGTTCTTCATACAACGCTTTCGGGCTGTCGATTTGCTGGATTTCACCTTTATGGAACACGGCAACGCGATCTGACATGGTCAGCGCTTCGGATTGATCATGTGTTACATAAACAATGGTCAGGCCAAACTTGTCATGCAAATGTTTAATCTCCATCTGCATATGTTCACGTAGCTGTTTATCCAGCGCACCCAGTGGTTCGTCCATCAATACCAGTTTAGGTTCAAACACCAGCGCCCGCGCCAGCGCAACACGTTGTTGCTGGCCACCAGATAGCTGTGCCGGGTAGCGATGGCCAAAGCTGTCCATCTTGATCATCGCCAGTGCTTCCTGCACTTTTTCCTGAATATCGGCTTTTGCCATGCGACGAACAAACAGCGGGAACGCCACGTTCTCGGCGACGGTCATGTGCGGGAATAAGGCATAGTTTTGGAATACCATGCCAATGTCACGCTTGTGCGGTGGCTGGTTGTTCAGCAATTTGCCGCCCAGTGTAATTTCACCGCTGGTGGCAGTTTCAAAACCCGCCAGCATCATCAGGCTGGTGGTTTTCCCTGAACCACTTGGGCCTAACAGAGTCAGAAATTCGCCCCGACGGATATTTAAATTGAGGTCTTTTACTATGAGTGTTTCGCCGTCATAGCTTTTTTGTACGTTGCGAAACTGAACAAATGGCGTTTGTTGTTTCATAAGGTTCTCTTCACGTCGTCAGGTTAACGATGCTTCAGCAAGATACGTGCTGAATATTTAAAAGAACGCTAACTTTTCGGCCGAGACACTAAGTGCCTATCAGTTCCGTTGATGTAGCCAGCAGTCTGGAGACCACTATAGGTGCGGGGTATAGGTGTAAAAAGCGTAATGTTTAAATGTTTACATTGAAAAATATAGAACAAAAAGGGGGCTAAATGGTACTTGTAAGATCAATGCAGATATGGGAAAAAGGAAGGTTTTTGATTGCAGAAAAAGGGGCTAATTTGACGCTATTTTGCAGCAATGGCGCCTATTATACGTCTTTCTGCTCTGAAAGGTAGCCCCAGAATGGGATTCATGTAGCAATTTGGTGCTACCTATGGTTGGTGCATATTTTCCTGATTAAATTGGTGCAATTGCTTAGGTGCATCGTTTAGCACTGATCTGCGCTATGCTTCAAAACGTACATACAAAAATAATGTGGAATCAGCGTGTTAATCAGCGCCAGCGCCATTTTCTGCTGGCTTATATTAAGGATAAAACATGACCCAGTTTGATATGCAACAGATCCAGGTTGGCATCAGCGCCTGCTTATTAGGCCAGCAAGTGCGCTTCGATGGCGGGCACAAACGATCTGAATTTGTCGAAAAAGAATTAACTCGTTATTTCTCTTTTACCCCCGTCTGCCCAGAAATGGCGATTGGTCTTGGCTCACCGCGTAAAGCGATCCGGCTGGTTAAACGAGATGATGTTATTCATGTCGAAGCTTCAGATGGCAGTTTTGATGTTACTGACAAACTAACTGCGTTTTCTCATCAAAAAACAGCAGAGTTTGATCATCTGGCGGGTTATATCCTGTGCGCCAAATCACCGAGCTGTGGTATGGAGCGAGTCAGGATCTATTCAGCCCAAGGATCAGCCAAAGAAGGTACTGGCGTTTATGCCCGTATATTGATGGAACACAACCCACTGTTGCCGGTGGAAGAAGATGGCCGTTTGTGTGATCCGGTGTTGCGTGAGAATTTTGTCACTCGTGTGTTTGCTTATCATGACTGGTTAACACTGCAACACAGCGGTATTACGCGTGGCAAGTTGATCGCTTTTCATTCCCGCTATAAATACCTGCTGTTTGCGCACCAGCCTTCGGCCTATAAGTCACTTGGCAAACTATTGGGGGATGCCATTGATTTACCATTAGAGACGCTGGCTGCTCGCTATATTTCAGGCTTGATGCAAGGCTTACAACAACGCGTGAGCCGGAAAAACCATTCCAATGTATTACAACATTTACAGGGCTACTTCAAAAAGCATCTCAGCCCGGCGCAAAAAGCAGAATTACAAACCACCATCGATAAATACCGCCGAGGCTTGTTACCACTGATGTCGCCGATGACACTGCTCCAGCATTATCTGCGGGAATACCCGAATCCTTATTTAGCATCGCAGGTTTACTTTAATCCTCATCCTGAGGATCTGGCGCTGCGTTACAGCTTATAAGGGGGTATTGATGTCATCATTAGTCTGGTTTCGGGACGATTTGCGTCTGCACGATCATCCTGCGTTGTATGCTGCGAGTTTGCGTAATGAGCCATTACAGGCCATCTATTTTGTGACGCCGCGACAGTGGGAAAAACACGATCTGGCACCGATTAAAGCGGATCTAATGGAGCGCCAACTCAATCAATTGGGGGCAGAGTTGGCAGCGCTCGGCATTCTATTAAGCGTGCTTACGGTCGACGATTATCAGCAATTACCTCAGGTATTACTGAATTTCTGCCAACAGCAGCGCATTACGCAGCTATTTGTAAATCGAGATATTGGTGAGTATGAACTACAACGCGATCTTGCAGTGCAACAGCAGTGCGATGTCACCAATATTCAGGTGCAGTGGTTTGATGCGCGTTGTGTGTTTGCGCCCGGAACCGTGTTAACCGGTAGCAAAGAGATGTTTAAAGTCTTCACGCCGTTTAGCAATGCTTGGTTAAAACGATTAATGGCGGAAGGTTATCAGGTCTGGCCAAAACCTGTGAGTCGGGGTGAAGCACTTAACTGGTCACCCGTGCAATTTGCTTATCCAAAAGTAGATAGCAGTGCTTGGCCTATCGGTGAAGAACATGTGCTTGCCCGGTTGCGCGATTTCTGTTCGGAAAAAGTGGATGCCTATGGCGAACAACGTGATTTCCCCGCTACTGCTGGCACGAGCCAGTTATCACCTTATTTAGCGCTTGGAATTATTACGGTTCGCCAGTGTTTAGCGGCGATGCAAGGTGCTCTGGGTCAATTGCCTTTTGAGCGTGGTGCTGCCGGGTTTGTGTGGTTGAACGAATTGATCTGGCGGGAGTTTTATCAGCATCTGCTGGTGGCATTTCCTTATCTGTCAAAACACAAAGCATTTAAACCTGATACTGAACATGTGCGTTGGCTTTGGGATGAAACGCGGTTTAATGCGTGGTGTGAAGGTAAAACGGGTTATCCCATCGTTGATGCAGCCATGCGCTGTTTGAATCAAACCGGCTGGATGCATAATCGCTTACGCATGATCGTGGCGTCCTTCCTGACCAAAGATCTGCACATCGATTGGCGTCATGGTGAGCGTTATTTTATGCGGCAGCTAATTGATGGTGAATTAGCCGCCAATAACGGGGGTG
>Ga0183099_1001802_pt1 | contig 11779 bp, 10 predicted proteins | sample Biomet1_FD_127788 | JGI IMG/M metagenome (GOLD analysis project Ga0183099, IMG submission 127788) | Microbial communities from bioreactor (seeded with anoxic lake sediment) at LBNL, California, USA - Biofuel metagenome 1 | ecosystem: Engineered > Bioreactor > Anaerobic > Unclassified ... | reverse complement strand
ACTGGATCACGAAGAACTACGGTGGAAGATAAAAAAGACAATCCTGCAGGACGGGACAGGTTTCCTTTGTGAAATCAGTCCTGTTTTTACAATTTTTTGGATAGATATAACATCGCGTTTTCAGCTTCCGGCTGGGACAGCAGACAAACGTGCTTCCCTGCCGGTTTTTTATTTAATAATACTTCGATTCTGTTCAGTTCTTTACTCACTTCGTCAAAATCCACCTGAATCTGACGTCTGTCTTCAGCGCAGTATATTCCGCTCGAGCTTTGAACGCACAGAGCCAGCTGTTTCTCCCTTATTTCCTTTCCGACAGCGTTTATTTCATTTTCCCGTTCAATTCTGGCGTTTATTAATAAAGCGGCCGCCGTTTTTCTGGAATACGCAAGTCTGTCCTGATAAGCGCCCAACTGCGCCCGTTCAAGCGAAATATTTGATAAAATTTTGTCAAGTTCTTTGACGTTGTTATCCAGTCCGTTTTGAAGGGTAAGATTCTCAAGAAACGTACCGAATACCTTTCTGTTAAAGTTGTCGCTTGAAATCGTTATTTTATATGACGGTAATGAAGCGTCGATAATAACAGGGAAAACGGCATGAGATTCTCCTTCCTGATTGTAAAAAACCGGAACAGTGTTATATAACGCGGATTCTATCAGTAGCAGGCTATCGTCCGCTAATCGGAAAACAGTCCGCCTCTCTTCGCTATTTAAATACGTTTTTTTATCTGCTTTAACCAACACGTCACGAATTTCCTGCATGTTTGTTGTAACATCTTTCAGCGTCTCGTCGGCAAAAACCAGAAGACTGTTCACGTCATCTATGTTTTGAACGATCTGCCGCTGCACCCCACTGGAAGCAGTGCTTTTTGATGAATATCGCTTTTGTATTTCCGAACGACCCAAAAAAAACAGTACTGTCAATGCGCAGCCTGCAAACATACCGAAAAAGAAGTTTTTCATCCATATATCCCTTTCTATTATCGGCTATCCCTCGTGGATTATAACACTGCCTGTCTGGAAAAACTCGGTATACACGCAGCCGGCGAAAAGGGTATGCCGGAAGATGACGCGGACCCCTCTGTCCGGGTATGTGTCAACGCCGGTGATAAAATGCCGTAATTCGCCGACGTTGACAGTATGCGGCACTCTTTCCCCTATACAGCTCTAAATCTCCCCTCCGTCTCCAGTCCGCGGTATGCTGCCAGCCGTTATCCCGTATTGCTTGCTCCGGTCCATCCATGTCTGTTTTTCATTTTTCCGGTGCATATCACAGTACCGGGAAAAGTACGCTGTACTTTTGACAGAAGTGTACTGTACTTTTGTCAGTAGTACGCTGTGATTTTCTCAAAAGTACGCTGTACTTTTGTCCGTAGTGCACTGCACTTTTGTCCGTAGTCCAATGAGGAAATGGATGAAACCGGACTGGTTTCATCATGAAACGTGACTGGTTTTATCATGAAACCAGCCGCGTTTCAGTGTAAAACGGGGCACGTTTCGGACAGGGAAGGCGGAAAATAGCGCATAACGGCCGTTTTACGGTTCTATGCTATATGTGCGAAGTATTCGAGTATCCGTCCGGTTTGTTCGCTGGATTTTTTGAATCCGCAGGTAAGCGTGTTCGGTGCCGCGGGAAGGGTTGATTCTCCGCAGGTGATGTGGAAAGAATCGGGATGAATAAACTTGTCAAGCTGCCGTACGTGTCTGTTATTGTATCCTATGGTTAATAATCTGTGGTTTTTTAGCAGTGTTTCGTATAACGTGCGGTATGTTTTAAACGGTTCTATGTTCTCGAACGCGTATGTGTTTTCATCCGTTACGATCGACGTTTTCTGGAAGGAACTACCGGTATAGATGAAGTACCGGGTGTCCAGCATTTCCTGTTCGTTCGGTGCCGGGGTGGTATTCCAGTATAGGGCGGGCGCGTTCAGGTGGGACATGTTTTTTTCCGTGTCGGGAGCGTCTCCTGCGGGCATTGTATAAAACCCTATGCAGCCGTGCAGATGGATGATCCTGTTTTCGTCTGACTGTTCAAGGAGCGCAGGTTCAAAGTTGTTTTTGTCATACCCGTTGCATATTCTGTTTTGGAATATACGGTTTTCAAAGAGGGTGTCGTAATTCAGGGATATGATGTCGAGCGCATATTCGTCTGCGAGTGTTTTCCAGAAAGTGTCATACCAGGAATTTTCTTCCGCGTTTTGGGTATACTTGTCGGACGCGTGGGCGACGGCTCCGGTAATGCAGCGTAAGATCTGTTTTTGGCAGTTAAGAAATGTCTCACGGTCTGTGTCGTTTTTTGAATCCCGGTAGAGCTGTGTGCAGAATTGGAGTATCTGTTCAAAATTCCAGCATGTTTTAGTATACAGCAGCTTTATGAACGTAGAACTGCATATTTCCTTTGTAATGCAGGGAGTTTGCGGGAAACCGATTTCATGCGCTGCTCCTGCTCCCAGAAGAACGGTAAGTCGTTTTTTCATTTCTCTTTCCTCTCTCGTCTGACGTGAGTATAGCATATAAATAGTAAAATATCTACAATATCTACAATATCTCTCTATGCCGGTACGTCTGTTTAAATAAAACTGCGGCGCGGACGTTACAAAAATGCGTGTTTTGCAGGGCACACGGTGTATATTGACCAAAGTACTCCGGCCCTTTACATTTAAAAAAATGAAATTCCGGCACATTTCCTACAGATGGTATCTGTTTTTTACGTTCAGCGGGTTTGTTATCACGATAATCTCAGTTTTTTTTATTCTGTCGTACTATCGGAACGTTCAGAACGTATACGCGTCCGAACAGCAGGAAATTAAGGTATATGCCGATTCCATTGTCAATTCGCTTGGGCAGGAAATGGACACAATGTCCGCTATTTCCATGAACATTGTGTTTTCCAACGCTGTGCGCGACAGTTTTTATCAGTTCAGCCGGACAACTCTGGGGGATTCGGGGAACGGCGACGTTCAGGCTCATAAGGAAGCGTGGAATCTGAGCGATTATGTGTTTATTACGTTCGGCGCCTTTCAGCGTGTCCGGCAGGTGAATATGTATACGCTGAACGGGTACGAAGTGAGCATCGGCAGGGGCGTTATCATGAATAAAAAAAATCTCGGGGCCTGTTCATGGTATAAGCCGGTTATGGATCTTGCGGGAAAAAAATACGTTACGGTGCCCGTTCCCGGTTCTCAGCGGGGAGAATACGATCTGTCTCTTATCAGGATGTTTTATGATAAGAGCGGACTGCCCGGCGGTATCACGGAAGTGGTGCAGGACTGTGAAAAGCTGTTCAGAACTCCGTCGGACTTGATTTCGGATAATCCGTATCTTAAGATATACGTGATGGACAACGGCGGCAGATTTTTGTTTCCGTACGGAGCCGGAAGGCGGATCGATCCGCTTGTTTCGGACGTGAACAATACGAAGAATAATCTGCTGGAAATACGGCATCTTGATAATTATAACTGGACTATCTACGTGTTCGAGAGCAAGCAGGCAGTAGCCAAGTCGCTGCGCGGGCTTAAATATTATTATCTGCTGCTGCTGTGCACGATCCTTGTGGTGACGACGATCATCTGTTTTCTTATTTCCAACCAGCTGACTTCTTCGATCGGCAGGCTGAGCGATACGATAAGGCGTTTTGAACTCAGGGACGTCGTGGAGGGCAAGTCCGTACGGGATTCGTCTCCGGGTACGAGGGTAGAGGAGCTTGTGTCTTTGTGGGAGACGTATTCGGCGATGCAGGAAAAACTTGCGCTGTCTACGAAAGAGCTGCTTCTGCGCCGTTCCGAGGAGACGAAGATAAAAATGCAGCTGTCTCAGTCGTTCGTTGAGCCGCATTTTCTGTATAATATTCTGAATACGATAAGCGTTATGGCGGAAGAGGATATGGACGATGAGATAATTGAAATGTGCGGGCAGCTAACGTCCTATCTGCGGTACGTGTCGGCTACGGACGAATCTTCCGTCACGCTCGAACAGGAACTTGAGATGACGAAGAATTATCTTGAGATCATGAAGATCCGGTACGGGCAGGAGAACTTTTCGTATAAGATATACTGCCCGGACAGTCTGCTCGGAATCGTTGTGCCGAAATTCGTGATACAGCCGCTTACGGAGAATATTTTTAAGCACGCGTTCACGCAAAGTCCTCCGTGGGAAATAAAAATAACCGCAGAAGGCGACGGTACGTTCTGGCGTCTCAAAGTGACGGATAACGGGGGCCTGCTCAGCGACGAAAAGAAAAATGAAATTCTGGCGCAGTTCGCGGGTCTGGATATGGACCGTGAACTGTCGAACATGCGGATAGGCGGTGCGGGGTTAAAAAACACGTTCGTCAGAATAAAAATGCGGTACAGGGATAAAGCGGTGTTTGAAGTTGATAATTCGGTGAAAGGGTATACGACTGTCGTTATCGGAGGCTGTGCGGACGATGGAAAGTAAAACGAGAATTCTCGTCGTGGAAGACGAAAAACTTCTGCGGAAGAATGTTGTGAAGAAACTTGAATCGCTTTCCGATCTGGGCATTGTCGTTGCGGGAGAGGCAATGGACGGGAAAAGCGCGTACGCGATGATTCCGGAAGTGCATCCGGATATTATCCTGACCGACATACGTATGCCCGTTATGGACGGACTGGAGCTGATAAGAAACGCGGAACAGTTTTATCCTGATATTATTTACATTATTCTGAGCAGTTACAGCGACTTTGAATACGCGAGGAAGGCTATAAGTCTTCAGGTGAGCGATTATCTGCTTAAACCTGTAAAGCTGGAAGAGCTTAGAAATGCGCTTTTGTCCGCGATCGCTAAGCGTATGCAGAACGCGCCGCTTCCTCTGCCTGACAAGGAACTGAACAGGAGGAACGTGGCGCAGAAACTGGCAGATTTTATTAAGCTGCATTATAAAGAACAGATTTCGCTTTCGCAGCTGAGTGAAAAATTCGGATACAGCGTGGAATATCTCGGTAAAATGTTCAAAGAAGAAATGAAGATGACTCCGTCAGACTACATCACGTGTCTGCGGATAGAAAACGCGAAACATATGCTGTTGAACTGTCCCGACATGGATATTTACAAGGTCGCAAAGCTGTCCGGCTACGGGGAAAATTGTTATTATTTTTCCCGTATGTTCAAGCTTAAGACAGGTTTGCGGCCGTCCGAATTCAGGAAGAACGGCGGTGTATGACCGTTTTCTGATTGAACAGGCTTACCGCCGTAACGCCCGGTACGTTTTCCGGTACGTACACGTCCAGCACGCTGCCGCTGCAGGTTACCGTGACCGAACCGATGTCCGTTCCCCGGACGGAGACGAGCGTCTGTTTGCAGGCGGCGCCTTCGGGGAAGAAACCGAGCAGCAGTTCGGGACTGTTCCCGTAGTCGTAATCGGGGCGGTCGTCGGTCTTTCCCGTCGCTATGACCGCGCGTTCCCGTACGAGCAGGGGCAGCGAGAGGTAGTCGAACGTTTCGGTGTACCATTTTCCGCCGGTATATTCGGCGCGCGTGATCAGGTTGCACCATCTGCCTTCCGGCAGATAATACGTGACGCGTCCGTCCGCGCGGAACACCGGCGCTACGAGCAGATCGGGGCCGAGCATGTATTCGGTGTCGAGCGTGGTGCACGCCGGATCGTCCGGGAATTCCATGAACATGGGGCGTGTGACGGGCATGCCGGTCGTGTGCGCTTCTACTGCGAGTGAATAGATATACGGCATGAGGCGGCATTTGAGTTTTGTAAACGTGCGGAGCACTGTTACTGCTTCTTCGTCGAACAGCCACGGTACACGGTACGAAGACGAACCGTGCAGCCTGCTGTGCGAACTGAGCAGCCCGAACTGGCACCAGCGTTTGTACAGGTCCGGCGTTGCGGTGCTCTCGAATCCGCTGATGTCGTGGCTCCAGAATCCGAAGCCCGAGCACATGAGCGAAAGACCGCCGCGCAGTGTTTCTGCCATCGAAGCGTACGAAGCGCTGCAGTCGCCCCCCCAGTGTATGGGGAATTGCTGGCTGCCTGCTGTCGCGGAGCGTGCAAACAAAGCCGCTTCGCCTTTTCCTTTTTCCTTTTCCAAAAGCGCGAACACTGCTTTATTATAAAGAAATGTATAATAATTATGCATCCGAACAGGATCGCTTCCGTCGTGGTAGGAGATACCGCGGACAGGAATCCGTTCGCCGAAGTCGGTTTTGAATGCATCAACTCCCGTATCGATCAGCGTTTTAAGCTTTTCCTGATACCATTTGACCGCCGCGGGATTCGTAAAATCTACGAGTCCCATTCCGGCCTGCCATAGATCGGTCTGCCAGACGCTGCCGTCTGTTTTTAACACTAAATATCCGTTCTGCACGCCTTCGTCAAAAAGATACGAATCCTGCGCGATGTACGGATTTATCCACACGCATATTTTTAATCCCCTGCGGTGATAGCGTTCTATCATTCCCCTTGGATCGGGGAACGTGTTTTTATCCCAGACAAAATCACACCATTTAAGGCCTTCCATCCAGTAGCAGTCGAAGTGGAAAACGCTGAGCGGAATGTCCCGCTCTTTCATGCCGTCGATGAACTGTGAAACGATCTTTTCGCTGTAGTCGGTAGTGAAGGACGTGGTGAGCCAGAGTCCGAACGACCATGCGGGCGGCAGAGCCGGGAATCCGGTAGACGCAACGTATTTCTGCAGCGCCTCTGCGGGAGAATTTCCTCCGTATATCAGATATTCGAGCGTTTCGCCTTCGACGGAGAACTGGCAGCGCTCTACTTTTTCGCTCGCAATCTCATAGGAAACCCCTGCCGGCGTGTTTACGAAAACACCGTAGCCTTTGTTCGACAGATAGAACGGAATGTTTTTGTACGTCTGTTCGCTTGCCGTTCCGCCGTCTTCGTTCCAGATCTCTACGTTCTGTCCGTTTTTAACGAACGGTGTGAACCGTTCGCCCAGACCGTAGACACATTCGCCTACGTCGAGCGCGAGCGCGTCCACTGTCCAGGCAGCTCCTGTGTTTTTGTCAGTAAAATAGCCGGCACTCCTGGAGCCGGAATTGGTGAGTTCGCGTCCGTCGTAAAAGAATTGCATACCCCAGCTGCCGGATTGTTTTGCGATTTTTGCCGTCAGCCTGCCGGAAGAAAACGTGAGTTCGCGTTCGTTGTCCGTAAAGACTGTGTGTACCGGTGCGGACGCGACGGCGAATTCCGGTCCGCGTTTTTTTGCGCCGGAAAAATGCGTGATCCGTACCGAAAGTACGTCTTCGCGCGGGGCGGAAAGCGCGACCGTTAATGACGGTTTGTTCAGAATGTCTCCGCGTCCCGTCTGGTGCAGCGGCAGGACGATCATGTTCAGCCGGTCGTTTTCGTAGGCGTACCGGTACAGTTCCACGCCGAACACGGCGTTGAAGTTATCGCGTACAGCCCAAAATCCGTTCGTAAATTTCATATGTTATCCTTTTACAGCTCCCGCTGAAACGCCGCCGGTTATGTATTTCTGTCCAGCTATAAAAACCAGCAGCACCGGAAGAATTGTTAATACGATATCCGCGCACACGAGGTTCCACGATTTTTCATACATGCCGTAGAAATTGTATACGGCGAGCGTCATAGGCCATTTTCTGGATGAATTAAGGTAATACAGCGGCATCATAAAATCGTTCCAGACGGCCATCATGTTCAGCACGACGAGCGTGGACGCTATCGGTTTAAGAAGCGGCAGTATGACCTTTGTGAACATAGAGAACGGGGTACAGCCTTCCAAAAGAGCGGCTTCGTCCAGTTCCCTCGGTATAGTTCCGATGAATCCGTACGCCAGAAAGAGGCTGAGCGGAATATTGATCGCCGCATAAATAAATATGACGCCCGGTCTGGTGTTCATGAGATGCAGGCTCTGGAGCACTTTCATGAGCGTAACGTTGTTAAGGGGCATGGCTATACCGGCGATGATGAAGTAATAAATGCCTTTGTTCAGGCGGCTGTTGTTCCGGGAAATGACGAACGCCGCGAACAGAACGCACAGTACGATAAGAATGACGCTGCATACGGAATAAATAGCGCTGTTTACGAACGAGGTGGCGAGTTTTCCCTGTTCGATGACGGTGGAGAAATTTTCAAAGTGAAGTTCTTTAGGCAGCGCGATGGACATGCTGCTTGACTCTGCGGCGCTTTTAAATGAATTTACGCAAAGTACGTAGATCGGGACAAGAACGAGAAGCGAGCCGATCACTGCGACTACGTTCAGTATCGCCGATGATGTTTTTGATGTACCGGCTTTCATTGTTTTACTTCCTTATGTTCCATTGATTTGATTATAAAATAAATTAAAACGAGCATGACAAAGAACAGAATGTCGGACAGCGTCGTACCCATGGCCAGATTGCCGTTGGAAAATTCCTTGTAAACGGCCGTATTGATAACGCCTGTCGCGTCTCCCGGTCCGCCGTTCGTGAGCGAATAAATCATGTCGAACACGCGGAGTCCGTACGTGATGTTCAGAACTGTCGTGTTAATAATAATGGGAGTAAGGAGCGGCAGCGTTATTTTTGTGAATTTCTGAAAAGAATTCGCGCCGTCTATGTCCGCTGCTTCGTAATAATCGGGAGAAATGGACAGAAGTCCCGCTATCATGACGACCATGATGTAACCGGCTCCCTTCCATGTGTCTACCAGTATGACCGTCGGAAAGACGAGGTGCAGGTCGGTGAGCCAGTTGAGCGCGAGCCTGTCCAGTCCGATGCCGCGCAGAAAATTATTCACAAACCCGCGGGTGGGATGAAGCATGCTTTTAAATATAAGACCTACGACCAGATATGAAAGTACCTGGGGGAGAAAGTAGATCATGCGGTGGACGCTGCTGCCTTTGATGAATTTCTGCGTAAGAAGCAGCGCGAGCAGACAGCCGAGAACCGTTTTAAGCGTTGTCGTGCACACGGTAAAATACACCGTATTCCAGATATATTTTGAATAGTCGGACGAAAACGCCTTCCGGTAGTTTTCAAGCCCTACGAATTTGAAATTGTCAAAATAAGAGTTCCAGTCGGTGAAGGAGTATCCGATTCCCAGAAGACTGGGAAGAAAAAAGAAAACGGAATACAGTACGAGAGCGCCCGTGGCAAAATACCAGGGATAGGTTCGTTTTATGTTCATTATTTTTCCTTTGCGTTAAGGGAAGGTACGCGCCGTTATGCGCGTACCTTCCCTTTGTTGAAACAGTCGGGAGAAGGGTTACTTTACCCAGCCCGGATCGCGCTGCAGCTGCGCCTGGTCGTTTCTTCTTTTTATGATACTCTGCAGGACGTCCTGGGGCGTTTTAGTTCCCATATACATTGATTCGAGGTCTTTTCCCACGTCCATCCACTGGCTGTCCACGTAATTAACGGAAGTCTGCACGACGTTCGCTTTCTGGTGGGAGTTGATGTATTCGTTTTCAGCGTCGGAATATTTCGTTTTGATCCCCGTCCAGCATACTTCGTTGATCTCCGCCTGGCCTTCGAGACGTTTAACAAGATTTTCATTTTTGGCAAGGAATGTGAAGAATGCTTTCGCTTCTTCGATGTGTTTGCTGTCCTTGTTGATAAAGTATGCGTTGCTCGCCGGATTTACGCCGATAACCTGATTGTCTCCCCACGGCATGACGAACTGACCGAAGTCGTCAGCGTTCACGTTCGGATAGTCGGTGTGAATTTCGTTCTTAAAGCCGAGTTCCGCGATCGTCATTGCGCACTTGTCCGTGGCGAGCGCTTCTTTCGCGTTTGACCACGCGTTGCTCAGATAGTCCTTGCCGAAATAGCCGAGTTTGGCGCAATCGTTCATTTCGTTCAGGATAACGAGCAGATCGGGCACTTTGTCGAAGTTGATTTCGTTTTTATTGAGTTTCGCGTACAGATCGGGATCTTTGGAAAGATACAGACCGCCCGTTTCAAACAGCGGGAGCACCTGATGCCATCCGTCCGTCGTCGCTTCGTAGACGGGTGTTACGCCGTTTTTAAGAAGCGTCGCGCACACCTGTTTGAATTCCGCATACGATGCAGGCGCGGTAAGATTGTATTTCTGGAAAATTTTCTTGTTATAAATATAGAAATACATTTTCGGTCCGCCGAACGTGATGCCGTATACTTCTCCGTTGTCGGAAACAGCCTGTTTTGTCGTGGGATACATTCTTGCAACCCATTCTTCGTTCGTGAGCGGTACGCAGTATTTTGCCACTTTAAGACTGGACGCCAGATTGATAGGCGTGTCTACGCAGAAAATGTCCGGAGCTTCGCCGGAATCGAGTTTTACTTTAATAAGGTCCCGCCACTGAGCGTCGGGCGTAACCTGAAAATCCACTTTTACGCCGGTCTGGGCTTCGTATTCCTTTGCAAGCGACTGGACGATCCCTGAAGAGGGGAGTCCGCCCTGGTGGATACCGAACGTGAGCGTTACCTGTGCAGTGTTTTTTTCCGCAGCGGCGCCCGTCCGGTTTTTAGTTGTAACGACGACTATTGAACTGACGACGGCGAGTACGACGACTGCGATCAGTATATAGAGCGACGATTTTTTCATGTGTTTGCCTCCTTAACATGCAGTGTTAAGGCTACCATCGTTTTTTTACGCGCGCAATGGACTGTTTTGAACTGGAAATTGCACAAATTTGAACTGCGCGCGCCGTTATGCGACAGTGCCGCCGTCCTGGTCACGTACGCTGTGTCTTTGCCCTCCATACCGCGGGCGTACAGTGTTCTCTTTCTTTGAATTCCCTGTGGAATCTCTGGAGGGAGCCGAATCCGCTCTGCTCGGCGATCACGGGAAGCGGCGCGTCGGAACGGCGCATCAACTTTTTGCTGTACTGGACTTTAGCGTCGATGATTGCCTCGTGAAGCGTTCTGCCCGTGACGGTCTTGAACTGCTGCTCGATTTTGCGTCTTGAAGCCGGAACTTTTTCCAGCACATCCGCCACCGTTATGCCCAGATGCGCGCTGTTTACGATAACGTTGAGCGCCGCGTTCACGAGTTCGTCGTTTGTGATAAGAATTCTCGTCGATTCCCGCTCCACGACGTCCAGCGGGGAAATTGTTAAATTACGTACGGCGGATTTTTTCCCGGACTGCATGATACTGTCCAGCTGGGCGGCAGCCGAGTATCCCATTTCAACGCAGTCAAGCGCAATGCTTGAAAGCGGGGGCGTTGCAAGTTCGCACAGAATGTCTTCGTTGTCCACTCCGAGCACGGCTATGTCTCCGGGCACGGCGAGTTTTTCACCCGGTTCGGAGTTCCTGCAAACGGTTATTATTTTTAATCCGATCGTGTCGTTCGCTGCGAACAGCGCCGCCGGTTTTTTTGAGCGACAGAAGCCAGTCTTTCAGTTCAGCCGTTCCTGACGCGAGCTGTTCCCACCATGCAAGCGGTTTTTCAAAGCGTTCCGCGTTCCGCACGGTCGTTACGAAGCCGTTGAAGCGGCTCCGCGACCACTGTACGCCGCTGGCTCCCGCCCATGCGAAGCGCGCGTGGCCGAGCCCGGAAAGATAATAAGCGGCCCGCACTCCCGTTTCATAATCGTCGTTGTTCACTTCAAAAAACTCGGACCCCGTGAACGCGCCTGCGACGTCGATGACGGGAACGCCGAAGCCGGTGAGCTTGCATCTGTCTTCTTTGGTTTCAACGCGTGAAATGATCCCGTCAAGGATCTGATCCGCGTCCGCAAGCGGCGTGAACATCCAGCCGTAACCCATGAGCGTCCAGTTTGTTCTCTGTCGGACGTATTTGACGATGCCTCGGACGATGCTCCGCGTGTACGCGTCGTCTATGGTGATGAATAATCCAATTTTTTTCTGAA
>Ga0183099_1001801_pt1 | contig 11782 bp, 12 predicted proteins | sample Biomet1_FD_127788 | JGI IMG/M metagenome (GOLD analysis project Ga0183099, IMG submission 127788) | Microbial communities from bioreactor (seeded with anoxic lake sediment) at LBNL, California, USA - Biofuel metagenome 1 | ecosystem: Engineered > Bioreactor > Anaerobic > Unclassified ... | reverse complement strand
CTTGTATTCGCCGTTCTGCTTGCGGTAGCGGCGGATGGTGAAGGCCACCGGGCCGTAATCGTTCTTGGCCTTGTCCCAGGAGCGGTACTTGTAGAGCACGGTGGCCCAAGCGCCCTTGGACAGGATGACCTTGTCCAGCTCGTCGGTGACGACGACGCCATCTTCCTCGTAGCTGATGGTCAATTCTTCGACTGTTTCGGCCATGGCTCCTCCCTGTAAATGTTGTTCGTGCCTGCCGGGGCAGGGCCGCGTGTCTAACCCAGCGCCGCCATGTTGTCCAGAATGTGCTTGAGCAACCCGCGCAGAGAGGCCAGGCGCTCTGGCCGCGCGGTCATGTCCGCCGCGGACTGCACGAAGGGGTAGCGCACGGGGTCCACGGTGATCTCGTCCGCGCAGCCGGTGGCCAGGGCGGCCAGGCTCTCGGCATTGGTCTCCAGGTGGAACTGCAGGCCGACCACGCGGTCTTGGCAGGCGGCAAAGGCCTGGTGCGCGCAGGCCGCGTTTTTGGCGACCCAGAGCGCGCCGGGAGGAATGGCGAAAGTGTCGCCGTGCCAGTGGAAGGCATCATAGGATTGGGGCAGCCCGGCGAAGACGCGGCTCTTGGCGGCGTCCGGCCCGGCCGTGACTTGGTGCCAGCCGATTTCGCGCGTGCCCTTGGTGACCTTGCCGCCGAGGACATCGCTCAAGAGCTGCGCGCCCAGGCACACGCCGAGGATGCGCTTGCCCGCTTCGGCGCTGGCCTTGAGGAAGCGTTTTTCCGCCGCGAGCCAGGGAAATTTGTCCTCTTCATAGATGTTCATGGGGCCGCCCATGACGATGAGGAAATCGAAGGTGTCGAGCCCGGGCAAGGTCTCGCCGTTCCAGAGGTCCGTGTGGGTGAGGGTGTGGCCGTGCTCTTTGGCCCAAACGGCTATTTCGCCCTCTTTTTCAAAACTTTCGTGACGCAGGCCGTGCAGACGCATGGACGTCCTCCGCATTGGGTTGGGGTTGGCTGCCGCGCGGAAGAATGCCTGCGAAGCGCGATGTTGTCCAGGCCTGTGCGGTTACAGATCGACCAGTGTGATGTCCGCCGCGGCCAGAGGCGTGCCGAGGAAGATCTCGCCCACCTTGGCGAAACGCTCGGGATCGTCCGTGGCGAAGAAGCGCACGGTGCCGCAGGGCTGTTCGCCGTCCTTCATGCCCTGGGGCACGGGCTTCAAGAGGCCGCGCTCGGCCAGTTCCTGGGCCACGCTCTCGGCCGTGGTTTCGGCGGAGTCCACCAGGCACACGCCCTTGGGCAGCACCTTGCGGATGGCCTCGGCCAGGACGGGAAAGTGCGTGCAGCCAAGGACCAGGCAGTCCGGCCCGCCCTCGGGAAATTCGGCCATGAGGGGATCGAGGTAGCGCTTGGCCACGGCCTCCACCTCGGGGCCTTCGGTCCAGCCTTCCTCGGCCAGGGCGACGAAGACCTGGGCCGGGCGGGTGGCGATGGTGGCCTCTGGCCTGTGGTGCAGGATGGCGGTTTGATAGGCCGCGCCGCGCACGGTGCCGCCGGTGGCGATGACCGCGATGCGGCCATGGGGCGCGCGGGCGCAGCAGGCGCGGGCGCCGGGCTCGATGACGCCGACCACGGGCAGTCCGGGGTAGGCCTCGGCCAGGCCGGGCAGGGCCACGGAGGACGCGGTGTTGCAGGCGATGACGAGCAGCTTGACGCCCTGGTCCACCAGCACGCGGGTGGTCTGCAAAGCGTAGCGGGCAACGGTGGCCCCGCTCTTGGTGCCGTAGGGCAGGCGGGCGGTATCGCCCAGGTAGAGAAAATCCTCGTGCGGCAGCGCTTTTTTCAGCGCGCGCAAAACGGTCAGCCCGCCCACGCCGGAATCGAACACGCCGATGGGCAGGTTGGCGGCGGGCAGGCTCGTGGCGGATTTGTTGTCAGTGGTCATGCGAATAACGCTCCCTTAACGGCTTTCGCCGCGAGGGCGTTTGTGCACCGGGAAGGGGTGGGGAGTCAATGAGAGGAGAACCCACAAAGTCGAAGGTAGCGATCGATGCTACCAATTCCGGATTTTCTCTGCCAATTGGCAGCGGAGCACGGCCACATCATCCAGAGTGCGCTTGTTGACATCAAAAATAAAAGAGCGAAGTACGAATTTAAAATTCTTGCAATAGCTCACAATGTATGAAGGCTTGATTACTGGCTGGCGTTTCTTTTCCGACTGAAGCGCCGCCAATGCGAAGATCATTTCCAATGGGGGGACCCGGTATTCCCGAACAGAAGCGAACGTGCTGATATAATCTTGCGGAGACCAGTGGGAATTCCACAAAGTGGTGAATTGCGACGAAGGATAAGGGTGACTGTGAAATCTCCCGAGGCATGTGAGCCCAGGGATGCTGTCTGCAATTTGCCTGATTTTCATCAAATGGTGTGAGGATGGGCAGCAAGCCTCTTCCGTCCTTATCAAATACGTTTGCGTTACCGAGGTCCCGAGGACCTCATAAGTGATGCAATCGTCATCTTCTTCGACTGTTCCAAAGAGATTACCAAACACCTCGCCTTCCTGTCCCAACAGGGGGGCGTCCCCAACATACTGAGATGGGTAAACCTCAACTGAAGATGTTAACATGGAAATCAAGGCACCATCATGAACGTTAACCCTGACAATCTTTCCGCCTTCGTTAATATGGCGCATCTGGTGCACCGACTCATCCAACGCCACGTGATTGCTGTCGAGATAAGAACGGAACTCGAGAAGCATCTCGCGGATCTCGCGGAGTTGATGCTTTGTCAGAGTATCAGTCATAGTTTCCTCTAGATTTACAGTATTTTTCCTTCCAGCACCCGCTTCGCTTCCTTCTCATCCTCCACAATCTCAAACGCCGTACGCAAAGATTCCGGCACCTTGGCCGGGCGGCCGGTTTTCAGGTCGATGAACACCCACTGGGTTTCCGCCTCGGCCAGGACCACGCGGTCGGCCGCGCGCCAGAACAGATATTTGCGGGCGCTTTGCCGCGGGGCGAAGCTCGCAATCCAGGTGCAGGCGGTGATGGTTTCGCCCAGGAAGCACGGCCGCTTGTAGGTGATTGTGTGCTGGCGCACCACCCAGCCCGCGCCCTCCTCCACATAGCGCGTCATGGGCCAGCCCTGGGCCGCGCTGTGCGCCACGGCCACGTCCTGCATCCAGGCCACGTAGCGCGTGTTGTTCACATGGCCCTGAATGTCGATGTCCGACTGCTGGATGGCGATTTCGAGGGTGAAGACTCTGGGCATGGGGGGATGCTCCTTCTTGTGCGGCGGAGACAAAAACGCCTGCGCCAGGGGCCCGAAGTGCGAGCCCGCCAGCGCAGGCGGCGGCGATCTGTTTCAGTCGGCTAGACTTTCGGGTCGACGCCGGCCTTGTGCAGGGCGGACATGCCGCCGGCCACGTTGACCACGTTCTTGTAGCCCGCATGGGCCAAGATGACAAAGGACTCGTAGGAGCGCGCCCCGGAGTTGCACACCAGCACGACCTTGCGGTCGCGGGGCACTTCGGCCAGCCGTTCGGAGAGCTGCCCCTGCGGAATGCTGTGCCACACGCCGGGATAGGCGGCGAGATACGGCTCGGCATTGGGCTTTTCGCGGCAGTCGACGAAGAACAGCGCATCCGAGCTGCGTTCGTCAAACAGCGCGGCGAACTCCATGGGATCGACGCTGGTGTTGCGGCCAGCCAGCACGTTCTCGCCCACGTTGCCCAGCAGGTTCACAATGTCCATGGCCGAGTTGAAGGGCGGCGAGTACGGCAGCTCCAGCACGGAAAGATCCGTCACCGTGGGTTTGTGCGGCATGAGGGCCGAAACCGCGCCGATGCGCCCCACCAGGGCGTCGCCCATGCTGCACACGCCCTGCACGCCCAAGACGCGCCGGGTGCCGCGCTCCGCCACGAGTTCCAGGAACATGAAGTCTTTTTCCGGGTAGAAGTGCGCGCGGTCGAACTGGCTCACCAGCACGGAAACGGCGTCGAACCCGGCGCGGCGCGCGGCCTCCAGGGTCAGGCCCACGCCGGAGGCGTTCTGGTCGAACAGCTTGACGCACCAGGCCCCGGCAGCGCCCGCAAAGCGCGAGTGCCCGCCGCACAGGTTGTCGCCGATGATGCGGCCCTGGCGGTTGGCCAGCGAGCCCAGGGGCAAAAAGAAGTTCTCGCCGGTGACGAGGTTCTTGATCTCCGAGCAGTCGCCGCCCGCATAAATGTTCGGATCCGAGGTGCGCAGCTCCTCGTCCACAATGAGCCCGCCGCGCGGCGAAACGGCCAGCCCCGCGGCCTTGGCCAACTCCGTGTTGGGGGTGACGCCCACGGACATGATGACCAGATCGGTCTCGATGGTCTCCTCGCCGCTGGCGGTCTTCACCACCACGCGCTCCACCTTGCCCTCGCCCTCCACGCGCATGACCTGCGCGCCCAGGCGGAAGGAGATCTCCTTCTCCTCCATGTGGGTCTGCACCATGGCCGCCAGCGCGGGGGAGAGCACCGTGGGCAGCACGCTTGGCGCGTATTCCACCACTGTGGCCTCAATGCCCCACATGTCGGCCACGGCCACGGCCATTTCCAGGCCGATGAAGCCCGCGCCCACCACAACGGCGTGTCCCACGGCCCCGGCCGTGAGCTGCGCGCGGATGGCCACGGCGGCGTCCAGGTCGGCCACGGCGAAAACGCCGGGCAGGTCCGCGCCGGGAATGGGCAGCTTGCGCGGCGTGCTGCCCGTGGCCATGACGAGCTTGTCGTAGGCCAGGGTCTCTTCCGCGCCGGTGTCCAGATTCTTCAGGCGCACGGTCTTGGCCGCGCGGTCGATGCCCAGCGCCTCGGTTCTGGGCCGCGCCTCCACGTCCTTGATGTCGTGGAAGAAGGGCGCGTTGCGCACCATATGATAGGAGGTGGATTGCAGTTCATCGGCGTCGCTCACATCGCCAGAGACATAATACGGAATGCCGCACCCTCCGTAGGAGATGCGGCTCCCGCGGTCGAGCAGGATGACCCGTGCGTCCGGGTTCAGGCGTTTGCAGCGGCAGGCGGCCTTGGGTCCAAGGGCCACGGCCCCGATGATGACGACAGTCTCTGGCATGAGAACTTCTCCTTCCCCGACGGCGCGGCGCTAGGCTTTGGCCTGGCGCGCCTCAAAGGCTTTCACGATTTCGGCCACGCGGCCCTCGATGTGGAGGGCGATGGCCTGGGCCTCGTCCTCGGCATATTCCCTCATGTCCGAGCACAGCCCGGCAATTTCGTCCTCGGTCAGGCCCGCCGCCTTCTCGATGAGAAAGCTTTCAGGCTCGGCGCCGTCGCGCAGGCCGCCACAGCAGCCGACCTGGCCCACAAGCTCGCCCCGCACGACCACCGGCACGCACACGACCATGAGCCCGGCGTCGCAGTCCGTCACCACAGGCCGGCCGGATTCGCGCACCTCCGCGCCAACCACTTGGTTCACCACGGCGCAAATGCTCGTGGCCGCGCTCTTGTTGCGGCGCAGGGCCGGGCACAGGCGGTTGCCCCAGGTCACATGCCCGGTGAAGGGCGACCCCTTGGCTGTGTAAGCGTGGGCATTAACCCCGAAGCGCTCGTGGATATCCTGCTCCAGTTGCGTCCATTCTTCTTTCGGCAAAAGGTCTGTCATCTCCATCCTGGCACCTCGCTTGGATATTCCCCTTCGGCCATTCCCCCCGGGGGATCCCCTTTTCTGGCATATGCCTAGGAAAGCGTCAAACCCGGACGGTTATTTACCACAACGCGTACAGGATGCACGCACGAAAAAAATTCGACCAAAGTGGTTGACATCATCATAGGAAAGATTACTACTTTGACTACACGCAAGGAGGATCTTATGGGCAGCCTGCAAAACTACCGCAATCTCGAGATCGATTGGACCATGACCCCTTGGGACGCCGTGACCCTGTACCTGGAATGGGGCAACAACTCATGGCGGGCGGACAGGCAACCCGTGCGGTCCAAGTCGGACTACAGCAATTATTTTGTTGTTTACACCTGGGACAAGACGCCGAGGGCCATTCTGGTCAGCCGCAACTCCGAGGAGGCCCGCGAGCTCGCCGAGTTGGAGTTGCCCGAGGAACTGGGCAGAAACTTTCTGGAATCCGTGGGCAACCTCAAGGGCGTGTACCCGCCCAACCCTGAGGTCCGAAGCTGGCTTGAAACCCAACTGCGCCCGCAAAACTAAGTCAATCCGTTCTCCTCCTCCCTTCTCCGCTCTTACCACTCCTCTCGCTCCACTCGCCAGACGGGGCCGGGCAACCGGCCCCCTTCTTTTTGCGCGCGCGGCAACGCTTGCAAGGCAGCAAGCGGCAGGATACACCGCCTTTGTCTTCGCCCCAGAATCTTGGCCCAACCGATGTCCGCCGGAGCCGCCCATGCGCAAAGCCTTTTGCCTCAGCCGCGTTTTTTTGTGCCTCGCCTTCTTGGCGATGTTTTCCGCGTGCAGCTACATGCCCCGCATGCTCGGTGGCTCAACCGACGTGGACTTGCGGCTCGACGGCGAGCAGAAGCACGCCACGGACCTGCCCGTCGGCAAAAAGCTGACCCTCGACATGCGCGACCCGCACACCAGCGGCTATGTTTTCTCGGGCACGTCCTTCGATCCAGCCCTGCTGCATCTCGACAACATCGAACCGTATGACGGCAGCAAGCGCATCCGCTACGCCTTCACCACCCTGGCCGAGGGCGAATGCGACATCGTCATCAAGATCCGCAAGGAAGAGCCCGGCTACCGGCCCGATGTGTACAAGCGCATCACCGTCATCATCACAAAGTAGCATCCCGGGGACGGCCGCGCGGTCATCCCCCCCCTTCCCCGGCGCGCGCGCGCCACGCGAAAGCTCCCTCGAACGTCGGTTCAAGGGAGCTTTTTCATGCCCTGCGGCAACGCTGGTTTGCTTCTGCTCTCCGCTAGAGTTTGGACTTCAGCACGATGTCGGTGATGGGGCCGCGGCTCTTTTCGCCCTTGAGCACCATATGCGCGTAGTTCTTGAATCCCTTCAGCTTCTTGACCGTCCAGTTGAGGCCGTTGTTGCTCTCGTTCAAATAGGGGTTGTCCACCTGGCGCGTGTCGCCCAGGCAGATGCACTTGACCCCTTCGCCCATGCGCGTGAGCAGGGCGCGCGTTTCCCCGCGCGAGAGGTTCTGCATCTCGTCCACAATGACCACGCAGTTCTCCAGGTTCATGCCCCGGATGTAGGCGATGGGCTGGATGATGAAGCGCTTGGGGTTCAGGCGCAGCACGTCGGACTGCGGGTCCTGGAAGATGCGGTTGGCGGGCCGCAGCTCGTGCAGCTTCAGCAGCAGGTCGGTGATGTAGCGCACGTACGGGCCCATCTTTTCCTCAACGTCGCCGGGCAAAAAGCCCATCTTGGCGCCAATCTCCACCACGGGCTTGACCAGATAGATGCGCTTGAAGGGATTGTCCTTGCGCTCCAGGGTGAGATAGAGCGCCACGGCCAGGGCCAGAAAGGTCTTGCCGTAGCCGGCCTCGGACTGCACCGAGACCAGGTCGATGCGCGGGTCGAGCATGAGCTCCAACGCCAGATTCTGGTACACCGTGCGCGGTTTGAGGCCCCAAATCTCGTGGTTGTAGCTGATGGGCTTGGGGCCGTCCGGTCCGTGGAACACCGGGGTGCCCGCCTCCCAGCGGAAGGAGTTGGGCACGGGCTCCTCGTCCTCCTCCACAAAGCCCGTGTAGATTTGCGACTCGCTCTGGAAGGGCACGGAATCGCGGTAGCCCTCGCAGGGAATGCCGGAAACCCGCGCTTTGAGCTGCAAAATGCGGTCGTTGGTGACGAGGATGGGGTCGGTGAACGGATGGTGGCTGATCTCGCGCAGGATGCGGTCGTCGGGCGATTCGTCCGTGGCCAGGGGCAGGGCGCTGCCGCCGGGCGAGAAGATATGCACGTCGGGGTCGGAGAGGATGGTGGTGACGGCCTGGGCCACCACATGCCCCAGACGGGGGTCGCGCTTGAGTTTGTCCAGCTCCGTCAGCACGGTGTACGGAATGTGGATGTTGTTGTCCTGGCCGTTCCGCAGCGCCTGGATGCACTTCGGATTCTCAATGAGCACGTTTGTGTCGAGCACGAAGTTTTTCGATGCCATTAGGATCCCTTGGGCTTTGGGTTTCGGCCCCTGGAGCGGGCCGGCAGGGTCCCCTGTTGTCGTGCTATGTTTGTGTTGTCTTTCTTGCTCACCCCCCTCTTGCGGGCCTTGGCCCTTGGTCTTTAAAAATTCTCTAAACATTCGGCGCAAGGAAATCCAGCGCAAACACGCGCCGAAATGGTGACGATGCGGTGACGGAGCCTGGAGACCAACACCCCATCCTTCCCCGGCCTCCTCATCCGGAAGCCCTGGTGGGGGGACGGCATGACCGCCTTTGTCCTTCCGCAACACCTCCGCACACCGCCCACATATATTTCGCCACCAACATCTCACACTGCCAACATCCCACGCCACCCAACATATTTCGCCGCGACATCTCACCCCGCCAACATCTCATGTCGCAAACGCCAAAGAGCTGGGCCGAACGAACGTTCAGCCCAGCCCTTTGGCGTGATATGAGGGGGTCTGGGGGGAATCATTCCCCCCAGCCGCCGGAGGCATTGTCTTTTACAGCCCCTCGCCCAGGGCCTTGGCCAAACCGGGGATGGTGTAGTCCTCGGGCTGGATGTGCGGGGCGAAGCCAAAGCGCGACAGGGTTTTGGCGGTCACCGGACCGATGCAGGCGATCTTCACGTCCGGGTATTTTTTCAAGGTATCAGGCTTGAGCAGGGTGAAGAAGTTCTCCACGGTGCTGGAGCTGGTGAAGGTGATGGCCTGGATCTTGCCTTTCTCCAGGGCGGCGACGATCTCCGCCGGGTCCTCCTGGGTGAGCCTGGTCTCGTACACCGGCAGCACGCGCACATGCGCCCCGGCCGCGGCGAGCTGTTCGGGCAGCACCTCGCGGGCGACCTTGGCCCGGGGGATGAGCACATTCTTGCCCGCGATGCCGCGTTCAAGCAGCCCGGCCACCACTTCCTCGGCCACGTACTTGGGCGGCACGAAGTCGGGCGTCACGCCGCGCAGCTTCAACTCATCGGCCGTGGCGGGCCCGATGGCGGCCACGTTGATGCCGCCGATGGCGCGGGTGTCGAGGCCGATCTCGCCGAGCTGATTCCAGAAGTGCTTCACGCCGTTGACCGAGGTGAACACGAGCCAGTCCACGGCGCTGATGCCGAGGATGGCCTTCTCCACTTCCTCGTAGTCGTCCAGGGGCTGCACCGTGATGGTGGGAAATTCAAAGACGCAGGCACCCAGGTCCTTCAGCACGTCGGCCAGGTCGCTGGCTTGCTCACGCGCGCGGGTGACCACGACGCCCTTGCCGAGCAGCGGCTTCTTCTCGAACCAGGCCAGCTTGTCGTGCAGACTGCACACGCCGCCCACGATGATGATGCTGGGCGCGGCGAACTTGCGCTTCTCGGCCTCCTCGGCCACGTGCTCCAGGGTGCTGACCATGGACTGCTGGTTGCAGCGCGTGCCCCAGCGCACCAGGGCCACGGGGGTGTCCTTGTCGCGGCCGTTTCGCATCAGGTTCCCGGCGATCATGGGCAGGTTCTTGACGCCCATGTAGAACACCAGGGTGCTGTTGCTCTTGGCGTAGACTTCCCAGTTGTGCCCGCTCTCTTCCTTGGTCGGGTCCTCGTGGCCGGTGATGAAGCACACCGAGGTGGTGAAGTCGCGGTGGGTGACCGGGATGCCCGCATAGGCCGGGGCGGCCACGCCAGCGGTGACGCCGGGCACGACCTCGAAGGCGACGCCCTCGGCCACCAGCTCTTCGGCTTCCTCGCCGCCGCGGCCGAACACGTACGGATCGCCGCCCTTGAGGCGCGCCACGCTCTTGCCGGACTTGGCCTTGCCGATGATGAGCTGGTTGATCTGGTCCTGGGGCAGGGTGTGGTCGCCGCCCTTCTTGCCCACGTAGATGATCTCGGCGTCCTTCCTGGCGTATTTGAGGAATTCCTTGTTGGCCAGGTAGTCGTAGACCACCACGTCGCAGGTCTCGATGAGCTCCTTGGCCCGGATGGTGAGCAGGCCGGGATCGCCGGGGCCCGCGCCGATGAGGTAGACTGTGGACATGGTCGCTCCGGGCTAGTCGCCGTATTGTTTGGTCGCGGCGGGTTCAAAGAGCATGACGCGGCACTCGTCTTCACAGACGGGCATGTGCTCCACCCCGCGCGGGATGATGAAAAACTCGTTGGGGCCGAGGACGATGTCGCTGTCGCGCAGGCGGATGGTGAGCCGCCCTTCCATGACCCAGAACATCTCGTCCTCGTCCGTATGCTTGTGCCACTCGAACCGGCCTTTGAGGCGCACGAACTTCACCAGCTGGCCGTTCAGCTCGCCCACCTGGCGCGGGCTCCAAAAGGCGTCGATGCGCTGAAATTCCTCGGCGGCGCTTATCTTCTTCATGCCTGCTCCCCTTGGCCCGCTGGGCGGATGAGCCGCAAGGCGTCCGCATTGGCCAAAACCACGCTGGTCTCCACCTGCCGCGCCGGAATGTCCCAATAGATCCGCAGGAGTGTTTCCTTTTCCGCCTGCGAGGTCAAGACGAAGCCGTGCTTTTGGTAGAAGCCCAGCGCCCAGTAGGAAGCGGCCCAGGTGCCGATGAGCACCGGGCGCGTCGCCATGCCCATGAGGTGCGCAAGCAGCCTGCCGCCCAGGCCCTTGCCGCGCTGCGCCGTGGCCACGTAGGCGTGGCGCACCAGGGTCACATGGCCGATGCCCTGCGGGGCGTCGTTGTCCACGTCCTGAATGCCCATGACGCCGACAAGCTCCCCGGCCACGTCCGCACCCCAAAAGCGCACGCCCGCGGCGATTTCGCCGCGCAGCTCCGCAAGGGGCATGTACGGCTCGTGGTAGCGGTCCGCCGGAATGACGCCCTTGTAGGCTTGCGCCGCGTCGTTGACGATGTCCGCCATGCGCGGCTCGTCAGCCTTGGCGCAGGGACGCAGGATCACGTCCGGCATTTCGGCTAGCCCTCGGCCAGAGCGCTCTTCAGGCGCTCCTGCAATCCGGACAACTTGGCCTTGGCGTCCTCCAGGCCCGCCAGCTTCTCGCGCTCCGCGGCCACGATGTCCGCCGGGGCGTGGTTGGCGAACCCGGGCGCGGCGAGCTTGGCGTTCAGCGCCGTGAGCTGCTTGTCCAGCTTGCCCAGCTCCTTGTCGAGCCGGGCCACCTCGGCCCCGAAGTCCACAATGCCCTTGAGCGGCACGAAGATGCGCGCGCCCTCGACCACCGCCGTGCCGCTGGCGCGGGGGCCGGTCTTGCCGGGGCCGATGTCCGCCGTTTCGATGCGGGCCAGGGACTGGATGAGGTGCACGTTCTCGGTCAGCACGGCCTGGGCGCCGGGGTAGCCGTCCGTGGTGTCGATGATGAGCGGCAGCTTCTTGGCCGGGTCGATGCACAGTTCGGTGCGGATGGTGCGCACCGCGCCCACCACGCCCTGGAAGAAGGCCATGCCGCGCGCGGCGTCTTCGTTTTTGCACTGGGGCCTGCGCGCGGGGAAGGGCCGCAGCGCCAGCTCGGCGTCGGCGATGCCGGGCAGCACGCTCCAAATCTCCTGGGTCACGAAGGGCATGACCGGGTGCAGCAGCACCATGGTTTCGGAAAGCACGGTGAGCAGCACGCGGCGCGTGGCGTCCTTGGCCTTCTCATCCTCGCCGTACAGGTCGCCCTTGGCCATCTCCACAAACCAGTCGCAGAACTCGTTCCAAATGAACTTGTACTGGGCCTGTGCGATGTCGTTG
>Ga0183099_1001800_pt1 | contig 11784 bp, 7 predicted proteins | sample Biomet1_FD_127788 | JGI IMG/M metagenome (GOLD analysis project Ga0183099, IMG submission 127788) | Microbial communities from bioreactor (seeded with anoxic lake sediment) at LBNL, California, USA - Biofuel metagenome 1 | ecosystem: Engineered > Bioreactor > Anaerobic > Unclassified ... | reverse complement strand
CTGACATTGCAGTGGGAAGTATTCTTATGATAACCTACACGGGTAGTTCAGATGAGATTGCGTCCATCCAAATTATGGGAGGCAGTCTTCAATTACAATTACCAAGCAGACCATGCCGGAACCAGGGACCCAGTCAACCAATGCAACGGCAACCAGTGATGAATCCGCAAGTAGCTCTGACATTGCAGTGGGAAGTATTCTTATGATAACCTACACGGGTAGTTCAGATGAGATTGCGTCCATCCAAATTATGGGAGGCAGTCAGTAGCATCCCACCAGTTACATATTAAACAAAGAAAGTTCTAAGACCATTCGGTTTTAGAACTTTTCTTTAGATTAATTTGATCGACCGTTTCAAAAAGATATATCCACACTGAATGTCAATGATGCTCGTATTTTCTGGTTTAACATAAAGTTCTCTCTCAAAACCAAGGCTATTGTTTCCGTTAGTACAATTGTTCAAGAAAAGAAGCACTTGCATCCGAACGAATACCGAAATATACTGTAAGAGGAAGTTGCGTTTTATGATTCGTGATCACTTAACCTAAAGCAACAATTATTTGCATGTTTAATTGGCAATGCATCATTAAAAGAGAGGGATAATCATGAATAATATTCTACTGGTGGAAGATGATTTGAGTCTCATTGAAGGACTTGAGTTTACCCTGAATAAAAATGGATTTCAGGTCGATGTTGTGAGGACCGTACGGGAGAGCTTCAATCAATTATCAAAAACACAATACGATCTTTTACTTCTTGATCTGACACTTCCGGATGGAACTGGGTTTGATATATGCAGACATGTCAGACAGGAGTCAACAGTTCCTATTATCTTTCTAACGGCATCAGATGAAGAGGTTAATATTGTTATGGCCCTGGATATGGGCGGTGATGACTACATCACCAAACCTTTTAAGCTCAATGAACTTATTTCCAGAATTAATGCGCTCTTGAGGCGAGTTGGAATCGCACATGCCTTACAGAATGAACTGAAATCCAATGGAATAATTATCAAGCTGGATGAAAATCGGGTGATCAAGGAAAATAAGGCCATTGAACTCACCGGAGCAGAATACCGGCTTCTATGTTTATTAATACAAAACCCGAATATGACGTTAACAAGATCACTTATTTTGAACAGACTTTGGGACGAAAACGGGAATTTCGTCGACGATAACACATTGTCAGTCTATATTCGCAGATTACGAAATAAAATCGAAGATGATCCTCAAAAGCCATTGAATATCCTAACGCTGAGAGGTGTGGGTTATAAATGGAACGATCAGAAGTGAGGAACAACAATGTTGATGTTAAGTGATAAAAACGTGAGATCTCAGATAGCGGTGACAACTTTTATTTTGTTGGTGCTTATCATGGTGAGTCAGCTCGCTGTTATGCGGATGACAGACAACTATAAAAAAAATATGATTGCGCATGACGCTGAGATCGCAGGCTATCTGTATGGAAACGGATTGGATGAACAGCAGATCAGGTCGGCTTTCACCAGCCCAAAAACAGATGCGGATTTAAAGCGGGGAACGGCCGTGTTAAAAGACGCAGGTTATGAGGAAAATATGGATAGGATTCTATTACCAGAGATTGAAGAATTCCAATGGAAATATGCAGCCATGGCATTGGCAGTTACGGTCATTTTTTCCTTGCTTTTACTGGCTACCTTTTCATTTTTTGTATGGAAACAGGAAGAACAGCTTAAAGAAGCCGGCAAAAAAATTCAGGGCTTTATGGATGGGGACATATCCATCCGTTTGGCGGATAGCAATGAAGATCATCTCTCCCGTTTTTTTGCAAAAATCAATACTATGGCAACAGCCCTTACTACCCATATTGAAAAAGAAAAAACAAATCGGCTATTTTTAAAGGAAACGATTTCCGATATATCCCATCAGTTAAAAACACCTCTGGCAGCATTGCAAATGTACAATGAAATTATTCTGGATGAAAAAACAGGCAATGTGGTGGTGGAAGATTTTTCGCAAAAAAGTCAGCGAGAGCTTTTACGGATGGAAAACCTGATTCAGAATCTATTGAAGCTTGCAAAGCTTGATGCAGAAACCATTGTGTTGGAAAAGAAAACCCATAGCCTGAACGGATTTTTGGAAGAATGCCGGGCTTCTTTGATGACCCGTGCAGAGCTTGAAAATAAAAAAATCGGTCTGGTCTGTGATGATTCCATTATAATGTGCTTTGATGAAATATGGCTAAGTGAAGCTTTGGGGAATATCATAAAAAATGCTCTTGACCATACAAAAGCATCGGATTTAATTGAGATAGGCTGCGAGAAAAACATATTGGCTACTGAAATTACGGTCAAAGATAACGGTTCTGGCATACATCCCGAGGATATCCATCATATTTTTGAGCGGTTTTATCGAAGTCGGTACTCAAAAGATCAACAGGGGATTGGCATTGGTCTGGCACTTTCCAAATCCATTATTGAAAAGCATGGAGGCACGATCACGGTTCAAAGTGAATTGGGAGAAGGAACCGTGTTTCATCTGATTTTTCAAAGCTTACAAATTTGTAAGAAAAGATTCACTTGTCAGTCATGTGAGCATGCTATCATTTCAATAAAGAAAGGTCAGGTGTGAACAGTGAATATTTTATCAACAATCGATTTATGCAAAACGTATGGTAAAGCCGATACAAAGGTCATCGCATTGAATAAAGTGTCTATTTCTGTATCAAAAGGTGAGTTTGTTTCGGTCATCGGGCCCTCAGGCTCAGGGAAAAGTACGCTCCTTAATATGGTTGGCGCGTTGGATCAGCCTACATCCGGAACCGTCAGGATTGACGGCAGGGATATCCACACAATGAAGGAGGAGGAACTTTCGGTATTTCGCCGCCGCAACATCGGCTTTATTTTTCAGTCATTTAATCTGATTCCTGAATTGAATGTTGAAGAAAACATTGTGCTTCCCATATTGTTGGATTATCAACAGCCCGACAAACATTACATTAATGAATTACTGGGCATTCTTGGGCTGACGGAGAGAAAACATCATCTGCCCAGCCAACTTTCGGGTGGTCAGCAACAACGTGTGGCTATCGGCAGGGCACTGGCCACAAAACCGGCCCTTATTCTTGCCGATGAGCCAACCGGTAATCTTGATAGTAAAAACAGTCAGGATGTGATGAATCTGTTAAAACTGTCGGTTGATCAGTACAACCAGACGGTTATGATGATAACCCATAATCACAGTTATGCATCGTTTGCAGATCGCGTGTTTGAGGTAAAAGATGGCATGGTCAGAGAACTTGGTGAGGACAGAAGATGAAAAACTATCTTGTTTTAGCGCCGAAATATTTATCCGGGCATAAAAATAGAACCAGGCTGACCATATTTAGTGTGATCATGGCGGTAGCACTGGTGGTTGGCGTATTCTCCATGTTGGATGCCCTGGTTAAATTCGAGAAGGCCCAGGTATTAAAGAGCGAAGGAAATTATCATATTCTCATAAGAAATCCAAACAAAACTGAGATTGATACCATAAAAAGCCGTATTGACGTTGAAAATTCAGGAACCCTGAAAGATCTTGGAGAAGGTAAAATCGATGATGAGGTCTGTGCATTGGGTTTTATGGATGAAAATTTTGCAGGCAACTTGAATATTGTGCTTGTAGAAGGCAATGCGCCAATAAATGATCATGAAATCATGCTTGAAAAATGGTATTTAGACCAACTGGCCTTAAACAGGGGAGACACGATCAACATCACCTTGTCAAATGGGATAACAAATGATTATGTGATTAGTGGTGTCATTGACGATTGGGGAGCAACTAAGGCTGCTTCCATCCCTTTTGTTTTTGTGTCACCGGGAACATCAGAGGGACTGACCGCGGTGACCAGTCAGTATTTTGTATTGTTCAAAGAGGGGGTGAATATTCAGAATGCTGAAAAAGAAATAGCAGCCATCTTGAATATTCCCGAGGATCGGATTGGCTATAATGAAGGTCTTTTGGCGCTGATGCTTCAAACTAAAAACAACCGTGTCTTAACATTTTATCTCATTGGTGCGGTACTCTTCGGTCTGGTGTTGGTTACCGGCATTGTGATGATCTACAATACCTTCAATATTTCGGTTATGGATCGAGTCCGGCAATTTGGATTATTACGGTGTATTGGTGCTTCTAAAAAGCAGATCAGGCGAATGGTAAGAAGAGAAAGCCTGATCATTTCGTTGCTGGCCATCCCTTTGGGTGTACTGGCGGGAATGCTGATAACCTTTGTCTGTTCGGGGATACTTAAAATTTACAATCCTCACCTTTTTGGCGATATTTCAATTTTCAATTTCAGTGCAATTGGTATTGGCGCAGGGGTGCTGACTGGATTTCTGACAGTTTTTATTGCCTCCATGTTGCCGGCCCAGAAGGCGGCCAAGGTGTCTCCCGTTAATGCGGTTTCCGGAAGTGCCGAAATAAAAATTTCGATCAGACAGAAGCGGGGTTTTCTCACCAGGGTGTTTCCGGTTGAAATTGCAATGGGCGTGAACAGTGCCATGAATAAAAAGCGGACGCTGATCCTCATGACCAGTTCGATTGCCATCAGTATTATTTTATTTTTGGGATTCAGCGTGCTGGTTAACCCTGCTTTTATGGGGATGAAAACCGATAAACCTTATACTGAAGATCTGACACTGACCTCCGATCAGGCCATGTCGCCTGAATTATTGAAAAAATTATCCCAGCTTGAAGGGACTGAAATTCTGGGCAATCCAACTGAGCATGTGATTGATCTCCAACTGCGTGACAAAAATGACGAACAGACAGTCAGTGAAGTGGGGGGAATGATTGATGAGACCATCACCCTGCATGATAAACGGCAGATGAATGCCGAGGCTAACAACGCTTTTATGACCATGGCTGTTTTTATTTATGGTTTTGTGGCAGTTATTGCAGTAATCAGTATGCTAAACATGATCAATACCATGAATACCAGCGTCATGTCCAGAGCCAATATCTGGCAATGCTGCGGGCCGTGGGGATGTCAGACCAACAGCTTAATAAAATGGTTCTGACTCAGGCGATTACTTATTGTCTGACAGGCTGCATCATTGGCTGTGCTTTGGAGTGCTGCTGCAAAGAAACTGCTTGATTTTCTTGCTGCTGACTGGTCTTTTCCGTTAATTCAGGTAGTGGGGATATCTGTAATTTGTATCATAACTGGCGGATTATCAGTCATTGGACCACTGAAAAAAATGAAAAAAATCGGTGTTTCAGAAACGATTTCGTCGTTGTAATAATTAAAAGCTGATATTGCCAATGAATTCAACAGCAAAGGAAGCCCCACCAGAGTTAAAATCGGGAGGGACTTCCCAATAAAAAAGGAAAAGCATTATTTACAGTGTCTTCCAGATGTTTTTCTGATAATCCAGAATCGCCCGATCACTTGAAAACAGACCGGAGTAAGCCACGTTGCTGAGGGACCTTCTAAACCACTGATCCGGGCATTGATATAAATCATTGATATGTCTCTGAGCGTTTGCATAGGAATCAAAATCCTTTAGCACAAAGTAGCTGTCATTATACAAAAGCAGTGAATCATAGATGCTCTGGAAATGTGAAAAGTTACCAAAAGTTCCATCGATAAGCTGTTGCATGATTTTCTGGATCCGGGCATCATTTTCAAAAACTTCAAATGAACGGTATCCGCCGGACTTCTCAAAGCTTGTGACTTCATCGGAAGAAAGACCGAATGTGACAATATTATCATCGCCTACAGCTTCATGAATCTCAATGTTCGCGCCGTCCATGGTTCCGAGTGTGATGGCACCATTCATCATAAACTTCATATTTCCGGTACCCGAGGCTTCTTTTCCGGCCGTCGATATCTGTTCAGAAATATTGGCTGCCGGATAAATAATTTCACCCAGCGTCACATTGAAATTCGCAAGAAAAACGACCTTGATTTGATCCTTGATGGAAGCATCGTTATTGACAAGATCAGCGATGGCATTGATCAGCCTGATGATTTCTTTGGCGAAATAGTACCCCGGAGCTGCCTTTCCGGCGAAAATGAAGGTGTGTGGGACAATCTCCTTATGGGGGTTTTCTTTCAGTTGATTATATAAATCAAGAATATGAAGCGCATTCAAAAGCTGGCGTTTGTATTCATGAATCCGTTTGACCTGGATGTCGAAAATAGAATTTGGATTGACTGTGACAGGGTTATGCCGTTTAATATAATCAGCTAGATGCATTTTATTGGTCAGCTTGATTTGATCGTATTTTTCCATAAATGAAACATCATCGGCATATTTCATCAGTTCTTCAAGAGCGAAAAGATCACTCTGCCATTTGGTACCGATGGAGGCATCGATCAGATCCCGAAGCCCGGTGTTGCTGTTAATCAGAAAACGACGTGGCGTGACGCCATTGGTTACCGAATTGAAGCGCTCCGGGAAAATGCGGTAATAACCCCGGAAGGTTTCTTCTTTCAGAATTTTGCTGTGAAGCGCGGCGACACCATTGACAGAATGACTGCAGACAACAGCAAGGTTGGCCATATTGATTTGTTCATCCTGAATAATGGCAAGCGAAGCGATTTCAGATTCATTCAATCCATATTTGATTCGCAGTTTATCTGAGAATTGGCGATTTATTTCCTCGATGATCATATAAATACGGGGAAGCAGCAATTTCAGCATGTCAACCGGCCACTTTTCCAAAGCCTCCGGTAGTACCGTATGGTTGGTGAAAGTCAGTGAGTTGACGGTGATTCGCCAGGCGTCCATCCAGCTCAGTCCCTCGTCGTCCATCAGAATCCGCATCATTTCAGGGCCGCACAGAGCCGGGTGGGTATCATTGATATGGATACAAATTTTGTTAGAGAACTCATCCAGACATTTGTTGTTGTATCGCTTATAGCGCGTGATAATGCGCTGCAGACCGGCCGAGACAAAGAAATACTCCTGCTTGAGCCGCAGCAGTTTACCGTCAAATTTGTTGTCGTTGGGGTATAGAATCTGAGTGATGGCTTCGGCTTCGGATTTATGACGAACGGCATCCATAAACTGACCCTGATTAAAGCTGGGCAGATCGAAATCTTCAACGGGTTCGGCACTCCAGAGACGCAACGAGTTGACCGTTTTGTTGTGATAGCCTTTGATAGGGATATCGTAGGGAACAGCGAGAATCGGCTCGTAATTCTCATAAAAAAAAGTAAGAACGCCGTCGATTTTGTCATAGTGGATATCGCCATAGAATTTAACAATGACGGATTCATTGGGTTTTCTGATTTCAAAGGGATAGCCGTGTCTCAGCCAGTTGTCTGCCACTTCAACCTGCTCGCCATTGATGATTTTCTGTTCGAACAGACCATGCTGGTAGTGGATGCCGTTGCCGTGAAAAGGCAATCCCAGTGTGGCGGAAGATTCCAGAAAGCAGGCCATTAATCGGCCGAGGCCGCCATTGCCAAGACCGGGATCAGCTTCCTGGTTAAGGATTGTTTCATAATCCAGTTCCAATTCCGAAATAGCAGTTTTCACGATATCTTCTATCTCTAGGCTGTTTATGAAAGCTTTCAGCAGTCTGCCGATCAGGAACTCAATGGAAAAAAGGTAAACCCGCTTATGCGGAATTTCATCGTACTGCTTGCTTGTTTTGGCCCACTGGGAGGCGTTTTTTTCCATGACGATTTCCGCGAGGGCTTCATATTGATTGAACAGTGAGGCTTCTGAAAAGCATTCGCCGGAAACTTCTTCAATTTTCTGTATATAGGCATTTTTAAAGGTTTCAATTGCTTCAAATCGTTCGGATTTATTCATTGGAATTCCTTTCTATCTAACACTAATTTTGGGGATTTGCAAAAAAAACTGTGCTGAACTTCACTGCCAGCTCAGGACTTATTTTTTTATCTACCCCCAATCGCTGAAAAAAAACACAAAGAAAGTTCCAATAAAAAAGGATTGCGCAGGCGCAATCCTTTTGGTTTAAAGAGCTTGACTGGTGTCGGGTGTGATCATGACGATGGCATAGGCAAGCGGCTGCAGAATAATCGGATCTTTTAGTGATAGGGTTTCTCCGGTAATCAGTTCCATCCCCTTGAATCCTTCGTAATCCAGGTATTGAAAGAGATGAACCGCCTTGAGGCTTCGATTAAAAAGACACAGACAGCAAGTAGTTTCATCACGTCTTTCAAAAACGAAGAGGTCATCGCTGGCTTCATAGGGTTTCCATGATCCGCTCTGAAAGACCGGGTTATCGGCCCGAAGTTTTGTAATTTGCCGATACCATAAAACCAAGTCCCGGTCTTCTTTACCCCAGGGATAGGTACTGCGGTTGTACGGATCTTCGAAACCCTGAACGCCGGCTTCATCCCCGTAATAGATGCAGGGAACGCCCGGAAATGTCATTTGGATGAGGCTTAACATTTTCAGACGCTGATGAGCAGACTGTACTGTTCTTCGGTTAAGCGATAATGTTCGTGGTCAGCATGTTCATCGGCTTCTCCCAATACGGTAAGAATGCGGCAGCGGTCGTGTGATCCGATCAGATTCATGTTTCCCATAAATTGCTCGCGGGGATAGTTTTCATAAAGCGACATCATGACAAGAACTGCAATTTTGGCGCTTGTTTTTCCCAGGACAAAAGAAATAAAGGTTTCGCGAAATGGATAATTCATGACGGCATCCAGCTCGAAGCCTGAAAAATAGGTGCGCAATTGATTGTATGCAACTTTTCGGGAGGCATCTTCCCAGACTTCTCCAATCAGAACACTGTCAGGATTCTCCTCCAACATGGCGGTTTTCAAACCTTCGATAAACGGGTCGGGCAGCTCATCGGCCACATCCAGACGCCAGCCGGAGATGCCGGTCCGGGTCCAGTGACGCACGACGCTGTTGTCATCCTTGAAAATAAACGACTGAAAGCTCGGGTTCATCTCAGAGAGATTGGGCATCGCGTCGATTCCCCACCAGCAGTCGTATTTGATGGGATAGTGATCAAAGGTATACCAGTCATAATATGGGGATTCGGTTGACTGGTAGGCGCCAATCTCCGGATAACAGCCATAGCGGTTGAAGTAGATGCTGTCATCACCGGTATGATTGAAAACACCATCCAGAATCACATGAATATTTCGTTCTTTGCAGACGGCAATGAACTTTTCGAAATTTTCCATCGTTCCCAGGATGGGGTCGATGGTCATATAGTCGCCGGTATCATAGCGATGATTGCTTTTTGACTTGAAAATAGGATTAAGATAGATGATGGAAACATTGAGACTTTTCAGATAATCCAATTTTTCTGTAATCCCATCCAGCGTACCGCCAAAAAAATCCCAGTATTCGATGTGACCGGAATTATTTTTGAAATAATGGGGAGAATCCGACCATTTGGGATGGATCAGCACTTTTCTCGGGAAATTTTCGAGACTGAAATCGGAGCCCCGATTGAATCGATCTGGAAAGATCTGATACATAATACCATTTTTATACCAATCCGGGGTGGTTCGTTTGGGTTCATAAATGGTAATCTGATAGGACGGCGGAATATCCTTATAAATCTGGCCTTCCCCGCCCAGACGATTGCCCTTTGTTCCATAAGTGTAGGAACAGCCACCAGTTTCAAATTTAAAGTCATACCACAGGATGCCGGTAGAATCAGGTATTTGAAATTCAACCTCCCAGTAATGCGAAGAGGTTGAAGGTTTCATGGAATACAAGAACTCGTTTTCCTCAAACAATGTTCGCAATTGAACGTTGTTGAGATCACGACCATAGACTCTCAGGGTGATGATACTTCCTTTGGGGAGGGCACCAAAGGGCGCACGGTATTTAAGATCCCAGGAATTATGTATGAAGTTCATGATGTGCGGCTTCCTGTAATTTTTTGTAATGGGTCAGATACATCTGCGCTGAACGTTTCCAATCAAAATGCGAGTTAAAAGCATTGTTGACAATCCGGTTGAATGTTCTATGATCATTGTGATAGAGATCAACTGCTTTTTGAATGGTAAAGAGCATGTCATGCGCATTGTAAGTTGCAAAACTGAAACCATTCCCTTCATTGGTTTCAGAATCGAAATACGAAACAGTGTCTTTGAGACCGCCGGTTTCTCGGACAATGGGCACCGCGCCGTAACGCATGGCAATCATCTGAGACAAACCACAGGGTTCGAATTTTGATGGCATCAAAAATAGATCGCTGGCAGCATAGATTTTTCGGGAAAGTGATTCGTCAAAATCGATGATAGTGACCATTTTATCCGGATAATTGTAGGCGATGCTACAGAGTAGATTTTCGTAATTTGATTCACCGGTGCCTAAAACAACCAGCTGCAGATCCAGCTGCAGTATTTCATGGATGACATTGGCCACCAGATCAAGTCCTTTTTGTTCAACCAGACGGGTGATCATCGATATCATTGGCACATCTTCCCGGATGGGAAGATCAAGATAGTCCTGTAGGGCTTTTTTATTTTCGGCTTTTTTCTTTTTGGAAGTGGCATAGGGAACAAATAATGCCGGATCCTCCTTGGGGGTATAGATCGATTCATCGATGCCGTTGAGGATGCCCACAACGTGATCGCTGACATCCTCAATGACGCTGTCCAGACCTTCTCCGTAATATGGATCTTTAATTTCCTGAGCGTAGGTTGGACTCACGGTGGTGACGAGATCTGCGGAATACAGAGCACCCTTCATGAGGTTTATTTTTCCGTAATATTCCAAATCGGAAGGCAGAAAGCCGAGATGGAGGTACTGATTGATATCACTGAAACCATAAATTCCCTGGTACTTTATATTGTGGATGGTAAAAACACATTTCGTATTCGGAAAGAGCGGTCGATATTGATGCCGCAGCAGGTAGGGGATTGCCGCTGTCTGCCAGTCGTTGCAATGAATGATATCCGGTTCGAAATCAAGTGACGGAATTGAATCAAGAACGGCTCGGCAAAAATAGAGAAAGCGTTCACCATCGTCGAAGTAATTATAAAGAGACGGACGTTTAAAAAAACACTCGTTATCGATAAAATAAAAAGTGACGCCTTCATATTCGCAAGTGGAAATGCCGCAATAGTAGAGCGTGGCGTTCATGTGAATATGAAAATGACAAATGGGTTTGATTTTCCTCTTCAGTTCTTCCGGTATGGTGCTGTAAAGGGGAATAATAACCCGGGCATCGACGTCTTTTGGAAAGGACTTTGGAAGCGCGCCAATGACATCCCCCAGTCCACCGCTTTTGGCAAAGGGGTAGGCTTCTGAAGCAACAAACAATACTTTTAACATTTAAATTACCGTACCTTTCTTTAAAATAATGGGATCCTCCGGTTTGCCGATCAGCACCGTATAATCGCTGATTTTTGAATCTTTGTCCATGACGACATAATCGAGGGTAACGTGTTTGCCGATTTTGCATTTCTGCATGATGATACTGTTTTTAATCTGTGAGCCGCGCTCCATAATGACATCCCTGAAAATAATACTGTGGGAGATGGTGCCGTCAATGATGCAGCCGCTTCCAACAATCGAATTGAGCACACTTGATGGCTCGTGATAAAGGCTGGGATGGTTATCTTTAATCTTTGTGTGGATGGATGCTTTCCCGAGGAAAAGCTCCTGCATGATATCATATTCGAGCAAATCCATATTGGCTTTCATATAACTTTCCAGGTTGTTTATCCGTTTCAGATAACCAGTGTGCTGAACCCCGAATACCCGGAGGGTATCAAGATTGATAGTGATCATATCCAGTAAATCCCATTCGCCGGAGTATTCGGAAAGATCCATAAATTGAATTAAGAGTGCTTTTTTTATGATCAGCA
>Ga0183099_1001799_pt1 | contig 11785 bp, 13 predicted proteins | sample Biomet1_FD_127788 | JGI IMG/M metagenome (GOLD analysis project Ga0183099, IMG submission 127788) | Microbial communities from bioreactor (seeded with anoxic lake sediment) at LBNL, California, USA - Biofuel metagenome 1 | ecosystem: Engineered > Bioreactor > Anaerobic > Unclassified ... | reverse complement strand
AGGGAGCGCCCCGGCAGACGCTTTCGGCACAGCCTGCACAAAGCCGGACTTGCCGACCTTGCCCAACTCCGCGCAGCATAAATCCGCTGCTTCCCGTGGTCGCGGGGCGACGCAGGAACAAACGGCGTGTCATGCGCCGTACGCGCGCGGGGAAACCGCTGCCACATGCCCTTGCGGAGCAGGCGCGGAAACAGGGAGCGCCCCGGCAGACGCTTTCGGCACAGCCTGCACAAAGCCGGACTTGCCGACCTTGCCCAACTCCGCGCAGCATAAATCCGCGCTGTCCTCACACCGGGCCTGCTGCATCATGGAATAGGGCGGTGCGGGACAAATATCATCCGCAACGCGTGCGCGCGCGCCGTTTTTCGGCACGGCAAAAGCGGCGTTGAAGGCCGTGGCGGCATCCCGCGCGGCTAAACATTTGCGTGAATCATCCAAAATGTTGCGCACAGAAACAGAATTCAGTTTTTCATACATGGCTTGGTCTGCGGCTATCCAAATGGCGCGCGTCAGGCACGAGCCGGAACGAGCACATGTATGGCGGTTTTTGCAGCAGGCCAGCAAAAAGCTATCGCCCTCCAGGGCGCGCACAATGGCCCCAACGGTAATTTCTTCCGCCGTGAGGGCCAGCATGTGCCCGCCATCACGCCCGCGCTGGCTGCGCACAAATCCTGCCCGGCGCAAATCGCCCACCAGCCGTTCCAGATATTTTGCCGAGACATTCTGCCTCTGGCTGATCTCATTGATGGATACAGGCCCCTCGCCCTCATGCTGGGCGATATCCAACACAAGGCGCATGCCGTATCGTCCTTTTGTGGTCAGGCGCATTGGTCCCCCTCTTTTCTCGCCATGCGCGGCGGACGCACACAACGACCCCCGGCCTGGCGGGCATTCCGCCAAGCCGCGCAACCCCAGAACGCTTTACGCGTCCCGGCGGTCCTCCCCGCTGCTAGGGCTTGCCTATGGCCCCTTCAACCGCCTTCAGCACCACATCTGGCTCAAAAGGCTTGTTCACCGTGGCAACAGCTTTGCGGATAGCCAGGTGAATGCCCTGCAAACCGCTAATGACAATGACCGGCAGATCTTTGAATTCCGGGTTTTGCGTATACTTCCGGTAAAAGCGCGGGCCCCATTCGTTGGGCATTTCCAAATCAAGGGTAATGAGGTCCGGACGCTCGCGCTCCAACACCTTCAGAGCAGTCTCACCATCATTGGCGGAGCAGGTGGCGTAGCCGTTATCGGTAAAAATGGAAACAAGGTACTCCACAATGCTCGGATCATCATCCACCACGAGAATTTTCTTGGCCATGTTCGTCTCCTGGTTGTAGTCCTTTCCTTTTTTCGTACCACAAAACACCCTGTGTGGCGACCCTTTCCGCCGTGCCTTCAGCCTTACAGCTCCTATCGGGCCGTGTTCGTGCCGGCCAAAAGGGGCTGCTGCGGTAAGCCGAGCGATCAGACCGCAGGTGCTGCCTCATGCTCCGCACCGCCAAGAGCCCGGGCCGCTGCATCAAGCAACGATTGGGGCGTAGGCGGCTTTTCCACATAGGCCTCCGGGTCGGCCCAGGGCTTGCCCCCGGCACCGGCCCGCAAGGCCCGCAGCGCATGCTCAAAGGTGCCACCGGCGATGGCCGAGACCACCATCACCGGCACGCCACCGAGTTCCGGGTCCGCGCGGAGGTTCCGAAACAATCGGATGCCCCCCTCGCCCGGCATCATCAGATCCAGGCTGACCAAATCGGGCCGAAACTCCCGTGCTTTGGCAAGCCCTTCCTCACCGTTTCTCGCCATAGCCGTTTCGTACCCGGCGGTTTCAAATACCGCCTTAATGTAGAGCCGGAGGTGCATCTCGTCGTCCACAACAAGCACGCGTTTGGCCACGGTTCGTCTCCTTGTTTGCTTGGTTCGCCGTTACTTCTGCGGCGGGCCGTAGGGGCTCACATCAACCTTGTCCGGGTGGTTCACACTCAGCACCGGGCAAGCCGAGCGCAGCACAACCTGCTCCACCGTGCTGCCCAAAAGCGCCTGCTCGGGGTCGATGTCCTTGGTATGGTGGGCCATGACGATAAGGTCCGCCTTGCTCTCGCGCGCAAACTTCAGCACCTCCACGTGGGGCGAGCCCTCGCGGATGGTTACCGTGAAGTTGTCGAAGTCGCCCATGTTGGCCACATACTTCTCGTTGATCTTCTTTTCCGCCAAGGCCACCTGGCTTTCAATGTAGCTCTGGCCCTGCTCCTGGCCTTCCAAATCCACGCAGTGGAACAGGTTCAGCTTGCAGCCGATTTCCTTGGCCACGTTGCGGGCAAACTGGAACGCATAATCGCTGGCCTTGGAAAGGTCCGTGGCGATGACGATATTGGCGAAATAAGACCAGCAGGTAACACAGGGCCGGCTGACGATGAGCACTGGGCAACGGGCGCTCTTGGCCACCTTTTGCATAGTGGTGCCCGCGATAAGACGGTGGCGCATGGCGCCGACATCCTCGGGCCGAGTATGCGCGCCCATGATGATGAGGTCTGCATCGTCCTTGCGGGCCTTGCGCAGAATCTCTGTTGCGGGCACGCCGGTAGCCGTTTCGAACGTGCAGTTCGGATGGTCCTTGGCCTGCTTTTCGTAATACTGCTGCATTTCCTCCCGCACCAAGCTCTCGAGGTTCTCGTCCACCTCGCTGGTCTCGCCGGTGCGCACGTCCTGATACCCAAGACCGAAACCGCGCGTGGGCAGGCCGAACACATGATAGACGGAGAGCTTGCTGTGGTTCTTGCGCGAAAGCTCAAAGGCCACGCGGGCCGCATCATCGCACGTGGCCGAGGCCGATGTGGCGAACAGCATCCTGTCAAACATTTGCTACCTCCTTAATGCACATTCCGTTGGTGTGCCGTGAAAGCCTAATTGCCACCCGATAGAATCCTGAAACTCAAAAAGATTGAACACTGTTTCAAAAGCCAGCTCATCCACACGGTCGCCAAAGACGATGTGGGTCAGCGGCCCAAGGACCACAGGGACATCCAGAATGGTCTGGACGGGATAACTCTTCACCTCCATGTCCGCTCCGGTGGTGTCCCGGCCACGAAAGGTGGTGTAGATTTCCAATTTCGGCGGGCCCGGGTGCCCAATGAGCTCCACCGTGCGCGCCAGCACAAGGGCAGCAAGCCCCGCTGGTTCGCATTCCTGGCTGGGCCAGGAGGGGTAACGCTCCAAATACTCCGGGTAGAACCCGTTGAGCCGAGCCAACACCGGGTGCTGGTGCAAAAGCAGAAAGAAGCTGCGCAGGGTGTAGCCCTGTTCCAGCAGCACCCGAGCGCCGAGCGCTGCCAACGCATCGGACACATTCTCTCCGTTCTCCATCCGCAATCCGCCATCGGCCAAAAGCTCCACCGCGTTCATACTGTCCCTCCACCACTGTGTTCCTTACGTCTTTCGACTGGCCTTGCGCCGTCCTCCCCCTCGCCGCTGGCCACCCCAAAAGTCCAGGGTCGCGCCGGGTCCAGGGGCAGGCGGATATAAAACCGCGCCCCAGCCCCAGGCGACCCCTCCGCCCGAATATCGCCCCCCATTTCGTGCACCAGCTTACGCGTGCCCATAAGGCCAAACCCGCTCCCGGACGCGCCCTTGGTGCTGAAAAATTCCGTAAACAACATTTGGCGCTGGCTTTCTTCCAATCCGCAACCGTTATCCGCCACCTCGTATTCCAGGCTCTCGTCCAAACGGCGCAACGCCAGCCGCACCCGGCCCGTTGGGTGCGTGGCGGAGGCTCCGGCCGCTTGGCAGGCCTCGATGGCGTTGACCACAAGGTTGAGCAGGCACCCGTGCACAGCCTCGGCGTCCAGCGTTGCGGCAAGGGCAACCGGCGGCAGGTCCAGCTCCAGGGTTATGCCTGTGGCCGCAGCGCGGGGCCGTAGCAGCTCCGCCACCTGCACCAGCGGCAAAGCCGGGTCGCAGGGCGCGGGGGTCAACTCCACCGGCTTGGCAAAATCCAGCATGGCCAAAGAAAGTTCCTTGATGCGCTCCACGTTGGTCTTGAGCATCTCCCAACCCTGGTCCAGGTACTCACGATTATCCCCGGCGCGGCCCTGGCCGACCAAAAACACCCCGCCCTCCAGGCCGCTGGCAATATTCTTGATGGAATGCGACAGCCCGGCCACGGTTTGCCCACGGCGGCAAGGCGTTCCGCAGCCACCAGCTCGCGGGTTTTCTCGCGCACCAGGCGCTCTAAATTCTCCGTGTATTCCCGAACGGTACGCCGCAGCACCAAACGCTCCCGCGCACGCTTCAGCGCTATTCTGAGCGCCTCGTCGCTGATGGGTTTGGTGACGAAATCCGTGGCATCACGCTGAATGCTCATAATGGCCAGACCAATGTCACCGTGGCCAGTGAGCATAATGACCTCAACGTTGGCATCCAGTTCCTTCAGCGCCGCCAAAAGGGCCAACCCATCCATGCCCGGCATCTTGATATCCGTAAGCACAATGCCGGGCCGGTGCTGCTGGAACAGAGCCAATGCCTGTTCGCCACTTTCCGCCGTCAGCACCTCGTAGCCCAGATCCATGAGCGAAATGGCCAGCACTTTACGAATGCCCGGCTCATCATCCACCAGCAGTAATTGGGTGTCGCGCGCGGTCATGCAACACCCCCCTTGTGGCTCATGGCAGGGAAGGTGATGATGAACCGGGTGCCCACGTCCTCGGTGGATTCGGCGCGGATGTCGCCGCCGCAGTCCTTGACGATGCCATAACTGATGGACAGGCCCAGGCCCGTGCCCTTGCCCACGCGCTTGGTGGTGAAGAACGGCTCAAATATCTTTTCCACCACGCCCTTCTTGATGCCGATGCCGGTATCCTCCACCACCGCCTGCACAACGTCACCGGTCTGGCTGGTGGTCAGGGTGATGCGCTTGAGGCACGGAGCGCCCGTGGCTGCGGTGTGGGCCGCGGCCGCATAGGAGCCTGAACCTGCGGCACTGCACTTGTCTTCAATGGCATCGCGGGCGTTGAGCAGCATGTTGATGAACACTTGCTCCAGCTTGCCCGGATCAGCCCGCACCTCGCCCAAGTCAGGGTCCAGCTCCTTCACCACGTCAATCTCCCGCAGCTTGAGCTGCTGGCGGAACATGTCGAAGGCGCGCTCGATAACGGCGTTGAGCTGCACCGGCTCCAGCTTCATCTCCGGCTTGCGGCCAAACTCCCGCAGGTGGTTAATGATCTTGGCCGCCCGGTCCACATGGGCATCAATCTCCGTGACCATGTCGAGCAAAATGCTCCGGGCCAGTTCCTCGCCACGGGTAATTTTGCGCATGATGAAACCGCTGGCGGTTTTGATGACGGAAAGCGGCTGATTCAGCTCGTGGGCCACGCCGGTGGCCATCTCGCCCAGGGTCGCCATCTTGCTGGCCTGGATAAGTTGCTGCTCCGTTTCCAGGCGTTTGGTGATGTCGCTGGTGGTGACGAGCAACACCTTTTGCCCACCGAATTCCGAGGGCGACACGCGAATGGTCACATAAAGGCGGCGGCCATCGCGCGCTACGTGGATGGCACGGTCGTAGACTTCCTCCACAATGATGCGACGGGCATAGGACTCGCGTTCCTCCTCGCGGAACAGCTCGACAAAGGGACGACCCAGCAGTTCCTCACGCTCGTACCCGTAAACGGTGGTCACGCTCTCGTTGCAGTCCAGAATAACCAGGCCGCTCACGTCCAGCACAAACACCGGGTTGGGAATATTCTTGAAGATAGCCAGATATTTGCGTTCACTGCGTTCCAGCTCCACTTCCAACTGCTTGCGGCTGGTGATGTCGAGGCTCATCTCCATGGCGGCCACGGCCACGCCCTCATTATTAAAGATCGGCGCGGTGGTGACGAGCCAATGGCGCTGCGCACCCTCGGCGTCCACACCGGATTCCTCACTACAGTAAGAGCGACCGGTCGCCATGGCCTTTTCTACCGGGCAGTTGGGACACTTCTCACTGCGTCCTTTGTAGGCGCGGTAGCAAAAATCACCCGGCTTCGGCTTGAACTTGTCGCGGAATTCCTTGTTGTAGCGCAGCAGGCGGAAGCTCTTATCCTGCACTGTGATAATGCAGGGAACATTGCTGAAGAGGTGGTAATACTCATCGCGCTGTTTATTCAACTCCAGTTGCTTGTCGCTGATCTCCTCGCCCATGCTTGATACAGCCTTGGCCAACTGGCCAATCTCGTCCTCCTGCAAAATGTCGAAAACAACATGCGGCTCGCCCTTGGCGATACGCTTGGTGCCATTGATAAGTTTGCGGATGGGCCGGATGACGAAATGCGACATGAACAGGGCGATAACCGCGGAAAGCGCGGCCAAAACCGTGAGGGTGAAACCAATAACGCGGGTTTTGAACGAGGATATTTCGCGGTCGCTGGCTTCCAGGGAAAGAACGATATCGATGGCGCCCAGCACGCGCTTGTCCTCAGGGTGGAAGTGGCAACCGCCGGAGCAGCCTTCCTCGTTGTGAATGGGACTGATGATGGCGAGCTTACGTGAACCGTCCGGCCCGGTGAAGATGCGGATGCGCTCATACAAAGGCGCGTTGATCGTGGGCGGGTTCGACTTGTGGCACACGGAACAGGCTTCGGAGCGGATATTGGTCTGACCGCCTTCCTCGCCCTTGAGGTTGGAAAACTTTATCCGACCGTCCTTGTTATAAATGCGGATGGCCTCAATGCCTTCCTGCTGGCCAATGTTGGTGATGATCTGGTTAATGTCATCTCGCGAGTTGATCATCATGGCATAGCGGGTGCCCAGCTTGATGGTGTTGCCCAGACGCTCGGCCTCGGCAACCACGTAATCCATCAGGATATCCTGCTGATGAACAATGGCTAGAAACGACAACGCGGAAATGCTGACCACCAGCGAAAGCCCGGCTGTAAGCACAAGCTTGGCCACCAGGCTTTTCCGTACCGCCGCAACCACGTTCCGCATATCCCCCAGCCCCCTGCCGGTTAATCCCTTCCAATTTGAGCGGAAATCCCTCTGCCCAAGACGGAATTCTCATACCCACCGTTTTCCACTTTATGCTATACCTATTTTCACGAACAATGCAACGGCTCTGGAAAGAAAATCTTTCCCCTATGCTGGTGTAGTTTAATTCATACACGAGAAATGGGATATGTTTAATTCATAGTATTAGATGGAATATTACTACACAACTCATACTAAACCAATCACAGCATCTTTTTTCCGCATACCCCTTCCCAAAAAGAATATGCTCTGCTATCCTTTTTTGAAAATACAACAATCGCAAGTGCATTTGCTGATTGGTGCATTGGCAAGGAAGCATATCAGTATCGGCTCGGGTTTGTGCCGTGTTTTTATTCAGGCACGCCGCACGTTCCGCCCGCGAGGGATTGGGCGTGCGCAAACGAAGTGGAGGGGGAGAATGCATTCCAAATCACACTGGGATTGGCAGCCCGGAAAGCGTATCGTCGGGTCGGTGCGCTGCCAAACAGACCATAAATGGCAAGAGGAACTCTACGCCGCGCCAAGCGGTGAATCCATGGCCGCCGTTGTGCGCCTGGAAGACGATTCCTTTACGATGAGCGTAAACGGAGAGCCCTGGGATTTCACCTGCGACAAGCTGTGGTACCCGCGTTACTCACCCGACGGGCGCTTGACCGCCCTGGCCCAGGTCGACGGCGAATGGACCATGGCGGTAGACGGCGAAGTTTGGCCTGACACTTTCGCCTACCTGTGGGACACCCGCTTTAGCACGGATGGTTCGACCATTGCGGCCACCTGCCAGCAGGACGGCCAGTATGGCATGGTTGCAGATGGCACCGCATGGGAAAACCTGTACGAGAACGCCAGCAACACCACCATCAGCCCGGACGGGACCAAGACCGCCGCAGTCATACAAACAGTCAACATGAAACCGGCCGACCTCGCGGCCTTCCGCGCCGGTGTGTACACCGTTGCCATCAACGGCGAGACCTGGGCCGAGACCTTCATGAACGCCTGGACCCCGATCTTCAGCCCGGATTCCGCACGGGTTGCCGCCCAACTCCGGCTGACCCTGTACGATTACACCATCGCGGTGGATGGCGAGCCCTGGAAACGCCTGTTCCAGTGCGCATGGGAACCCTGCTTCAACCCCGCCAGCGGGGCGGTTGTCGCTCCTGTGCGTGTGGCTGGCCAGTGGGGCATGGCCCAGGATGGCGAAATTCTTTGGGAGCCTCGCTTCGCCCAGTGCTGGCATCAGCACTTCAGCGCCGATGGACGCACCTTGGCCGCCATTGTGGCCACGGGTTTCGGCGCCTTCACCGTCGCGGTGAACGGCGTCACCTGGAACGTCTCCCTGCCGGTCATCACCGATCTGGTTGTGAGTGCGGATGGCGCAACCGTTGCCGCTTTGGGCAGCGTGTTCAACCAAGACTTCTGTGTATTGGTGAACGGCAAAACCTGGGCCGACCGCTACGACATGGCCTGGAAGCCGGTCATCAGCGGCTCGGACGTGGCCTTGAAAGTACGCCGCGGCAAGAAGCACGGCTATGTGTTGAACGGCAAGAACTTCCCTAAGTGGTATGATCAGGCCTGGGAGCCGGTGTTTAGCCCCGATGGCAAAAACCTGCTGCTGCGCGTGGTTGAGGGCGAACAGATGGTTCGCCTCGTTGTCCCCGTTGCCGACTTCGAAAAGGGAGGTGGCATATGAACGCCTTCTACAATATCGTAACCGGGCCGCTGGCCTGGGCGGCCTTCGGCATCTTCATTCTGGGCAGCGCGTACCGCCTGGCCACCATGTATTCCCTGGCCATGCGCAAAGACTCTTCCGCCGTGGGCATCATGACCTGGAAGTTCTCCCTGCGCTCCATCTTCAATTGGCTCATTCCTTTCAACTCCCTAGGCTGGAAGGCCGACCCGCTGCTGACCATCGCCACGTATGCCTTCCACATTTGTCTGTTCCTGGTGCCGGTGTTTTTGTCGGCCCACATCATGATGTGGGATTTCTCCTTCGGCATCAGCTACCCGGCCTTGGCCGACTCCACCGCTGACATCATGACCGTTGTGGTTCTGGCCGCTTGCGCCATCTTTGCTTGGCGGCGCGTGTCCAACAAGGCCGTGGCCTTCATTACCACCCCGCAAGACTGGGTGGTGCTGATTCTTGTGGCGCTGGCCTTTGTTACGGGCTTTTTGGCCTACCACCAGATCTTTGACTACCAGTCCATGATCATCCTGCACGTGCTCGCAGGCGAGGCCATGCTCATCGCCATCCCGTTCACCCGGTTGGCGCACATGCTCTTCGGTGTGTTTACGCGCGCTTACATGGGCTCTGAATTCGGCGGCATACGCCACGCGCGCGACTGGTAACCGGGCCGCGCCAAGGAGGACACACGAATGGGAATTCAAGAAAGAATCATCGAGGACGTTGGTCTTCGCGGCGGGGTAGACAACCTGACCGTGGACAAAATCGAAGCCACCTTCAAATCGCTGATGGCCGGGGAAACCGGCGCGCGTATGAAGGCCTACACCGAAACCTGCATGCGTTGCGGCCTGTGCGCCACCGCCTGTCACTATGCCGTTTCCCACCCGGATGACCCGAGCTATACCCCTGCGGGTAAGGTGAAGGAAACCATGGGGTTGCTGCTGGCAAAGGGTGGCCGTGTGGATCCGCAGACCATCTACGGCATTGCGCAGATTGCCTACACAGAATGCAACATGTGCCGCCGCTGCGTGCATTACTGCCCTCTCGGCATCGATACCGCATACATCATCAGCATCATGCGCCGGTTCTGCCACAAGTTGGGCGTTACCCCGCAGTATATCCAAGACACAGCCCACAGCCACAGCGCCACATACAATCAGATGTGGGTGAAGGAAGACGAGTGGACCGACACCCTGCAATGGCAGGAGGACGAGGCCCGCGACGAATTCCCCACCCTGCGCATTCCGCTGGATAAAGAAGGCGCGGATATCTACTACTCCGTCATCGCGCCGGAGCCCAAGTTCCGCACCCAGCTCATCTACCAGGCTGCCGCCATTATGGAGGCCGCGGGAATGGACTGGACCATGCCCGCCCACTCCGGCTGGGACAACTCGGACATGTGCATGTTCACCGGCGATTATGAAATGATGGGCAGACTGAAGCGCCGCCACTTTGAAAGCGCTCAGGAACTCAAGGTCAAACGCATCGTTATGGGCGAGTGCGGCCACGCCTTCCGCTCCATCTACGACGTTGGCAACCGCTGGGTGGGCTGGCAAATGCCCCCTGTCCCGGTCATCCATGCCGTGGAGTTCTACTGGGAGATTCTTACCCAGGGGCGTATCAAGCTTGCCAAGAAGTTCCCAGGACCCGTGACCATCCAGGACCCGTGCAACATCATTCGCGGCAGGGGCTTGAAAGACAAACTGCGTGATGTGGTGCGTATGCTCGTCGATGGCGAGATCATCGAGATGGACCCCAACGGCGAGCATAACTACTGCTGCTGCGCTGGCGGCGGCGTCATCAACTGCGGTCCGCCGTTCAAAAACGTCCGGCTGGAAGGCAACATCGTCAAGGCGGAGCAACTGCGCGCCACGGGCGTCAAAACAGTCGTTGTGCCCTGCCACAACTGCCACGGCGGTCTGGACGACATCGTGCACCATCACAAGCTTGGCATGAGCCTCAAGTTCATCAGCGACATCATCTACGAATGCATGGAAAAGCCGGGAGCTTAGGAGGTGGCCACCATGAAAAGACTACCGTTGCTCATCCCCTGCCTCGCGTTGGCCACCCTGCTTGCCACGCAACTGGCCTTTGCACAGGAAGGCATGAAAATGCTGAAACCTGCGGCGTTCACCAATCCGCAGCGCCCGCCCGCCGTGTTCAAGCACGACGAGCATAATCAAAAAGCCAAACTGGACGATTGTGTCCGCTGCCACCACGGGGTGGAAAACGGCAAGAGAAGCACCAGCGTCTCCAGCGAGGGCACTCCCTGCGCGGACTGCCACAAGGTGAAGCCCACCGACGGAACCACCTCGCTGACCAAGGCGTACATTCTCAGTGTATCGGCTGGCACCAGAAGCTCCAGAAGGGGCCTGTGGCGTGCGGCCAGTGCCACGTTCGCGCCCGTTAGGCGCCCTCGCCTGAACGGGGTGCCTCCCACTCCGGGGTGCCGCCGGGTTGCCCGAGCTTGGCGGCGCCCCCACACACCATAAAAAAGCCCCCTCTCAGCGGTTTTCCGCCGAGAGGGGGTTCTTCTTGAAACCATCACCCACTACCAAGCAAGCCTACCCCCAAAGAGCGTAGCCCAAAGTGACAAACACGATGCTGGCCGCGCGCAGGCACTGGTTGCTAATGATAAGATTAAGCGCCAGACGAGGCTTGAAAATGCCCGCATAATACGGGAACTGGTGACGAATGGCCCGCACCGGCGAGGACAAGATATTGCCCACCAAGAGCGCCAGCACCAGTTCCTTGAGCGTTAACCCGCCAGTTTGCACCAGCGCACCGGCAGCAGCATAGCCAGCCGTGGTTTCCGCCGCCATATGGAAGCCAATGATGCCCATGGCCTGTGGCGGAAGCCAAGACAGGAACGAAACATTCGCCGCCATCCAGGTTTCCATGGCGTCAAACACGCCCCAACGCTTAAGAAAGAAAAACGCCACATAGACCGGAATAGTATAAAAAATCATGCGCGGCAGGCGGCGGCGAAAGCGTTTCCAGGTCTTTTGCAAGGCCCCCCGCCAATCCCAGCGGGCGGAAAAACGCCACATAGACCGGAATAGTATAAAAAATCATGCGCGGCAGGCGGCGGCGAAAGCGTTTCCAGGTCTTTTGCAAGGCCCC
>Ga0183099_1001798_pt1 | contig 11786 bp, 9 predicted proteins | sample Biomet1_FD_127788 | JGI IMG/M metagenome (GOLD analysis project Ga0183099, IMG submission 127788) | Microbial communities from bioreactor (seeded with anoxic lake sediment) at LBNL, California, USA - Biofuel metagenome 1 | ecosystem: Engineered > Bioreactor > Anaerobic > Unclassified ... | reverse complement strand
CGTCGCCCTTCTGCTTAGTGAGCTTGAGATAAAACCCGATATCGAAATCAAAATCAAACTTTGTCTTCTGCATGCCGGTTTTTGCCGTACGAGTTTTTTGCCCAGTCAACCTCCTTGCTTTTGGAGGTGCTGTAAATCTCCGGCGCATATTTTGGTCCTTCAGCTTGCCCAGATCGGGCAGCCAGCCATTCATGGACAGGCTGTACTGATACGGTTTATCTTTATCCCCCTGGGCCACCAGAAGCGTTTTCAGCTTAATATCACCGCGCAGACGCGCATAGACCGGCACGCCGTAGATGGTCGCGGTGAAATCCTGCTGCGCGGAGAGCTTGGCTGCGGCATAAAGAACGGCGTAGTTGAAAACAATGTTTACTCCGTCGCCCTTCTGCTTAGTGAGCTTGAGATAAAACCCGATATCGAAATCAAAATCAAACTTTGTCTTCTGCATGCCGGTTTTTGCCGACGAGTTTTTTGCCCAGTCAACCTCCTTGCTTTTGGAGGTGCTGTAAATCTCCGGCGCATATTCAGTCAGGGCTATGGCCTTCTGAAGAGTCGTCATATCGCCAAATTTCTCTACGTTCTGTGCGATATAAGATTTGAAGGTATCGCCCACGTTGAAGGATACAGTTATCTCGCTATCGTTGTTGCTTTCAGCTTCCACCTCGGAAGAGGTTCCAAGATCCACACCCGGCGTCACCAGTCCGATAACGGCAAGATCCACGCTGCTGTCGCCTCCGATGCTGGGGAGTGCGACACTGTGTTCTCCCAGGTTCTGGTAATAATGGTAGCCCGATTCGATTTCTCCGTAGCCCTTGCCTGTATCATCATAGAACTCCAGCGTCATCCTGCCGCCGTCCTTGAAAAATTCGCGCATATCCGGGATGGTCAGCTTCCAGTTCTTCCAGTCTGTGGTCGTCATAAGCTTCGTTGCAAAGAGACTGCCGGAGGCGGTATAGCTTCTTAGCTTTGCCATTGTTGGAAGCCGTCCGTCGGCCGTAGTGGAAGACATGCTGATTTCTACCGGTGTGGGACTTGCCGATGCTTCCGCCGGAATGATAAAGGTGGAGGTCAGGGGGAGGCGCGCGCCTCCGCTCCCGACTTTGGATGCAGTAAAATCACATGTCTTGAAATTGCCCATGAAGGGTAGCTCAATATCGTTGGTCCTTCCCGGCAGGACGGACTTGGCATAGACAAGGTCGCCGACAATTACACGAACTGAATAGAGATAATCCTGATCGCCGAAGGGCGCGTAGATCGTGTAGTTGCCGTCTTTGTCCGTAGTGGCGGTGGTGTAATAGGTTTTTCCGCCTACAACCTTGCTGGAATACTGTGGATCCGTCACCGCGACGCTTACCGTAGCACCCGGTACGCCGACGTAGGATGCGGGATTGTTAGTGTCGACCTCGGTAAAATGTGTGTTGGTGAGGGACGAGTTTGGCGTGATTACTTTTCCGCTTAGAAGCGTTTCTCCTGCGGAATTTACAGGAACAAAACAGTAATAAACTCCTTGCAGCCCGTTTGTAACTTCAAAAGTGAAGCTCGGCCCAATGTGGGCGATGAATTTGGTGAGATTCTTCGTGTCCACCACATCCGTCGTGTCGCTCACTGTCCAGACAACCGTGTAGCCCTCGTCCGGAACGGCATAAAGCGTAACCATTTCGCCGATGGAAAGCTTCTGGAGGCTGCGGTTTGCGTACTGTGTCCGGTAGGTTTCATAATTCTTCGCGATTATCTTCTCGCGATTATCTATGTTATCCTGTTTGCGCTTCGCTAAGATCGCCTCGCGCTCCGCTTTTGTCAGACTATCGGACAGTGGTTCCGTCGACACTTCGGGCACGGGCTCACCCGGTAGGCTTGTGCCCGCGTAAAGCACGGCCTTTTCCGCAGCCGGCATATAGTCGAAGTGATCGTGAAGAATTGTTCCGTGAGCGACATTATTCTCCATCTCCTCGTTAATTACAACCGAGTTCTTCTTCCAGTCGATGAAGATGAATTTGTTATTTTCGGCAAAGACCGGAGTAATGTAGTTATAGCCGCTGCGAAGGACGATGGCGTTGGAGGGAAGATTCACATTTTCTGTATCGTTTCTGCCGCGTCTATTCGCGTCGGCCTCTGTAAGGTAGTGCTCCACTACAGCGCCCTTGCCGGAATAGCCCACGGCGGGCGTCAGGCTAAAATACAGCTCGTCTCCCGTTTTTACCCAGTCTATGGTCGGAAACGTGGCGTCTTCCGAGCCGAACGCCGTACGATAATCCCCACAGGAGAGCGTGCCCTGAGCGCTGTCATAAAATCTTACGGTGGTGGTTCTGGCCTGGAAAATAGGCCGTATGATCAGGCTCTCGGCGTAGGGGGTGCTGCTGTTGCCGTAGATATAGTTATCTATAAAATCCGCCGTTAATTGGATGGTAAAGGCAGTAGACTTGTCATAAAAATTGACCCAGCCGCTTTTCGTGTAGATCGAATAGCCTATATATTCCGCGTCGCGGGCCTTTCCTTCGGCGGACATTTGGACACTGAAAGACAGGCTGTCCCCGAGCTTTGTGCTTGCCGCGTCTGTGACCAGAGAGCCGGGGATATAGCTGCCGGTTCCGACGTCTGCTTTCCCCTGCCATTTGGTGTAGCTCAGCGGCTCCGGGTTCTGCAAGCGTATGGAGAAATCCTGCTTATGCAGGGTGAGCTTCTGCACGCCAAAGTAGGTATCCGCGCCGCGGTCGCCGTGCTTAATACCGATTCCCAGCTTAACTCCGTTAATGCGGGGGAACTCCGTCACATCCAGCCCCGTGGAACCGTAGAAGCTTTTGTCCAGATGATAAACCTGCGCGTCGTTGATAAAAAGATAGCTGTGATCCTCCGCGCTGTTTAGGGTGTTGAACCAATCTACGGTGATATAGCTGATACCCCGCAGATCAAGCCATTTGTACATTCTGACGTACGACGCGTCCGGATTCGGAACACGACTGGTCGCATTAAGCACGATTTCTTTTCCTCTGTACCCATAGCTTGTCCACCATTGCGAAAGATCGATATTTTCATAACCAGTAATTGTCCAACGTCTAAGATAGGCGTATTCCGACGCGAATTCGTCGCCGAAGATGGCAACGTCGCCGTCGCTGTAGCCGGTTGACAGCAGGCTGACCTTGGTGTTTTCCGAAGCTGCGGAGAACGCGTTTGCGCTGTTGCTTAAGGTGGTTGTCTGCATCAGCCCGTCTCCGGCGGAATCCTCGTCCTCCTCCGGCTTAATGGTTACGGTGGCCCGGGAGATGCTCTCCGACTTGCCCTCCTGGGTTACGACCACCTCGAAGCTTTTCTCCTTTTCCGTGTTGCTTGCCAGCAGCGGGATGAGGACCGTTTTGCCTGTCTCTCCCGGCATGAAGATTGCGTCGGTGACGACAGACTCATAGTCCACACCCGCCTCGGCGGTGCCTGAAAGGGTGGAGACCTCGAACGACGCGTAGGTCTGCGTATCGCCCGTGCGTAAAAGCGTCAGCTCTGCCTGTCCGTCCGAAGGATAGACCGTATACGCTGGCTGCTCAAAGCTGAGGACGGCGCCCGCGCCTTTGTCGTTGTCAGCGATGTTGCAGCCTGCGCTGTCCGCGTCACCATAGACTGCCCCGCCGGTCAGATTGCATAAGCCGAGGTTAAATTGCTCCGAAGACTCGACGGTGTCGTCGTCGCAGATATGTATTTTCACGGTCTTGCAGTTTTCTCCGTCGGCAAAAGTCAGTGTGGTGACGGCGCCCGGCATTACGGCATTGAGCGCCGCACCGGCCTCGGCCCGCTCCGAGTCCTCCACGTCGTAAACGGCGTCGGAATTCGCAGTCTCCGGGGTCTTGCTTGTCACGTCCAGCGCTTCGTCCCGGAGCTTGTGCAGAGAGGAATCGTACGCCTGATTCTGCGTGTTTTCATCGGATGCATCGGTCTGAATGCTGTCTTTGGCCTGCACATCCGCTTCAGGCTGTACGTCCTTTTCGATTTGCGTGTCTTCTGTTTGGAGATTATCTTCAGACTGTGCGTCTTTTTCGGCCGGTTTGCTTTCCTCGCTCTCCGGCGCAATCTTGCTGTATTCTCCGCTTTCAACGGCCGATTCCAGCATCGTCGGCGAATCGTCGTCTTTCTTAATCTCAGTTCCATCAGGAAGAAGCATGGTAAAGTCTTCGCCATAGTTCGCCGTGGTTTCAATGGTCTTAAGATCCACCGTGACCTCGCCCGCGGTGCCTCCGCGTCTTACGACATAGGCGGTGAAATTCTCTGCACCCTCAACTGTGTCAAAATTCACCGTGGCCAGCTCCACAAGACCGTTCGGATACTTCGCCGCAAACGCGTCCGAGACACGCAGCGCCTCCGGAGAGATATCCGGCTCCTCCGCCGCAAAGGCCGGCGGAAGCATGCCAGCGCAAAGGCAGAATACCAACAAAACGGATATCGCTTTTCGTGTTATCTTCATTTTCTCCCACTCCCTGTTGTTCATCCGGATATTTTGTTACTCCTTGATTCTTTTGAAAAAGCCGTACTTTGAGCACTCGATAATATGCGTCACCATCAGGCTGTCTCCATCGGGCGGGGACCGCCAGACCGTGCAGTTGGGGCAGCGCACCTGAAAAGAGCCGCCGCACAGAAGATCTGTTCTTTCACAGCAAAACTTCAGGCGGGGAAAATCCTCCGCATATACGCCGCAGTCCGTTTCATGATTGAAGTCTGCCAATTTCATCTGATCACCTGCCACAATCTAATTCTCCATATGTAACATAACATGGCGGGCACTAACAAAATCGCTAACAAAACCAATTTTTCGGCAAAAAATATTGAAACGTTAGCGGCTGCGTTTTATAATTAAATCACTAACAATATTGTGGAGGAAGGTGACGAAATGCTCCCAATCTCCGGTGCAAGGCTTTCCGTGCCTGAACTCAGTCCGGGAGAACTGCCGCGAGACGGGCTTGTCCGGTTGGCGAACCTGATTCCGCAGAAACACATTTACATACACGGAGGGGCAGGGTACGGGAAGACCACGCTGCTTGCCCAACTCGCCCGGGCGACCGAGACCGCGATATGGGTTACGCTTGACGGGGAGAACGACGCCCTGAGCTTTATGGAGCTGTTCGCGGCGGCGGTCAGAAGGATATTTCCGGAGTATGCCTTTCGCTCCTCCGAATATCTGCCATTTGAGCAAAACGAAAGCTTTCTTTCCATTTTAGCCAATGCCTGTGCAAGCGCACTGGAGAAATGTCCGAGCACGCTCATCGTCGTTTTGGACGACCTGCATACGCTGGAAAGCGGTCGGATCAAGGCACTGATTGCCCGAATCATTAAATACAGCCCCGTGAAGCTCCGTTTTCTGCTTGGCAGCCGCGAGGCACCATGGCAAGAGCTTGCGCCATTTCTGCTCGGCGGAAGCATGCTGGAGCTTACGGAGCGGGAATTGGCCTTTTCCGAAGACGAAACACGGTGCTTTCTCGGCTTTGAGGATGCGCATATCTGCGCCGTCACGGAGGGCTGGCCCATCGCCGTCAGCTCTTTCAAGGTACTTTTGGAATGCGGCCTCTCTATCGGAGAGCTTTCCGTCCGGCATCACGAAGCGTTGCACGCATATCTGTTCTGCGAATGCGTCGGCCGCCTGAACGCGGAGACGCTGGCTTTTTTAAGAGATTCCGCCTGTCTTGAGGAGTTAGATCCGCCCATGCTGGACGCTGTTATGGGCCGGAAAAATTCCCGACTTATTCTGGGGAGTCTGGCCATGCGGAATCTATTCACCATTCGGACAGACGACGGGAATTTCCGCTATCACCCGCTTTTTCGGGAATATCTTCTGGAGTCCTCGGACAGCGAAAAAAAGGCCGCACTTCAGCGCGGCGCGGCCGAATACTATTTTAGCGCGGGACAGTATTCCACGGCGTCAAGATATGCTATTCTGATCCGGGATCGGGAGCTTCTGGGAAAAATCATCTTGCTGACCTACCGGGACTCGCTGCAGAGCGGCAGCTTTAGCGAGCTTCGGGTATGGTTTGATGCGCTGGGAGAGGATGCCGAGCGCCGTGACGTCGGACTTCTGATCGCGCACGGCGCACTGCTGTCCAGCATAGGAAACTTCACCGAGGCAAAGATCCGCCTCGCTGAGGCAATCCCAAGTCTGTACGAGCATAATTCCGAGCTCTACACAGAGGCAATGATCCACAAAGCGCGGGTACTGCGCAACGAGATTTCGTTTGAAGCATCCAATGCGGTTCTGGATACCCTGCTTGCGTTCCCTAATAAGTTGGATATAGAGCAGACTTACCATGTTGCCATTGAAAAAATCTATAACCTGTGCTGGGGTTCCCGGGCGGATGAGGCCTACGCACTTACCCGACGCATGATGGAAGTGTGCGCCAACGCGGGAAACCTTCGGATTCGAGCCTGGTACGAGAGGTATCTGAGCGTCATTCATTATGTAGCCGGGCGTATGAAAGACTCAGTCCGCTGCTATGAGAAGTCCATGGAAATACCGGAGGATGAGCGCGGGCGGCTGGAACTTCACAGCGTCGATATCTATGTGGCAAAGTCTTATCAGATGCTGGGCGAGCGGGAAAAAGCCGTCGCAATGGTAACTGCGGGACTTTCGCGGCTGCGGAGCGTCGGACGCTATGAGGAACTATGGCTCGGCTATCTCTTCGCGGCGGAAATTCATTATCAGAACGCCACCATTGACCGCATGAACGGGGATAATGTCAGTTACGAAACAACCATGCGGTATTTTACACTGGCCGACGAATACGCCCCGCTCTACCGGAAATCCCGCTTTCAGCAGGACTGGGCCGTGCTTCAGCGCAATATTTGCGAGCTGATGTTTATGCAGGGGAATAAGGAGCTACTGCTGGAGCAGATTTTTCAAAGTATCCCTCTGGTCGGAGACTATTTCAAGACCATTGCCCTTGGCCGGCTGTATAACTATTTCGGAAGCATATCCGTCTTTGCGCGCGCGGCGGACTGCGCCCGGCGCTCCATAGAAATCGGCGAACGTACCAATATGATGATGATAGCTACCATGGCTTACGGCTTTCTGTCAAGGCTTGCCCTCGCGAGGGCGACGAGGCAAAGACCGCCGATCTTGTCCGGCATTTTCTCCGGCTTTGCGAAACGAACGGCATGTATGAGTATTTCAGGATGCGCAGGGCGTACGGCCCGATACTTCAATTTGCCTACGACAAGGGGATCGAGAAATCGTTTGCCTCACAGATGATGACATTTTCCGGGTATCGCCCGAAGAAAGCATATATCAGAATGCTCGGGGACTTCTCCGTTTCAGCTTATGACGACCGGCACTCGGCGCTGAAACTTCGCACGCGGAAGGAACGGGAGCTGCTCGCGTTCCTGCTCGACGCGGGCGAGGTTGGCGCGACCAAGGAACAGATTTACGAGGCGCTTTGGTTTGATTCTGAGTCCAACGATGTAAAAAAGCTGATCGGCGTGAACCTCGCCCAGATCAAGAGGGATCTTGCGGCGCTGGATGTTTCCGATCCGATCCGCAACTTCGAAAAGCGCTACAGTATCTGCATGGACGAGATTGAGACGGATGTGAGATTGTTTCAGGACGCTGTTCTTTCATTCGGGGAGAAGAAGGGTTCCGAAGCCGCAAAACGGGTTGTTTCACTTTATGGCGGAGAATACATTTCCGGCTTTGAGGCCCACTGGGCGGCGTGGAAGCGAATTGACTTTCATGATGCCTATGTGCGGGTCCTGAAGGCGCTTTCGGAGTATAAACTTGGAACTGTGGAAGTCTAAAAGGCAGGGGCCATAGCAAAAGAGCCAATGAAAGACAGAGCCTTCCCGATAGCGAAAGCAGTCGGAAAGGCTCTGTTTTTCTAGTATAATTGATTTGTGAATAAACTCCGTGTACATTGTGTCTTCGGAAGTTTTAAAAAAATAACGATTCCGAAATTCTTTAATACCAAAAGTTATCACCCACAGGTACAATTGCTGAACCGAGAGGGTAATCGGTACGAGGCAACAGAAGAGCAGAAGAATTTCTTCACCTACTCGGCCGCTTTGAAGTTGTAAAGTGGCTTAATTGTTTTTAATAATCTCGACCGTGTCGCCAGTTTTGGCGATGATCTCTTCCATAGGTTTGTACGCAAATGGCGACACGTCAAACGTGCTCTTGTTTATCGTGGAGGAGTAAATCCCTTCCATCAATTCCTCAACTGCGTAATCGTGATGCTCTGTTTCGCAGTGCTCCGGTTCATCAGGCATCCCTCGCGCTGTAGCGTGATTTGTGCAGTCAGCCGTCCAATAGAAAATCTGCAAGCTTAACAATCATGATTCCATCCTGCGTCACAGGATGATCGCAGTCACCGGCAATGACGACTTTCTCATAATTGTCCCGTATGCTGCGAAACGGGGAGAGTACCCGCTCCCTTGTGACGGGATCGTTCATGGATTCTGTTACCTGAATATACTTCTTTTCGGGCAAGGATGATCGAACCGGCATCATCCACAGCCTGTTTAAAGGATTCCCAATTCCCTAGATTCATGGAGATGATCATCAGTTCTTCAAATTGCTCCCGCTCACACCTATTCTAGTTATTACAATGCACCGTTTCACTTTAACGCCAGCCCTAGGTCATAAAAACTATTATCAGCGGAAAATTATGATTGAATTTCCCTGCGATGCTGCAAATGAATACCGATATGACCTATCCCCAAAATGATGACGGAACCCATCAGCCAGATCACTTTCCCGTAAAGCCCCAGAAGGAAGAAGGCTGCGACCGGCAATGTCGCGCCGGCAACAGGGACGCCACAATAACTGCTGTAAAAATCTTTCATTGTCTTTTCGCTTTTAAAGTATCGTATCCAACTGCATTCATACAGGATCATGAGTACAGCTGCAGCAATAAGCCAGATACTCCAGGCCGACCAACCGTGAATATTGAAGTCGGAAAACATCAGAGCCGTGCAGGTAACGCAAACCTGTCCCACTCTTTCAAAGACAAGCAACACCTTATTTTCATTCTGATAGTCGTATCCTTTGGGCTGATGCTTTGTCCATATCAGATTGGGCACTGTCAGCATCAGCAGAAAAATGAATCCAACGTAAGAAAATCCAATATGCCCCATATATGTCCCTCCACCAAATACTCGTCATTTATTGATGGCCAATTATAGCCAAATGGCAAAATTATCGTATTGGAAGGTCCCGGCATCGTGGTGCAGTTTTCCGTCTGCTTTTAACCCGAAAAATGCTTTTTTCATATCCCCAAGGATAGCTGGCCGGATATTCAGGTCGTGATGCGCCGGAAATACTCTCTTCACCTCAAGCGCTGCAACTCTCTCTATCGATGACAAATAGGCTTCAGGATCGGTTGACGGGAAATAAGCGAACAAGGTTCCTATGTAAACCAAATCACCAGTAAAAAGATACCCTCTGTCTTTTTCATAAAAGCACATATGTCCCGGAGAATGTCCCGGCGTATGCAGCGCCTGTATCATGCGCCCACCGATATCTATCACATCATTATTCTTTAATACTCTTGTGGCAGTGCCCTGAAAAAGCTCATAATCATCAACATTGAATCCTTCCGGCAGCTCACATTTCTCAACAACAAAGGCTTTTATTTGTTCCATTGTCAGTGGGAACTCTCCTGCAAGCCAACTTGTCTCATTCTCATGCACATAGAATTCAGGGAAATATTTGTGCCCGCCGATATGATCCCAATGGATGTGCGTCGCAACAGCTATGACAGGCTTATTTGTCAATTTCATAACTTCGTCGTGAATATTCATAATGCCAAGCCCGGTATCAATCAGCAGGCTGTAGTTTGTCCCGTCCAGGAGATAGGCGTGTGTTTCTTCCCAATGCTTATACTCGCTGATGATATGCGTATCTTTGTCGATATGATCAATGGTAAACCAACCACTCATAATATCTGTCCTCCGGATTTTCATATATCGGCTTTTATTGGAATTCCTTTCAGCGTCTATGCTATAAGGAGCGCGGAGCATTGTCAACTGCCGCTTCAATCAACTCGGCGGCCGAGTCACGGTTCAATGGCGCTACCCGGCCGTGATAGATGTAATAGATCAGCATCGACCAGTAAACCTCATAGCCGCCCTTATCGTATTCCTCCTCCGTTGGAAAATAACCTGTGCAGCCGTTGGTATAGCCGCCGAAATAAAACAGATCACTGTTTATCTTTTCACTTGTGCGCAGCGCAAACTCGCACATAATCTCATTGGGCACGCCGCAAAGGCAGCCGTTGTCTAGCGAAAAATACTGCAGCTCAATATCATCCGTTTGCTTTTCGACACCGTTTTGAATTAACCTCTGCACCTCAGCAAGCCACGCCGCGCCGTCAATATGTGTTTCTTTCTTTGCCTCAGCGGCGATTTCCATCGCCCTTTCATAGCTTGGTACATCAGCATCCAGCTTCTGATAAACAGAATACATATCAAGACGCTCCACATTGCGCGGCTGAATGTCGCCGATGCCTCTGTCCACCTGCCGACAAACCTCTTCCGCCATATCGTTCAGCGCCGTGGAGGATTCGCATTTGCCGTAATAGGAAGGCACGGGATGCTCGGATGTCCAGACACTGCTCGTTGCGTAATACTTTGGCGAGATGTTGCCGGACGCCCCCTGCGTGAGCATGACCATGCACCCATACTTTTCAGACAGCAAGTCCCTGGCCGTCCCAAAATAGTCCGGCGATATCAGATAGTTATCCTCTTTCAGCACATTCGCATGTGCTGAAAGGCGCAGCAGCAGCAGACGAAGATTTCCGCTGCATGCATCGACGACTTTCAATATTCCGATCCGCCTGTCCAGCGCAGCGGAGTCCCCACGGCGATTCATGCCAATATCCCCATAGGCGTTTCCCCAGGACGCTTTTATCGGAGCCATATGATCGGCGGCCTCCCGAACGGCTTTTATCACCCGAGCATCGACGAAATCTGAATAGGCCGTTTCGATACTGTCGTCGGGTGCCGAGTGCGTATGCGAAAAGCACAGCATAACCTTATTTTGGGATATTGACAGCGTCTCACCAATTTTGTTTCTAAGAATATCCGCGTGCTGCTTTGAAAAGCCTATATGATCTATCGCCACAAGGCAGCACTTTTCAGAACCCAATTGCCAGACCGATACCTGTGCTGACAGAGAATGCATTATGCCGCGCGACAGCTTATCCTCACGTCCGAAGCCAACGGTCTGCATCGGTGAGAGAGGCGTAATATCAACCTGAGACAAGCCTAATATTGTTGATCCCATCATAAACATCCTTTAACAGATAAGAGGTTACTCAAAGTAAAACAAGTCTTCAAATTTTTTGTCGAGGGCGATACAAAGGATAAGCGCCAGCTTAGCGGTTGGGTTGAATTGCCCGATCTCAATGGAACTGATCGTGTTTCTTGAAACACCGACCAACTCCGCCAGATCACCCTGAGATAAATTCTTCTCTGCGCGGGCAACTTTGAGCTTGTTTTTTAGGATAAGTTCGCTTTTCATACGCCAATATCCAACGTGTTGAGTATGTGACACGCAAGAAAGCAAAGAGATGCAACGGCAGCAAGGATCGTCGTTGTCATATAGGCCTTTTTCTTTGTCACGCGGTATTTCCCGTATGCCTCCGCCGCGCCATATGCCCAGAACATGGCAAACGGTGCGAAGTTATTCTGTCCGTTAAGAAAATTGAAGAGCACGAGAATGCAGAACACGGAGCAGAACCCGATTGCTCCGAAGCGCCGACCGTTATTGTCTGCAAAAACAACACCCTCGTCTTCTTTTTGCGCCCGGCTTTTACGTAAAATCTCAT
>Ga0183099_1001797_pt1 | contig 11795 bp, 10 predicted proteins | sample Biomet1_FD_127788 | JGI IMG/M metagenome (GOLD analysis project Ga0183099, IMG submission 127788) | Microbial communities from bioreactor (seeded with anoxic lake sediment) at LBNL, California, USA - Biofuel metagenome 1 | ecosystem: Engineered > Bioreactor > Anaerobic > Unclassified ... | reverse complement strand
TTTCCTCTGTCTCTTGCCTTATCCGGCTGTGTCACTACAAGGTCGACCAGATAACCATTTTCACAAAGCATCTTCAGAGGAGGAACCGCGAATTCCGGCGTTCCCATATAGATTATTCTCATTATTTCACCTGCTTGTTATTTAACTAACCTATTTTGCTTCTACTTGTCTCGTCTCGATTGCTTTATCCGTATATAAGATACCATCCAAATGATCATATTCATGATTCATAGCGATCGCTGTAAGGCCGGTGCCTTCGTAGGTTGCTACCTGACCATGTCTGTTCAATCCCTTCATTTTGATATAGGCAGGCCGTTCCACCCTACCTATCTTTCCCGGAACACTGAGGCAGCCTTCCTCTTCGAACTGGGAGCCTTCCGTCTCCACGATTTCCGGATTGATCAGTTCGATCAGCTGATCCCCAACTTCAACAATGATCATTCTTTTCAGAATTCCCACCTGAGGTGCGGCAATTCCTACACCATCCTGTTCTCGCATGGTTTCCAGCATATCATCCAATATTTGCAATATCTTATCGTTGATCTCTGTTACCTCTCTTGCTCTCTTTCTAAGAATGTCGTCGCCTTCCAGTACGATGTTTCTTAAAGCCATTCTTTCCTCTCCTCATAATTTTATTTCACTATATCAGCATATTCCGAAGAAACGGGCTATGCGCTTATACCAGACTATATGGATTTACATCAATCGATATCGAGTGTTTTGCATTTCTGCTCATACTAATACTCAATTTGATCTCATTTAATATTTTCGAATAGGTTTTCCGCTTTCCAGGTATGCATTTAATAAAAATCTGGTACCTGTAAAGACCTTTTATTTTTTGCATGGATGCAGGCTGTGGGCCTAATACATATCGTTTTTCCTCGTTACCAGCCATCTGAACAAATGTCTCTGCAACACGTTTGATTTCAGTAAAAGACTCTTTTTCATTTTCCGAAGATATAACGACCTGCATCAAATCGCTGTATGGCGGATATCCTAATTGATTTCTAATGATGGTTTCTGCCTTGTAGAAGGCGCTGTAATCGTGGTCTGCAGCGGCCAGAATGGAATAATGATCCGGCGTATAAGTCTGTATCAGAACTTTTCCCGGGTCATTTCCCCTGCCTGCTCTTCCTGCTGCCTGGGTGATCAACTGAAAGGTCCGTTCCGCCGAGCGGAAATCCGGTATATTCAAGGAAATATCAGCGGATACAATGCCGACCAAACCGACATTTGCAAAATCCAATCCCTTTGCCACCAGCTGTGTACCTATCAATATATTAGTTTTACCCTTTTTAAAGTTGTTTAAAATCCTGTCTATGCTTCCTTTTTTCGTCGTCGTATCAAGGTCAAGCCGATCAACAATAAATTCGGGGAACATTTCCTTGGTCACCTCTTCCACCTTTTCTGTTCCGGTCCCGAAATGTTTGATATATTTTCCATGGCATTCCGGACAAACTAACGGTAGCTTTTCATGATAACCGCAAAAATGACAGATTGCTTCATTCCTTGTTTTATGATAAGTCAGCGATATTCCGCATTCCCTGCATTTCATAACAAACCCGCAGGTCCTGCAGGATACGAAGGTTGAATAACCCCGTCTGTTCAGAAATAAAATGACTTGCCTTTTCTGCTCCAGATTTTTTTGATTTCCTGATAAAGAGAAATGCTGAAAATTGACTTATTCCCTCTTTTCAACTCTTCCCGCATATCCACGATCTCAACTGAAGGCATGGGCGCTTTATTATATCTCTCACGTAGGATGATTCTTTCATACTCTCCTGTTTCAGTTTTATAGAATGATGTCAGGGAAGGCGTAGCACTGCCCAGCAGAACGACTGCCTGATTCAGCTCTGCTCTTTTCACAGCAACCTCAATCGTATCATACTTCGGAGTCATGTCAGATTTATAGGTTGTTTCGTGTTCTTCATCCAGAATGATGGCTCCAAGGTTAGAAAGCGGTGCAAACACTGCCGAGCGGGCTCCTATGACAATCTTCACCTGTCCTTTTCTGATCCGCATCCACTCGTCATATCGTTCTCCATTGGAAAGCCTGCTGTGAAGGACCGCGATATCATCGGATCCAAATCGTCCGATCAATCTTTCGATCGTTTGTGTTGTCAGCGTGATTTCCGGCACCAGCATGATTACAGTTTTTCCCAGCCTGATGCATTCTTCGATCACCCTTAAATAAATCTCAGTTTTTCCGCTACTTGTAACACCATGGATCAGGAATGTCTTATGCTCCTTTTCCCTGATTGCCGGGGTGATGGCATTGACAGCTGTTTCCTGTTCGGCTGTCAGATCTTTTCTGTAATTTGGTTCCACAACGGCATCTTTATATGGGGTTCTGATTTTCCCTCTTTTGGAAGAAGTACCTGCAGGTGTAAAGCAGCGAATCGCGTCAATATACCTGCAGATATACTGTTTTTTCATCCAAATACTTGTTGCTACCATCTCTTCGTTCAAAGAAATGTCCGGATCGATCGTCTCAATGGTCTTGATCCCCTTCATTCCCTCCGGATGAGAATCTTCGATTTGAAATACATAAGCTTCCTTGATACGATTCCCCAACGCAAACGGCACGGTAACCTTACTTCCCACCTTTATGCTATCGTCATCACACCGATAGGTAAAAAGGTTATCCGTATGATCGGTATTATTATCAATGACTACATTTACATATTTCATACATTTCCTTTTATTAATTATAGATATGATTGCTTTCGAAATAGCATCGCGCCAGAATGTTTTTGAGGAAACCGTTGGAGCTTCAGGTCATTTGTAAGCGACCGAGTTTCCGAGGAAACATTCTAGGCAGATGCCAATTGTATTTATAACAGGATTATGTTATTCGCTTTGCATTCCTCAATCATAGCTTCCGGCCAAACTGAAACCTGAACCTCGCCGATATGTGCTTTTCTCAGGAAGTACATGCAAAGTCTCGACTGACCGATACCGCCTCCGATGCTGTATGGCAGCTCCTTGTTCAGGATTGCCTGATGGAAAGGAAGTGCCATTCTCTCTGTGGCATTTGCCAGCTCAAGCTGTTTCTTCATTTTATTCTCATCCACACGTATACCCATTGAGGAAATTTCATAAGCGATTCCCAGCACATCATTCCAGAGAACGATATCACCGTTCAACTCCCAATCATCATAGTCAGGAGCTCTTCCGTCATGTTTGATTCCAGATTCCAGCTGTCCACCGATCTTCATGATGAAAACTGCTTTTTTATCAGCACATATAGCATTTTCTCTTTCTTTCGGTGATAATTTAGGGTACATGTTTTCAAGTTCCTGAGTTGTGATGAAGAAAATCTCATTTGGAAGCTCCGTCTGGAGCTCTCTATAGACCCTGTTCACATAATCACCCAGATTTTTAACCGCATTGTAGATCGTGATAACCGTTTCTTTTAAATATTCTTCTGTTCGGTCGGACTTGTTGATGGTTTTTTCCCAATCCCACTGATCCACATAAACGGAATGCAGATTATCCATTTCTTCATCTCTTCTGATTGCGTTCATGTCAGTATAGATTCCTTTGCCAGGCTCAATCTGATATTTTCCAAGTGCCATTCTCTTCCATTTAGCCAGTGACTGTACAATCTCAACGGTCTTTTCATCCATGTCTTTCAGTGTGAAAGACACGATTCGTTCCACTCCGTTTAAATTATCATTCAAGCCGCTTTCCGGTGCAACGAAAAGAGGTGCAGTCACTCTTCTTAAATTGAGCCCATAAGCCAACTCCTGCTGAAAGAAGTCCTTGATCTTTTTAATTGCTCTCTGACTTTCCATTAAGTCAATTACCGGTGAGTATCCTTCCGGTAACATTAGTCCTTTTGTCATATTAGTTATCCTCCATTTATTTATTTTCTTTGTTTGAAAATTTACACCCGCAATAATGCTGGCGATACAGGTTGTATTGTTTTGATAATTCGATGGACCTTTGATAGCCTGAATTCTTTTTGAAATCATCTCCGATAAAGGACAGGCCGTATCTCATTCCCAGTTCCATCCCGATTTTATGCAGCAGTTCAAAATTCTTGTAGGGACTGACTGATAACGTAGTACCAAAACAGCCAAATCCCGACATACTTGCGACCTCAGCTGTCTTTTCAAGCCTTAGCTTAAAACATGCTGTGCATCGCTTTCCCCCCTCCGGCTCCTGCTCTAAACATGCAGCTGCCTGATAAAACACCTCTGGTTCATATTTTCCTTCTAAAAACGCGATCCTGTCTTTTGAAGCCTTGTTGTTATTGTATTGATCAATAAACTCGATTTGAGATGCCTTTCGTTTTTCATATTCCTCTTTGTCTGTGATATTTGGGTTGTAGAAGAAAATCGTGATTTGATAGGTCCCGCTTAGTCGTTCCACGACAGCTGTGCTGCAAGGGCCGCAGCAGCTGTGCAGCAAAACAGACGGCTTGATTTTGCTCAAGTCGTTTAAATCATTCAAATCGATATAATGAGTTCCGTCTACGATATCTCTTTCTACCCTCAATATGGCAGTTTCCCGAACTTTATCCTTCTTCATCTGCTTTCTTTTCCTAAATATTTATTCACATTTATAACAATGTATTATATCATATAATCAGTTCTGTGCAAATGTTGAAATAAATTAATACTAATCTTTTATCATAAAATAAGGGGAAGAACATGGTTTCAGATTTCGATCATCCGTATTTTAATTCCATAGGCAGTTATTTAAAAAAGAAATTTGGCTGCAAAGTGATCAAATTGTCCCTTGATGCAGGTTTCACCTGTCCGAACAGAGACGGTACAAAGGGCAACGGAGGCTGTATCTTTTGCTCAGCCGAAGGCTCCGGCGATTTTGCCAGTGATATTCCCGGTCAGATCCGGCTTCTATCAAAGAAATGGCCTTCCGGCAAATATATCGCATATTTCCAGAGCCATACGAATACCTACGCACCGGTCGAAGTGCTTCGTGAAAAATTCAATCATGCACTGGAGTACCCGGATGTAATTGGGATCGCTATAGCCACAAGACCAGACTGCCTCTCCCAGGAAGTTTTAGATCTCCTATCAGAATTGAATCGACATACATTCCTATGGGTGGAATTGGGTTTACAGACAATACATGAAAAAACAGCGGAACTGATCAACCGCTGCTATCCACTGTCCGTTTTCGATCAGGCGATATCCGATCTTTCCGCACGGAAAATAAAAACCGTTGTTCATCTGATCCTTGGGCTTCCAGGCGAAACCAGAGAGGATATGTTCGATTCTGTCAATTATGTTTGCAATAAGGATATTTTCGGAATCAAACTGCATCTGATGAATGTATTGAAAGATACCAAGCTGGCTGAATTCTATCCCGACAGGATCCATATCCCAGAAAAAGAAGAATACATCAACCTGGTGGTTGATGCACTTGAGATAATTCCAAAGCATATTACGATACACCGCGTTACGGCCGATGCGCCAAGGCATCTTCTTATCGCTCCTTCTTGGGGCTGTGAAAAGCGTACCATATTAAACGGCATCCAGAAGGAGTTCAAAACACGCGGCAGTTATCAGGGCATCCATCTCGAATAGATGGCTCTATTCCTTAGGCTGAGGCTGTTCCTCCAGTCTGCCGTCATTGTAATGCTTCCGGCATAGAGAAACATACATGTCATTGCCCCCGACAACGATCTGTTCTCCTGTTTTAACAAACTTTCCATCCACCACTCTGGCCACCATAGTGGCCTTTCTTCCGCACCAGCAAATGGTTTTAATTTCTTCGATTTTATCTGCATAAACCAGCATATAATAAGAGCCTTCGAAAAGCTCATTTTTAAAATCATTTTTCAATCCGTAAGCAAGGACCGGTACTTCACAGCTGTCCACGATCTCAACAAGCTCCTGAACGTGATGCTTCTTTAAAAACTGACACTCATCCACAAGAACACAATCTATTTTGCCTTTCTGATTTTCCTTAAGAAACAGTTCCAAAATATTTGTATCTTCATTTATAGTGATCGCTTCTCTGGTAACACCAATACGAGAAGCGATGATGCCGATACCAAACCGATCATCTACGCTGGGAGTCAAAGCCAATACTTTTTTCCCCCGTTCCTCATAATTATACGCCACCTTGATCAGTTCAATCGATTTACCCGCATTCATTGTGCTGTATCGATAATATAATTGTGCCACCGCATTCCCTCCTGTTATACATTCATTACTTATATTTTATAGGAAAACAGACTTAAAATCAATTGATTTCCTAGCTGACATATCAGATCACCAAAAATAAAAAATAGCCCCTCGGACACAATGTCAGCGAGTGACTACCTTTATGGATTAGTGGTGCCCAGACTCGGAATTGAACCAAGGACACGAGGATTTTCAGTCCTCTGCTCTACCTACTGAGCTATCTGGGCATGTGATACAATTTCAATGGTGGGCCATCAGGGACTTGAACCCCGGACCTGCCGGTTATGAGCCGGACGCTCTGACCAACTGAGCTAATGGCCCTAATGTTTTAAAAAATGGTCGGGGTGGCAGGATTTGAACCCGCGGCCCACTGGTCCCAAACCAGTTGCGCTACCAAGCTGCGCTACACCCCGAAAATCATAAATATATTAAATTGAAATTGGCAGGGGCAGTAGGACTTGAACCCACGGCACGTGGTTTTGGAGACCACTGCTCTACCAACTGAGCTATGCCCCTATGTGGCGGAGAAGATGGGATTCGAACCCATGCACCAGTTACCCGGTCTAACGGTTTAGCAAACCGTCCTCTTGAGCCTGCTTGAGTACTTCTCCATGGTTGTCGATTCCTCTATCTTATGGTGTTTTGGCGGAGAGGGTGGGATTCGAACCCACGGCCCCTTTCGGAGTCACTGGTTTTCAAGACCAGCTCCTTAAACCGCTCGGACACCTCTCCATCGTTAGGTTCTACTACATCCATCTAAATTATTTGGTGACCCATCCGAGATTCGAACTCGGGACACCTTGATTAAAAGTCAAGTGCTCTGCCGACTGAGCTAATGGGTCCTATTGGCTGGGGTAGCAGGACTCGAACCTACGAATGACGGAGTCAAAGTCCGTTGCCTTAACCGGCTTGGCTATACCCCATTCTCAAAAAAATTGGTGAGCCCAGAGGGATTCGAACCCGCGACACACGGCTTAGAAGGCCGTTGCTCTATCCAGCTGAGCTATGAGCCCACAATGTGCAATCATAGTTGCGAAAATGGAGCGGATGGCGGGAATCGAACCCGCGCTATCAGCTTGGAAGGCTGAAGTTCTACCATTGAACTACATCCGCATGTTGGAGCGGAAGACGAGATTCGAACTCGCGACCCTCGCCTTGGCAAGGCGATGCTCTACCCCTGAGCCACTTCCGCATAATTATTGGTGGAGGGAGGTGGATTCGAACCACCGAAAGCTCCGCTAACGGATTTACAGTCCGCCCCCTTTAGCCACTCGGGAATCCCTCCAGATTATTCAGTTATCAAGGTAATGATTGAAGCTCCCTTTCAGGTTCACTTCCCTCTTTAGTTTTTTTATTGGAGCTGGTGGAGGGAATCGAACCCCCAACCTGCTGATTACAAATCAGCTGCTCTACCGTTGAGCCACACCAGCATACGTTATATGAAAAATGGCGACCTGGATCGGGCTCGAACCGACGACCTCCAGCGTGACAGGCTGGCATTCTAACCAACTGAACTACCAGGCCAATTCAGTACCCGACAAACGTCACGTCTACGGGTCTTTTTATAATTTGGTGGGCGTAATAGGGCTCGAACCTATGACCCCCTGCTTGTAAGGCAGGTGCTCTCCCAGCTGAGCTATACGCCCTGGTAAGCTATGTTTTAACTACTTGACACATTTATTAAATATACATTATTTGTCGCACTGTGTCAATACAATTTTATCATTTTTAGTATTTTTTTATACTTGGCTCCAAGGGTGGGGCTCGAACCCACAGCCTATCGGTTAACAGCCGAGTGCTCCACCATTGAGCTACCTTGGAACGTGCGTTTTGCTCCTTTTTTGTGAGCCGTTTTCTATCTTAGCACAATGATTTTTCAAAGTCAACCGGTTAAATCTTTTTTTCTAAAAATTCTATTGGTCATTACCTATTTTCCCCAATTTTACCAGCCTTTTATTTTCGGAAATGAGAATGCTGCTTCCGCCGGTAAGATTGGAAATCATCGTTTTCAATTCTTCTGCATGTTCAGGTTCCGTAATCAGATCGACAGTAACCATGTCCTCAAAAATCGTGTTTAGAAGCTCAAAATTGCCGTTTAACGACATATTTTGCAGCTTTCCATGAAAAGTATAATCCAGCTTGACACGAAGCTCATTCATTTCCTTTACGGAACAGATCCCGCCGGTTTCCAGCGCAAGTTTCGCAGTACCGGTATAGGCTCTTACCAGTCCGCCCGTACCAAGCTTGATTCCCCCGAAATACCTGGTGATTACCAGAGCAACGTTCGTGATTCCTTCCTTGACCAGCATCTGTACGATCGGCGCCCCTGATGTACCCTGCGGTTCCCCGTCGTCGCTAGCCCATTGCAGCTGGAACTGGTCCCCGATCACGAAGGCCGGCACATTATGGGTTGCATTTTTATGTTTTGATCTGATTTCATTAATAAACGCTTCCGCTTCTTCCCTAGTCTCCACCGGTTTGATATACCCGATAAACCTTGATTTTTCTATAATTTGCTCTGTTTCAGCTTCATTCATTACTGTCCGGTATACCACCATGGGATCTGCCCTCCTGTCCGGTTAAAAACTGATTCAGCCGTCCGTAATCCAGCTTTGAGATCTCGGCTTCAAAGTAAGTTCCTGCTTCCTGATATTCCATATGGATTACTCTGCATTTTTCACAGAGATAAGAGGAAATATCTCCCCTGTGGTATGGAACAAGCAGGGTCGCAACAACTCTGTCGGAAAAGAGTTTTTCTTTTATTTTTTGGATCAGCTGATTGATATTGTCTCCGCGTTTGGCGGAAATATAAATGATTTCTTCTCCGTCTCCGGGCAGGCAGAGAGTTTCATCCGCAATATCCATTTTATTATAGATCAGAAGCTTGTCTTTTTCCCCGGCTCCGATCTCCTTTAGGACCTGATTTGTCACATCAATATGGAAATCGTGGTCTTTATAGGAAGCATCCACGATGTGAAGCAGAAGATCTGCATAGGTGACCTCTTCAAGCGTTGCTTTAAATGCTCTGATCAATGAGTGTGGCAGTTTGCTGACAAAGCCGACGGTATCGATCAGAACAAACTCCTGATTGGTATCCAGTTTTACATTTCTCTGTGCTGTATCCAGAGTGGCAAACAGCATGTCCTTTTCTAGTACGCTTTTTTCTTCCTTATCTGTTATCTGAAGCAGGCGGTTCATGACAGCTGATTTTCCCGAGTTTGTATATCCTACAAGAGCCACAACAGGGATTCCTGACTTCTGACGTCTAGTTCTCTGTGTCGAACGGTTGCTTTTAACCTCAAGAAGTTCTTTTTTGATCTCATCCATCCTGCGTGAAACATGACGTCTGTCGGTTTCCAGTTTCTTTTCGCCGGGTCCTCTGGTCCCGATCCCGCCTCCTAATCTGGAGAGCGACTTTCCGAATCCAGTCAACCTCGGCATGCGATACTGCAGCTGGGCAAGTTCGACCTGCAGCTTTCCCTCTCTGGAAACCGCTCTGGCAGCGAAAATATCAAGGATCAAGATCGTTCTGTCGATCACTCTGACGCCCATCCTGTCTTCAAGATTCCTTAGCTGCATTCCGGAAAGCTCATCATTAAAGATCACCGTATCCGCCTCCAGCGCAGCACACATTTCCGCAAGCTCGTCCACCTTGCCTTTTCCTATATAAGTGGCCGCATTCGGCCTTTCTTTATTCTGAATCATTTCTCCGGCAACATTGATTTCAGCAGCTTCTGCCAGACCCCAAAGCTCCTCCATGGAATAAGTGATGTCCTCATTCAGCTGAACTCCCACCAGGATCGCCCGATACTCTTCTTCGGCTATGATTTCATTTTCATTATTAAATCTCAATCTAACACCTCTTTTATGGTTTCTATGCATTTTCCCCTTCAAGTACATAGGATAACCATTTTCTGCATTATACCATATATTTTATTAATTGTTAACTTGATCAGTAACAAAGTTGGTGGAATCTAAGGTACTTTCCTTTGGCACATTAATATAGGCATTCGGAACTTCACCCACAATAATGGCCTCGGCAATCAGAATCGTATTCTGGACATTGATATTATTGATGGAAAACGGAGCAAGGACTCTGGCCTGGCTGTCCATGACAAGATAGACTTTATATTTCGTCTGATTAATGCCCATGCTTTCAAACTCCGTTTTAAAATTTGCCCTAGACATACCGATCGGCTGTACCTTCAAATTTATGTAAGGCCCTATCTGAGACAAAATCTGACTACCTATGATACTTCCGGAAGGCACTCGCATATCGACAGGCTCCATGTTTTTATATTGTTCCTGGACCGTCTGAGTAAGCTCAGTTGCCAGACGGTTCATCGCAATTGTATTCGATTGCAGATATGTAATATTGCCTTCCTGGTCGGTTTTCATGGTCAGCAGCTCCTTCACCTGGGATTCCGAAATAAATTGCTCATGGACTGCATCATTGACGATCTGGGTGATCATAGCCTTAACTTTGACTTCTGCAATAGCCGCCATGTTCGGCTTCAGTATTTTTTCCGTAAAAGCGGCACTGTAAAACGATACTACGATCAGTAATATCAATAGAATAAACCATTTTGCATTTTTTTTCCGGTTTCTGTCCCTTTTCCGTTTCATAAAAAGACCCCCAAGTAATGATAGATTATGTTACTTGGGAGTCAATTGTTCCTATAATTTAGAATAAACTTATGTTAAAGGGATTAAATATTTACTTTTACATTTCAAGCTTGTCCAGCTCTTCGATAAACTTACCGTTCAGAATCTTGATATGAGTTCCCTTCATTCCAAGAGAGCGTGATTCGATGACACCTGCGCTTTCGAGTTTTCTGAGAGCATTTACGATAACGGAACGGGTAATTCCGGAACGGTCGGCGATTTTGCTTGCGACCAGCAAGCCTTCTGTACCTTTCAGTTCTGTGAAAATCTGCTGTACTGCTTCGATTTCCGAATAAGACAGGGTTCCGATTGCCATCTGTACGACTGCTCTTCGTCTTGCATCTTCTTCAATCTCCAGGGTCTTTCTTCTCTGGATTTCAAGTCCTACAACGGTAGCGCCGTATTCTCCGAGAACAAGATCCTCGTCTTCAAATTCAGGCTTATATCTCGTCAGGATCAGGGTTCCCAATCTCTGACCTCCGCCCAGAATCGGAATGATCGTATGCAGCTTGTCATACGTATCATAGTCATATTTAAAAATTTCCAAGGCCTCTTCCGCCTTGAGGTTGGCTTCTGTCTCTACTACCTTAAGCAAAGCTTCGTTGTATTCATTCGGGAATTTTTCACTACCGGTTTCAGGGTCAGTGATTGTCGAGCTGTCGGATTTGATTTTATAATGAACACCGATCACCTTTCCTCTTTTATTTGCAATATAGACATTTGCATCCATTAGATCACTTAGGATTTGACATAGGTCATTGAAAGAAAAAACACCTGATGCACTTTCCTGCAAAACCCAATTCAATTTCCTTACTTTAGCGAGTATATCCATCATTTTATATCCTCCATCCTGCAATTATTATTTTGCATAAATTAGATTTCTTCCTCTTTTATTTGCAATATAGACATTTGCATCCATTAGATCACTTAGGATTTGACATAGGTCATTGAAAGAAAAAACACCTGATG
>Ga0183099_1001795_pt1 | contig 11820 bp, 9 predicted proteins | sample Biomet1_FD_127788 | JGI IMG/M metagenome (GOLD analysis project Ga0183099, IMG submission 127788) | Microbial communities from bioreactor (seeded with anoxic lake sediment) at LBNL, California, USA - Biofuel metagenome 1 | ecosystem: Engineered > Bioreactor > Anaerobic > Unclassified ... | reverse complement strand
CCCCGCTCCCCGCACGCGCCCGGCCAGACACAGGCCGCTTCCCGCCCCTCGCTCCCGCGGGGTGAGGTGAGCGTCTGCCGCGGAGCCGGGTCCGCCGCCTCCATCAGATAAGCGCGTCCCGCCATGTGGAGCATGGTCTGGTCATTCCAGTTGTCACCAAAGACCGCTGTCTCCAAAGGAGAAATACCCAGCCCAGCGCACAGCTCCTTCAGACCGGATCCCTTGGTCGCCAGAGTGAAATCCAGCCAGCCGATGCCCGCAATCGCCATGTGGAAGGGTTTTCCCCACCGAGGTCTGAGAATTTTTACAGGGCCATTCATACCGTCCGGACAGAAGGCCGCGATTTTGACGATTTCCTCGGGAATGTCCTCCGGTCGATCCACCATGCGGACGAGATTCCCGTGAATCTCCGTTAGCCGCCGCACGAAGTCGGGTCCGCAGCCGCAGAGATAGTTGACCGTCTGCCCCTCAATGACCGCCTCACATCCGGAAATTTCCAAGATGGCGTGGGCCAGGTCCATCGCCTCCTGCCGGGGCAGACAGGTCTTGGACAGCAGCGGTGCGTCTTCTTCCGCGCCGGGACCGTACAGCACTGCCCCGTTTTCACACAAGAAGCACACCTCGTCTGCTACCGGGGCGAAAAGCGTGCGCAGGGAGTGATACTGTCGCCCAGAGGCGGGGCAGAATTGAATGCCTTGGTCACGCAGACGGTGAATCAGGGGAAACAGCCGCTCCGGCATGGCGAATTCGTCATAGGGGAGTAGTGTCCCGTCGATATCAGAGGCGATGAGACGGATCATAAGAGAAAGCTCCTTGGTTTGATTTTTTGAATGCCTTCCGGACAAAGTAAAAAACAATTCCCATCGATGCTTTTGGCATTTTGCTTTGCCTTAGTGAGGCGCTGCGCGGCTTTGCCCGGACTTACACCTGGAATCGGATATGCGAAAAAGAGGCCCCGGAGGCCTCCTTTTCCCGCACCTCATTTTTGAGAAGTGCGGCTCCGACCGTACCGGCCGTTTTATTTCACGTTGAGGCTTCCCTGTGCAATCATGCGGCCGTTCTTACGGCTAAATAATACCACGCTGTCCCCCTGAAAGTCCAGACGGATTTTCTGACCGATCCGATAGAGGACGCCGCCGAACACCACACCGGTGAGCAGGAAGCTGCCCACGCGGACCTTGACGGTGGTCTCCATGCCGGCGGGCATGGCGGAGTAAATTTCGCCTTCGATTGCGCCGTAGTCGCTAAGCTTCAAAAATTCCGGACGGACGCCTACCACAAAATCCCCGTTGGTGAGTGTAACCTCGTCGCCAAAGTCCTCCGTTTCCTCGACGCGAGCCACATGATAGCGGAACAAAACGTCCTTATTCCCTTTTTCAACGCTCTTTTTATCCTGTGCACGGGCAGCTTCCGCGGCATTATAGGAGACATCCAGCGCGTCGGCCTGCCGATACCACTCGGCAAGGTCCAGCGGTACATTGGGCCGGAAGGAGAGCTCCATGCCGTCCAGCGCCGTCAGAGCCAGAGTCCCGTCGCGCTGCTGAGCGCCCTTTGCCTCCATGAAGTTGATGGCAGGGTTACCCACAAAATCAGCTACGAACAGGTTGTTAGGCTTGCTGTATACGTCCAGCGGTGCGTCGTACTGCTGGAGCACGCCGTTTTCAATCAGGCAGATTTTGGTCGCCAGCGTCATGGCCTCCATCTGGTCATGGGTGACGTAAATAAAAGTGGAGCCGGTGTCGATGTGCAGCCGCTGGAGTTCAGAACGCATTTCGAGACGGAGCTTTGCATCCAGATTGCTCAGCGGTTCGTCCATGAACAGGACTGTGGGCTCCGGGGCCAGCGTCCGGGCGATGGCAACGCGCTGCTGCTGTCCGCCGGACAGCTCCGAGGGGTAGCGGTCCATGAACATGCCGATCTTCACGATGCGGGCTACCCGCCGGACGGAGAGGTCGATCTCCACGGGAGAGAGTTTGCGGACGGAGGTGACGGGCTTGCCGTCCTTCTCATATTCAAACCGCTCGTTCAGCGTACAGCCTGCGGCGGCGCATTTTCCCCGGGCAGATTTCAGGACGCTTTCCAGCTCCACACACCGGGCCTGGGCAATGGTGCCCGGCTCCATGGAATCCTGTAGTTTGTAACCCAACAGTGTTTTGGCGGTGTAGATGGAGATTTCATAACGGTCAATCAGCTTAATGTGGGCCTTGTTGACGTCCAGCTTGCCCTTTTTATCTACGCACTCCGCAATGGTTTTCACCACATCGTCCGGCTTTTTCAGAATACGCAGCAGTGCGGCCGCCTTCCGAGCTTCTAAATCAATCTTGGGCAGGTCTTCCTTGATGTTGGAAAGACCGAAGGAGATGTTCTGGTAAACCGTCATGTTGGGCCACAGGGCGTAGTTCTGGAACAGAAAACCAACCTTGCGCTTGTTAGGCGGAATATTGATGCCCGCATCGCTGTCAAACACCACCTTGTCGCCGATGGTGATGCGGCCGCTGGTGGGGGTCTCCAACCCCGCAATCATGCGCAATGTGGTGGTTTTTCCGCAGCCCGAGGGCCCCAGCAGAGTGACAAAGGCGTTGTCGTCGATGACCAGATTCAGGTCGTCCACGGCGTAAAATTTATCCCAGCGTTTGGTTATGTGGTTCAGTACAATCTCAGGCATGGTTTAACCTCCTATTCCCTTGTCCAGACTTGCACCGGTGATTTTGTTGACAAGGGCGTTGCAGACCAGAATGGTCACGATCAGAATCAGATTGATGCCGCTGGAGAAGGCGTAGAGGCCCATCTCGTCGAAGTAATCCAACGTGGTGGCGAGGACGAAGCCCTGAACGCACAGCAGCATGAACAGGCTCAGCTCCCGCAGGCAGGTCATGAAGGGAAGGAGATAGCCGCTGATGATAGAGGACTTCTGAATGGGGATGATGATGCGGGTCATCCGCTTAATCCAGGGAATGTCCTGAATGATGGCGGCTTCCTCAATCTCGCCGGAGAGCTGGAGCATGGAGTTGAGGCTCGACCGGCTGGCAAAGGGGATATATTTGATGGTGCCCACGATAATGAGCAGTGTATACGTGTTAAAAAGGTTCACATATTTGTTGGAGAACAGGATGAAGAACGCCACGCCCACGGCAATGGACGGCATCAGGTACGGAAGGAAGGCCACCGCGTTGACGTAGTTGGCCCATTTACTTCGTCGGCTTTTTGCCACGGCGTAGCCAATCATCGTGCCGATGGTGCCAGCCAGCAGAGCGCAGCACACGGAGACCAAAATGGTGCCCTTGAAGGCGTGCCAGATGGTGTCGTTGTGCAAAATGCCCTTTTGACCGTACATGCCGTTTTCTGTGATGTTCTCGCTGGTGGTCCACCATTTGGTAGTGAGATTGGAGCTGTCCCTGGTGTAGAGGAAACTGTAATCTCCTGGATTGGGCAGGAACGTCTCAAATGCGAAGGAGACGATGGGGAAGATGCTCGTAAAGAACGTCACCACAATCAGCGCCACGGCGATGACGTGCTTGCCGGCCCGGCCCAGATTGATCTTGGAGGTCTGCCCAGATTTTCCGGTGACGGTGGTATAGTTTTTCCGGCTGCGCAGGCTCATCTGGTTGAGGAACATAATGGCGACGCCGAAGAACATCATGATGATGGCCAGCACGCTTGCCTCACCGGTATATTTGGAGTTTAGGGACACATACTTGGTGGCGAGAGTGGTCAGGCCCAGATAGTGAGGCACGGGATAGGAGCCCATAGAGCTTCCAAACACCAGCAGGATGGTGGAGAGAATAGCGGGCTTTACCATGGGAAGGGTGATGCGGAACATGGTCTTCCACTTGGGTGTGTCCAGAATGGTGGCTGCTTCCTCCAGATTTGCGTCCATGTTGCGGAATATGCCGCCGATGAGAATGTAGGCGAATGGAGCGTAGTGCAGGCCCAGCACTACAAGGCTGGGGAACAGACCCTTGCACCACCAGAGGGGCATCACAACACCAGAGGTGGCGGCGAGAAGACCGTTAGAGGTGCCGGTGATGGCGTTGGAGTTGAACAGGTTCTGCCATACCACAGCCAGCGTCCACTGGGGCATGATGTAGGGGAAGATGAAAATTGAACTGAGGTATTTGCGGCAAGAGAGGTTCGTACGGGTGATGAGGAACGCAAACAGCCCGCCGAACAAAATGGCTACGACGCAGGTCCCCACAGCCAGCAGTACCGTGTTGATGAGCGGGGTCCACAGATTGCTCATGGCGAGACGGCTGGTGAACAGGTCGATGTAATTGACGAGGGTATATCCGTCGGCCTTGCCGGTGAGGTAGGCATCGATCGTACCGGCGTGGATTTTAAAGGTGTCCTGCACGATGGCTACGATGGGGGCGACGGTGGTGGCCGTCAGCACGATGCCCATAAGCAACAAAATTACGTTGTGAGGCTTGGAGAGATAGGTTTTGATCCTGTTGCTCCAAATAGTGGACTTGCTGGCACTTACAGTGGATGACTGGTACATAGAAGACCATCCCTTTCCCGGACTACATGGCGTGCTGCGGCGCACGCTGGCTGCGACTACCAACTTTTTCGGGGCGGCACAGATGCGGCGCCTTTTTAGAAGAAGTGCCCCTGACGGTCATTGAAAGCCACCCGTCAGGGGCACTTCTTTGCTCGTGGAAAATATGCGGAGCGAGAAATTAACCCGCGCTGTACTTGGTCAGTAGCTCAATCCAGCTGCCTACGGTGAAGGCTACGGAGTTGCAGTAGGTGGGGTCCTCGAGAACCAGCTTGCCGTCCTTGGTCCACCAGTCGTAGCCGCGGTCGTCCTTGGCGGGGAAGGTGTCAACGCCGTCCACATAGCCGCCCTGCTGATGCTGATAAGTGGCCTCGGTTGCTTCGGCGACGGTGGGGTTGGCGGAGTAGCCACCCATATCCTTACCCCAGGCGGAGAAGCCATCTTCGGTGCAGGTCATGTAGGCGATGAAGGCACAAGCAGTCCAGGGCAGGGGAGAGTTGTCGGTGACAAACAGATAGTGGCAGTAGCCAAAGCCGCCGATACCGGTGTAGCCGTCCTGATAGGCAGCCACATTCACGTTGTTCACGGAGACGGTGGCGGACTCCTCAACAGAGCGGAGCTTGGAATAGACCAGCAGACCGAACTGATCGGTGGCGGACTGGTCGACCAATGTGTTGCAGATGGGACCGTCATCGGTCTGAGCATTGTAGCTTTCGACCCACAGCTTGATCCAAGTCAGAGCGTACTTGCCGTTCTCGCCCAGACCCAGATCTGCGGCATCGGTAGCCATCTCGTCGATGGTGGGCTGGAAGTAAGCCTGCTCCTCAGCGGACAGGGCGTCAAACGACTCCTTGAGCCAGCCAGCGTAGGTGTCCTGCGTGAGCATGTACAGGAAGTTCTTGCCTACGATTTCGGAGTCGATGTCCATGTACAGACCGTGCTCGCCTTCGGCCACAAAGTCCCAGCAGTTGTCATAGGTCTTGGAGCCGGTGTTATTGTACATGAAGACCTTGTTCAAAGTCTGGAGCGGTAGGAAGCCTTCATATGTATCGGCAGTGGTGTTGTTGGCGTCAGCCCAGTCCTTGGGGATGAAGGTATCCAGCACGCCGGGCTGGACCATTTTGCTCTCGATCTGGTTGCCGTCCTGAATGAGGGTCATGGCGTAGGTACCGGTGTCCTTCAGTGCGTCGGCGGTGAGCTGATCGAAAATCTTGTTGTTCTTGGGCTGCTGCCAGTCGTACTCCATGGTGTAGCTGGAGTCGATGGACTGCAAATACTCGATGAACAGAGGCAGAGCGGTCTTGCCGCGGCTGGAGTTGCCTACGCCGTAGAAGGTCTTTCCGTTGGATTCCTCAATGGCCTTTTTTGCCAGCTCGTCAAGGGTCATCCCCTCGGCTTCGGCAATGATCTTTTGAGTGGCGGTGAGCTCGGCGGTAGGTTCAGCGGCGGAACCGGATGCAGATCCGGATGCGGCGGGAGCGGCGGCGTTGCTGCCACAGCCGGCCAGCAATGCGGACGACATAGCCAGAGCCAGAGTCAGTGCAAGAAACCTTTTCATGTACGTTTGTCCTCCTCCAAAATGTTTTTTATGTTGCGTAACAGAAACTTTCATTGCGTCAGTTTCTATTTCCATTTTATAGAGATAAACAGGAAATATCCACTGGACAAATCTGCTGTTATTTGTGAAAAACCGCTTTTTTGAATAATCTGCACATTTAGAACAAGATTATTTTTGAATTATTAGACAGACTGCACAGAAATAGAGGAAAAAAGAAAGCCACGCATCTGCCTGATTTTGGAAAATTTGAAGCTCAACGAGAAAATTACGTAAATTATTTTGGGGAACAGCGTCAACAAATTTTTTTTCATATAACGGGGTTCCAAACGAAGGCGATAAGGCCCAGGGATTTAAAAATTCCCTTGCTGTGCGTTTATTACATCAATTTAGAAATATAAAAGAAACCGAACCCGTTCCCTATTGGAAACCAGTTCGGATTAGCGTCGGAACAGCGTCAACAAATCGTTTTTTCAGATGACGGGGTTCCCACCGGAGGCGATAAGGCTCAGGGGTTTAAAAATTCCCTTGCTGCGCGTTTCTTTTATCAATTTTGAAATATAAAAGAAATCCGAACCCGTTCCCTATTGGAAACCAGTTCGGATTATGTTGCCTCGGTGGAGACGAAGAAGATGGGACTCTCGACCGTAGTATGTTAATAAAACTATGGATTTCTATCCATCTGCTCTTTGAAGGCACTTGTTCAGTACGCCTTCCAACGGCGCTGTTTCGTATACTGAATCGACCATGGCCTGCAGGAGCTCGTCTACCGAAACCGCGCCCCAATCCACCTTGTAGCCGTTCCGCAGGAATAGCAACCGCATAAATTCTCTAGTGGTCCGTCCGTTGCCCTCGCGAAAGGGGTGGATATAGTTTAATTCGGCAATGTAGAAAGCACTACGCTTTATGAATTGCGCTCTATCTAGCCCAGTCAAATCGTACTCGGCGCGCAACTCGCTCAGTATTCCAGGATGAGGTACATTGAGTTCGTCACGGATATGAGTACCAACACGCTCATTCGCTGCCACCAAAACGCATTCCGGTATTTTGGCGGATATCCGGAGGAAATCCTGTACGACAATATGAAGCAGGTGGTGGTCAAGCGGCTTTTAAAGCAGGAAGATTCCACGCTGAATCGTCAATTTGAGGACTTCGCTGGATTCTACGGCTATAAGCCCGTGCTCTGCCGCCCGTACCGAGGGCAGACCAAGGGTAAGGTGGAGCGCACAGTGCAGTTTGTCCGGGATAATTTCATGATTGGAATCAAGTACAACAGCCTGAATGACCTCAATGGGCAGGCCCTGGCCTGGTGCAATAAGGTAAATGCCAAAGTCCACGCCACTATCAATAAAATCCCCTTTGAGCGTTTAAAAAAAGAGAGCCTCAGCCCTCTGAAACGCGAGTATATCATCGACAAAATCAATCTGCGCCGGGTAAAAAAAGACTGCCTCATCTCGTATGCCGGCAATCAGTACTCCGTTCCAGCAGAGTACGTCGGCAGAGATGTGGCAGTCGTAGCATTGGACAACCTGCTTGCCGCCTACTACGAAGGAAAGCAAATTACTGGCAACGCTTCTGATACTCCGACGGCGACAGTCCAACGGCCTTTTTAAAGGTGCTGCTGAAATAGGTGATATCCCGGTAGCCCACCTTTTCCGCCACCTCATAGACCTTGACCCGGCAGTCTCGCAGCAACTCCATGGCCTTGTGCATCCGATAATTGGTGAGGTAGCCCGACAGGGTATAGGAGGTCTCCTTTTTAAATACATGACTCAGGTGCCCGTCGCTGACGCCCAAATCTCGGGCAATGCTTGCAACGCTGATGTCCGGGTCGTTGTAATGCCCGGAGAGATAGGCCAGTGCTTCCTTGACGTATTTGCTTTTCTCCTGCGCTCCCACTGACAGCGGCGGGACGGCAGCGGGCACAGCGGATTCCTGCTCCCGACTGCGGATACGGGCAATGATTTCCTCCAGCTCCCCGTCGTGGAAGGGCTTGAGCAGATAGTCCGCCGCACCCAGTTTGAGCGCCGACTGGGCATAGGAAAAATCACTGTAAGCGGTGAGAATGACCACATAGGCGTCATTTCCTTCCGCTCGCAGGCGGCGAAACATCTCAATTCCGTCCAGCTTTGGCATACGGATGTCGGTGACAATCAAATCGGGGCGATAGCGGCGGATGACCTCAAGCCCCTCCTCGCCATTGGCAGCCTCGCCCACCACGGCGCAGTCCGCTCTGGCCCAGTCCACGGTCAGGACAATGCCCTTGCGGACCAGCTCCTCATCCTCTACAACGACGACTTTCAGCATATCGAATCCTCTCCTTTCCCAGAAATCGGCAGTGTGATGCATATGCAGGTCCCCTGCGCGGCGGGAATGAACCGAAGCCCGAAGCCTGCACCATAGTGCAGGCGTAATATAGCATCCACGTTGTAAAGTCCCAGGTGGCTGTGGGCGTCCGGAAGACCGCCGGACTGAAAGCGCCGCAGCGCTTCTTCAGGGATGCCCCGCCCATTGTCCCGGACCATGACGCAGAGCGCTTTTTCGGACTGTTGAGCAGATATGGAAATTTCTCCGCTGTCCCGGCTCCCAAAGCCGTGGACAATGGCGTTTTCAACCAGCGGCTGAAGCATCAGCTTGGGGACCAGAACGTCCTGTAGTACCTCGTCCACCTCTATCAGCAGGAGAAACGCGCCGGAAAAGCGGATGCTCTGGATTTCCACATACCGCTCCACCAGCTTCAACTCCTGCCGCAGCGGTACAAACTCGTCGGCGGAGATGCTATTGCGCAGGATGTCGGCGAGGTCGGCGGAGATTGTGGCAATCTCCGGGGCCTGATGGATTTTCCCCATCCATTTAATAGTGTCCAGCGTGTTGTATAGAAAATGGGGATTCAGCTGTGCCTGCATCATGCGGACCTGCGCGGCGTTCAGTTCCCGCTGCTGGTGCAGAGAGTCTTCCAGGTTCTGCCGCAGGCGCTGGGTCATCCGGTTAAACCGACCGGAGAGCTGGCCCATTTCATCGGTGCGGTGGTTGTCGATCTGGATATCCAGATTGCCCTCCTCCACCTCCCGCATGGCGCTGTTCAGTGCACGGATGGGTTCAAACAGCTGGTGGCTAAATCGCATGGAAACTGCCACGCATAGCCCCAGACACAGCAATATAGATAGCCCCGCTACCAGATATAAAAGCTGAGTCATCCACTCAGCCATCGGTCGGGGTTGGCGGAAAATCAGACAGGACCCGGAGCGGAATTCGCGGAGTACATAGTAGTCATATTCATCTCGTTCGTCGGACAGAGGCTCGCCGGAAAGAAGTTGCTCCCGCAGACGGGCTGCCAGCGTTTTGAACGGAATATCTGCGGTGGCATAAATCTGGTCCCAGAAGGGGTCCAGAAGCAAAAGCCCACTGGTGGCGCTGTGTTTTCCATCGAACAGAGCCTCGAAATGTGCTGCGGTCATGTCCATTACTACATAACCGACCAGCTTATTCCTGCTTCGGACAGCGCAGGCGGCCTGCATACAGGCGGAGCTTTTGGACAGGGGGTCGGCTCGCCGATAGACCACGCCGCTGCCTGTCGCCGCAGACAGCAGACCCCACCGCACCGGAAGCGCGGCGGACTGCAATTGGCTGGCGGTGGAGTAAATCCGTTGACCGAAGCGGTCATAGATGGAGAGATTTGCCCCGTGGAGCAGGGGGGAGGCAGCGTCGTACAGGGTGGAATAGACGTCTTGCGCATCGCTGCCCGTACTGCCGTCTAGCGCCTGAATGACCTCCTGCCGGACCCGGAGCTGGACCATGACCTCCTCACAGTCCGTCAAAAAGTCGGTCAGATCGTCGGTCATAGCGGTAATTTGGCTTTGGGCGGTGTCCTCCGCATTCCGATTGAGGGAGAAGCGAAAGATGTTAAGCATCAACAGGGTGCAGACCAGCAGGGGCACGATGCCGATGACGAGGAAACCGCCCAGCAGCTTTTGGCGAAAGGAAAAATGATTCATGACGCGCCTCCCTGTAGCAACTCTGTCCAGTGGGAGACAAACTCGTACTTCAGGTCTGCCGCCCAGCGAACCTGATAGTCAATCAGCTTCAGGTCAGAGGCGGGCGGCAGTTCCTCGCCGTCGGACACGTCTATACGGACGCTGCGGCGGGAGAATTGGCTGACTACCAGCTCCTGCACGTCCCGGCTCTGGGCAAAGTCCAGAAAAGCCCGGGCGTTATCCGGGTGGGGGGCGCCGGCGATGAGGGCGCTGCCGTCGGGGACGGCACTGGTGCCCTCGACCGGGTAAACGATGGCGATGTTCGCACCCTGCGCTTTCCGCTTCAAGGCGGTCTCCTCCAGCGTGACGCCACGCAGCGGCTGCCATCGGCCACCGCCGACACAACGTCGCCAGAGTCGGGGAGAATGTGACCGTCCAGCTCTGCCACAAGATTGCCCAGCAGTGCCCAGTCGTTTCCCGGAATAATCGACAGCATAGTCAGTACGGCTGTGTAGCTGGAGCCGGAGACGGTGGGGTCTGCCAGGGCAATCTTACCCGTCCACTGCCCGCTCAAAAGGTCCGCCCAGCTGGTTAGTTCACCGGGTGAGACCAGCTTGGTGTTGTAGATCAGCACCACCGGCAGTGAGGAAAAGGGGGTCCACAGGTTGTCTCTTGGGCGGAGACTGGGGCGGATGCGGTCGGCTTCCGTACAGGCGTAGGGTTCAAAGCAGTCCTCGTAGGCGGTCAGACTCTCCACACCGCCGCCAAATATCACGTCGCACACCGGCAACTCCGATTCCCCGGCAATGCGGGTGAGTAGCTCGTTGGTGCCGCCGGTGACCACCTCGGCCCAAATGCCGGTACGTTCCTCAAATTCCTTGACGATGGGACCGTATACCTCCTCCTTATGGGAGGTGTAAATGACGACCCGGTCTTCCTCCGCAGGGGCAAAGGAGGAGACGGACACGTCCGGCTGCGTGCCACAGCCGCTCAAAAAGAGTAGGGACAGCATCAGAGATAACCATTTTTTCAGCATACCGCGCCTCCGTTCCTGTAATACTGGGCAATACTTCACAATTCACGGTTGGCTCCTTAAGCACCGCCGTGATTGCAAATTTTCGTAATCTTGCACAGAAACTCCAGACTGGCCTCAGCCCGGCTGTGTTAGGGCGGTGCAGCGCGATGGAGTGCCAGACATCTGCGATATGCGGCGGATCTCACGGATACCTGAACAGCGGCGCATTTTCCGACTGTCCACCGTCTGCGAGCAGGGGTAAAAGCTCCGGCAGGGAGTGAAGTTCTATGTCGGCAAGCCCCTCTGCCGCTGCGTCGGGCCCCAATGCTGCGCTGAAGAAACCGCCACGTCTGGCTGCCCGAATTCCCACCGCCGCGTCCTCCACCACCAACGCCTCCGCCGGGAGGACGCCCATCATTTCCACAGCCCGCTCAAAAACTTCCGGGTCCGGCTTGGAGCGGGTGATCTCGCTCCCGTCCACGATTGCGTCAAAATAATCTGTCAGCGTGGTTTGCTCTAAAATGAAGCGGGCGTTTTTACTCCCACTGGCTACCGCCAGTAGCAAGCCGCTCGCCTTCAGATGGGACAGGGCGGCGCGGGTCGATTCCTCCACGTCGGAGGGAATCAAAGCAGAAATGAGCGCGCGGTAGCGCTCGTTCTTCTCCGCGGCCAGCGCGGTCTTCTCGGCTGCTGAGTAGGCGCGGGGGCTCTGTTCCAACACGATGTTCAGCGCCGCCATTCGGGATACGCCCCGCAGACCGCGGCAGGCCGCCTCGTCCAA
>Ga0183099_1001794_pt1 | contig 11821 bp, 11 predicted proteins | sample Biomet1_FD_127788 | JGI IMG/M metagenome (GOLD analysis project Ga0183099, IMG submission 127788) | Microbial communities from bioreactor (seeded with anoxic lake sediment) at LBNL, California, USA - Biofuel metagenome 1 | ecosystem: Engineered > Bioreactor > Anaerobic > Unclassified ... | reverse complement strand
TGCGTTTCCCAAATTGATCGTACTGCCTGTTTGTACGTCTGTTACAGAAGTAAAATCCATTTTTTTGTCACATCCCATCTGCTCCAGCAGGCGGCCGGCTATGGCCGAATCCTCCTGGTTCATATACACTTCGGTAAATTCATCCATGTGGTACACGTGATCAATATGTGCGTGCGTAAGAACCAGCAGGAGCGGTTTATCCGTATACGTCCGTATAAGCGGAACGATTTTTTCTCCCGGTGATATTCCCGTATCAATCACGGCCGCTTTTTCCGAACCTTCGATCAAATAAAACGAAGCTTCTCCCTTGTCCAGAAAGCTGTATATTCCGTCTGCAATTTTCCATACCTGACACTTTACCATAAACACCTTTCCTATATATATTTATCCGGATTATTTAAATATGAAGACAATAACAAATAAGTACCGCCGATCCTTTCCCGTATGTCCAGATCTTTATCATCATAAATTATTCTGACGCGGAACTCTTTCGGCGTGTATATAAATACTTTCAGCTTATTAATAAGTTCATTTTTGAACACTGAGTCGGCAAACCGGAAATCTCCCTGAAAGACGATAACCGTAGGGTCTATGCAGACCTGAATGTTGTGAAGCGCTATGGCGAACATATCCGCATAATAAGCGGACTCTTTTCTGCAGAACGGGTCCCCGTTCTCGGACGCGGCAAACAGATCCTGGAATGTCACAGTATGCGCCGGTATGCCGGAAAGCGCGCTTGATTCATAGTCTGTCCTGTACAGTTCAAGCCGTGTATGCAGCCTGTCCCGGTTTACGATCTGCTCGAGGCATCCGCTTTCACCGCAGGCGCAGCTCTCGGAAAAATGTGAATCGACGATCATATGACCGATGATCCCGTCCAGATGGTTATGCCCCAGTTTTAATACGCCGTTTTCAAATATGGCGCCGCCTATGCCGGAAGACGCGTAAATGCTCACCAGAAGGTCGTCTTTACCAACTTCCTGGTGTTCCTTCATGAACCCGGAACCGGCGACGCGCCCGTCCGCAAGCACATACATATTTCTGCAGTCCGGGAATATTTTTTCCAGCGGTTCCCGTAGTGATCTTCCGTAATCAGATGCGGGCCAGTACGGAAAGGGTGTCGCCACTGTCAGACGGTCGTCCACGTCCGTTCCGAGCGGTACGGACATGCAAATGCCTGTAATGCACGCCCGGTCCTCTACGATCTCCCCTATTCCCGTTTCTATCTGTTCCCACATGTAATCCATGTTCGTGATCCGCTGAGAAGGACTCTTCCATACGGCTGTCTCATGGTAAAAGAGATCAGTTACGCGAAGCTGTATTTCATGATGATGAATAAAAATCAGCAGAAAACGCTTTGCTGTGCTCAGGCTGAACAGTTTCGGCGGTTTTCCGCCGACCTCTGAACTGCTGCCTTTTTTTAATTCAATAAGCACGCCTTTGTCAATGTAGTACTTAATAATCTTATCTATCGTCTGTCTGCTTATTTTCGTTATCTCATTAATATCAGCGATTGCCCTGTATTCCGTATTTTCGAATGTGCGTAATACTGATTTACGGTTTTCCACCCGTAAATCAGAAGGCATCGCCTTAACTGATTTTGTCATATCATTCTCCAATTGCTGCTTTCATAATGTTTGTTTCCGATATGGTTCCGTCTTTTCTTGTCAGTTCTCCGTTAATTTTTCCTCCCGCTAACACAAGTATTCTGTCGCTCATCGACATAAGCTCCGGCATGTCGGATGAGACCATTACGATCGAGACGCCTGATCTTGTAAGTTCGTTCATAATAGTATAAAAGTCAGCCTTTGTACCAACGTCAATTCCCTTTGTCGGTTCGTCGAGAAAGAGGATAAAGGGTTTAGCCATCAGCCATTTGCCTAAGATCACTTTCTGCTGGTTTCCGCCGGAAAGATGAATTACTTCCGTTTCAGTATTTGGCGCTTTGATTTTTAACTGTCTGCATTGTTCACTGACAAGTTTATTTTCCCGGTTACGGTTAATAAAAAACGAATCTGCAATTTTTTCCAGACTTGCTAAAGACATGTTGTCCTTGATAGAAAGCATCCAGATAATGCCGTTCAGTTTTCTTTCTTCAGTAATAAAACCGATTCCATTCCGTATAGCCTGCAGCGGATTTTTATCTGAACTTCCTTCTTATTGATAAACACCTTTTTTTCACGTTTTTCTGGTATTGTCCGAATACAGCCCCGAGGCACTCGCTTCTGCCGGCTCCGACAAGGCCGCCGATGCCGAGTATTTCTCCTTTGTGAAGCGTAAAGCTGACATCATCCACAATATTTTTCCCGTGCACGGACGGATGGGGGCACGGTTAAGTGTTCAACGCGAAGAACTTCGTCGCCCGGCTCGGTCGATTCTTTCGGATACAGATTTTCAATCTTCCGTCCTACCATTTCTTCTATTAATTGCTGTTTTTCCACACTCTTACTATCGTGCACGCCCACTGTTCTGCCGTCGCGCATGACGACAACCCTGTTGCAGATTCTGTACACTTCTTCCAGTTTATGGCTGATATACAGACACGAAACTCCGTGTTCGCGCAGAGATGAAAGTATGCGCATCAATACGTCGACTTCATTTCCGGTAAGCGCCGTCGTCGGTTCGTCCAATACAAGAATTTTCGGATTCTTTGAAACGGCGCGCATAAGGCTTAATAACTGTATCTGTCCGCTGTTAAGATTCCTCACGACCGTTTTAACGTCTATATCAAGCTCAGCCCGTTCCACAAGATCCTGTGCATCCGAATACAGTTTTTTATAATTCACAAACCCGCGGCTGCCCGGCAGATTCCCGACATACAGGTTTTCGGCAACAGAGGAATCAAGCAGCATATTCATTTCCTGATATACCATTTCGATTCCCTGTGCCTGTGCGTCGTATACGGAATCAAATTTAACAGGACTGCCGCTGATCTGTATGCTGCCCTCGTATTCGCCGGAGGCATAACTGCCGGAGAGTATTTTCATCAGCGTAGATTTTCCCGCGCCGTTTTCCCCGCAGATCCCCAGAATTTCTCCTTTGTTCAGCTCTATATGTACGTCGTTCAGCGCAAGAACTCCGGGAAAACGTTTAGTTATGTTCGACATCTTTAACAGCAAAGTATTCATACTTACCCCCTGTTCAGACAGTACCGGAATTTTTAGAACGTCTGTACTTATCAATAAAGAGCGATATGACGAGAATAAGTCCGAAAATCATATTCTGCCAGTTTGTAGAAACGTGCATCAGTACAAGTCCGTTGTTTATAACGGCAAGGAGCAGACACCCCAGAAACGATCCGAGTATGGAACCTGTACCGCCGAACATTGAAGTTCCGCCTATAATGACTGCCGCCATTATGGTAAGTTCCGTACCTTCTCCCGCAGCTGTCTGTCCGCTGTTGAACCGCGAACACATACAGATACCGCAGAACGCACAGAATACAGACACCGTGGTTTCTATGAGAAATCTCGTTTTCACAACTTTTATGCCTGCAAGTTTTGCAGTTTCCTTATTTCCGCCTATAGCGCACAGACTTCGTCCGAATTTTGTATACACGAGAATCACGTGCATAAGAATTCCTATCATGAGCGCTATCAGAATAGTCCAGTGGACTTTTCCGAATACTTTCCCCTGCCCAAGTACTTTAAATGCTTCGTTTTTAAGCCCTGATACAGCAACGCCCCCGGTAGTTACAAGAATAAAGCTATCTATGATTTTTGTCAGCCCCAGAGTAATAATAAATGCCGGTAAATCGAACGTTACGACGAGAAACGATTTTACCAGACCGACGATGAAACCTGAAAAAAGCCCGAGCAAAATCGAGGGCAGTATGGCCCAGTGCAGAACGGCAAGTCCCCATCCGCAGACGACGCCGCCCAAAGCTGTCGCAGCACCGATCGAAAGGTCCATTCCGGTACAAATCATAAGCAATGTAAGCGGTGCAGCGACGATAAAAGTATAGCTGGTGGACCGCAAAATATCGATCACATTGCTCACCGCAAAGAAATTTTTATTGACGAATCCGATCACTATCAGCAAAAGGATCAGAGGCAGGAAAACGCCCGTTTCCGGTTTTTCCAGTACCTTTTTCTTCAATAACACATCAAATGTTGTCTTCTGTAGTTTTTCCGACATAGTGTTGTTCCTTCCTGCCGGGCAGACACGGTATCTGTCTGCCCGCATTTTTTTGTTAGAGGGTTATACCTTTATCCGCTGCATAAGCCTTTACCTGTTCAGGGGTAATCGTTATGGTCCCGGAGTCGTTATCGTAGGGGATCGTTCCGCCGTCAATAAGCGTCTTGAGCATCTCACAGCTTTTATACCCCATCATGTAAAAATTCTGCGCGATAGTGCAGTCAAGCGCGCCGTTTTCCACATAATGAAGAATATCGGCGGAATCATCTATGCCGACCGAATAAAAGGTATCTTTCGTTTTGCTTTCATCGACATAATTCGCAACACCAAGCGCTCCGTTCCCGTCGGCGCATATACATGCGTTGATCTGCGGATTCGCCTTCACAAGATTACTGATCCGTTCGGCGGCGTCTACGTCGTTCGAATTACAGTATTCCTGCCCCCACACCGTGATATTTTTGTATGCCTTGAGATAGTCTTTCAGTGCTGCGAACTGCATATTCTGGGTTTCGGTAGACGCCTGCGTCTGCATGTATACGACAGTTACTTTTTTGTCACCGGCAAGAGACAGCAGCGCTTTCGCCTGTGCTATGCCCATTGCATTCGGGTCGGTTCCGATCCAGAAATCCTGATACTCTTTTCCGATATAGCAGTTTGTGGTGGCTATCTTTATGCCTTTTTGTTTCGCTTCTTTCAGCACGTCCCCGAAAATTTCTTCGCTGTAAAAGGTTCCGATCAGCGCCTTGGCATTGTTTGTAATGGCAGTTTCAGCAAGCTCGCACATGGTTTTCGTGTCGTTCGGTGTTGACGGGGCTACATAGTGACCGTCCCAGTCCAGTTTCTTGCAGGCGTCATAAAATCCCTTTTCAGCCTGCGACCATGCGGCTCCGCCCTGCATGATTCCGATGAAATACACCGAAACCTTTTCCTTTCCGGCAGAGTCCGCTTTTGCATCCGATTTTTTGCTGCATCCGATACAGGAAAAAATCAGGCCTGCACTTAAAAGTGAACACAACAGCTTTTTCATACGTCGTTCCTCCTATATAGTTACGTAACTTTGTTACATTACTACGTAAGAATACCACACATTACCTGTTTGTCAACAAAAACCTGAAAAAAACGGACGGGCGTACTGATACAAGTACGGCAACATGATCAACACACCTTTTTGCATCCCTGGTGCTGCTCCTATAGAGTGCCATCTGTTTTTACCATACAATGCCGCGCCAGGCGTCATGTGTATTCTTTTTTATAAACAGATATTACTGCGATTTGAACCGGTAGCCGACGCCCGTTTCTGTCAGTATGTACCTGAAACCGGCGTCCCCCTTTTCTATCTTCCGACGAAGATTGGCCATTGTCACGCGTACGAACTGAAAGTCGTCGACTGCGGTATGTCCCCACACCTGGCCGGCAAGAAACCTGTGAGTAAGTACTTTACCGCGGTTTGCGATGAGTACTTCAAGCAGTTTATATTCGGTCGGAGTCAGATGAACTTCTTCTCCGTCGACAGTGACGGTACGTTTTTCAAAATCAGCGGAAAGTCCTTCGTATTCAAACGGAGCTGACTGTTCCTGCAGCGGACGACCTTTGCGGAGGCCTGCGCGTATCCGTGCGAGCAGTTCGCCCGGCCGGAACGGTTTGGTGATATAGTCGTCGGCTCCTCTGTCGAGTGCATCAATGATGTCCTGCTCCTGATCCCGGGCAGAGACGATGATAACCGGGATATTCGATGTGCTCCGTATCTGCGCAAGAACGGTCGTACCGTCAATGTCCGGCAAACCGAGGTCCAGAAGCACAAGATCAGGATGATTTGCCGTAAAGAGTGAAAGGCCTGTTTCTCCGGTTGAAGCTGACGTACATCTGATATGTACGGTTCTGAGAGAGACGGTGATGAACCGTGCTATAGAACTGTCGTCTTCTATAAGCAGGACATCTGCCTGCCGTTCGGTTCCGCTCATACCGGTACGCCTCTGGAGTTAGACTGCGTCTGCCCGACGCTGCCGGCTGGTCCTTCCGCATCTGCGAGCGGCAGGGTGAGCGTAAAAAATGCTCCACCTTCAGGTTCGTTGTGTACGCCGATCGTTCCTCCGTGGGCTTCCATAATTGTCCGGCAGATGGGAAGGCCCAGGCCCAGTCCCCTGCCTTTATCAGATTCTGCACCGGTGACGTAGTTTTCAAACACACGGTCAATGGAACCGGCGGGAATTCCGGGTCCGTTGTCCGCAACCGTTATAACAGCGTTCCTGCCGTCGTCAGACAGTACTGTCCGTATGGTAATCAGAGTCCCGTCAGGCGTGTATTTTACGGCATTGTCGAGCAGGTTGACGAACACCTGCGTAATCAGCTGTCCGTCGACCGGAACAAGGAGAATACCTGAATCCGGAGAGAGGACAACTTTATGCGTACTTCCTTTTTTTACGGTACGCGATACGGCATCCGAGACAAGATCGTCAAGTACTTCACTTTTTTTCCGTATGACAAGCCGACCGTCCCTGATGCGCGTCATATTGAGGAGGTTTTCAACCATTCGTATAAGCGAATTTGCATCTTTTTCCATATCTTCAAGGAGTGCGACTGCGTCTTCCCGGGGTATGGTATCGTAATTTTCCGCAAGAAAGCTGCTTGACCCGGCAATACCGGTAAGCGGCGACCGCAGATCATGGGAAATGGAACGCAGAAGCATGCTCCGTGTCTTTTCTTTTTCGATTTCTGCTTTTGTTTTTTCGAGCTGGGAAGTCAGGTATATCTGCTGCTGCAGACGCGATGCGATCATCCCTGCAAAAATCGATACGAGGAAGAAAATGGCGAGCGAAATGACATTGTTTATGTCACTTATGTAAAAAGTATAATACGGCTCGACGAAGAAATAATTGAATACGCCTACGCAGAGAACGGACGTGACGAACCCGCAGAGATAACTTCCTGTTTCGACAACAATGACGAGGATGCCGGTGAGAAAGACCATGAGCGTATTTTCCTGGCGCAGTCTGAGTCTATTGAACACAACGGCGAGCAGCATCATGACTACAAATATGCCGAGTGTTTTACCGACCCGTGTGATTCTTTCTCTGCTGCGCAAACCTGTTTTCTTCATTATATTTTGCCTTTCCTATTCGGAACAACAGTCCTCAGCAGCAGCCGGATATCCTTTAGTATTCTGATACTGCCGAAGAACGCCAGATACAGTTCCACCCGTCCCAGAAACATGAGAACGCTGCCTGTCCAGAGTACGGGAGCCGGAGCACCGGGAATCATGATACCGCAGGAAAGTCCGACTGTACCGAGCGCTGAAGCAGCTTCAAACATACAGTTTCCGACGGAGTTCCCGTATAGTGAAAGAATACCTGTTCCTGTAATGAAGCATATCATATATATGAAAATGAATGAAAGTACTTCTCTCCGTCCGCTTTCTTCTTCCGATACTATACGGTTCTGACTGCGTATGTGGTGTGGATGGACGGTCATTCTGCCTGTACACGAATCCCTGATCGTCCAGTACAGATCCATGCATGCAGTGTACAGCCGGTACTGTTTGATACCGCCTGCAGTGGAACCGGCTCCTCCTCCTATGAGCATGAGTACGGTAAAAAGGAGCATCAGTGGAGGATACATCCCGTCGAAGGATTCTACTGTCTGGAATCCGGTCGTTGTGAGTGCACTTACTGTCTGAAATACGGCTGTTCTGACGCTTGCTCCTACATGTCCTGCATACGGTGCAAGCGTCCGGTAGATACCGAATGATGCGAACGGGATGCTGAACGCGAGCACGATGGCTGCCGTTTTTGTTTCACAATACAGAAAGACATTCTTCCATCTGCCGGTAAGGAGGTACAGGTGAACGAGAAAATTCGTACTGCCGAGCAGCATGAGTATGACGGTTACAGCCTCAATTGCCGTACTGTGAAAATAGCCGATATTTTCCGAATGGGTGGAGAAACCGCCTGTCGAAAGTGCCGCTATCGAATGGTTTAATGCGTCGAACCAGTTCATACCGGCGAGGCGGTACAGAATCGAGCCTGCTGCAATATATCCTGCGTAAATATACGTGATATACCGTGCGGATTTTCCGACGTCCGGTGCGAGCATATCCGAATGACCTTCGGCAGTATACAGACGGAGTCCTCCCGACCCGCTGAGGAAAAAAAGCACTGAAAGAATGATGCCGATGCCGCCGAAGAACAGCATGATGCTGCGGTGCATGAGCAGTATGTGCGGCGCTTTGTCAACATCCACAATAGAAAGCCCCGTCGTAGTCCATCCGCTCACCGATTCAAAGACGGCCTGTGTCACCGTATATGTCCCGGACAGGATGAACGGCAGTGCGTTGACGGCGATCGCGGTAAGCCAGCCCGCTAGTACGACTGCCGAATCCTGGTGAATTTTAAGGCGGCTCAGCAGTGTACCTTCGGTTTTATGAAGTTTTATTCGTGCCACATATGTAATAAGCCAGCCCGCGGCAATTGCCGCGGTGCCCGGATACAGGTACCACCATGCATACATGCTTTCTGCAGGATAGAATGGCAGTACAAGGAGAGGAAGGAGCACCGTACAGCCCGCTCCCATGCAGAATAAACCGAAATAGACTAAAATCATATGCTGTCTGTCTCCGGCATAAAAATCGCTATGAGTTTATTCTGTGTTTCCGCCGCGGAAAGAACGACGAGCCGGTCTCCTGTCCTGACGACAGTCTGCCCGTCCGGAACAATCATATTTCCGTTGCGTATGATGCACGCAATGATGACATGCGGAGGAAGATGCATGCCGCATACGGGCAGTCCTGAGACACGGCTTCCCGACGAAACATCGAGTTCAGTAAGTACGATTTTTTCATTTTCAAGAGAAAACGAACTGACCAGACTACTGAGCGTCGACAGCTGCACCAGATGCTGTGAAATCATGTAGGCGGAGCTGACTACCTCTGTAACCCCGAACGTTCTGAACAGTTCGACGTTGCGCGGATTTGTAACGACTGCTATTGTTTTTTTTACATTGAATTTTTCTTTCGCAAGCTGGCAGACGGCGAGACTGTCGGCATCGTCCGGCATAAGCGATACAAGCGCATCAAACCGCTCGATTTCCGCCTGCTCAAGGACGTACACTTTCCGCGGGTCTCCGCAGACCACAGGGATACTGTGTATATCCGCCAGATACCGGGCATATTCTGAATCCTGATTTATAACGGCGAGTTTATGGTGTTCTTTCAGCGAAGCGATCAAAAAGTCGGCTTCTGCTTTCCCTCCGGTAATGGCAATTTTCATTACAGTGTTCCTCTGCTGTCTTCCAGTCCGCTCTGGCGTTCAAATTCCTGCAGGCAGAGATCGGAAGGACATATGATGTGTATACGACTGCGTGTGAGCATATCCGTGTTGGCTGCATCGCTGAGCCTGCAGTAGACGCCGGGAACCATGTATACGCATGCCGTGATCTGCGCGATGAGACTGTTCGTGCTGTCGCTGTTAGTGGCTGCGACGCATACGGATGCTTTTTTGATGTGTGCTCCTTCAAGCACAAAAGTATCAGATGCATCGCCTTCAATGGTAAGTCCTTCAAAATTGTCCGCCAATTTGCTGAATGCGTTTCCGTTCGTGTCAATTATGACAACTTCATATCCTTTTCCTGAAAAAATACCTGCTACCTGCGTACCGAATCGACTTGCTCCTGCAACAACGGCAAGTTTCTGTTTTTTCCCGGATAAAAATCCGAACATTAGTATACCCCCTTACACTGTTTTATCATGAAGATACCGGAGCGGTAATAAAGAGAGTATAAAAAAAAACGAGCAGCGTATAAAAATTGTATAAAAAATCAAAGGAAACGATCTTCCTTCCATACGCAAATGTGCCTGACTGAACGGATGTGTTATGAGTTTTGATTTACGAAAAACTAAAGCGGAAAAACTACTCTTTATTCAGTTATACTTATTCATGCATGCTTCATTTCGGCTGTACTGCAAAAGATACATTTTCAAAAAACTCATTATTCGTCCCTCAAGATAATAACGTTTCAAAGCACGACCGTCAGCTGCTTTTCATTATTATTCAGCAGTGTTTTTGCCAGTTTGCAGTTATAATCCATGAGCATATTCATATCAAATTCTGACGAATCTACAAGAACGCGGTCGGGACTGTTCTGAACAATGTACTTAAAGCATTTTATAGCATTTAAATAATGCCGCATGACTTCAAGGGAATTTTCCTCAATGGCTTTTCTGTCGAGAAGGTTTAAATAGTTCTCTTGCAAAAGGGCCATACCGAGCGACAGTTCTTTCTTGGCAATAGAGAACAACTGCCGAAAGTAATCCGCTTGATGTTTCGGATTTATTTTATCATCACCGATTCTAATTTCTTTCGCTTTTGTTTTTCCGCCTGCATATACAGTGTTTATTAAAACCATATACTGGTTGTACGTAGTTTTGAGTTTTTCATCAGCTCCGTCCGGATGGTACTTTTTCACAAGTGAAAGATACGCTTTTTTTATTTCGGATTCTGAGGCATTTGAGTGTACGACGTCTATCAGCTGTTTAAGATCAGAATTAAAACCCATATCCGATAACAGTATATCACGGAACTGTTTCCAATAACAGTTTCAGTACAAGACGAAAATACTGTGCAGATAGACTTGTCTGTTGCATATGGGGAAAAACGTCTGAATGCAAAGTTTTGACGATCACGGATCGGCAGGGCGGTGATCCGGGCAGCTGTTATGCTGCCCCGTCGCACGGGGGAACGCGCTGTGCGTGTCCCCTCTCTCATCGTTCAGCCGGAAGACCTTACTTTTTCCGGCTGAGACGGCCGTATTCCTGTCCCATCAAAAGATGCTGATACGTTTTAGGTTCGGCAGTATCCTCCGGCACCGTAAATTTGAAATTCACCGTGCTCTGAAAGAGCATCACGATATCGGAACCGCCAAACAGGAAGGTACCGAGCATGTCTCCCTTTGCCACGCGCGTCCCGGGTGTGACGTTTTTCTCAAAATTAACCGAGGAAACCTGAGACATTCCGATCGGCAGAACAGCCACCAATCCGTATTTCGGCGTCTCTATGATCACGCAGCCGCGCGTCTCGATATTCTGCCAGCCGGGTTTGCTTGATTCAAGGATATATTTTCCCAATTTTGCGTCCCAAAGGGTCACGCCGCCCGCTGCGTCGTCTGATTCGATGATACGGACTTCCTTAATAACGCCGCTTACCGGGAAGTGATACCGGTGATAATCATTGACGTCCAGGAATGTATGGGTAAGCGTTCCGTTGGCGAAAGATTTTTTGTACGCGCTGTCTTCTCCAAGTAACACTTCGGCTGACTTGAACAGGTTTGACTTTATGGGGACACCCGCGTTTCCGGCCCCTATAATGATAGATTTATCGTCAATTTTCCACACGCCCTGAGGTTTTGAATCAGCCGGAGAAATAACGACGGAGTCATCCGCAGGAGCGGTCAGCGGCCGGACTCCGGGAGACCGGAGATAACGAGAAAAGAATTGATTGAAGCTGTGCCAGTTTGAGGGGTCTTCATACCAGTTATTCTGGAGCCCGAAGCGGGTATCAGTATACGCCATCTGATAGTATTGATCGTTCCATGAAACTTCCGTACTGAGGTCTTCTCCAAGTAACACTTCGGCTGACTTGAACAGGTTTGACTTTATGGGGACACCCGCGTTTCCGGCCCCTATAATGATAGATTT
>Ga0183099_1001793_pt1 | contig 11832 bp, 9 predicted proteins | sample Biomet1_FD_127788 | JGI IMG/M metagenome (GOLD analysis project Ga0183099, IMG submission 127788) | Microbial communities from bioreactor (seeded with anoxic lake sediment) at LBNL, California, USA - Biofuel metagenome 1 | ecosystem: Engineered > Bioreactor > Anaerobic > Unclassified ... | reverse complement strand
GCAGTTTTTCCCCCCCAACAACACACCGACCCAAACCCCGCCGTTAAAATTATCCCAGACTGTCCGGTCGTCCCTGCTGAACTGCACCAACCGCTGGTGCGGATCGCGCTGTCCGATAAATTCATGAAAAATAATCTTCGTCTGGCTGCCTGTCCGCTGCGCAAGGACGAACCGCTGCTTGTCCTGACCGGAAACAGTCGCGATCGTCTGGCCGTCCGAAGAAAGAGCTGCGCCGAGAATGACTGGATAATCGCTTCCGCCGGGAACAAAATCCAGGGAATTTTTTCCGTCGGAAGATATTTCGCGTACCGTACCGTCGGCAAAACCGATGATGCAGCCCGCGGCTGAAGAGTCGAAAGCGGTAATGGGTACCGTACCGCCGTACTGCCATTTTTTCGTACCGTCTGAATCATACTGCGCTACGGATGAACCGCCCGGCAGGAACACGAACAGACGCTCCTCGTCAAAAAAGGGAAATCCGCTTTCCATGATTGTCCCGGCAGCTGTTCCGTCGGGATGAAAAAACGGTCCGACTGGCTGTCAGCCGTATACGGCGCATAGTACGTGTCGGATATCGTCGCCTTGAACGGAAAAGTCGCAGTAGAAACGAGTCTCCCGTTTTCGGTAAAATATCCGACAGTCTGCCCCAGATGGAAGCTCAGCGGCACATCGTCCGGAGAGAGCGGCGTGAGTCCCTGCGTGGAGATGTCGATCTTCCATTCAGGTACGAACTGGTATTCCGCTGTCAGCGGATGAGCAGCAAGGATAATATACGCGATGCAGAAAATAATGCATAGAAATACGTAGAAAGCAATGCTTTTTTTTGTCTTCATATTGAAAAGTATGCTATAATAATCAATAAATACTGTCAAGAAAGAAAATCGAGGTATGAAAAAATGAATGTATCAGAAAAACAACTTAAAGATTTATATGAGGCAGCGGTAAAGGCGTCTGAAAATTCGTATTCTCCGTATTCACATTTTCCGGTTGGAGCGGCTCTTCTCATGTCTGACGGTTCGCTCGTTACCGGTGCAAATATAGAAAACCGCTCGTTCGGTCTCACGAACTGCGCAGAACGCACGGCCGTTTTTACTGCGGCCGCTGCCGGCTGGCGCACGTTCTGCGCGATTGCCATCGCCACCCCGAAAGCCGATTATCCTGTCGGACCGTGCGGAGCCTGCCGGCAGGTGCTCACGGAATTTGCACCGGCGGATACTCCCGTGGTATTCGGACAGAACTGGGACAGCATCATCAGAACGACGCTCGGCGAACTGTATCCGTATGACAGTCTGCACGAACTTGCAATGGACAATGAAAAAGAGTGACATTTAGCGGAAAACACTGTAAATATTGACAAATTACCGCAAAGCGTGCACAATAAATAATCTTTTTGTATGATAAAAACGGGAGCTGTATTTCATTATGGAAGACAATATTCTCACAATTGAGGAAGTAGCGAATTACCTTCGTGTTTCGGATCGTACCGTATACGACTGGGCGCAGAAAGGAGAGATCCCTGCCGGTAAAATAGGTACCGTCTGGCGCTTCAAGAAATCGGAAGTTGAAAAATGGGTAAACGAGCGGCTTTCTTCAGGCGCACAGAATCAGGCCGACGTCACTCCCGTGCAGGTAAAGAACATACTTTCACCGGACCGCGTGATATTTATCACCCAGTCGTCAAAGCACGACGCGCTCGTTGAACTTGCAGACGCTCTCTCGACAGCTCCGCAGGTAAAACACGCGGACGAGCTTGTATCCGAAATACTCAAGCGGGAAGAACTTATGTCCACAGCGATCGGACGCGGCATCGCCATTCCCCACGTGCGCCTTTCGTCTGTGACAGACCTGGTTATGGCCGTCGGCATCTGCCGTTCGCCTGTCGCTGATTTTCCGACGATCGACGACGTGCCGGTAAACCTGCTGTTCATGATCGCAGCAGCGTACAATCAGCATTCATATTATCTGAAAACACTTTCCTATTTCAGCGCGAAGCTCAAGAAAAAAGAACTGCGCGACAGTCTTATCGCTTCAGAAACGACTCAGACTGCGTACAATCTGCTTCTTCAGGCCTGAACATATCAGGACGTAAAAAAGCCCCTGCGCGAACAGAACTTTCGTGCAGGGGCTTTTCTTTATCCGTTTCATCCTGCCGTTACACAGCGGTCATGACGCGTTCACGGCAACGTCCGGTTAATAATACCGCCGCCTGCGATCACACCGTCCCTGTACAGGACGGCCGACTGTCCGGGGGCGGCAGCGCGTTCCGGTTCCGAAAAAGTGATCCTGTACGCACGTCCTTTAACGCGGTCGCCTTCCGCCGGCTCGTACGGTTCAATATGCGCGGGCACAGGACGGGAAGCAAGCCTGATCTTTACCATTGCGTCGAACGGCACATCGGGCACGACGTTTCCCGGCCAGACAAAATCATCCGCGATCAGAACCGAAGCGTTGAGATTCTCGTTGTCGGCAAGGATCACCAGATTGTTCGCTGCGTCAATCGAATGTACGTAGAGCGGTCTGTTCGCCGCAACTCCCAGCCCGCGGCGCTGCCCGACGGTATAATGTTCAATGCCGCGGTGCGTTCCGAGCACGTGCCCGTCAAGATCGATGATCTTCCCTGGAACTGATTTTTTGTCGGCAAACAGAACGTCGAAATATTCCGGTGGAATAAAATCCTGGCTTTCTGCCCGTTCTGCAGCGGAAAGATTTGCCTCGCGCGCCATTCGGAACACGTCCTTTTTTTCGATACCGGCAAGCGGAAAGCGCACTTTTTCAAGTGTCTCCGACGGAATACGGTACAGAAAATACGTCTGGTCCTTTGAGCGGTCGAGCGAACCTGCTATCATCGCGGGCTGCACGCCTGTGTGCCACAATCCTTCTTCCGGCCGCACGATACGGGCATAGTGTCCCGTACAGAAATAATCGTACGCAATTCCCTGTTTCTGCACCCCGTCCAGAAGCGCGCCAAATTTAATAAAACTGTTGCATCGGATGCACGGATTGGGCGTGCGCCCTGCGCGGTATTCCGCTTTGAAATAATCGAGCACCAGCTTCTGGTACTGGTCTTTTACGTCGATAACGTGATATTCAATCTGCTGTTCTGCGCAGAATTTCGTACATTCGGCAATATCTTCCGTCTCGTCGGGACCGTAGCACGACGAATGCAGTTTATGTCCGTCGGGCAGATCGGGAAGATCGCCTTTCCACAGCGACATCGTCACGCCTATAACGCGGCAGCCTTTCTGTTTGAGCATAAGCGCTGTCAGCGTTGAATCAACTCCGCCTGACATTCCTACAATGACAGTATCTCCCTCTCCGGGCAGTTTTTCTTCAATATAATTCACAATCCGTACTATAATCAAAAAAACGTGTTTTGGGAATGACCGTATGAACTTTGTAGCAGCACTGTATTTACTTGAACCCGCATATTTTTCATGCTATAGTACTACGTATGGAACACAATATGATTCTTTCGGCGTCCGGATGGCGGAAAGTATTCGCTAAATCCGGAGAAGGCCAGGACAACACCCCCGAAATCGGAGCTGAAAACATGGTACTTGCGGTAATAGCTGCAGAAGTGTTTGCCGACTATGTCCGCAATGCAACGAACCAGCAGACACCCGTGATCGCCTGCGGTATGGATGCCCGCCCGACGGGTCCTGCAATTTCATCCGCTGTCATCCGTACGCTGCTCGCAAAAAAAATCGTCGTACGCTATCTCGGAATTGCAGCCGCACCGGAAATCATGGCATACGCGAAAAAACTCGACGGCTTCATCTATATTTCTGCAAGCCACAATCCGGTCGGTCATAACGGAATCAAATTCGGGCTCAGCGACGGCGGCGTGCTCAACGCGGAAGAAAACGCAAAAGTTGTGAAAGCATTCACCGAAAAGTGTGCGGACCCGCAGGCTATGCAGAAAGCCGCGACGCTGTTCAATTCATGCAGCCCGTCCGACGTTGACTGGGTATACGCGGAATCTGCCGAATGCAAAAAAGAAGCGCTCTCAACTTACACATCGTTCATCCGTGAAATCATCACCGCCGTGAAAACTCCGTCGGAACAGGACGAGGTCTTCGCCGGTATCCGGCAGTCTGTACGCAAACATCCGCTCGGAATCGTGTGCGACATGAACGGTTCCGCCCGTTGTCTGTGCATTGACCGGAAGTTCTTCACGGACAACGGCATTCCGTTCTATGCCATCAACGATACCGCCGGCGAGATCGTTCACGAAATCATTCCCGAATCGGAAAATCTCGTATGGTGCGCGAAAGAAATGGAGCGGCTTCAGGCGGAAGGTCACACAGACGCCGTTCTCGGTTATATGCCCGACTGCGACGGAGACCGGGGAAATATCGTTTACTGGGATGAGAAGAAACACAGGGCGGACATACTTAAAGCGCAGGAAGTATTCTCTCTCGCCGTGCTTTCCGAACTTTCATACGCCGACATGCTTTACGGCGGTAAGCCGGATTACAAACCGGCCGTCGCCGTAAACTGTCCTACGTCGATGCGTATCAACGAAATTGCAGGTGCGTTCGGTGCCAGGGTATGCCGCGCTGAAGTCGGCGAGGCATACGTTGTGAACACAGCCCGTATAGCCCGCGAAGCAGGCTATACGGTCAGGATATGCGGGGAAGGAAGCAACGGGGGAAACATAACGGAACCGTCTTCTGTCCGCGATCCTCTTTCCACCGTATTCGCTATCATTAAACTGCTCAACATCGACGGTCTGTACCGCACATGGTGCGTAAAATCGGGGCACGATTACAAAGAAAATTTTACTCTGACAGACGTCATACACACGCTTCCGGCGTACACGACGACAGGCGTTTCCGATCCGCGGGCGCTGCTGCACATACATACGTCCGATCATGCGCTGCTCAAAGGGCGCTTTCAGCACGTTTTTGAAGCTGAATGGAAGTCAAAACTAGATACATTTTCCGCAAAATATGGTATAGTTTCCTGCGAAGCAGTTCTTACAAACGGAACGACCGAAACGCGCAGTGCACAGGATTTTTCCAAAAGCGGTAAAGGCGGTCTTAAAATTATTTTTTATGATAAGGACAAGAAACCGTGCGCTTTTATATGGATGAGGGGTTCCGGTACTGAACCGGTGTTCCGCATTATGTGCGACGTCCGGGGCGATCATTCCGAGGAAGAACAGGAACTGCTGCAGTGGGAGACAGATATGCTGCTGAAGGCAGATAACTGATATACGCTATACAAAGTAAGGAGCCGGAACATGGATACAGAAGAGATCATCAAACGCGCGAAAGCGTACATTGCAGAAGAAAAAGATGAACGCTTCCGCAGAGAAGTCGAAGACCTCGTTGCAAAAAATGATATAAAAGAACTTGAAGACCGCTTCTATCAGACGCTTGAATTCGGAACGGGCGGGCTTCGCGGTATTATGGGCGGCGGTACGAACCGCATGAACACGCTCGAAATCAACCGCGCAACGCAGGGTCTTGCAAATTACGTCATCAAGGCGTTCCCAGACAAGGCAAAAGCCGGAAAGCTGAGCGCGGTCATAGCGTATGACAGCCGCAGGAACTCTGACGTATTCGCACAGGCGACTGCCTGCATCTTCGCCGCGAACGGTATCAAAGCCTACCTGTTCACGGGTGTCCGCCCTACTCCCGAACTGTCATTTGCTATCAGGAGACTCCACGCCGACACAGGCGTTGTCGTAACAGCTTCGCACAATCCGCGCATGTACAACGGTTACAAAGCGTACTGGAACGACGGTGCTCAGGTTATTGAACCGCACGACGAAGGTATTATCGACGAAGTTAACGCCGTAAAAGACGTAAAGGAACTTTCAAAGGATAAAGCCGTCAGTACGGGCAGACTCGTACTGATCGATAAAGAAATAGACGAGCCGTTCTGGGAAATGTGCAAAAAACAGCTGTTCCGCCCGGAACTTATCCGCGACCATGCGAAAGACGTTAAGATCGTCTACACACCGCTCCACGGAACGGGTGCCATGCACGTAGAAAAAGTGCTCGGCGACCTCGGCCTTAAAGTTATCACAGTACCCGAACAGCGCGATCCGAACGGCGAATTTCCGACGGTGGAAAAGCCGAATCCTGAAGAAGCACCCGCGCTCAAAATGGCAGTCGATCTCGGTAAAAAAGAACGTGCCGACTGCGTGATGGCGACCGATCCCGATGCTGACCGGTTTGGAACCGCGTTCCCCGGTACGGACGGAAAGTTCGTACTTTTGAGCGGCAACCAGATGGGAGCCCTGCTCATGGAATACGTTCTGCTTTCGCGGACAGAACTTGGCACAATGCCTAAAAATCCGGCGGTTGTCCGATCGATCGTAACGTCCCCCTTCGGCGACGCTGTCTGCCGAAAATACGGCGTGAAAATGGTTGAATGTCTGACAGGCTTCAAATGGATCGCCGCAGCTGAAGCAAAAATGGAAGCAGACGGTTCGTCCGAATATGTATTCGGCCTTGAGGAAAGTTACGGCTACAAGATTGAAAAGGAAGTATTCGACAAAGACGGCGTTTCAGCGGCTGCAATGTGCGCTGAAATGACGCTGTACTGGAGAAGCAAGGGCAGAAGCCTTCTGGAACATCTTGACGATATGTACCGTGAATACGGTTATTTTGAAGACCGCGCAATTTCACAGTACTTCCCCGGTCCGACAGGCGGCACGACAATGGCAGGCATCATGACCAGACTCCGAAGCGAAGGGCTGAAAACGCTCGGCGGAAAGCGTGTCACGCTCATCCGCGACGTAGAGCGCAGCGTCACGTTTGATCCGGTCAATCCGTCAGCGACGAAACCGTACGATATGCCTAAGAGCAACGTGCTTCAGTTCTTCCTTGAAGGGGGCACGATCGTGAGCGCCCGTCCGTCAGGAACCGAACCGAAGATCAAGTTCTACATTAATACGGAAGTGCCCGTTTCTGGACACAGTGAATCCGGACTTGCAGCCGCACGCAGCGAATCAGCCGCCCTCTGTGACGCTATTTCGTCAGAGATAAAAAGCAACACTCGATGCAGCTGCCAAATAAGCTGCTGAGCGACTACAAGAAACTGCTCCGCCTGTACAACAGCGGAGCAGTTTTTACAGCAGTAGACACAGAAACGACCGGACTTTCACCCGAAACATGCCGCATCATTGAACTAGGCGCAGTTCAGTTCGACAAGTCCGGTATACTCGGCACGTTCAACACGCTGGTTAATCCCGAATGTCCTATTCCGGGCAGTGCGTCAAATATCAATCATATAACGGATGAAATGGTCGCAGACGCTCCTGTTATAAAATCCGTACTTCAGGATTTTATTAAATTTGCCGGTGCGTCTATTCTGATAGCGCATAACGCACCGTTCGATCTGCTGTTTATCAACAAGGAACTGGAACGAAGCTGTTTGCCGTCGATGGGAAATAAAGCTATAGACACGCTCAATCTGAGCCGCTGGGCCTATCCCACCGCAGGCCGTCACAATCTTCAGTTTCTTGCTCAGGCAATGAATATTGAAGCGAAAGAAGCGCACAGAGCCTGCGACGACGCCCGTGTATGCAGCGAAATTTTTCTACGCTGTTTAAAAGACACCGCTTCCGTCCAGAAATTGTAGTAAGTCAAACATCCCCGCTAATTGTTTACTACCACCTTCTCCCGCAGGCGCACGGATGCGCGTCCCTGCCCAAAGAATTTCGGTCAAACCGAAATTCTTTGATCTTTGGAAAATGCCAGGATGGCATTTTCCAAAGTCAACCTCTAGGAGCCTGCGCCGGATCCATCGGCATGCCGTTTTTAAATACCATGAACGAAAGACGCATTTTCCCGGTATCGGGATCTTTTCCTGCCGTGCCAACTTTATCGCCGCAGACGACATAATCGCCTTTTTTCACGCTCACCGAACCTAACCACGAATATGCGTAGATCAGCCCTGTTTTCGATTCAACGAACACGACGTTACCGTAACCGCGGTACATACCGGTATACATAACGGTACCCGCCCTGATGGATTTTACTGTTTCGTTCGGTTTTGCAGACAGTTCAACTCCGGACACTTTTCCTTTAACGTACGTCACTGTCGGATTAGATACGGGCCATAAAAGCGAAGAATCTCCCGTTTCCACAGTATCGTCTTTGTCAGGTGCTTTTTGCGTGACGCTGTCGCCGACGGAGGTTCCTGCGCTGACGACAAGTTTCTGCCCTGTTTTTATGACGGCGTCGTTTCCCATATTGTTAAGAGATAGCAGCTGGGCAAGTTTTATATTATATTTACGCGCGATACCGTATAACGTATCGCCTTTCTGAACGGTATACGCGGCGGCTGCGTCGGTATTCGTTCGAGTCCTGTTGTCCGTACCTGGTGTGGTGGAAAGCGCTGCGGCATTTGATATATCGGCAGACGGAATTACAAGAGCCTGTCCGGATTTTATAACGTCAGAATCCGACAAGTTATTTGCCGTTCGAAGTTCCGCGACGGTTATCTGATATTTGCGGCTGATAGAATACAGCGTATCGCCTTTTTGCACAGTATAAGAACTGTCTGCAAAAAAAGGCAGGCAAAGGACAGCTGAAAAAAGTGCCGTGTAAAAAAAAGTTACTAATCTACGAATTTTTTTCTTGTTGTCATACTTATATAAATTATCGGTACTTTTTCTCCGGATTAAGAGTCTAACCTTACAATTTCCTTGAATAAGGAACCAGCGTCAATACCGTTAATAATTTCCCCCTCTCTATAATGAGCCAGCATTCCGTTTCTTCCCCGCACAAGATGCGCGGACGTAATGCCGTGCTTTATTGAACTGTCCGCTTCGAGCAGCGCGCCCAGATGGTCGGAAAGTCTCACGAGCCGTCCGTCGACTGGTTCGAATGAATTTTCATTGTACAATTCGTTAAGTTCCTGCCACGAAACTTCGCGCGTTGTTTTGTCCGCATCCGTTATGCGGTTTGCAAATTCGCTGCTTGTATAATACATCAACTCGTCCACGAAAAACGGTTCCATCAGCGGAACCAGCTCTCTCCCGACTATCTCGTCTTCGATCCGTTTTACAATATTAGGCAGTTCGTCGGTGGCTTGTTTTACCGGCGAAATAATGTCTCGCGTGACAGATTCAGGCAGATCATGGAACAATCCGCTGAAAAAATTGTTTATCACTCTTCTGCTGCACATTGATACGCCAGAATCTCGCCCCAGAAGCAGCGTCATAACGGCGACGAAGTAACTGTGGCCGAGCACGCTCGTTTTTGGCACCCGCGGCGTCTGGTTCCAGCGGGTCTGGAAACGGAGCTGCTCTATCTTGAGCAGAAAATCGAACGTCCTCTGGCGGGTCATCATCATCTGAAGACCTTCAAGATCCAGATACGGCTGTATCTGTGCCTGTAATTCAGTTTCTATCTTTACAAGGCGTTCGCGTTCGTTCACGACGGACAGCATCTGCATTTCACGCATCGTCGAATATTTGTGCGCGGCGGAAAGTATCCGCGCGGCTGCCTGCGATTTTTCCGGTACAGGAAGTGTTCCGGCTTTTTGTCCGATATACATGGTAAACTGTGAAAAAAGACCGTCATCATCGATAAGCGGACGGTACTGATTGAGCACCCATTCGTCAAGCCGGAGATATTCCTGCGTAAACTCTTTTTTTAATAGCTGCTGCACGGGAGCTTTGATGTCACAGAGCGCAATTTTCTTCAGCAGATCGAACAAAGACGCATACGCCATCCATTCCCAGTCTACATATACGCCTTTATGTACCTCGTATTTCCCAATTAAATACGCAATAACCATTTTTTCGCCCGCTTTATCCATTTCAACGAGATCAAACGGGCGGATCAGATCGTTCCAGCGCTGTATCGAAAATCCTTCAAATATACGGAGTGCGAATTTTTTGTTCATACGGTTATGTGCTGGAACCGGCTTTCTGGTCGGCATCCATTTTATCCTTCCAGACAACCGCTTTCTTTTTTATCTCTTCCGTATTTGTCTTGTCTCCGATAGCAAGGCAGAGTTTATGACGTGCAAGCAGAAATTTTATCGCGTTGCGCATATCGTCTATACGTCTGGTTGACAGTTCGTACCTATCGCGGTATCCGTTCGCCGACAATTCCAGCTGTTTCTGCAGCATGCGCACGTAAAGTACGGTGATCTCATAATCGAGTGAACGCGGATCAAAATAATCCTTTGCACCCTTACGCATGTCTATGAGGTTTTTTGCGACTGCAGAAAACCGTCCTTCAAGTTCCACGAACGACCATTTCCATTTGCTGTTTTCTCCGAACGCATCCTTGAGCAGTCTGACGGCAAGCCCGAGTTTGCGGACGAGCAGGTAGCGTTTTGAAACGGGAATATTCGCGATTTTTTCCCACGTGTCGGAAAGGTCTGCATAAGACACGTCTATGAAATTCGTCACAACTTCTTCGAGATATATAATCGACTTGTAAAGTGTTTTCCGCGCCTCGTTCAGCGCGTCGTTGTTTTTTACTTCCAGAATTTTAAGCGAAAGACTGTTTTCTGCCATATACAGGGTTGCTGTGTAAATCATGTCTTCCGCAAGCTGGAGTTTTTTGTACGCCTGCCCGGAATTATCCCCCTGCATTACAGAGAGCATTGTTTTTTCTTTTGCCAGCAGCCCTTCTATCTGTTTCTGGTAGGGAATAACCGCCGTACCAAGCTGAAGCCGCGTTTCTTCCGAGATTTTTGCCATCAGATACCTCCGCTGAATTTATGCAGCATAGAACGGGCGTGTTCGAGCGATTCTTCCGATTCTTCTCCGGAAAGCATACGCGCGATTTCCTTTACCCGTTCTTCACCGGCGACAGGATGACAATCAGACGACGTCTTACCGTCTGACACACCTTTTTCTATCTTGATCTGATTATCGGCATAAACTGCGATACTGGCCAGATGTGTTATGCATAATATCTGTTTATTTTTTGCAAGGTTCCTCATGTGGCTTCCGACGGCGACTGCTACTTCTCCGCCGATTCCCGTGTCAATTTCATCGAACACGAGTGTTCCAACCGGATCGGTTCCCGCGAAGATCGTTTTGAGTGCGAGCATGACGCGGGACAATTCGCCGCCGGACGCGATCTGGGCGAGCGGCAGAAGCGGTGAACCCGGATTGGCGCTGATAAGAAATTCCACGTTGTCCAGACCGTACGGACCGCACTTCTGTTCTACGCCGGTACCGGGTTTTTCGGCAACGCTCACCGAAAATTTTGTTCCGGGCATACCGAGTTTTGAAAGTACGGCTTCTACTTCTGCCGACATTTTTACGCCCGCAGACTTCCGTTTTTCCGACAGGGATCTTGCAGCAATATACGCCTGTTTTTCGAGCGCCGAAACTTCCTTTTCCAGTCCTGCTTTATCGGTGTTTCCGGCGCCGAGTCTGTCCAGATTTTCCTGAGCTTCGGCCGCATATTTGAACACGTCGGCCAGCGGTGCGTTCGGAGAGGATGCATATTTTTTCTTGAGGTTGTAGATCAGTGAAAGGCGGTCCTGCACTTCCTGAAGACGGGCCGGATCAAAGACAAGTTTATCTTTATATGCCGAAAACTCGTCGGCTATATCTGAAATTTCATAGAACGACGATTCAATACGCGAATCGAGCGCCGAGAGCGTTTTGTCCATTTCAGCAGCGTGTGCGCTGTCCCGCCGTATCTGTCTGAGAACGGAAACTACCGCACCCTCGTTGTCCGAAAGCGCACCCGTTACCGATTCTATATCAGCGTACAGTTTTTCGTATGAAGAGAGTTTGTTTTCTTCTTCTTCAAGCTGCGTGTCTTCATCCAGTTTGAGCTTTGCGTCGTTTATTTCCTGCAGGGCGAACGAATACATTTCGATCCGCCGCGCGCGGTC
>Ga0183099_1001792_pt1 | contig 11837 bp, 9 predicted proteins | sample Biomet1_FD_127788 | JGI IMG/M metagenome (GOLD analysis project Ga0183099, IMG submission 127788) | Microbial communities from bioreactor (seeded with anoxic lake sediment) at LBNL, California, USA - Biofuel metagenome 1 | ecosystem: Engineered > Bioreactor > Anaerobic > Unclassified ... | reverse complement strand
CGCTTTTTGTAAATCCGCTCAAAATCTTCAATCAGCGCCTCGCGCGAATTGATCTCGGGATTTTGATGGCCTAAGTCAGACGAGGTAAGTTCCGCCATCGTTTTAACCTGTGTTTTATCAATAAAAGCTGTATACAGCCGCTGTTTTGGTTCATATTTTTTCCCAGTGGTTATCCATACAATAGAACTTTCCGGATAATGTTCACTGACATCCCCCAGTCTGACAGTACAGTTTTTCTGACGGGTAACTAGCAGTTTTTCGTGTTTTGGTGCTTGGAAATTTAACGACATCATAATGAATCTCCCCTTTTATCCCAAAATATATAAATTCTTATTTGCTGGTCAGTTTTCATTTTACCATATTTTATAAGGCTATGAAAGGAAGATTGTACAAATACAGCACTTGATTTTTTCCCCTGATAAAGCTATCATACAAGATGAATACACTGGCAAAGGACATTTTCTATGAATACCATCACCATTGCCCCTTACACCTATACGTATACCTTGGTGCGGCAACCCCGCAAAAGCCTGCAACTCGAACTGACCGGTCCTTTAACGCTGCTGATCAAAGCCCCTTTGCAGCTCGAAAGGGAACATATCTTCAACTTTGTCCGTCAAAAAGCTTCCTGGCTGGAGAAAAAAAATCAGCTCTTGCCCAGCGGCAACGCCGCAAAACCAGGCTTAGCTTCCGGTACAACGCTGCCGTTTAGAGGACAGCACCTTTTGCTGCAAAAGAGCAGCTCATGCTGTAAACCCGCCGTCAGTCTGTGCGGCAATACCCTTAAGGTCAATCTGTATGAATATGCCTCCCAAGACGATACCCACTCGCTGCTGCTCGCTTGGTACCGGCAGCAGGCACTCGCCACATTATCGCAAAAGACAACAAGCTGGAGCCGAAGACTTGATGTCAACGTGAAGAAAATAACCATCAAGGACCAGAAAACCCGCTGGGGCAGCTGCTCATCCCTGGGGAATATAAATTACAACTGGCGCATCGTAATGGCGCCAGAGCCAGCCATCGATTACCTTGTCGTCCACGAGGTCGCGCACCGGATCCATCTGAACCATTCTGCCGCATTTTGGCAGCTGGTCGGGCAGCACATACCTGACTACAGCGTACAAAAACATTGGCTTCGCCAACACGGATCACATTTATTCAATATACTATAAAAAAATTTACACATCACAAAGGAGATTTTTATGAAAAACCTTAGAGTTTTACTCATCGTTTGCGCTATATTCCTGCTGCCACAGGCAGCCCTTGCTGCCACTGCTGACAACGCAGCTGTCCATACGGTTTCCGTTCAGGGCTCAGCAGCGCTTGCCGCTGCTCCGGATCAGGCCAGCATCGCCATCGGCGTTACCAGCAATGCAGCCACAGCAGCCGAAGCGCAGCAAAAAAACGCAGCAATTGCCACTGCTATCCGTGATTCCCTGAAAGAAAAAGGAATTAGTACCAGCGATATTCAAACCCAGAATTACAGCTTCTATCCCGTATACAGTGAAGAAAAAAACCACGGCAATGACATTATCGGTTATACCGTCGACAACACGGTCTCCGTGACGATCAACGATGTCAAAGCTGTCGGCGATATCATCGATACGGCGATTGCCTGCGGCGCCAATAAGATCAATTCGATTGATTTTACAGTAAAAAATACAGACCAGATTCAGCAAAATGCCATTAAGGCTGCGGTCAGAGATGCCCGAAAAAAAGCGGACCTGCTGGCGAGTGCTGCCGGTAAACACATCATCAATGTCCTGAGCATTCAGGAAAACGGTACCCGTATCGAAAGCCGTCAGTTCGGTCAGATGCTGCTCAACAAGGCAGCTGCCGACTCGACGCCGATTGAAGGTGGCAACGTGAACGTCAGTGCCAGCGTACAAATCGAATTCATCATGGATTGACTTTAAACGAAAGAACCGCCCGCCGGCGGTTCTTTTTTATTGCCCTGCTATATTTTGTTTACAGTCATTTACATCTACGCATTCTGCTTTTATAATAGATTCTATATTTGTAAATTAAGGAGCTGCTTTTTCTATGCAAAAACAACGAATCCCCGCGATTGAATATATCCGCGGCATTTCGATGCTTGGCGTCATCGGCATACACACGGGATCACAGTATTTATCAAATCCGGCCAGCAATATTCATCTGGTCGCAATGTTTGAAATCTTCACCCGTTTCAGCGTTCCGATTTTTTTCTTCATCTCAGCCTTTGGTTTGTTCTATAACCTGAATCTGCAAGATCGATTTGACTACCGGGATTTTATGCGCCGACGCTTCAAAACAGTTCTTGTTCCTTATCTTGTCTGGTCATTATTTTATATTCTGCAATATACTTTTTTATATCATGATGCCTCCCTGCTGTCTCCGTTGACCTTTCTACGCTACCTTTTTTTTGGCTTTGCCTGCTATCAGCTTTACTTTCTGGTAATCATGCTATGGTTTTACCTTTTTATGCCGGCCTGGATTTATCTGATAAAGCACATGACCACAATCCGGTTGCTGCTCTTGCTTTTGCTGCAGATTGTCTTTGATTATTACTCCAGTTTTATCATGAATCCCTATGGCATAGAAAATCCCCTGTTAAAATCGCTGCTCGTTTACCGCCTCAATTACTGGGTCTTCCATTATGTATTTATATTCCTTCTCGGCGGCTGGCTTGCGGTTCACTATGAGTCCTTCCAAAAGTTCATGCAGGAAAAACGCAGCCTTATCACCATTTTTTTCTTTGGCAGCATGACTACCTTATTAGCCTATTATTACGAACTAATTTTCAGCCGCGGCTACACAGCCGAAGAAGCCATCAATACTGCTCATCAGCTTTCACCAGCGGGAATTTTCTACACGATCGCCGCCTCTATTTTCTTTTTTACGATCTTCTCCTATAACAATTATCCGGCGCGGCTGCATGCACTACTGTCAGTGCTCGGACGGCATTCGTATTTTGCTTATCTGTTTCATCCGGTTCTGATCACGTATCTTTCCCTGGGCTTGGCCGCCGGCAACCGTGTCATGACCGGCACAACTGCCATTATTTTCTACCTGCTCGTAGCTGCCGGCAGCATTGCCATCGGCGCACTGTGCCGTCGCCTCGGCAACAAATTCCCCCTGCTCAATACACTCACCATTGGCGTTTACCCGAAAAAATAATGAAATCTCGACCAAAATTTTCTACTGCTCCTATAAGAACCCCGCGGATACCCGCCATTTCGTTGCTATTGTATCGATATAATAGCAACAAAATGACGGGTGTTATTTTTTCCTGCTGCAGTTTGCGGTATACTATTCATATTGTATTTTATTGACTGACAGGAGAGATTTTATGAGAGACGAAAAACTGTTGAAGCTTACACTGGCTTCCATGTTTGCCGCACTGGCATTTATTTGTTTTACGTATTTTCGCATTGAAATTCCGATGGGCGGCGGCCTTCCCGGAAAGATTTATATCGGCTCGGCCTTTATCATGTTGTCTGCTTTTTTGCTGGGAGGAAAATATGGCGGGCTCACGGGCGCCATCGGGCTGACCATCGGCGACATTCTCGTCGGCTATGCAACCTCTGCCCCGCCGACTTTTATCGCCAAATTCATCTTCGGCTTGGCCTGCGCTTTTATGGCTCATCAAATTCTGCACCTTGCCGACGCCCGGACAAGGAAACAATTGTATATTCGCACGGTTCTTGCCGGGCTGTTTGGGTCTTTGTTCAATGTTCTCACAGAGCCAGTCATCCGCTGGGCCTTTAAAGTATATATTCTCGGACTGCCAGAACCGGTAGCCTATATATCGGCCGTAAATTGTGCCATATCAATGGCGTTAAATGCACTCCCTTCGATTTTTGTCGCTAGTATCCTCTATGTTTTAGCCCGCAATACGGTATTCAAAAACCGCAGCCTGCTTGATGCCTAAGTGACTTTGACAAAAAAGCGTACGAAAACTCCCCGCGGGAAATTTTCGTACGCTTTTATTTTGCCCGTATTGCCAAAAACTTTGGGCTATCCTGTAAGGCATATAAGACTTCTTATTTTTTTACCACACCCTGACAGATTACCGCCTGCGCTTCTTCGACCTCAGATTCGAGCACCTGTATTTCAAACATGCCCTCTCCGGTTGATGCTGCCAACCCCACCGGCCGGATATTTGTTAAAATTCCATTTTCATCTAACAGCGCTTTTAGCTTATCTGCCTGTTTTTTATTATTTGCAATATATATGGACGTCCACATTATGCACACTGCCTCCTTACACGAACACCAAAGTAGTATAGATACTGTGATTCTCTATGGAACCTGCGATTCCTGCAAAAAAATTTATATTTCTATTGAAACTGCACCGCACCTTTGCCGAGCAAAGCTTCAAGTTTTTCCACCGCTGCCGGTGACGGATCAAGCCAAAATTTCGGCTGAGTCTTAATCAGCTTGCGTTTTTCCACCAGCTGCAGGTACACCATTGCCGTCCCATGATGCGCGGCAAAAATTTCATGCAAGGCCTGAAAGGTTTCTTCCGATTCCTTTTCCCCGGAAATCCGCAGCCGGATTTCCGGCTGATATTCTCCCAACAGGCAAATCGTATCGGCAATGACCTTGCTGCCGGTATCCGTCTCATTGAACCGCCCCTGGATAACAACCGGCACATCCGGTGCCAGCAGATTGACATGTTGGTAGAATACCCTTGGAAAAACAACGACTTCTATGGAATTTGTAAAATCCTCAACATCCAAAAAGCACATCGTATCACCTTTTTTGGTTGTGATCCTTTTTGCCCCGGAAATAAGACCGCCAATTTTCACCATTTGCCCTTCTTTTGCTTTACCCTCCAGCAGTTCAGGAATCGTGACAAAATTCTCCAGTATTTCGCGGTATTCATCAAGCGGATGCCCAGTGATGTAAAAACCCGTGATTTCTTTTTCCAGCTGAAGGATCTCCCGTTTAGGCAATTCGGGGATATCCGGCAACTGTATATCCTCCGCCTTTTCCATAGCCGCTTCATCAAATAGCCCCAGCTGCCCGCTGGCAGCGTCGCGCTGACGAGCCCCGGCAGCATCAAGCGCCTGATCGAGAATGGCCAACAACTGGGCCCGCCGCCCGCCAAGCGAGTCAAATGCCCCGCCTTTAATCAGACTTTCCATAACACGCTTGTTCACCGTCCGCATATCAACCCGGGAACAAAAATCGATCAGTGAGGTAAACGGACCGTCCTTTTCACGCACCTGCACCAAATTGTTCAACGCTGCTTCCCCGACATTTTTCACCGCTGCCAGGCCAAAGCGAATCGCCTCGCCGTCAACACTGAACGAAGCCTTACTGGCATTGATGTCCGGCGGCAGTATTTTTATTCCCATATGACGGCATTGCTCGATATAAAGCCCCACTTTGTCATTTGTATCCATAATGCTCGACAGCATTGCCGCCATAAACTCCTGCGGGTAATGTGCTTTCAGATAAGCGGTCTGATAGGCGACCAGGGCATACGCCGCACTATGTGATTTATTAAAGCCATAATCGGCAAAATGCGTAAGCAGGTACAAAAATTGTGTTAGCCAGCGAATCTTCAATTCCATTAGCAGCCGTTCCCTTGAGGAAGCTTTCCTTTTGTGCCATCAAGATCGAATGCTTTTTCTTCCCCATCGCCCGGCGCAAGAGATCCGCCTGCCCGAGCGAAAAACCAGCCAAAACCTGCACGATCTGCATAACCTGTTCCTGATACAAGATGACACCGAACGTCTCCTTGAGAATAGGCTCCAACAGCGGGTGCATGTAGGTTACTTCCTTCTTCCCATGACGGCCGTTGATAAAATCCGTTACCATGCCGCTGCCGAGCGGTCCCGGCCGGTAAAGCGCCACCAAAGGAATCAGGTCCGCAAATCCCGCCGGGCGCAAGTCTTTGACCAAAGTTGTCATACCAGCCGATTCCATCTGAAAAACAGCCCCGGTATGACCAGCACAAAGCATGGCGGAGGTCTTTTCATCGACGAGTGGAATCTTTTCCAGATCGACATCAATCCCACGGCTCTCCTTGATGTAAGTCAGAGCATCACTGATGACGGTCAAGGTCCTGAGCCCCAGAAAATCCATTTTAAGCAGGCCAAGTTCTTCCACGTGATCCTTGTCGTACTGGGTAACGAGAGTTCCTTCAGAAACCTGCACCGGCACATAGTCCGTCAAAGGATCGCGGGCAATAACAACTCCGGCCGCATGGGTCGAGGAATGTCGCGGTAAGCCTTCCACATCACGGGCAAAGTCAAGCAGGCGCTTGACGGCCGGACTCTCATTGTAGAGCGCCTGCAGTTCACTGACCTGTTTCATCGCCTTGTCAATCGTAATGCCAAGCTCTGCCGGAATCAGTTTTGCAACTTGATCCACCTCGCTATAGGACATATTCAGTACCCGGCCAACATCGCGAATAGCACCCTTGGCCGCCATTGTGCCGAAAGTGATGATCTGCGCCACATGGTCGTCACCGTAAAGACGCTTAACGTATTCGATGACTTCTTCACGCCGCATATAGCAAAAATCAATATCGATATCCGGCATCGTCACTCGTTCCGGATTTAAAAATCGTTCAAAAAGCAGCTTGTATTCGAGCGGATCAATATCCGTAATGCCCAAAAGATAGGCCACGATACTGCCGGCAGCCGACCCTCGGCCCGGTCCTACAGCAATTTTCTGGCTGCGGGCATGATTTATAAAATCCCAGACAATCAGAAAATAACTGTCATACCCCATCTTGCGAATGACTGCCAGCTCATATTCCAGTCGATCCCGCTCCGTTTGTCCCGCTTGTGGATAGCGCCGCCCGAGCCGCTCTTCGCAGAGCTTGCGCAGATATTTATCATCCGTCATCCCTGCCGGCAGCGGAAAATTTGGCAGATGAAGCTTGCCAAATTCAAAATCAACCTGGCAGCGCTCGGCAATTTTCAGTGTATTGGCAAGCGCCCCCTCATAAGCGCCAAAAAGCTGGGCCATTTCGTCGGCCGACTTCAAGTAAAACATATCGCCGTGAAAGCGCATGCGCGATTCATCATCAATGGTCTTGCCCATTTGAATGCAGAGCAGTACATCATGAAACTCACTGTCCGTTTTTTTGATATAATGCAGGTCATTGGTGGCCACCAGACCGACAGCATGTTTTTCGGCCAGTCTGACCAACTCGGCATTTGCCCGCTTTTCTTCGGGGATCCCATGATCCTGAATTTCGATAAAAAAATTATCCCGCCCAAAAATATCAATGTATTCCGCTACCAGCGTATCTGCCAAAGACAGATTATCACGCAAAATAGCCTGCGGAATCTCACCGGCAATACAGGCACTCAGGCAGATCAGACCCTCACTATACTGGCGCAGAGCCTCTTTGTCGACACGCGGCTTATAATACATACCTTCCGTATTGGCGAGTGAAACAAGCTTTACCAAGTTTTTATATCCCTGCTCGTTTTCGGCCAGTAAAATCAGATGGTAATAGCGAGTGCCGTCAACCTCAAAGCGGTCATGCCGCGAACCGGGCGCAAGGTAAACCTCACAACCGATAATCGGCTTAATCCCTTCTTTTTTCGCCGCTTTATAAAAATCAATAACCCCGTACATCGAGCCATGATCTGTAATTGCAATCGCTGGCATATCAAGTTCTTTTGCTGTCCGGACAAGATCTTTAATCCGACTTGCTCCGTCCAGCAGACTGTATTCCGTATGTACATGCAAATGCACGAACTGCCCGGCGGCTGTATTTTTTATTTCATTCATAGCAATGCCTCTCTATTTTTCCCCGCTGCATTTTTCCCAGCAGCAATATAGGTCTATTATACAGAAGGCATCGCACTTCGACAAGCCGATTAAAAATGAACGTTTCGCCTTTGCCCTGCTATTTTATGGCAATCCGTCGTCCGCTTCAAGCTGCTGCGGATTGCCACTTTATTATTCGGCAAAAAATTGTTATAATTTATAAATGGCTTAAAATAAGATAAAGAGGTGTTATCCGATTGTTTCATATAGGAATTTTGCAACTAACTCAAAACTTGGATGACGCGGTACGCGGCTTCAAGCAAAAACTTGAAGCCTTGAATATTGCCGTCAGCTACGAATACCGCAATGTCGACGGCAATATCGCCGCGCTGAGACAGGCGGCGGAAGAACTGGCTGCCATGTCTGTAGATTTGATCTTTGCCTGCTCCACCCCGGCCGCACTGGCCGCAAAAGCTTTGCCGCAAAACATCCCGGTAATTTTTACTCCTGTTTTTGATCCGGTCAGCGCCGGACTCGTCGACTCCTTTGCCGTCCCTGGCGGTAAAATGACCGGCATGAGCGGTATGGTCCCGGCAAAAGACAAGGTCACGTTTATTAAAACTCTCTTGCCCGTAGCCAAAAAAATCGGTATGCTGATTCCCACAGAAGATCAAAATGCGCAGATTGAGGCAGCTAATTTCCGTCTGGCTGCTGAGGGAAACTTCGCCCTGCATGAAATTGCAGTTAAAACGGCTACTGATCTTTCCCTGCTTCACGAACTGTTGCCACAAGACCTCGACGCTTTATTCCTGCCGATCGGAAAAATTCTTGAAGAGAATTTTTCCAGCATCGCATATTATACTGATGCCCTGGACCTGCCAATTATCGCCTCGCATGCCCCAAATGTTTCCATGGGAGCACTCGCTGCGCTTTGTGCCAGCCATACGGACCTTGGCGATGCCTGCGCCGAACAGGCGCAGGCTGTTCTGTGCGAAAAAAAATCCGCCGGAACAATTCCAGTTGGCCAGCCGCGGCAGGCACAAATTCTGCTCAACGCTTTTGTCGCCGACAATCTTGGCATCGAGCTGCCAGCAGAGCTGACAGCCTTAGCCGCTGAAATTTACAATTGATCACAAGGAGCATTAAGAATATGTTATTAACCCGTAAATCCGTAGAATTACTGGCTCCGGCCGGAACCTGGGACTCACTTGTCGCTGCCGTCGAAGCCGGTGCTGATGCCGTATATCTCGGCGGCAAGCACTTCAATATGCGCCTGCACCGCAGTGACACAAATTTTGATGACGATATGCTAAAAAAAGCTGTCGATTACGCCCATACCCATGGGGTAAAGCTTTACATAACAATCAACAATCTGCTCAGCGACCGTGAACTGGCCCCCTTGAAAGAATATCTACTATATCTCGACACAATCAAGCCTGACGCTCTGCTCGTTCAGGATCTGGCCGTACTGGAACTCGTGCGTGAGTTGAAAATTTCGATCCCGCTTCATACCTCCGTCATGATGAATACACATAATGAACACGCCATAAACAAACTCAAAGAATACGGGATTACCCGCATTGTCGTCGGCCGGGAAATGACCCTGTCCGAGCTGAGCCTGTTTAAAGAACGCACGGGCATTGAAGTCGAGTACTTTATGCATGGTGATATGTGCATTTCCGAAAGCGGCCAGTGCATCCATTCCGGAGTCGTTTTTGGTCAGAGTGGCAATCGCGGGCGCTGCCTGAAAATGTGTCGCTGGGCCTATAAACTGCTTGACGAAGCCACCGGTGAAATTGTCACGGAAAACGATCCCGGCGACTATCGCCTGGCGATCAAAGACATGTGTATGTATCGCAATATTCCGGAACTGATCCAAGCAGGCGTTCACTCCTTTAAAATTGAAGGCAGAATGCGTACGCCAGACTTTGTCAGCCGCATCGTACGTACCTACCGCAAAGCCATTGACAGCTATATTGCAGATCCCACCGGGTACAGTGTTGATGAAAAAGACTGGCAGGATCTTTATGACAATCGTTCCCGTGACTTTACGACCTGCTTTGCTCTAGGCCATCCTGGTAAAAAGGACATCGGCTTTTCCGGCGAACGCGAACCAAGATTTTTCAGCCAGGCCGTAAAAGAAGCCGGCCTGAAAGCCGGCATACTCGATCGCGAATTGCCAATCCAGGCTGAAAATGCAGCCCATCGTCAGCTCGCTGTGCGCGTAGCAGATCTGGCTGCGGCAAAGGCAGCCTGTGACAACGGTGCCGATACCATCTACATCGGCGGCGAAGCGTTTAAGCCGCAGCGCCCCTGGACCTTGGCTGATATACAGACAGCCATAAAGATTGCTGAAACGACAAATACAAAGGTAGTTGTCCTTACCCCCCGCACGACAATGCGCCGCGAATGCGGCGAGCTCGAGCAGTTTTTTGCCGAACTGATGAAAATCCGGCCGGCCGGCATCATGGTCAGCAATCTGGGATCTTTGAATCTGGCCCGCACCTTGACCGATTTGCCACTGCAGGCAGATTTCGCCTTTAATACCTTCAACCATTTGAGCACGCAGTTTTTAAAGAAAAACGGCATCCGTCAGACCGTGGCCTCTCTTGAGGCCTCTTACCCGCAGGTACGCGATCTCATTGAAGCCTCGGCACTACCGATTGAAATCATTGTTCACGGAGCAACGGAGGCGATGATCTGCGATCATAACTTTGCGGCCATGCAGCTTGATTTTTCACCACTGCAAAATCCAGAGCTGGCCGACCATCATTATGCACTGCTCGACACGGCTAAAGAGGCTCATCCGCTGCGCGTAGACCAATATGAGCGGACCCATATCCTATTTGCCAAAGATCTGTGTCTGCTGCCATACCTGGAAAAACTGAACGGCGTGGCCTCTTATCGCCTGGAAGCACAGCATTATTCCCCTGAACTGACCGCGCAGCTGACAAAAATTTATCGCCGCGAGCTCGATGCGCTTGCCACCCCAGGCTATCAATTTCAGCCGCAAATTCTGGAGGATCTGAAAAAAATCAGTCCGCGTGAACTCGGCATCGGCGCTTATCGCTATCGGGTTTCACGCTGAGAAAGAAGGCTTATTTATGAAGAATTACATTGGACCTGAAGCTATTCTCGCCAAAAAAAAGGAATACATCATTCCCTGCCTCGGTCATTTTTACAAGGAACCCCGGCAGTTTGTCCGCGGATCGATGCAATATCTTTATGACAGCACCGGCAAAAAATATCTTGACTGCTTCGCCGGCATATCGGTTATTAACTGCGGCCACTGCAATCCGGCCATTACTGCTAAAATATGTGAGCAGGTCGAAACTCTGCAGCATGTCTGTAATGTCTACCTGACAGAAAACTTTGTAAATCTCGCCGAACAGCTTGCTGCGGTTACCCCTGGCGATCTGCAAAAATCATTTTTCTGCTCTACGGGAACAGAAGCAAATGAAGGGGCGGCCCTGCTTGCGACAATTTATAGCGGTAGCAGTGAATTCATCTCCCTTCGCCACGGTCTGCACGGCCGCACGAAGCTCACCATGAGTATGACGGGCATCGGCATGTGGCGCACGGATCCAGAACCTGTCGGTGGCATTCATTTTGCCCCTAATGCCTATTGCTATCGCTGCCCGCTTGGCAAAACATATCCGCAGTGTGATCTCGCCTGCGCCAATGCCGTGGAAGATCTGATAAAGACTACCACCTCAGGGCATCCGGCAGCCTTTATTGCCGAGGCCATCCAGGGAAATGCCGGCATCATCACGCCTCCGCCAGGTTATTTCAAGCGCGTTAAGGAAATTCTTGACGCCTATAATATTCTCTTTATTGTCGATGAAGTACAGACCGGGTTTGGCCGCACCGGAAAAATGTTTGCAATCGAAAACTATGAGGTTGCCCCTGATATCATGACAATGGCCAAGGCACTCGGCAATGGCACGCCGATCAGCGCCTTTATCGCCTCGGCTAAAATTGCCGACAGCTACACCCAACCGGGGGCGTCAACGCTTGGCGGCAATCCCGTTTCTTCCACTGCAGCCCTGGCAACGCTTGACTATATAAACAGCCAGCACCTGGTCGAAAAAGCGCAGCTGCGTGGAGCGCAGCTGC
>Ga0183099_1001791_pt1 | contig 11839 bp, 10 predicted proteins | sample Biomet1_FD_127788 | JGI IMG/M metagenome (GOLD analysis project Ga0183099, IMG submission 127788) | Microbial communities from bioreactor (seeded with anoxic lake sediment) at LBNL, California, USA - Biofuel metagenome 1 | ecosystem: Engineered > Bioreactor > Anaerobic > Unclassified ... | reverse complement strand
GAAGGCACTTTTGTTTGGGAAGCCATATCAGGAAACGTATTATGTGGAATATAAAAAGTCAATCATGAAGATCCTCAACGAACTGAACTATGGAAGTCAGGGAATCCTTCAAAACGCGAAGGCACTTTTGTTTGGGAAGCCATATCAGGAAACGTATTATGTGGAATATAAAAAGTCAATCATGAAGATCCTCAACGAACTGAAGCTGCATGATCTTCCTGTTTTTTACAACCTGACTTTCGGGCACAATGAACCCATGTGTATTCTGCCCTATGGTGCTCTTGCAGAGATAGACTGCAAAAATAAATCTTTTGCTATTTTAGAATCGGGCGTTATCTGATCAAATGCCTGCAAGCTGATATCAAGAAATTCCGATATAAATAAAAGGCAACCAAATGGCTGCCTTTTTCTTACATTTCCTGTTTTTTAAGACGCGGGAGCCAATCCCAGCCGACGGCTCACAGGGCGGCCTTTGTCGCGCAAGAGATTGCAGTGTCAAATAGCGGCGCGTCCGTAGCGATGTAGGGAAACGATCAAAGTGCGTTTCGATCATGGACTTATCCCCTCAAATTTTGGGGCATTGGGCTTGAGGCACCGGTTTTAATCGACGCAAGGCTGGGTCGCGCTCTGGGCCGCGATATCCGCCTTTGCCATGGGCACGGCGCTTTCCATAGCAATCGAGAGTGCCATCAGGGGATCAAGCACATCTTTTCCAAGAACGATACCCTCCTGTACGGCTAATCCGAACATGATTGGCCATTCACTCGGCGAGGCACAGTATTTCTTAGCTGTCGGAAGAAGCTGTGGCCACAAATATTGAACGTAATGAACGGGCAGATCTGCCGGCTGGTGTCCCTCGGGAGCTCTGGGAACGCCGAAGCTGTTGCTGCCGACAGTTTCAGATACATGTTTAAAAATCCCGCCAAGATCGATGGCCGCATTGATACCGAGACGCTGCATGGCACCGGCAGCCAGGGACCATACGGACAGCGGATTCTCTGCCAGCGGTTTATTGATTTGATCCCCGAAAAAGTACCGGCTTCCGTTTTTTGCTTCAACGATTGCAAACACCTGCTGTTCTGAGAGACCGCGATCCTCAACCAGTGCTTTCCGCAGGCTGGCCTGACAGGAATAACCGGCCAGCGCACCGAGTGCGCACAGGAGCGATTCGGTATGAACGCCCCGATCATCTTTCATCCGCGCAACCAGCCCGTTCAGGATCTCTTTGGCGCCGATCTTTGCACCGATCAGCGGATCCTCTTTTCTCCGCTCGTTAATCGTGCGAAAAAAGATTTCTTCCGGGGTTCCGCCCGCCTGATTTTTCTGTCCCTCGTCTTCCCGTCGTTCGCGTACCTCGTTTTCCTTTTTCCCAAATGGCCATTTCATGTTGGCGCCACCCCTCCGTACATTGCTTGTTGGCTTTTTCGCATTGTTCCGTGATACAGCCATCTGTTTCAAAGGCCCACAAGATCACTTTTCTACCCTTTAAAACAGGCTTTACTTAAAAGTTTACCTGATTTTCCATGTGATATCTCCGTCCTGAAAGGATACTCTCTCCGTGCTCTGCGCGGCAACAAATGCAATATGGATCTGCCGAGGTCCCCCTCGAGTCTGCGCATACATATACGCAGACGGTGTTCAGATCAAACAAGAGTTTGAACCAAAAATAAGCCTGCAAAAGTGGCAGGCTTATCTTTGATTATAACTGAGACGATATGCTTTATGCTTTATCTTTGCGCTTCAAACTTTTTCAAAAGCTTGACAAACAGTTCAGGAACCTTCGCCATGTTTTCTGGCGTTTCAACGAAGGAAATTCGGAACTGTGTGCTTCCGGGATTCTTCTGACCTTTTTCAACATCATAGAACCCCTTCAGCGGTGCAACCAGAAGCGTTGTTTCAACGCCGTCGATACTGACAGACCCTTCCTGCGCGCAGTACAGGACGAAATCAATGGCATCAAAACCGGGTTTAACAACATTCCGAACGTCAATGACCGAATAAATGGATGCATCGGGGCTGGAAACAATCAGCGCAGGCTCCTGTGTCTTCAAGCCGTTATATACTTTCAAAATCTGCTCTTTGTAGTATTCTCTGAGGCTCTTGCACCATGCAGCAATCTGTTCCTTGCTTTCATGCGCGAGCGCGCCGAAAATATACTGGCCGATGGCATTGGCGCAAAGGTTTGCGGTATATTCAGCAACAGAACGGTTGTTAAACTCAGCGCTGTCGGTGATCAGGGCGCCGATTCTCAGACCGCAGGCATTCCATACTTTTGAGGTGGTTTCGATGCTGATTCTTCTGCCCTCGATGCCGGGGACGTCTGCATCGGTGATACCCCAGATGCTGACAAGCTTGCTGTCTTCTTTATAGTAGAGTTCGCGATACGCTTCATCGCTGATCATCCACATGTTGTACTTGACACACAGTTGAGCCAGCGCTTTCAGCATTTCGTAATCGTACAATTGGCCCGTGGGATTATCATAGGGAATGACAAGAAGCGCGCCGGGGTTATGGGCTTTGATCGTCTCTTCGATTTTATTCAGTTCCGGAAGGTTGAACTTTCCGTTTGCATCCAAATCACGCGTAACGGTGACGATTTTCCGTCCGATTCTTTCTGCAAAAGAAATGTAGTTGGTGTAAGCGGGATCAATCACCATCAGGGGCTTGTCGCCCGTGCCTGCGGCGCCGCAGACGCCAAGCAAAACCAACTCCATGCTCGTAGAACCGCCGTCTGTGATCTGAACGAGCAATTTGCTCGTATCAAAGCCTTCGCACTTAAGAATGTTTTTAAACGCATCCTGACACTCGCTGAAACCGGCAGTGCCTGTGTATCTCACAACCCCTTTGGCAAACGGGCTCTCCGGTGCGTTCAGTGCAAACATTCTTTTCTGCATAGCCGGATTAGTCGGGAGTGAAACATTGCCGATACCCACATTGATAACGGCCTGGGGTTTAACTTTGCGCTCTTCAAATTTCATTTGCGCCAGCCGGACGTCCGACGGTTTCCTTGATTCGAAATGAGCCGATAAAACTGGTTTACGCATTGCCAAATCTCCTTATAATTTTTCTTGCTTTATTTCTATCGCCTTACATTTTATCGTTTTCATTATATCACATATATTTTATTTTTGTTATACAACTTTACGTTTTCGCTTCATAATTCTTTTCCAAGTCAGAGAACTGGCCGTTCCGGTACCTTTGGGATAAAAAATTTACATGGGCGCTGCAAATTGGCAGCTTCTTGCCGCCTGAGAATACACAATAAGCCCACAACGTTTCCGCTGTGGGCTTGCATGATGGGACCGCTGCAAGCAACCGGCAGCCATGCCTGCCCTGCATCTTAAGAGGCAGCAACGAGAATCGTTTGTCGCCTTCCTTTGTCTAAGGCGCGTGCCGCTCTCCCGCTCCGCACTCAGGCGTGATCCCCTGAAAGCTTTTCGGAAGCGTTCCCGATAAAACTGCCGGCCAGCACGCCAGTTTCAACCCCATGGTCCATCGATATTTTCCCGTCAACAATCACATAATCGATTCCGGAAGGACCGCGGAAGGGATCAGTAAATGTCGCGCGATCCATGATCGTCTCCGCATCGAAGATCACGATATCCGCATCGTATCCTTCAGAAATTTTCCCTTTGCACTGCTGGAGGCCGACCCTCTGCGCCGCCCTGAGGGTCATTTTTTGCAGTGCCGGCAGCAGCTCGATTCTCTTTTCTTCACGGACATATTTCCCTAGAATCCGTGGGAACGTGCCTGCGGATCGCGGGTGTCCGCCTCCGTTCATAATTCCGCCGTCAGAGCCATACATACCGTTTTTATCGGCCACGGCTGCCTGGATTGCGCTTTCCTGCATTGCAAACACGACGACATTCATGTCCGGGTATTCACTGCGCAGCTTCGGATACAGCTCAGCTGTGCACCGCTGGTTTTTATAAGGCCCCTGCACAAGGAAAATGTCGTCGTAGTCCTTACCCCATTCTTCCCGCCAGTCCATATCAAACACAGCGGAACCGATACTTGTGCAGAAAGCGTCGTACGGATACGTATCAAAGTCGAGGCGGGAACCGGGATCCCGTTCCTTCGCGAGGAGTGCGAGAACGTTCTCCATGTTATCAAGCCCGGTTCCCGCCATGCTGCTCAGATGAGACAGCTGAATCCGGCATCCCGTTTCCCGGGCGAGATATGCCATCTCTTCGAGAGATTCCATGCAATGCTCACAGTCTGCGCGAAAGTGGATCGAAACAAACGGATCCCCGTCCAGCGCGTTGACGGTCTGCACCATATCCGCCGTCGTGATGCCGGGGTAGTATTCCAGACCGAATGATACGCCGAGTGCGCCTTCTGCGGCCTCGTTTTTCACCAGCGCGATCATCTGCTCTACCTGCTCCGGCGACGCCTTATCATAATATCCAAGCCCGATCTGATTTCTGAAGGAGCCGTATCCGGCAAGCATAAGGATATTCAGAGGAGCCCCACCATTTTCGACGATAAACGCCTTCAGTCTCTTCAGGCTCTGATATTGGATTCCGCAGTTACCCGCAATGCAGGTTGTGACGCCCATCGCAAGCTGCAGACGAGTGATGTCGAAGACGCCGTTATTCGCTTTCAGGTCCTCTTCATGCGCATGCATATCGATAAATCCGGGCGAAACAATTCTGCCCACGGCATTGATAACCTTGGCATCTCCCGTATCTGTCCCGACCGGGCAAACCGCAGCGATTTTTCCGCTTTCGACTTTTATGTCCGCTTCCTGAAAACAGCCCTTATCGAAATTGGGAAAGCTCCCGCCTTTGATCCAGTAGTCCATGACCGATGTCCTCCAGCCTTTCATTTTACAGATGAAGTTCTTCCGAGCCTGCGTAATGGCACGCCACCAGATGCCCGCCGCCAATATCTCTCAGTTCCGGCGGTTCCTGCCCGCAGCGTTCTTTGGCAAACCGGCACCGTGCGCAAAATCTGCATCCGACGCCGACGTTGATCAGGCTTGGCACGTCTCCGGACAGGAGATACTTTTTCCGCGACCTGTCCTTTGGGTGCAGGGGCGGCATGGAGGATAAAAGGCTCATCGTATAGGGATTCCTGTAACTGCTGTAGATTTCCTCAGTTTCTCCGACCTCCATGATCTTTCCGCCATACATCACACAAATGCGATCACTCATGTACCGTACGACAGATAGGTTGTGTGTGATGAACAGATAGGTCAGTCCGAACTCCTGCTGCAGATCAAGCAGAACGTTCAGAATCTGTGCCTGCACCGACACATCCAAAGCGCTTGTGGGTTCGTCAAGCACAATCAGCTTTGGATGCAGCATGATGGCACGGGCAATGCTGACGCGCTGCTGCTGTCCGCCGGAAAGCTCATAAGGAAAACGGCTGAGCACTTCTTGGCCGATATTAACCTTCTCGGTGAATTCCAGGATCAGCTTCCGGGCTTCATCAGTGCTGCAGCCATTTACGATAAGGGGACGATTGAGAGACTCGTAAACCGTTGCACGCGGGTTGAGCGATGAGGCTGGGTCCTGAAACACGGCACCGGCAGCACTTCTTACGGTTTTTTCCCCTGCGTAGAGTGGATTTCCTCCGATCAGGATCTTCCCGGAATCGGGAGGAAGGAGCCCGAGAATGATCTTCGAGAGAGTGGTTTTCCCACTCCCGGACTCTCCAACGAGTCCCAGTGTTTCCCCGCTGCGAATTTGCAGCGAAACGTCATCAATCGCTTTTACCGATGCCCGGTTTCTTTTCAGGAAGCTTTTTCCTACAGTAAAGTACTTCCTGACATGCTCCAGATTAACCAGCGTTTCTTCCATCTTATTTCACCTGCGCTTTCAGGCAGGAACAATAATGTCCTTCCTCAAGTTCATGCAGAACAGGATGGGTAGTTCGGCACGCATCCGCAGCATCCGGACATCTGTCTGCAAAGCGGCATCCTAAAGCCGCCTCCGTCAGATTCGGTACGCTGCCGTGGATCGTTGTCAGTCTTCCCTCATTTTTCGTAATCGTCGGAAGCGCCTTCATCAGCAGCTGGGTATATGGATGCATCGGACGGTCAAAAATGGCGAATACCTCTCCCAGTTCCACGATCTCTCCGGCATACATAACGCCGACCCTATCCGCTATGTCGGCCACGACGCCGAAGTCGTGGGTGATCAGAAGAATCGACGTATCATGCGCTTGCCGCAGGCTGTTCATAAGCTCGATGATTCCTGCCTGGATCGTCACATCCAGCGCTGTCGTAGGCTCGTCGGCAATCAGCAGTTTCGGATTCCGGCAAAGCATCATACCAATCATCACACGCTGCCGCATTCCACCGCTGATTTCATACGGATAAGCCTTTATCCGACGATCTGAGTCAGGGATCTGCACGTCACGAAGAACGCGGGCGGCCGTTCGCCAGGCGGCCTTTTTTTCCATCTTATCGATGACCAGCCCTTCCGAGATCTGGCCGCCTATTGTATAGACAGGGTTAAGGGAATCCAGCGGATTTTGAAAGATCATGCCGATGCTTTTTCCCCGGACCGATGCAATTTCATTTTCCCGCATTCCGAGCAAGTCTCTGCCCTCGAACAGGATCTCTCCGCTGTTAATCTTTCCCGGGTCCCGAATCAGCCGCATTATCGCTCTCGCCGTCGTGGATTTTCCACACCCGGATTCTCCGACCAAGGCAAAAGTTTCCCCTTTCTGGATGCTGAAGCAAATGTCAGAAACCGCATGCACGATGCTTCGGCCGGCAGCGAATGTTACGTTAAGGTCCTTAACCTGAAGAATTGTGTCATTCATGTCTCATACCTTCAATCTCGGATCAAGAAGCTCTTTCAATCCTTCCGCGGAGAGGTTAAAGCCCAGTACAGTCCATACGATGGCGAGGCCCGGATAGATGGATATCCAAGACGCTTTCTTGATGTATTGAATTCCGCCGCTGAGGATCATGCCCCAGTCCGGCAGAGGCTCCTGCGCACCGAGCCCAAGAAATCCCATGGAGGTTGTGGACAGGATGGCGGAGGGGAGCGCAAGTGAAGCGAGAATGATGATTGTGGACGTCAGATTCGGCAGAATATATCGAAGGATAATCTGAGAATTGCGCTCCCCATAGACATGGGCCGCTTCAATATACGAGAGGCCGCGCATCGCCTGTACTTTCGCCCGGACGATTTTCGTGAACTGTGCCCAGGTAACCAGCGCGATTGCGATGGCAACGTTTTGTGCGCTTGGTCCCATCAGCATGACAATTGCCATTGCCAGAATGATCGGCGGAATCGACCAGATCATATCCGTAAGGAACATGATCACGCTGTCCGTTTTCCGTCCGTAATATCCGGAGAGAATTCCCAAGGTCACACCGATCACTGTCTCGATAACGACAGCGAGAAGACCAACTGTCAGAGCGATTCTGGACCCATAGATCACACGGCAAAAAATGCAGCGGCCGTATTCGTCGGTACCTAACGGATACTCCCCGCAGGGTGACATCAGCTTTTTCCCGATATCCATCTCCGCATAGCCGTGACGGGCGATCACAGGAGCCAAAATTGCGGCGGCAATGACCAGCCCGAACATGATAAATCCCAGGACAAACATGGGGTTTTTCAGGATGAGGCGCAGCTTTTCTCTAATTCTCATAATCCGCCTCCCTGGCTCAGCCGGATCTGCGGATCCAGCAGTCCGGCAACCAGATCACCGACCAGATTGCAGACAACCGTCAGAATCGTAATGACAAATACGATGCCCTGGACGATGGGAAAGTCCTGCTTGGAGATGCCTTTCCAAAGAAGCTGTCCCATGCCTGGCCAGGCGAACACATTCTCCACAACGACGGAACCGCCGATCAACCAGGGGAGGGACAAGAAAAACGTTACTGTTACGGGAATCAGCGCGTTGCGGAGAACGTGCCTCAGCAGCACCTTCCGGTAAGGGACGCCCTTGGCAAAGGCAGTCTCGACAAAACGTTCCTCCATCACGTCGAGGACCTCCGAACGTGTCAGACGAAACGTCTGCGCAAGAGAGGGAAGTGCCAGCGTCAACGCCGGAAGAATCAAGGATGCAAAACCGCTGTAACCCGATATGGGGAGACATTCGATCTTAACCGCAAAAAATAAAATAAAGAGAACCCCGAGCCAGAAACCCGGCATAGACCAGAGAATCACCATGATGACCGTCAGGCACTTGTCGACCGCGGAGTTCTTTTTGACCGCCGCATATAAACCCATCGGAATGGCAAGCAAATATTCAATTAAAATCGCAGATCCTGTGAGCATCAGCGTGTATGGCAGACGCTCTTTCACCAGATAGGCGACAGGCTGCTTGGTGGAAATTGAGGTTCCGAAGTCTCCGCGGAAGATGTTGGAAAACCAATAAAAATCTGGACGATAACAGGCTTATCAAGTCCCCATTTTTCTTTCAGCTCCGCAATCTTAGCCGCAGAGGTACGAACGTCGGTCATAAGATCCACCGGGTCTCCCGGCATCGCCTGCATAATCAAGAAAATAATGATGGATACGCAGAGTATGACCAGAATACCGATCAGCAGCCGCTTCATGATATACGGAAAAATATCGCTCAAAAGGAATCCCCTCCTTCGCCGGAATAACGTTCAGAGAGAGCGGCAGGGCGCGTCTTCTGTCAGACCCGTTTCTGCGGCTCCCTCTAGCTTTATAAACTTTTGTATATTGCGTCTGCCACCCCAAAGAAAATGTCATCCCTCGAAATGCAGTCGTCGTTAGTCAACATAACAATACACAGGCCGTCTTCGGGGAAATGAGAAACGCGTGAGATATACCCCAGCGTCGAGCCGGTATGCCAGATTTCTTTGTGCGCTTTGCTGTAAGTTTTATGCAGGTCATATTCATCCAGGAAAAGACCGAGGCCGTACGGAACCAAGGAATTGTCTTTCAGCCGGTGGGGTAAAAACATCTGCCGCAGCGTTTCCCGACGGATCAGAAAATCCGGGCTGCCGCCAAACAGGTAATCATGCCACAGGAAAAGATCGTCCGCATTTGTCGTGACGTTTCCGTCCGCATATCCGACCATCAGCATATCGTGCACCTGGAGTACGCCGCCGCTGTATCCCCGCGCCAGGCTGGGATCTTTGGAACCCGCATCGTCCGGCGCCCTGCTGTGTACCATTCCGAGCTTGGCAAATATCTCCGTTTCGAGGTACTGCCCGAACGGTTTTCCGGAAAGCTGAGCGATAATTTCTCCCAACATCACATAGCCGGAATTGCAGTATGAAAACTTTGTATCCGGTTCCCGCTCCAGATCCCCGAGCTCATGGATGAGTTTCAGCATTTCCGCTGTATCGGCGTTCCGCAGCCTGGATTCGTTCATGCTGTATTCGGCGTCAAAATACTCCGGGATTCCGGACGTATGGCACATCAGCTGCCGGACTGTGACAAAGTTTCTATATGCCGGAAACTCCGGAAAAAACCGTCCGATGGGCTCATCCAGCTCGAGCAGGCCCTGCTCCGCGAGCATTAGAATCGCGAAGCAGGTAAACTGCTTTGTATTGGAAGCGATCATAAATGTATCGTCCGGCTTTATCGCTCTCCCATTTTCCAGATCCGCCATACCAAAGGCTTTTTTGAACAGAATCTTTCCGTTTGCTTTCGCCGCGATCACGAAACCCGGCGTCTGCAGGGACGTCTGCTCATCTCCGATGCGCTTGACCGCATCCTCAAGCACGGAAATCATCAGTCAACCGCAACATCATTGAACCAAGCCCTGCCGTCCAGGGTGACATGAAGCCCTGTAATGTTGCTCTTGGCCGCAATGCAGTAATTATCTGCGAAGAGGTTGATCGCCTTGCATTGGGCCATCAAAAGATCCTGAACCGTTTCATAGGCTTTGACACGCTCCCCGCTGTCGATGACCTGACGCGCGTTCTGGATAGCTGCCGTGACGTCTTTGCTTTCCCAGTTATAACCGGATTCGGGGGTGAAAAGATAGATCAGCATATCGGCGTCGTTCCACACATAGTTCCTGCAGCCAACGGTATATTTGTCGTCCTTCATCTGAGACTTGATATAAGAAGCCTCATACTCCCTGATCTGCGCGTCAATGCCCACTTTTGCCCACTGCGCCTGAAGAACCGGGCCGGCTTTCTGCAGAGATGCGCGGTCGTTGGGAACCAAAAACTCAAAGGATAACTTTTCTCCATTTTTCTCGAGAATTCCGTCGCCGTCGGTGTCTTTGTATCCGGCTTGTTCGAGAAGCTCGGCAGCCTTCTCAGGATTGTAAGCATATGTTTTGGCAAATTCAGCTTCCTTTTCCGCGCTGTAGCCGGTTTGTGCTTCGGACAGATAGCCGTAGATCGGCGTTACAAGCCCGTCCATCGTCTCAACCAGTTCATCACGGTCAATTGCATACATAAGAGCTTCGCGGACCAGAACATCCTCCGTGGGGCCGTATCCGGTCTGGAGATTCAAAAATGAAGTTCCTGCCTGCAGATAATCATAAAGGGCGATATCTTTATTCGCTTTCAGATCACTGACACTGGAAGTGGGGACATCATAAATCAAATCAACGTTGCCGGATTCCAGCTCACTGACACGCGTAAACTCGTCGGGAATGAAACGGATTACGATGGTATCAAGATTGGCAATTCCGTGATTATCCACATTCGGATTGCTTGTCTGGTAATACTCGTTGCGCTTCAGTGTAATCTGAGATCCCTGCTCCCACGCATCAACATAAAACGCGCCGTTTGTAACAGGCGCGAGGTTAAATGCCTCGTCACCCACTTTTTCACATGCGGCAACGTTATCGATACCGCCGTATGTGCTGGTTAGGCTCGCCCAAATGTAGGCGCAGGGCTCCGTGAACGTAAATTTGACGGTCCATTCGTCAGTGGCTTCGATCGTCTTCACCGCTGCAAGGTCGCTGGCATATTCGCTGACCGACATGTAACGTTCAAACGAGGCTACCACAGCCGCAGCATCACAGGCGTCGCCGTTGGAAAATTTGGATGTCTTGGGCAGCGTGAACGTAACGCTCATGCCGTCGTCGGCAATTTTGTAGGATTCAGCGAAGCCGGGCTGAAGCTCGGTCAGATCAGGGCTCATAACGACCAGCGGCTCATAGATAAGGGCCTGAACGATGTTCTCCCAACCGATTTGCTGAATGTCTGCGCCTTCGATTTCATCCTGAATGGCGATGACCAGCGTCTTATCGTCACCGGACGTGCTCCCGGATGCGCCGCCGGACGCGGCACAGGCCGTAAGCGTAAACACCATGACAATCGCGAGAATCAATGCTGCTGTCTTTTTCATCTTTCTTCCCCCATGAAGTATGTACTTCCATATTGTATTAATATACGAATAAAGGAATAATATCACCATTAAGCGTACATGTCAAGAAAAATTAAACTGCCGCATTGTGACGCTAAATCGCCTTTGAATCATTGGTTTAGTAATTTCCCGCGGCTTTTCCGGCCGCTTTGCTTAGAGTTCTGTTTGAATGTTCTTTGCATTTTTTACATTGTGCGCCCTGCTAATGCCGGTATATTGCGTATTCCGTTACTTGACGGATCTTTTCGTCCTGTGCTATGCTCATTTTTAGTGCAGCAGGGTATGAACCATCCGGAACTTTGGTCAGGGGGCGCAGAAGTATGAAACATTATCTCGATCAGGTGGGCTTTGAGACGCGCGGCGGCTGGTTTCGCGGAAATCTTCATTCCCACACCACCGTCTCCGACGGGCGCTGGACGCCGGAAGAAGCTGTCCGGCAATATCGGGCGGAGGGCTATTCGTTTCTGGCTTTTACCGACCATGACCGGTTCACCGATTGGTCCGCGCAGTTCGACACCCAAGACTTCTGCATCCTGCCGGGTGTGGAAGCCAGCACATCCCTG
>Ga0183099_1001790_pt1 | contig 11849 bp, 12 predicted proteins | sample Biomet1_FD_127788 | JGI IMG/M metagenome (GOLD analysis project Ga0183099, IMG submission 127788) | Microbial communities from bioreactor (seeded with anoxic lake sediment) at LBNL, California, USA - Biofuel metagenome 1 | ecosystem: Engineered > Bioreactor > Anaerobic > Unclassified ... | reverse complement strand
TTATTTTTATCTTTATTTATTACTTCACATTTTATTATATTGTCTTTTTCAATATTTAGTATCTGTTTCCACTTTTGCCACGAACCAACATATTCAACAGCAATTTTTTTATCAGTTATACCTTTTAATTTCAAATACTGAATTATCAAATAAAATAGTATATTTCCGGTGTAGGCTTTTTCCGGCGTATAAAAGCTAGGTTTAACATTATGTTCAGTGAATATCTGGATTAATTTTTGAGACACACTTTCCTTTAAAATACTCTTATAGATAATCTGACTGTCTTTATCTTTTATAATGGCTCCGTTTGATGCAATAACCGGAGATTTTACGCCTAAAAGATCTGAGTAATATTTCGCATCAGCATACATCCTGCCAGTGCTTATAACTATATGAATTCCCATATCACCAGCATTTTTCAGTGCTTCTTTTGATACTTGGCTGATTCTATGCTTTTTATTTAAGAGAGTTCCATCCATATCAATGCAAATTAATTTATAATCCATAATATCTCCCCGCTTTATGTGATAAATTAAAGAAAGTGCAGCAGTAACCACACTTTCCTAAATTCTATTTTTTATAGTTTACCCCCGCAATAAGGACAATATTCAAAACCCATATCCGATCTTCTGCCGCAGTTGCTGCATATTACAGTTCCATTATTGGGATTATATTTTTCTCTTAGCTCATAATCGTTTATATTTATTTCTTCCCCCTGCTGGTTAATAATTTTGCCAAAGGTCTCTTTGGATATCTCAAAGATACTATTGCAGCATCTGGCTCTAAGATAATATTTTTTATTCCACTTAAAAATTGGGATAAAGAATAAGTGTAAGAAATTATAGGTAAATAAAAGCTCATAAGAGCTCATTTGCCCGCAGCCCTTACAAATAATATTCCTGATTGTCTTCATAATTTTTTCTTTGCTCTCTATTCCAAATATAAAAAACATAATATTTCCCCTTTTATTCAGCATCCATATATTATTAACTAATATTACACTTATCATATTATATCATAATATACGATTAATTTTAAATTTGTTAATTATTAACAGGTAGCTGCTACCTTCCATTTTTCTTCCATTTTACCCTATATTAATTAATATCAATGATAAAATAACTAATATTATTGATATTTGTTTTTATCAGATAACCTTCTTTATATAAAAGTACTTCTCCTGCACTTATAAATATTATACTTCCCGCACTATATAAAGGAAGAGCGATAGATGCTGGCATAAAATCCAGAGCCATTATTAGAAAATATGAGGAAAATAAATTTGGAATTCCAACTAAAAATCCTACAAATATATCTCTTCTGATTATCTTCACATTGGACCGAAAAACAAAATAAGAACTAAATATAAATGCTATAGTAAACACAACAAATAAAAATACATCTTTATATTCTATTAATGCATATTTCTGAAATAATTTATTTTGAAATTCTGCCATCCCTCCTAAGAAAAATAATAGGATAAGCGTTAAATTTATCTTTTTATTTTCATCAAAAGATATATTTGCAAAAATTATTGAAAATAAAGCTGTTAATATACCTGCCGATTGATAAATTTTAGGGATTTCCTTCCAAAGTAAAATAGAAAATATCATAGGCACTAAAATACCCAGTTTACCGAATGTACCTGAAAGAGCTGCTCCATTTTCTTTTACACTCTTTTGATAATATATAAATGATAGAAAAAGAATAAACCTCCAATTATCCCTAGTAATACTGCAAAGAGAATGCTGGAATTTTCAGAAAGTTGTCCACTATTTTTCCATAATATATTAGAAAATTCTTCAATAAATTTTGTTGCTGACAGATTAAATCCTTTAAGCTTTATCGAAGGCTTAATTATAATCATCATTAAACTTATAATTAAAGCAGTAAAATAATTTACACTAGTAACCAGGTATCTGTTCATTTTACACTTTTCACTAAATTTAAAAATAAGGGCAATTGATGAGCTGCACAATATAGCTATAAATAAATAAATCATATTTTATATCCTTTCATATTAGGCCAGACGGAAAATATAGCTCTTCAATCTCAGATTGCATGCCAAACATAAAATCAGCTGCTTAACTGAAGGTTAAGCAGCTGATTTATATTATATCATATATTTTCTTATTAATTCACATAGCTCACAGTATCCTGAAATAAATGTTGCTAATGTATCTCTAAATGCACCACATTTTTCAAACTCATTGATTTCCATGCCCTTTTCATCAAAGGCTTTATGGAATTCCGGAATTTTATTTAACTGGTTCATATATTCTTCTTTTACAGGTTCATCTATTCTGCTGACTACTTCTACATCACAGGCATTTAGTTTCTTATGCCAGCTATAATTTATAGTTTGTGCTAAATCTCCTCCAACTAGTGCTGACCAGTGGTAATGATTACGATTTGCAGCAGACAATAGTCTTGTCTTATAGCCTCTTTCCTTATAAATACGGTATGCTTCTTTTATAACTGCAACCCCAGCCCATTCTAAGGATTCAGGGTCTAATACCAGGCCCTTTTCATTTACATATTTCTTCATCCAGTCGTCTGTTCTTCCAATCATAATAGTACAAACTGGTGCCATCTCTTCAGTAGATAATCCTTCTGCTTCTCTTCTTTTAAGTCCTCTTTCTACAGCTTCTGCAACAGCTACTGCCTGTGCTACAGTAAATGAAACAGTTGCATTAATGCTTACGCCTCTATATGTAACTTCTTCCATAGCTTTAATACCAGCTGCTGAAGCAGGTATTTTAATTTGCATATTCTCACCTAAGCTATTAAGCATTAAAGCTTGCTCTACCATCGCATTTGCATTTCTATAATATTTGGCATTTGTCTGTATGGATAATCTTCCTTTTTTGCCTTTGTATTTTTCAAAAACTGGTAATAATTTTTTAGATCTTAATGCTCCTATTTCATGAATTAATGCCCAAGTAATTTCATCTTCTGTTGCGTATGGCATTTCTTCAATTAATTCCTTAATACGTCCTGCCCAAATTGAAAGCTCACTTTTTACTACACTTCCAACAATAATAGGATTACTTGTTGCTCCTACTATTCCTCTTTCCAAGCCATAATTTAATTCCTCTTCACCACAGGAATCCATCCATATATCTGTTTGTGGAAATTTAACTGCAGATTCATGCAATTTTCCTTTGAATTGACTCATATTATATACCTCCAATATTTACTAATTAATTCGTTATTTAGCTGTACCATCCCAAGCATCCCTGAAAATGCCTAAACCATAGGTTGTAAATGGATGCTCAAAGCTTGCCTTATAAACATCAAGACCACAGGTAACTATATCTGCACCAAGAGCTGCAAATTCAGCAATTTGTTTTCCGTTTCTTACTGCTGCAACAATAATTTCAGTTTCGTATCCATAATTTGCATATATGTCTATAATATCTGTAATGTAATCTGCTGAATCACCTGAGTTTTCTTTCCAGCCAACGAAAGGTGATACAAATTTAGCTCCCAGCTTAGCAACTGGAATAGCCTGTGATGCAGAGAAAACTAATGTAACATTTGTTCTTACTCCCATTTCTTCCAGCTTCTTTGCTGCTATTAATCCCTGCTCACAGCATGGAATCTTAATAACATAATTAGGTGAGTAAGATGAAACTTCTTTTGCAGCCTCTACGATATCTTCCCATTTATCCAGATGTGGATTAATTTCAAAAGATACAGGGAATTTATCCATTCCTTCTAATCCTTCTTCCTTTATCCATTCAGCTACTTCTCTAACTACCTGCATGAAAGGTTTTCCGCTGGTTTTTATATGTTTAGGGTTTGTTGTTACTCCATCAATACAGTAATTCCTGTATGCGAATTTTATCTCATCTATTTTTGCACTGTCTAAAAAATATTTCATTATTTTATCTCCTAACTTTTAATAAATTTTATTCTAATATTAAAATATCTTCTTCTAAATATGTTTTCCCGTCAATTTCAATATTTATATATTTGTAATTTCCCGTATGGGTTAAATTTTCATATCCACCTTCAGTAACTAAAATAGTGTTTTCTAATTTAGCTCCCTGAACTGATGGATTCCAGGCATAGGCTTCATTAACTCTTACAATATGATTAACATCAGACATGCCTTTTAATTCTCTTGGTACGAAACCTGTTAAACCGCCTTGATGATGGAATTTCCACTCGCCTTCAAATCCTTCTTCAGCGTAAGTATCCATTGCTTTTTCAAATATTTCACTTATATTTCTGCCAGCCCTGGTATTAGCTGAAAAAGCTGCATTTACATAAGCTGCTGCTCTTTGACGTTTCATCATTTCTTCCCCTGGATGCTTAAGAGAAACTATTCTAGTTACAGATGCAATTAATCCATTTCTTCTTGTGCATACAGAAATATTTGCATAATTATTTAATTTCTCACCAAAAGGAACCGGGTGACGATAATTTAAAGCTCTTCCATCAAAAGCAATCAGTAGTGTTATAGGCTCTAAATTATTACTCCACATTTCATTGGAGATTTTCCCTGCTAGTTCATATTCTGTTATCCCTTGTTTTAGGTTATAACAAATTTTTTCTAAAACTATTGCAGTACTTTTACATATATGACGATATCTTTCCATATCATAATCACTAAGAGAGGTTCTTAAATTGAATAACTGGGATCCAACCGAGCCTTCCCCTAATAGACCTTCTTTGCTATATTTTCATTTATTATCTTAGTTCTTTCATCTGGCATTTGCCAAGGATATTCTCTAACTATAATATCTGGATTTTCATTACATTGTTCTTTAAATAATCTTTTTGCCTCTATATTTTCAGCAACCAGATATACTCCGCTTAATGTAACAATTATACTTCCGCAGGCAGCTGTACTGGCAAGTCCAATAAAGCCTCTTCCGCCAGTTAACCAGCTAAAATTATTTTGGTTGCTTATTATTAAACCTTTTCCCTGTTTATCCAGAATTATTTTTCTTAATTTGTTTATCTTCTCACGAAAATCCTTTAAGTTTTTTCACTAATCATTAATTATTCACCCTATTTCTTCATTGCTATTGCTTTTTCTGCTGCCTTCACAATATCTTTTGCTTTTAAACCATATTTTTCTTTTAAGAATTCTGTTACTCCAACTTCTCCAAAATGATCTTTAACACCAATTCTTTGCATAATTGTTGGATAATTTTCACCAAGGAGTTCTGCGCAGGCTCCACCTAGTCCATTAATTACAGAACCATTTTCTGCTGTAACAACTGCATTTGTTTTCTTAGCACTTTTTAATATAAGCTCTGAATCCAAAGGTTTAATTGTATGAATATTTATTATTTCTGCATCTATTCCTTTTTCTTCTAACATTTTACCAGCTTCTATTGCTTCAGCTGTCATAATGCCGCTAGCTATTATAGTTACATCTTTTCCTTCTCTTAAAACAATACCTTTTCCTAATTGGAATTCACAATCGTCTTCAAAAATTTTAACTGCATTTCTTCTTAATAAACGAATATAAACAGGTCCATAGTGTTCCATAATTTGAGGAAAAGCTTTTTTAAATTGAGCGCTGTCTGTAGGTTCAAATATAACCATATTGGGAATATTTCTCATTATAGCAACATCTTCCATACTCATATGGGTACCACCATTAAGCTCAGCAGTAACTCCTGGGTCACTTCCAACTATTTTTACATTAAGACCTGCATAAGCAACCGATAATGTTACCTGGTCGCAAACTCTTCTTGTTGAAAAAGGAGTAAAAGTATGAGTAAATGGAATTTTACCCATAGCAGACATACCAGCTGCTACACCAATCATATTTGCTTCTGCAATTCCTACATTAACTGTTCTTTCAGGAAAAGCTTCTAAAAATCTTCCTGTTCCTGCTGCTTTCATTAAATCCGCTTCTATAAGAACTAAGTTTTCATATTTTTTTGCATATTCTATTAGTAAATCAACATATGTTTCTCTAAGCCATTTTTCCTCTAATACCATATTATGCTTCCCCCTTTTCCAGCAATTCAATTGCCTTTTCCCATGTCTCTTTTGAAATTGCCATATTATGCGAAGCTACCATATTCTCGCAGAAATAACCACCTTTTCCCTTAATTGTATCAAGAAGAATCATAGATGGTTTTCCTTTTATCTTCTTTGCATTATCAATAGCATGTTGTATTGCTTTAACATCGTGTCCATCAACAGTTTGAACATGCCAGCCAAAAGCCTCCCACTTTAAATTAAGTGGCTCCAAGCCATTTACTTCTTCTATATATCCGTCTATCTGCATCTTATTATAATCAGTAAATGCAATAACATTATCTAGTTTTCTGCTGCCAGCTAACATTGCTGCTTCCCAAATTTGTCCCTCTTGAGATTCTCCATCTCCTATTATTGTATAAATATAAAAACTTTTTCTATCCATTTTTCCTGCCACAGCCATACCTATTGCAGCCGAAAAACCTTGTCCTAAAGAACCAGTTGACATATCTATTCCATTTGTTAATCTCATGTCACAGTGACTTGGAAGATGTGTGTTTGGTCTGTTTAACGTATCTAAATCTTTAATATCTAAAAAACCTTTTAAAGCTAAAGCAGCATATAATGCAGGGCCGCCATGACCTTTAGACAATACAAAACGGTCTCTTTCTTCCATTTTAGGATTTTCAGGATTAATATTTAAAACATCAAAATATAGTACTGATAAAACTTCACTAAGAGATAGGGCTCCGCCAATATGGCCAACTCCTAATTCTCCTATGGATTTTATTGTAAGCTTACGTATTTCATTTGCTTTTTCATAAAGCATTTTTTCTTTATTTCCCATTTTTTTATCCTTTCTGTAAGGTATTTTATCGTTTTCGATAATTTGAACAAATCTTTTGGGCACCATTGGTGCCCATATTAATATTTTTAGTTTTCTTCAAGACTCTCTTTTAGCTTATTAGCAGCTCCTTCATCAGTTAGCATGCTGTTTTCAGCCTTATTCATTTTAATGAATACGTAAACGAAGAATATTGTAACTATTATAAACGCAATACTGATTGGTCTTGTAACAAATATCTTCAAACTTCCTTCAGATAATATCATAGAACGGGTAAAGTTTTGCTCTGCTATTGGTCCTAAAATCAATCCCAGCATCAAAGGAACCACAGAGAACCCAAGTTTACTTATAAAATACCCAAATATAGCAATTGGAACACACATTATTAATTCATTAATATTACCACTGTTGGAATAAGCACCTGCAAAGCAGAATATCATAAGTATAGGTCCCAGGTACATATAGTGAACCTGTATGATTTTTGCAATAGCCTGAGTTAAATAATACCCTTGCGCTAAAACTAAAAAATTACTGATAAATACTCCAATAATAATAGCATATGTAATATTAGCCTGTTCTGTAAATAAAGTAGGTCCCGGAACTAATCCCTGCATCATGAATGCTCCAAGAAGTATTGCTGTTACACCATCTCCCGGAATTCCAAGAGTTAAAAGTGGTATCATAGCAGAGCCTACTACTGCGTTATTACTGGATTCTGCAGCTGCCAAACCTTCAAGGGAACCTTTACCAAAAAGATCACGCCTTTTAGAAGTTCTTTTTGCTTCGTTATAGCTTACAAACTGGGCTATTCCGCCGCCGGCCCCTGGCATAGCACCTATAATAATTGATATAAATGAAGATACAATAAGAACTTTTAAAATTCCTAAAAATTCTTTAATGGATACGCAATCATTTTCCTTAAGCTTAGCCTGTGCTATTTTTCTTTGTTCCTTATTCATAGTCTTAAGCTCAGCTTTTTTAGCTGCCAAAGCTGCTTTTTCAGCTTTTTTACCAGCTTCTATTTCTTCCTTTTCCTTCTTTATTTCCTCCAAAGTCATTGTAGAATGTCTCTGTTTATCTTCTCTTGCCTCTCTGACTACCTCAACTGATTTTGTTATTATTTCTGCTAATGCTATAAATCCAATTAAAGCAGGAAGAAGTGGAATTCCTCCAATTAAGAAAGTACTGTTAAAAGAGAAACGGAAGGTTCCAGTTAAGGCATCTAACCCTATCATGGAAATAAATATTCCCATCATACCGCTGATTATTCCCTTCAGCATACTCTTTCCGCTTACTCCAGCAATAACCGACAGACCAAATATTGCTAAACAAAAATATTCTGGTGCACCAAACTTAAGTGCAATAGAAGCTATTGGCGGTGCTGCTACTAATAAAACTATAGAGGCTACAATTCCTCCAAAAACAGATGAATAAAGTGATATTTTAAGAGCCTTTCCAGCCTTACCTTGTCTTGCAAGAGGATATCCATCCAAAGTTGTAGCTAAAGCTGAATTAGTTCCTGGTGTATTAATTAATATGGCACTTATGGAGCCACCATACATTCCTCCTGCATAAAGAGAAAGGAGCATAACGATAGAAGTTACAGGGTTCATCCCAAAGGTTAAGGGTAAAAATAGGATTATTCCAAGAGTTACTGTAAGACCTGGTATACATCCCATGACAATTCCTACTAATACTCCAAAATTAGCCCAGAGGAAATTTTGCATTGTACATAATTCTTTTAAAGCACCTAATAATATATCAAACATTTATATACCTCCTAATCCTGGAAGACCTATATGGAATACACCTACGAACATATAATATATTCCTATAGCTAAAGCAAAACAAATTACGTATGGCATTATCTTCTTAACACCAAACAGTAAAAGCATAGCTATAATCATAACAAAGGAACCAATTAAAAATCCTGCTTTAATTATAAGTACTGTATATAAAACCATAATTAAAGCAACTAAAACTGCAGTAGTTTCTTCTTTTTTAAAATGGACTTCTATTACATTTTCTTTTTTTAATACAAGACTTTGTAAAATTAAAAGAACACCACATATAAATATAATTGCAACAACTAATTTTGGCATAAGCTGTGGATTTACTCCTGCGCTTTTTATCAAGGGCATAGGAATCTGTGATGGAATTATTAGCCAGATTATTGTGGAAATAATTATAAATACAATTCCTCCGACTAAATTTGTTTTAACTTTCATATTTACCTCCTAAAAGAGTTGGTAATGAAAATACTTTTTCATTACCAACTAATTTTTTCTTTACAAATTAATTTATTCTTACTTATTTTCTAAAATTCCCAAGGTGTCAGCTGCTGCTTTTGCATTCTTTACTTGTCCATCTATAAATGTCATTAAGTCTTTTTCATATAAAGGCTGCTGTGCTAATAATGTTTTATTTGTCCATTCTATCCAGTCTTTATCGTTAAGTACTTTTTCGCTTAATATTCTAAGTGCCTTTGCTGTTGCAGCATCACTTCCAGATCTAACACTTAACATTCCATTTCCTGCTATAGCATTTCCTGGATAGCCAAGTCCAACTACGCTTGGAACTGTTTTTCCCTCAAAGCCTTTAAAATCAGTTATTCCAAATGAAACAACAGGAGTTAATTCTCCAGTCTTAACATATTGAAGTGCTATAGCTGGGTTTCCAACGAAGGCATCAACATGTCCTCCAAGAAGAGCTGCTAATTGTTCTGCTCCTCCTTCATACATAACTGGTTCTGCCTTACCGCCAGCTGCAGCTATTAGTCCGCAGGAAGTTAAGTGACCATCAGTTCCTATTCCGCCAACTGATATCTTAAGTGTTCTCTTCTTACTTTCTGCTAATAATTTTTCAAAGCTTGTAAGTCCCTTGTCTGTTCTTACATATAAGATCCAGTCTGTCTTATAAAGCATAGATACTGGCTGAAGATCCTTTAATTCAAAAGGAACATTAGCTTTGATATTTTTTGCATAGAACTGTCCAATACTTGTAAACATTATTTTCTTAGTATCTGCTTTTTCTTTTGTAAACTGCGCTGCAGCTACTATTCCATCTCCACCGGTAAGGTTTTCAACGACTATAGGCTTCTTTACATACTTGTTAGCAATTTCAGCAAACTTTCTTCCAACTGTATCTGATGTTCCGCCACTACCATAAGGCATAACCATCTTTACTGTTGTATCATTGAAAAATGCCAATTCATCATTAGCTGTTGCTGTTTTTGTGCTGCCGCAAGCTGTTAAACTCCCCAATAAGGTAACACATGAAATTGTTGCAATAACTTTTTTAAAATTCATTTAATACTACCTCCTGTAAACATTTACGTATTTTAATTTCTTCTACAATATGAATTATATCGTTTTCGATATTATTAGTCAAGTAGTTTAATTAAATTTTTTAATCAATTATATAACCAGCAAATTTACTACAAAATATAGTACTTAGTATACAAACATTTTAGTTTTTAGTATTAAATTAAAAGGATTAATAAAAGATCCAGTCTATTATTCTACTGCCATATATTCATTTTCCATAACCAGCATAGCAGCCCCTACAGCTCCACTGCAATTTTCAATTTTAATACTGTCAACAGAGAAGTCATTCATTAATACAGGAGTAGTATATAAAGCTAAACTTTTATATACCATATCAGAAAACATTTTTCCTGCAAGACCACTTCTGCTGGCTATAATAATTCTCTTTGGGTTAAACGTAGCCATAACTGGTGCAAGACATTGTCCTAAATACATAGCAACTTCATCTAATAGGTTTACCGCATCTTGGTCTCTGGATAAGACTGCTTCCACAAATAGTTCCATGCTGATCTTGTTGGAATCTCCATTAATCCTATCATGTGTATTTTTAAAATAGCCATACATCATTCTTTCAACAATTTTAGTCTTTATAGCTTTAAAGGATACCTCTGTATCTACACAGCCTATTTTCCCACAAGAACATAATCTATTTCCATTAATAAGCCTCATATGTCCAATTTCTCCTGCGTTTCCCCCATAGCCTTTAAACAGCTTATTGTCTAAAATTATAACGATTCTCATTCCGTACTCCATGGAAACCAAAACAAAATCATCACAGGTTTCTCCACATTTAATCCATCGATATGCCACACCTAAGGTATTAACATTATTCTCAATTAAAACCTGATAATGAAACTCATCTTCTAATATTTTTTTTACCTGAATATTCTTCCAATTTTTAATATAAGGATACTCTATGCCTATTCCGTTCTTTCTGTCTATATACCCTGGCAAACCAATTCCTATACCCAAAACCTTGTCTGTTCTATCACCTAAAAACTTTATAGCAGCACTTATATTCTTTGTTAATAAAAATATAACATCATCTGCAGTTTTTCCATCATTAATCTTATCCATATTAGAATATATTGTTTCAAATGCAAAGTTTACTATAACGCAATTCATTTTATCTGCATTAAATTCAACTCCAATAAAAAAACTCTCCATCAGGATTTATCCGCAGCCAGGTAGGCTTTCTTCCAGATTTTACAGATGTACATTCCTCTTCAATTAATATTTTTTTCTGTATTAGCTCATTTATTACATTAAGCACAGTAGTCATACTATAGGCTGTAATTTTTTTTACATCATACCTGGAAACTTCATCTGAATATCGAATAGTTCTTATAATTTTATTTCTTTTTAGATTTTTTCTATTTTCAACTAATATTGTGTCCATAATCCACCTCTCTATAAACAAGCTATACCACATTATAAGGTTTATTTCACCTCAACGTCAATATTTCATATTTCTACACTTGACTTTTATAATTCTCTGCTGATGTATTATTGCGTATTTATACATTTTATCCAAATTTCAAAACGCCCACTTCTATAAGTTAAGTGATCCTATAATTCTGCTTCAGGTAGGGTAGTTTCCCCATCTGAAACCCTGTTGCTTAGCTTTAGCTAAGCGAGTTCAATCCAAGGGTCAAGCCCCCACTTTTGAAAACTATAATAATATGATATTATTAACTATATAAAATATAAATCCATGTTTTAACGAAAGG
>Ga0183099_1001789_pt1 | contig 11849 bp, 16 predicted proteins | sample Biomet1_FD_127788 | JGI IMG/M metagenome (GOLD analysis project Ga0183099, IMG submission 127788) | Microbial communities from bioreactor (seeded with anoxic lake sediment) at LBNL, California, USA - Biofuel metagenome 1 | ecosystem: Engineered > Bioreactor > Anaerobic > Unclassified ... | reverse complement strand
GCCTGTTAAGGAATAGTTGAATCAATGCTGGAGTTACTCTTCCTGCTTTTGCCAGTTGCGGTGGCTTATGGCTGGTATATGGGAAGAAGAAGCATCCGTATTGATGAAGAGCGAAAGAGCTCTCAACGTTCCCGCAATTATGCGGCTGGGATTAATTTCTTACTTTCTGAACAACCTGATAAAGCAGTCGATTTATTTATCGATTTATTACAGGTTGATACGGATACTATTGATACGCACCTTGCGCTGGGTAATTTATTTCGTCAGCGAGGGGAGGTTGACCGAGCAATTCGTATTCACCAGAATTTAGTTGCTCGCTGTCTTGATTCAACTGAACAGCAAAATCTTTCTATGCTTGAATTAGCCCGTGACTTTATTGCCGCCGGATTATTAGATCGAGCAGAAAACGTACTGATTAGCTTATTAAAAGATGATGACTTGGCAGATGATGCCCGAAAGATGTTGTTACAGATTTATGAACAACTCAACGAATGGCAAAAAGCGATCGATATAGCGGAAAAGTTATCCAGTAAAAAACATCTCAAAGTTGTCGCTCATTATTATTGTCAGTTAGCTGAAGCCGATCTGTCTCATTCTGATTTTAAGGCTGCGGGAACAAGACTAAAACGAGCATTGAAAGCAGATCCTCTGTGCGTCAGAGCAGAAATATTATTTTCTCATGTATATATCAAACAGCAGCAATATGATGCCGCAATTAAACATATAGATCGAATTCCAGAATTGTCATCCGCGTTTGCCAGTGAAGCATGGAAGTTATTGTCGCAGTGTAAATCTAATATTGATGAAAACAGCTTGGCTTCCATATTAGTTCGTTGGCTTGAGAAAACTCAAAATACTACAGTAGCTCTTGCTCTTGCTGATTCAATTCAGCATGAACAAGGCGCTAGTGAAGCCGAAAACTTTATTCTACGCCATATAAAAAGAAATCCGACGATGAAAGGTTTTCATCGCTTAATGACATATCAGTTAGTAGCGATGCATGACGATAAAGCGGCGGAGAGTATCTCCTTATTACGTTCTTTAGTTGAAAAGCAAATGGCAGTTAAGCCAGTCTATCGTTGTGAGCATTGTGGCTTTTCCAGTAAGGTCATATTTTGGCATTGTCCATCTTGTAAGCAATGGGGAAGTATTTCGCCAATCCAGGGTTTGGATGGTGATTGATTATTTTTGGCAGGATATATGACAGACCCTAAAGTTATTGTTGCGCTTGATTTTGCAAATAAAGAAGATGCGTTATCTTTTGTTGATCAAGTTACTCCTTCTGATTGTCGGTTAAAAATTGGTAAGGAAATGTTTACCTATTATGGCCCGCAATTTGTTGAACAATTGGTGAAAAAGGGGTTCGATGTATTTTTGGATCTGAAGTTTCATGATATTCCAACTACAGTGGCGAAAGCAGTAAAAGCCAGTGCAGAAATGGGCGTGTGGATGGTCAATGTTCATGCTTCTGGCGGTCGAAAAATGATGGAAGCTGCTAGAGAAGCATTGCTGCCTTATGGCGAAAAAGCGCCATTACTTATTGCTGTAACAGTGCTAACTAGCATGGAGCAAAGTGATCTAGCCGACATAGGGCTTGATATCTCTCCTTTTGAGCAAGTATTGCGACTTGCTTCACTGACTCAGCAGGCGGGTTTGGATGGCGTAGTTTGCTCTGCTCAGGAAGCTTTAGCTTTAAAATCAAAACTGGGAAAAGAGTTCAAATTAATTACGCCAGGTATTCGTTTAGATGTAGCAGCTAAACATGATGATCAAAGTCGAGTGATGACGCCAGTTGATGCAATAAGAGCGGGTGCTGATTACTTAGTTATAGGTCGTCCGGTAACGCAAGCTGCATCGCCTTTGGCTGTATTACAACAGATCAACAGCTCTTTAGTTTAAGATCATTGAATACCCAAAAATAAAGCCGCTTATGCGGTTTTATTTTTGGTTATAAAAGAAAGAAATCCGCCTAGAAAAGCGCCAATCCAGTGAGCTTGCCAATGAACTCTCATGCCTATTAAATGACTGCTAAAACTGTCTGTTAATAAAACATCCAAACTAAGCTTTGTTATCAGTAAAAGCATTACGAGAGCAGGATACCACGAATGTTTTCTACGCCATTCTTGAATGGAATACCATACAAATAGTCCATGTAAAGCACCAGAAAAGCCCAAATAAAATATTGTTGAAGGCAGAAATAAGTAAAGTATGGCATTGATGCTGAATACCAGAGATAAGCTTACAAAACACCAGATGATTACCTTTATCTGAAGTTCATACAACATCAGTAAACAAAATAACCCTAAGATATTCAGTAGTAAATGAAGCTCGTTTGCATGAACTAATCCACCACTGATCAAACGCCAAATTTCGTAGTTTGATATTGCAATCCGGTTGAAGGATAGATCAGTGATAAAAAACTGGATGAGCTGAAAAATACATAACAATAACGATGAGATAAGGAAAAAACTAATATTTTTACCGGAATGAATACACCGCACATAATGAGTAAGTGAATTATGTGCGGTCATAGATAAGCTCTATTGCTGATTGATCAGAAAATCATCCAAGGATTTGCCATTCGCAATAGCATCGCGAATTGGTACAGGTTGACGACCTTGACCAGTCCAGGTTTTTGTCTGACCATCAGAATCAATGTAGTGGTATTTAGCCGGACGAGGAGAGCGTTTACTACTTTTTTCAACTTCAGGCTGGCCTAGAAGCAATTCGGATAAATCAATACCATCTGCGCGTAGTTTTTCTTTATATTCGGTAATTTTACGAATCCGCTCTTCTTGTTGCTGGCGCAAACCGTCTTCTGCTTCGCGGCGTTCTTCAACTATAGCGGTGAGTTTTTCAAAACCTTCATTCAATTGTTCCAACGTCAATTCACGCGTAACGGCTCGTAGACTGCGAGCATTCAAGAAAACTCTCAGAAAATCAGACATAGAGATAGCCTTATATAATAAATTGAAGGACGTTTTTAATTTATAAACGAGTAATGAAATAGTCAATCAAAGATATATTTATTTTTAATGTAGCGCTATAAACGATTATTGGATTGACTCTATTTTAATTTGATATTGGGCAAACGGCTTTCTTCTGATCTAGAAAACCGTGAGATACATCTTATGTGAATAGCGGAGCCTCATGGTATTTTGCAGGGTTTGTACTTATACCAAAACTATTTTGAATTTAGCATCCATGAACTCGATAGTATCACCGGAAACAATTTTCTTTCGTTTTCTGGTTTCAACTTCACCATTTACCAATACTTGGCCATCATCAATGACGGCTTTGGCTTCACCACCACTGGATACAATCCCTTCGAATTTTAATATTTTGTAGAGTTCAACGGGTTCTTTTGTGATTTCAATTTCTTTCATTAGTGTCTATCTCTTTGCAATTATAGATAATATATGACTCAGGTTAATGTCGGATAAAGTCAAGATGGATTTCAATAAACTTGAAAGCACACTCGCTATGGTGACTAGCTCCAACGTTCTACTTTCTCCATTTTGCCCAAGGATCTGAATCATTTGAAGACGTTGATAATTCGCGATCATTTCTTCGGGCATCACCATTACCGTAATTATTAGAATTCCCGCTACCTTGTTGTGAGCTAAAGTTTTTACCTGACCCAGAACGATAACCAGTATTTTGATTACGAGCAGCTGTTTTTTTTGCCCGTTTTTCACGTAACCGCTCAGCATCTTCCATACTTAACTCAGCAGGCTTTCCCGGTATTTGATCTTGCGGTATAACACGTTCTCTAGGTGGTAATTCAAACTGTTCGGTAGATGCTCTGGGTAAGCTTTTAAATTGATATAGATAGAAAGCTTCAACTTTTTCGCGAGCCCAATCCGTTTTCTTAAGAAATTTCACACTAGAATCAATGCTTGGATTGCTTTTAAAGCAATTGATATTTAGATACGCAAAAAGAATACCAAAACCATAGTGATCTACTATTTCGGTGAGCATGTTCTTTAAACTGACACCATGCAGAGGGTTATTTTTGTAATTGATATCAAGATTCATGGTATGTCCAATCAAAGAAAAATAAATTGTTTTAAAATACCTGCCGTAATACAGACAAATATAGCATCACATACGCATTATGGATGGTGAAGTAAAGTCAGTATACCGTCTGAGTTATGCGGAAAACTATCGGTTATTCATTTTCAGACGAGTGACAAGGCATGTGGAAATACCTTTAAAAACAAATAGATAAATAAAAAAATAGATGTGTTTCTCTCTCAATTAACTGATTTCATAGTAGCATAAATCAGGTTATTTCCCAATATCTGATTGATTCTTAAGTTTTTTCGCTGAACCAATAGTTGGAGTGAGCCTGATTTAAGTGTTGTCGATTGGTACCATACACATCGAGTCGCTTAGATGATTTGCGCGGAAGATACAAAGCAAAAAGAGTGACATTGGCGTTATTTTACATATGCACTATGCTGAAATAACAATTCCATTTATGCATTTTTAACATGTGCATCACTGGTGAATATGATGAAAACTCTGTTGATAGTTAATATATTTCTTTTGGGTATTGTTGGATGTATCGCACCAAGAGTCGGTAATGCTCCATCCAATACTGTAAGTGTTCAATCAACCATTACTGCAAATAGTGTCCGCGTACAGCGAGTACGTATAGATGGCGGGAGTTATTTTTTTAAACCAAATCATGTGACAGTCCAAGTCAATGTACCTGTCGAATTGACGATTAAAGTGGAAAGTGGATTGATTCCTCATAATTTTGTTATTAAAGCGCCTGAAGCGGGAGTTATGGTGGAGGAAAAGCTATCGAGTGATATTAAGACTATCCATTTCACACCCAAAGCTATTGGGAAGATCACTTTTTATTGTAGTTATGGTCTGCCATTTGCCAAAAGTCATAGGGAGAAAGGGATGGAGGGCATAATTGATGTGGTGAAGTAAAAATGTTATTAGCTCTTATTGTTGCTACTACTCTTACTGGTATTGCCCCAGATGAATTGTTAAAAGCAATTGATAATTACCGCCAGATTGAATCTTATGCTGTAACCATTCACTCTACGAGTGGTAATAACATCCAAAATATCAGGTATTACTACAAAAAACCCGGATTCGTGCGGATGGATTTTATTAATCCGCATGATGGTGCGGTACTCATTTATAACCCAATAACTCGTAGAGCCAATTTATGGCCGTTTGGTATAGGGCATTTCCCCAAATTAAATTTGAGTCCAACTAATTCATTGATCCGAGGAGATGGTGGTCAACGTATAGATCATTCAGATATTGGTACTTTATTTGAAAATATTCGAGCCCTGGCAATAGCGGGAACTACTGAAAATAATGTATCAGATCAAGGTGATGTACACATGATTATAACTGGGGCTATTAATAGGTTATCCAATGAAGGTGTACATCGATATGAACTATGGCTAGATCTAAAAAATGAATTTCCACGTAAAGTGATTAGTTATGATCACCAAAATGGGGTTATTGAAACTGTTGTGATGGAAAGTCCGAAAACTAACGCTCAATTGCCAGATGGGTTATTTAACCCCTAGTAAGGCGCAAGATGAAATACCATATTGTTACTGTTTGGCTCATCGAAGCTCCAGTCGAGGTCGTATATGAGACTATTTTTCAATCGCTGAATTGGCCTCAATGGTGGTGTAATGTTGAGAATGTTGAAAACATTGCATCTGGGGATTCTAAAGGTATCGGTAATATTCGACGTTATATATGGCGTGGTCTTTTACCATATAGACTTACTTTTGACATTTGTGTCACTCGTATTGAGCCTCTGGTTTCCATTGAAGGAACAGCTAGTGGTGACCTGGAAGGGCTAGGCTGTTGGTCTTTCAGACAAAATGGAAACATGACTATTGTAAATTATAAATGGCATGTACAAACAACATCTTTTGGGATGAATATGTTAGGGCTATTTGCATGTCCTCTTGTCAAATGGAATCACAATTATGTTATGCGCAAAGGTGGTGAAGCGTTAGCTCACTTACTTAACGTACGTTTAGTTAATATTGCACATTACACATAAAGAGAAGGTGATTTTACTGTCACAACGTATTCCTGCGTATCGTGAACCACCTGCCGTTACGTCAGGCATAATGTTTTTCTGGGAGTCTGCAGTTTGACAGTCATGATGTCTCCTTGGTGTTTAACATTAATTTGGGAAGAGCTTGAAAACGCGCCATACTAACTTTTTGTCATGTGGTGGTGCTGGTCGTTTAATAAGATGACCCGTCTTTGTGTAAAACAGACCATGTGCCATCAGTTTTTTGTACTAAAGCCAGATCATCATCAGGATATTCAACAGAGTCGGCAGGCAGTCTATCGCCGGCTTCAATGTAAGTTACTTCAGTGGATGATCTATTAAGTAGTTGATGGGCAATACCACTATTTGCTTTGAAGCCAAAACAATCACCCGGCGACATAAGGAATTTATCATCACCATAAACTAAAGTAGGTGTACCTGAAATGATGTATATGAATTCATCTTGTTTGGAATGATGATGCTTTAGTGCTGATATTGAACCAGGCGCAAGGGAGGTAAAGTTGACACCAAAATTAGTCAGGCCAAAGTAGTCACCTAATTTTCTTCTGGTTCGATTTTTGACCATCGACGCGAAAGGTTCAGGGTAGAGCGATTTTGCTGAATATTCTGGAATTTGTTTTGCGTTAATAGGTGTATTTTGGGTCATTGCTGTAAAATCTCCGTATTAGTTACATATATCCACTGCAACACGCTGTTAAGCGTTTACCTCCGATTAGCGTGCTTAACGCTAGTACGATAATGCCTTTGGCCGGAGGAATGATTAGGTGGCACTCTTTGCGCTTTTAACTTCGGCAACAAGACGATCCAGATTCTGCTCATTCGCCGAAGCGACGAACTGAGCAATTTGCTCGAAATGTTCCACCGTGTCGAAGATCTGCCTCCATCGTAGTTTCGTACCGTTCAGCATCGGCATCAGCTCTATCGTGAGTAAGAAATGGTGCCCATTTAGATGCTCGATCTCGAACACTTGATCAGTGACGATGCGTGTGAAACGACTCTCATTCGGATAGTCTTTGCCGTCAGGTCCGTGCATCGTCAGGAGCCATCTTCCTCCAGGCTTGAACTCAAACTCCTGAATCGTATTCGTGAATCCAGTTGGTCCCCACCATCTGGCGATGCGAACAGGGTCGCTCATTGCGGCGAAGACCTCGGTCGGGCTAGCATCGAACAGCCGGTATCTTGAATCTGAACGCATTTCTATGGGGTCCATATAGGTGTCTCGTTTAATCTGAGAATCCGTGGTGCCTAATGGCTGTATTAAGTGTAATTGTGCTAGTTATTATGGGTATTTATATGCTTGGTGTGTTATCCACGCCGTACGGCTAAAAACACACCGATGGACATCAAAATAAGACCGACAAATCGTTGCAAAGTAATGGCATGAGTTGGAGCCCCTAATAAGCCGAAATGATCTATGGCTGCCATAGATATGAGCTGACCTAGAAGTACAAAAGCCACGGCATTACCAACCCCGAATTGGGGGGCTACCCAGGTGACACTGAGGACATAAAAAGCTACAAACGCACCACCTAAGTAATAATAGAAGGGTAGTGTTGTTGTCGGTAGTGGCTTCAATCCACCCTCTACAGCGAAAAGGAAAGCAACCGATATCAACAGCGCGACCAGAAACAAGATAGAAGCGGCGAGCGCCGAGCTTCCGTATGTTGAGCCCAAAGTTGCACTTAGGGTTGCCATAACAGGAATACCAATGCCTGTCGCCAGCATGAGGCATGAGAAGAAAAATGGATGTGCCATTAGAGGGGCCTCTCATTAGTATGTTGATAACTTATGGCTAAATCTGCTATCGGAAGGGGCGAAGTCGATTACAGCACTTCGATTGAACTTCCTTGGCAAGGATGAAAAACAGAACTCATAATTTTAAATTTAGTCGTGAATGAGTGAGATTGTAAAAATAAACCAAGATATATCCAAGATGGCTACATAACTCATACGATATGGTGCACGCGCTTGTGAACTTTGTGGGCTGCATGGTCAACGAGGCATTATTTAGAATGCTTGAAGAAGCAGTTGCGGAATATCAGAAAGAATTAGAGAGCTACAGCGATCGTCGCCGGCGTTACCGTGACATCGTCGAACATCTGCAGTTAGGGGCATCATTGATAAAAAGATAGGAGAGGGCGCAAAAAATCTGCCGCCATTTTGTCACCACTTCTGCGGTTAGCATGCGCTAGAAAAAATTAAGGCCACTACGAATAGTGGCCTTAATTTTTTTAATAATGGTGCCGATGGCCGGAGTCGAACCGGCACGCTGTAACCAGCGAGGGATTTTAAATCCCTTGTGTCTACCAATTTCACCACATCGGCAAATCTGGAGGCGCGTCCCGGAGTCGAACCGGGCTAGACGGATTTGCAATCCGCTACATAACCGCTTTGTTAACACGCCATATTTTGGAGCGGGAAACGAGACTCGAACTCGCGACCCTAACCTTGGCAAGGTTATGCTCTACCAACTGAGCTATTCCCGCTTTCAATGTTGTTGAATTCTATATATATCTGACGCAGAGTCAACATCATTTCATATTAACGCGTTTGTTCGGTGTTTTTTTATGCAAAATATCATTTAGCTGTTCTGAGTAGCTCTGGTTTTGCTGCTTTAAGATACTGCATCATTGAATAAAAGGTCAAAATAACAGCAACATAGAGCAGAGCATATGACAACCAGATCATCCAAATGTTGTATTGCCAGATCAGCCCGGTAAGTGAAATCATTTGGATCGTGGTTTTCCATTTACCGGCAAGACCGACAGCAACAGATGCGCGCTTTCCTAATTCGGCCATCCATTCCCGTAAGGCTGATATCAAGATCTCACGTCCGATCATAATAACCGCAGGGATGGTGATAAAAACCGAACTGTAATGTTCCACAATAAGCACAAGTGCGGTTGCTACCATAACTTTATCCGCAACCGGATCAAGAAATGCACCAAATGCCGTACTTTGATTTAACTTTCTGGCCAGATAACCATCAAACCAGTCGGTAATGGCGGCCACTACAAAGAATGTTGCAGCAGCAAAGTAACTCCACTCTACGGGAAAGTAGAAAACCGCAACAAATACAGGAATCAGAGCGAGACGAAACAGTGTCAAAAGGTTAGGTATGTTTAGCATGATCAGCGATCCAGACTATTTTTAATGTAAGGTATCATAAATGACCCGTGCTAAGGCAGGGCTTATACCCGGAACTTTTGCTAATTCATCAGGAGTTGCACGAATTATTTCCTGCATACCTCCCAGATATTTTAATAAAGCTTGTCGGCGTTTAGCTCCAACACCAGGAACGTTTTCCAGAGGACTTTCGGTTCTTTTTTTATTTCTGCGTTGCCGGTGACCCGTGATCGCAAAGCGGTGAGATTCATCGCGAATGTGTTGTATCAGATGCAATGCAGGCATATCTGCAGGTAAATGAATCTCTTCATGCGTATTTCCGAAAATCAGGGTTTCTAATCCCGGCTTTCTTGATTCGCCTTTAGCTATACCTATAAGCAGTAGCTGCTTCTGAATCAGATGTGTCAAATCTGATAACACAGACTCCGCCTGCTTTAATTGTCCCAGACCGCCATCGATAAATAGTATATCCGGGATTTTCTCTGCATCTTGTTGTTTACTGAACCGACGGAATAATGCCTGCTTCATTGCGGCGTAATCATCACCGGGGGTGATACCATCAATATTATACAGCCGGTATTCGCTGTTTTTTGGCCCTTCACGGTCGAACACAACGCACGAGGCAACAGTTGCCTCACCCTGAGTATGTGAAATATCAAAACATTCCATCCGCTGGATCGGGCTGCTGAGGCTGAGTATTTCCTGCAATTGCCGGAATCTCTGTTCAATGGTTGTTTTATGCGCCAGTTTACTGTTTAAAGCGGCTTCTGCGTTAGTTGTGGCAAGCTGACAATAACGGGCGCGTTCACTACGTGTACGACTGGTAATTCTTACTTTGGTTCCTGAAATTTGGCTAAGCATTTCAGAAAGGCCATCTTCATCTTCTAACTCATGATCAAGGATGATCTCTTTAGGTAACTGCTTTCCTGAAATATCAGAAAGATAAAATTGCTGAACGAACGCATAAAGCAGTTCTGAAATATCACTGTCTGCAGGAAGCGAGGGGAAATAATTCCTGCTGCCAAGGACTTTTCCTTGTCTGATGAAAAGGACATGCACACTGGCAATACCATTCCGGATTGCTGTGCCGATAATATCCAAATCATCAAAGATGTTGCCACTTACAGACTGCTGTTCCTGAATTTTACGCATATTCTGTATCTGGTCGCGTAATTTGGCGGCATCCTCAAAACGCAGTTCAGTACTGGCCTGTTCCATTTTATTGGCTAACAGTGCAATAACTTGTTGATCCTTTCCCTGTAGAAACATACGAGCCAGATTAACCTGTTCCGTATATTGTGTATCGCTGACTAATCCGGGCACACAGGGGCCACTGCATCGCTTCAGTTGATAAAGCAGACACGGGCGTGAACGATTCGCGTAAACAGAGTCCTCACATTGCCGTATCGGAAATATTTTTTGCATCGCATGCAAACTTTCCCTTACAGCGTATCCGCTAGGGTAGGGACCAAAATATTCGCCTTTCTGTTTTCTGGCACCACGATGCAGACTGAGGCGGGGATGAGGATGTGATGATAAAAATATATAAGGATAGGATTTATCATCGCGCAGCAGAATATTGTATTTAGGACGATGCTGCTTGATCAGGTTATGTTCAAGTATCAGTGCTTCAGTTTCTGTGAGGGTGACAGTAACCTGAATGTCAGCAATGTTGCTGACCAGTGCGCGGGTTTTAGCGCTATCAACATTAGTGCGGAAATAGGAAGATAATCTTTTCTTAAGATTCTTGGCTTTCCCAACATAGATAATACAGCCCGTGTTATCTGTCATCCGGTAAACACCGGGCTGCTCTGTTACTACTTTGAGAAATCTGCGGTGATCAAACTCAGGCAAAATAGTCTCTTTCAATGCTTATCCTTTGGATGCTTATAACGTTTCCGCGTCCAAAATTCCGTAACGGATAGCCATTCTGGTTAATTCAACATCACCGCTTATGTTTAACTTTTCAAAAAGCCGGTATCTGTAACTGTTAACCGTTTTCGGACTCAAATTGAGACTTTCTGCAATATCCTGCACCTTGTCACCTTTGGTGATCATCATGGTGATTTGCATTTCCCGATCAGATAGTGCTTTAAATGGATTGCCTGTTGTCGGTGTGCAGACCTGACTCAGAGCTATTTGCTGAGCAATTTCCGGGGAAATATAACGTTGTCCGGCGTTAACGGCACGAATGGCCTGGATCATCTCATCCGGTGCTGAGCATTTCGTCAGATAACCTACGGCGCCTGCTTGCATGACTTTCAGGGGGAAAGGCGTTTCAGTCTGAACGGTTAAAACAATAATTTTGATGTCGGGATTAAATCGCAGTATTTTTTTTGTTGCTTCCAGACCGCCAATTCCGGGCATGTTCATATCCATAAGGATAACATCGGCCTGATTTTCTCTGAACCATTGGACTGCCTGCTCGCCACTCACGGCTTCTCCGACTACCCGAAGACCACGAACGTCTTCCAGTATGCGGCGAATGCCTGTGCGCACCAGCTCATGATCATCCACAAGAAATACACTAATCAATCGAGTTGCTCCGCCTATGACTAAGAAGGATGTTTAACAAATTATAGTAAACACCGGATACACACTTACATATGTATATAAAACATGCTTCCTGCCGTCTTCAGTATGCTGGCTG
>Ga0183099_1001788_pt1 | contig 11851 bp, 13 predicted proteins | sample Biomet1_FD_127788 | JGI IMG/M metagenome (GOLD analysis project Ga0183099, IMG submission 127788) | Microbial communities from bioreactor (seeded with anoxic lake sediment) at LBNL, California, USA - Biofuel metagenome 1 | ecosystem: Engineered > Bioreactor > Anaerobic > Unclassified ... | reverse complement strand
TTTTCCTTTATTTCGAAGATCAATTTAGCAAGTTCATTTCGGAATTCCTCGCCTTTTCCTTCCTCAACCAGATGAACGATCCTGTTATCGATCTGGTTCAGTTCGTCACAGAGAGCTTCAGGCGCCCTGTACTGGCCTTCACCCATAATCCTGATTATCAACTTCAGACCTCCTTTCTTTCATCCATACCTTCTTCCCCGGTTTTCGCTTTTTCATCAGGCCCTTTTCCGGCTTCGGTCTTAAGCCTGGCAAGTTCGGATTCTACGTTGCTCTGCGTGCTGATCTTTGAAAGTTCCCGCTCGATATCATCCTTGTTGCCTGTAAGGTCTTCAAGCGTGCCAGCTTCCATAAGCTCATCAATTGCCTCGGCCCGGGCTTTCATCTCTTCTGTCTTATTTTCGGCCCTTTCAAGGGCAAGACCCACATCTGCCATTTCCTCGCTTATCCCTGTAACGGATTCATTTATTTTCACCTGGGCCTCAGCAGCTGAGTACTGAGCTTTAATCGATTCTTTCCGGGTCCTGAAAATCTCCACTTTAGTTGAAAGGCGCTTTTCCGAGGCTATCAACTTCTCTTCCTGCTTTTCGAGTTCTGCAACTTCTCTGTCAATCCCTTCAACCTGCTGAACAAGAGCGGCTTTCCTCTCAAGGGCCAGCCTTGCAAGATCTTCTCTGTTAGCCGCAATTGCATCTTTTGCCTGCCCTTCGAGCTTGTCTATGTTCAGCATCAGTTTTGCACGCTGGAGCTCTAGGCGCTTTTTTGAGCTTGTAACTTCTGCAACTCCTCTTTTCACATTCTGGAGCAGTTCAAGCTGCTTCTCATAGGAATAATCCAGCGTTTCCCGCGGATCTTCCATCCTGTTAAGCACTTTATTCATCTTTGATTTGAATACTGTTTCCATCCTATTGAATAATCCCATGTATTTTCCCCTTTGCTGTTTTAAAAGTTCTCAAGCCGATAAGTCTGAGGCTTCCATTCTTTTTAATATTCCTGTTAAATCCTTTCAGCCACCTTATTCGGCGCCTTTGGTAGCTTTGCTGTCTATTCGTTTTTGCTAGAGTTATCTTATTAGCTTTATGTATTTCTACTTATAAAATCTACCTTCCTAAATTTCTCTTCTTGAATCAAATACCTCTTTTCCTGAATCAAACTTTTTCCTTCTCGAATTGAATATCTCTTCCCGAATCAAACTGTCTTTTCCCAAATCAAATTACTCTCTTTCCGAGTTCGCTTTATTAAATAAAACAATTCTATAAGTTTATAATTATATATAATATGGCATTATTCGCTGATGTGCGAACGATTTATATACTGTAAATGCAACTTATCTAAAGATATTATGGCAAAACCTGAGAGTAAAACAGAATTTTTTTATAATCAAAACGGATTGATAGCGATAGGCAGTCCTGTTAAACTCCAGATCCTTAATTTACTGAGGGAAGAACCCAGGTCATTTGATGAAATCGTAAAGTCTACGGCAAAAGCCAAATCAACTATTTCCGTACACCTCAACAATCTCAGGTCATGCGAGCTCGTGGAAGAAAATTTTGATCCAAGAGACCGCCGCCGAAAGATTTATTCTCTTACTTCCCGCTACATGGGCTGCTCTCAGGAACCTTTTATCGAGCATTACAGGAGTTTACTGGAAAAGGCTCCCGCCAGCGGAAAAGACAGGTCCTGCTTTGCAGAAATCATATTCCAAGCACTTTACTTTGGCTTTGAGGCATACGGGATTGATAATGCCCCGGTTGTAAAAACGATAGGAAACGATCTCGGAAGATCTATTTCCTCCATCTTCGAATCAGAAACCCCTGATGAGCTTCTGGCTGAAATTGCAGTTTTTCTCGAATTCCATGGGAGATGTCGGGTTTCCACACTCGTAGATCTCCCTGCTCTTCAGATTGAAGACAACTTCAAAGCCAGATCAATGCCGGTCATCGGAAGACCCTTCTGCACCTTAAGAGAAGGCATTATTGAGGGAATTCTTAACGGAAAGCTCGAGAAGGATTATAGAGTTACCGAGACCGAGTGTTACGGGACAGGGCACGAACACTGCCTTTTTAAGATAACAATATAAATTCCTTTTTTATACAAACAGTTTTACATAAGAACTATTATTAATAACTCTGAGTTTTAAGCCGTGCTTGATTCTCAAAACCAACTGGCTTATAAAGTTTTTCCCAGGTCAGCTCTTTTTTCGGGCTTCAGCCTATTTTTCTCTTTAGGGCACATATGTCAGCGAGCGTCTCCGATTACGACTCCCATTTCAGATTTCAGGCGAGGCCCTATTGCTGCAACTATACCAGGGCCGTCGGTTTTTTCCCGGCACACGATTGCGTGTTCCAGTAGCCCCAGGCGCTCGATTTCGTAAATGTCCCTTCCGTGACCTGTTTTTTTAATTGTGCTTTTGATTTCCGAACGGGTTGCTCCGTTAACAGTTACCCTATCTGTAGCTGCCTTTTTCCAGCTCCACCAGATATCAAGCTGCTTTTTGGTGAAGCGGCCTTTTAAATTCTTATTAGCCTCAATAACCTCGACTTCAACCGGCAAATGGGGTATAAGGCCGAATCTAGAGGCAAGCTGTTTTGGCTTTCCGCTTCCCAGAGCTTTCAGCTCCTCGGTTTCAACCCTCACAGGCATACCGATATTGACCAGAAAAGCATCCTCTCCGAAAGCCTGGAGAAAACCTATGTATACCTTTCCGGGTTCAGCTTTTTTTGCAGGCGTCCCATATCTGGAGGTCAGCAAACTCGCAGACACTTCCTCATCCTCGCCTTCAAGGGTGAACTCGGCCCAGTTTTCAGGGGTAATAGAGATTTCAACTTTTACTTCAAGATCTTTCAATTCATTATCAACCAGGGTTTTCAAAAGCCCAGCCATCCTTTCCCGGTTCTTTCCGTAAATATGCTGGAGGGTTACAACTTTTATCATATTATTCCTACCAATTATCTCTTCTGCTCTGTTTTTACCGGGAACTGAATGATTCCTCAGCTCCTGAGGTAAGCTTCCAGAAGCTCTTCACTTTCTTCCAGGGCTGAGGTAACAATCTCATTAATGGGGCTTTCTGCCCTTTCGATCTGGTTCCGGAGTTTTTTAATGTCCCGACTGTAAGGGCCAAGTTTCCTGGAAATCGTATCCCTGCTATCTCCGTGCTCTATTGCGTCCCTATGGATACTTTCGATTTTATTCCTGAGTTTTTTAATCTTCTCAAAAATTTCGGCACTCAGAGGATCAAGCTCTTCTGCCTGTTCAGGTTCTTTGTCTCCGTCCTCGTCTGCAGCTTCTTCCCTTTCAGTACCTGTATCTCGGGACTCCTCTTTCTGGTCCTTTGGAGGTTCCTCTGCAATTATATCCCTGAACTCTTTGAGGGCAGTTTCGACCTCTCTTCCGTATTCCGTAAGTTCAACAAATTTTATCCGCCCCTCGAATGTGAATCTTATAAGTCCGCACTGTTCCATTTTCGCGAGGATCCTTGTTGTATGGGCAAAGGTGGAATCTATCTCTTTAGAAATAATGGATGCATAGGTCTTTCCCATCAAGCCTATAAACAGCAGTGCACGAGTGGGTTTTTCCTGCAAAAATAACTTCTCTGCATTTTCATCGGACATAATATCACATTGGAATTTTTCTAGCGGATTACTTCTGGATCTGAGTCAAAGCCTTTTAAGTATTCTTCAATGGTTTATATATAATACTGGTACAGTTTCCCGATCTGCATTTTTACCTCGGCATTTTTACCTGAGAGCTCACCCCGAAAGCGCCCTGATTATTTCTTTTATCTCTGTTATAGGCGCATCGGTTCGGAATGAGGTGCCGCTGAAATGAGTTCTCGACGCTTCAAATCCGTATGCTTTAAGGGCTTCTATCAGGATTTCTATTCCGGTTGCAGAAACTCCGAGTTCTTTACAGATCACATGCTGGTCATAGAACATCGGGATATCGAGTTCATCCCTGCAGAAAGTAATTAACTTTTTTGCTTTATCCTTTGTGTTTAAAGGATGTGCTTCAAGTCCGAAGATAACTTCATTACAGAATGCCTGTTCCCTGAATGGCCCAAGCCACAAGGGGCCTGCAATTTTGGTGAAAGACCCGCAAACAGGGCATTCCTTTTCTATATGTACTGCAAGTCCGTATACCGGCCCTCGAAACCCGCATGTTGGACAGTGAATGCTGAAACCCATTGACTTCAGAGTTCGGTCAGTCTGTTTTGTTCCAGGGAGAACTTCGAGGTAAGTGCGGACATAGTGGCGTGTCACATGGGAAAGAAGAGGTGACATTCCTTTTTCATGCTTTGCAAGCTCTCTGGCGCAGGCCCCCAGGAGGACTCGAAGACCCATTTCACTGTGAAATTCCGTGTTAAGAGGTACGGCCGCATATTTCCTTATCCCGGCTTTCAGGTGGGCTCCGCATAAAGGAGCCGTATCCGTTGCCGTAACTGACAGCATACTCCGAGCCGAGGCCGAAGCTGCGCCCAGGAAGGGTGAAGGGGTGCCAAAAGGGTCGATATCCACGATATGGTATTTTTGTTCGTGAAGTAGCACATTTGCGTTCTTGTGAGTAGCCAGGGTTTTCTCCTCAAGCCCGTTAATTTTGATATTTTCTTTTATCATTTCAAACGCGTCGGGGCTCCAGTCATTCATTGTCGCATGGATCCCTACTTCGCCTGCAATTCGAAGCCCCCTTATCCCTGACGCTGAGAAAGCGTCCACATAACGAACTTCTTCCCTGAGAATATCTTTTCGCGAAAGAAGCCTTTCCACAAATGCAGCCGTAGCTGCAACATTAATATCGCGGTTAAGCTCCATCTCCGGATTGTAAAAAACCGGAGCTGCCGAGGGAGGGAAGGTTGCGTCCGGTGGCGGTACCGGAACTGAAACCTTTGTTGTGCCTTCGACTATAGTTTTATATGTCATTTGAAACTGCTATACTTTGGGATCTTATTTTACAGTGATGGTCATCTGCATTTTCGGATATCCTTTTACACTGAAATTGTAGCTTCCGAGCTCATCGAATGTATGCTCCAGGGTATCTCCATATGCAAGCCTTTGATCCTCGAAAAGGTACCCCCTGCTGATCAGGACAAGCACACTGGATTCCTGGTAGTTTCTCCCCATACAACCATATCTCCGATATTGACTTCCAAGCTTGAAGGAGTCATATAATAATCCTTAAGCCTTACAAGGTGTGACGTCGGGGCGGTTCCGTTAGGCTGTGCGGCCCCGGATTTCCCTCTTTCTGCCGCACGTGCTTCCGTTTGTCTCGTTTCAGATATTTCTGGATTCCAGAAATCCCCGTCTCCTCCGGTGTCCACATTTCTCCCTGTGTTTCCTTTTCTATCGGTGTTCCCACTTCTCCCTGTATTTCTTCGGCTGTCATCATTTGTCTAGGTCTTTGCGAGCCTCCTGAACTGCCGCCTGCTTCGCGATCTTCTTCCTTACCTTCATCTCCGAACTCAGGCAGCCTGACATTATTACTGACACTGACAGGACTATCAGAAGTAAAATTATTTTTTTGTTACCAATCCCCTCCTCCTTATTTATTAATCTCCCATTTGTACACCATTTTAATATAAGCCTTTTATAAATAATAATGCTTCTTATAACAGTCCTTTAAGCCGGAGTTATTTTTGAAGCATGGGCACGGATTTTGGGTGATAAGTACTTATCCGGATGATATAATACGAAATTAAATTTAGTGTTATCTCTTATACGGTTTAGAAAAAAATTATAGCGTCAAAGACCTCAGTTTACAATATAAATCCGCAATATCCAGAAGGGCTTTAAGGTCTTTTGAAATCTACCTGGCCCGAAAGTCCACCTGCATATGTACAGTTCTGAGCTACTTCGGAAAAGGAAGAGCGGTTAAGAATATTCACTGTATTCGGTGTGGTAAAGTTCCATGGATACAGAAGATGCAAAATAAAAGCTTATGCATGTCCCGGGAAGTCCTCATTTAAAAAAAGTAAAAAATTAGATTTGCCAGGAAATTTATCGGCATTTCCTGTAAAATCCGTATTCCTTGTTTTTTAAACTTTTTTAGAATAATAAAACTATTCGAGCGCTTCATTAAGCCAGTTTTTCCTGAGATTTCTATTCTTCAGTTTTCCGGAACTATTTTTCAGGGTTCAGCCACACTAACGTTGACATTCATTCTGGGCTGGCCGACAATACTAAAGTGGTAGTCTCCGGTCTCGTTGAAAGTATAGGTAAAAGCGTGCTTGTATACAAGGCTAGTATTATTAAAGAGATTTTCTTCACTCACAAGGGTAAAGACCCTTTTTGGGTTGTCATGCATATTTCTCCAAGCAACTTTTTCTCCCTTTTTTATATCAAGACTTGAGGAACTTGCTCTATACTTTTCCAATCTTACAGTATAGGGAGTTTCCTGAATTTTAGGAGTTGAGATCTCAAGTCTTCCTTCTGTTCCTACAGTAGTCACATTTTCTCCCGATGCTGTAGTTACATTTTCTTCCACTGTTTTGTTTTTCTTACGACAGTTTGCGTTTTTCCGGTGTTTCTACAGTTGCATTTTCCACAGGAGTTACGTTTTCTTCAGGGGTTGCATTTTCTTTTGGCGAGGGTTGTTCATTCCCCGTGCATCCTGAGAGTAAAATGGTGCCGAATATAAGAAGCAGCACAATTATTTTTGTTTTCATTTTATTCCCCACATCTTGAGATTGTGATATTTCGGAAATTAATGCCTCAAATCGAAGTTTCACGCAATTTTTAAGCTAATATTCAATTCGAAGCTTAACCCTTTAGATTTTATTGATCGTTATTGATCTTTATAAGCTCATTATTTTGTAGTATTGCAGTTTTCTTAAAGGAATTTAGAATCCTATTTTTCTTTTTCAAAGTTATCCGTACAGATAAATATACTTTTTACTTTTTTCGAATTATTCTTCTCTTTTAAGCAAGTACTCCTTTTAAAACCTCTGAAGCTTGCTTCCACACTTCTCACCAGTTCAAGCTTAACTTGTTAATAATTTTAATATTTTTCTCGCATATAAAGATATCCATAGCTAAGCAGTAATTACCAAGTCGTAAGCACCAATTATGAGATCTAAATACCAGTTATGAAATCTTAAGATCTCTTTTTTATGAAAACAAAAACGTATCATCCCCCTCTTAAATGATGTTCCACAAAAGTAAAGCAAGGGCCCCGATAACCGTAATTATCCCGAAAGTGTTTTTTGCAAGAGAAAAAAGGCTGGAAGAACCGGATATTTTCGAAAGCAAAATTTTGTTAACTGTGCTGATAAGGCTTGCAAGCACTGCAGTATTCGCTGCGGTCGCATAGGAAATATTTCCACTTACGGCAAGTAAGGTTACCGAGACTATTACTCCCGAACTGCTAACAAGAGCGCCGAGCGCAGTGACGTAAATTCCGGCAGTCCCTGCAATTTTATAGGCAAAGCTTCCTATTATGAGAATGACGATAAAAGCAACGCCGAATTTAAACGCTTGACCAAGCGAGAAAGGAGATTCAATTTTAAGTTCTCCTCCCCCTATCGGGCAGAATTTCTTATCATACCTGAGAGCTATTGCTATGGAAACAAGAATAATTACGGCCTGAGGAGGAAGCATAAACAGAGTTGTCTGGCCAGTCGGGTCAACTATCAGGGCTAATACGAGGTTCCGGATGAGCATGGAGATATTGCAGAGCAAGATTCCAGTAAGCACAGGATCGGCCATTTCCTCTGCTCGTTTTGAGAGGCCTGCAAGTGCGGCTGTCGTAGCTTCACTGTTTACAAAGCCGCCCACAAAGCCTGAATAACATATCCCGCGCCTTGTGCCGAATTTTCTCAGGAGCACATAGCTTAAAAAACTGATAAGTGAAACAAGAATTACGATAAGGATTGCAGACTTCAGGTTTATAACTCCGAATAATTCTTTTTCTGGCATCACTGGATAAAGTATAAAAGCTACGGCCAGAAACTGTATTGCATTGTAAAGTTCCTCTTTTGTCAGGTTTCCTGCAAACTGGTGAAGAGGCTTTTTCTGGATCAGAAGAAAAGCCACAACTATTGAAGAGATAATAGCATACAGGCCGTAGTTATAACCCACAAGGATTCCCATAACAAAAATGAAAAAGAGACTGATAGGGCTGGTAACTCCGATCCGTTTGAAGAGAAATATCTTGGCATAGGTGATTATCGAACAGATTGCTCCGAAAAATAGCGCGGCTACGTAGACAAAACCCGGCCCTGTTGCCTCGCTTACGAAAGCAGTTAACATACCTGTTATACAGGTTATACTGTAAGTTCTCACACCGGCAAAAATTTCATGCTCAATGCCTCTATGCTCCCTTTCTATACCTACCATTATCCCTATCAGAAAGGCTATGGCCAGTTTTGTCATGAAATCCAGAAAAACCGGATCGAAACCGAACTCTTCAATGGTGCCCGTAGTTCAACCTCTATCATTTTTCGGTCTATAAAGTCCAGAGTCAAGTTCTAAGAAATCTCTATAAAATCTCTATTTAACTTATTTAAGCATTCTATCTGTCCATTTGCTCCGGTGTCTGTCATTTATTTATATTATTCGCGCCCCTCAAAGCGCTTTTCATCACACATGGGCTTTGTATTACATCAGTAAAATAATGAAGGCAAGTGAATAATTGTGAGTAGTAAAGTGAATAATTGTGAGTATTATCTTCATTTCTGTAAGGTGAAATAAATGAGTGGGCTAAGACAAAATAGAATTATATAGTAAGGATGTTCCTGGTATTGAATTTAGCCCCTGAAAAGAGAAAAGGGTTCAGAGTCATTAAGGGCCTGTTTAATATTCTTACAGGCACTCTTAAACCTTGGAAAATTCCACAGTTATTCCTTAAAGGTAACCGCTACACCTGAGATAACTTGTCAAACCTGACTGAAGCTGACTATAGATTGAGGTTTGGCTATTATTAAATCTGGCTATTTTATAGGACGAAGCTAAAACCCCTGGGCTAAAAACCCAGGGGGTTATAAGCATCAACATTCTCTATTTTTATCATTTGTAAACTTCATATAATTTCCGGTCAATCTAATATTCTCCTACTGCGAGAACCAAGTCAACGGAAATTAATTCAGTTAAAACGAAGCCGCGAAGCCTTCAGCTTCAAGGTAGTTCACACCTCTACAAATTCAACCTGAATGGGTTTGGTTTCCTCCTTTTCTTCTATAGTTATCAGGGTGCAGGAACCTTTACAGGCTTCGCCCGGGTTTACCACTACAGTCTTTCCGACTTGCTCCAGGCCTTTTGCCTCATGGATGTGACCGCAGACGATCAGGTCAACCCTGTCAACGAATTTCTGGATAGCCTTGCTGCCCACATGCCCGCAAGGAAGTTCATCCCTTGCGCCGTAAGGAGGGGTATGAGTAAGAAGCACTATGGTTCCGCAATCATCTTTATTTTCGACAGAGCAGATCATTTCTTCAAGGGCTTTTTCAATTTCTTCTTCGGATAACTCAAAGGGAGAATTGAAGGGGGTGATATTTGAGCCGCCCAGCCCTATAAACCTGACATTTTCGATCTGTTCGACTTTTCCGTGCAGGTTCGTAGCCTTTGAAACATCAAGGGCTTTTAAGATGCTTCTCTTGTCGCAATTTCCAGGGATCGCAAGTACAGGTTTGTCAAACATTTCCATCAATTCTTCGACCTTCTCATCGGGCCCGAAGTTGGTAATGTCCCCGACAATAACTGCAAGGTCGAAATCCCCTGCCTTTTCCATCATTTTCTTTATCTTTGAATAATCCCCATGAGGGTCAGAGATAGCTAGTATCTTCATCCTAATCCGGTCCTATTATTCATAGTACTCTTAAGGTTCTATTATTCGTAATAACCTTAAGGTCCTATTGTTCGTATTTATTCTTAGTCTTCAGGTTTTTAGTTTCTCTGTTTTATTATATGTGTTTGCCTTTGAACAAGCATACATCTTTCATATCGAATTTTTTGATAAACCCTCTTTCTAAAAAGATTTTTTGATAAACCTTTTTTGTAAAAAGGTTTGCATACATCTTTTATATCCCTTGCGTAAATATAGTGCCCATGCGCGATATCGTTATTATAGGGCATAAGGCAAAGACAAGCGGCGATATTTCCTTAAACGATCTTCCAGGTTCTGCGGGAAGAATGGATATCCTTTGCCGCTGCGTGAGTTCTGCCCTTTTTCTCTCTTTCGGAATGCGCAGGGATGTAAACGTACACCTGCTTCTTCTGGGAGAACCTGATCCCGGAAAGATCCTCAGATTTGAAGGACTCCACCTGAGATACCTCAACCCGGACGAGCGAAGCAGCGGTTCGCTTATCCAGAAAGCCCTTCAAAAGGATGCAACCGAACAGGATATTCGTTCCACTCCAGGCGTCTGGATTCGCAGGGGAGATCTCGGTTCCCTGCTCTCGAAGTTTGAGGGCCGCACCCTGCTCTACCTGAGAGAGGATGGGGAGAACATCAGGGCGATCGCCAGTGAAATCCGAGATCCGGTCTTTATCCTGGGAGACCATGTAGGAGTTACCGAAGAAGAGGAAGAACAGCTCCTTAAAGCAGGGGCGAAAATTATCTCGGTAGGTCCTCTTTCCCTTCATTCCAATCACTGTATAATCCTTGTTCATAATGAACTGGATAGGGCTGAAGCGGGAAGAGGAGAACTACCCGGAGAAGCTGACCTCACAGTCAAGGATTGAGTTGAAACTAAGACTGAGTTACGATCAGAACTGAGCTGCAACAGGAATTATTGAATTTAAGACTGAACTGCAAACAGGAGTGAGTCATAATCAGGATTGGGCTGCAACTCCTGAATTATTTCAACACAAAAAGTTATATCCCATTTCCCTGTATCAGAATAGAAACTTATCCGGATGTAATTTTCCCGAATATTTTCCGGAGATTTGCATTTTCCGATGATTTGCCTTTCCGTGTGCTGTCAGTAACGTATCGTCTTTAAGGCAATCGATCTTATCTAGTATTTATTCCCTGCCTCCTGATTATTCACTCAGGTCTATTTCCCGAACAAATAGTTAAAGAAAGTGAAAGAAAATGGATATACTTGAAATTTCAAAGAAGATTCTGCACGAAGGCCCTGTATGTGACAACTGCCTGGGCCGCCAGTTTGCAAAACTGTCCACTGGCCTGAGCAACAGAGAACGCGGGCAGGCCTTGAAACTCGCCCTTGTACTGGAAGGGGACCGAATTTACAAAACTGAGAACAATGATTCTCTTCTTAGGGAGCTTGTCCTTTGCAGCGCGTTTGCGAGGAAGACGCTCGGAATCGGGGGGGAAGACGAACAGTGCTGGGTTTGTCTTGACCTGTTCCAAAGACTGGACGAATGGGCCGATGAAGCTGCAAAAGCTCTCGAAGGCCTCGAATATTCAACATTCCTTGTGGGCACGAAGGTCAGCGGGCTTCTGAGTGAAAACGAAGAGATTCTCTGGGCTGAGGTTGGGACTGCGTATGCCGAGCAGCTTAAAACCGAGCTTAACAGGGAAGTGGGCAAGCGGATAGCCGAAAAAGTCCAGAAAGATGTGGATTTTGAAAACCCTGACATTACAATTACCCTTGACCTTGCAAAAAACAAACTTGAACTTCAGGTCCGTTCGGTGTATATTTTGGGTCGCTACCGGAAACTGATCCGGGGAATTCCCCAGACCCGCTGGCCGTGCAGGAAATGCAAGGGCAAAGGTTGCGAAAGCTGCAATTTTACAGGGAAGCAGTACCAGGAATCCGTAGACGAGCTTATAAAAGAGCCCGTAATCGAGGTTTTCCAGGCAATCGATACGGCTTTTCGGTGTATATTTTGGGTCGCTACCGGAAACTGATCCGGGGAATTCCCCAGACCCGCTGGCCGTGCAGGAAATGCAAGGGCAAAGG
>Ga0183099_1001787_pt1 | contig 11862 bp, 11 predicted proteins | sample Biomet1_FD_127788 | JGI IMG/M metagenome (GOLD analysis project Ga0183099, IMG submission 127788) | Microbial communities from bioreactor (seeded with anoxic lake sediment) at LBNL, California, USA - Biofuel metagenome 1 | ecosystem: Engineered > Bioreactor > Anaerobic > Unclassified ... | reverse complement strand
CGGGCATGTTCGCGCTGGGCGTATGGCGCGGCCGCGCGGATTTGACCGGGCGCGCCCTGGCCTATCTGGCGGCGCAGCTCCTCGTATCCCTCGCCATGGAGCGCGTGCTGAAGATCGGCATCGGCCGGCCCCGGCCCGGCGTGGGCGGGCCTTTTGTGCCGTTGTCCTTCGACGCCGCGCACAATTCCCTGCCCTCGGGCCACACCACGGACATGACCGTGCAGACCGCCTCGCTGGCGCTGTTCTCCCGGTCCCTGGCCCTGCCGCTGCTGCTGGGCGTCGCGCTGGGGCTCATGGGCCTGAGCCGCCTGATGATGGGCGCGCACCACCCCACGGACCTTTTGGCCGGCCTGGCGCTGGGCAGCCTGGGCGGCGTGGTGGCCAAACGCCTCACCCCGCGCCTCGCCGCCTGGGCGGCGCCGCTGCTGGCCCGCTTCCGCCCCCTCACAACCGACCCGAAAGGAAGGCGCTGATGCCCCTTTGGAACCTCGTCCGCCGCTGGCCCTGGCTCGCGCTCACCGCCTTCGCCGCCCTGCAGACGGCCTTCACCTTCTCCACCCGGGCCCTGTGGTTCTCGGACGAAGTGCGCTACGCCGACGCTTACGCCGGACTGCTGCGCGGGCACTGGCTGGTGCTGAACCTGAACGGCGTGGCCTACCCGGACAAGCCGCCCCTGTACTTCTGGCTGCTGCGCGCCCTGGACGCCCTGACCGGCATCCACGACCCGGCGGTGTTCTTTCTGGGCACGGCCGTAAGCGGCCTGCTGGTGCTCTTCGCCGTCATGCTGTGGGCCAAGGCCCTGCGCCTGCCCGCCGACGCCGGGCCCCTGGCCGGGCTGGTGCTCTTGACCACCCTGTTCTTTGCCGGGCTGCTGCACTACTCGCGCATGGACCTGCTTTTCGCCGCGCTCATCACCGCCGCGCAGGCCGCGTTCTGTCTGGCCTTCCGCCCCGGCGACGAAAAGCGGCGCGCATCCATGGCCGCCCTGGCGCTGTTCCTGGCGGCTTTGGCCACGCTGACCAAGGGGCCGCTGGGGCTGCTCTTCCCCGTGCTGACCACCCTGCTCTACCTGGCTTGGCGCGGCCGCGCGCGGGAGTTCTTCCGCGCCGCCATGCTGCCCGGCCTGGGCGTGCTGCTGGCCGTGGTCTTCTCCTGGGTCGTGGCGGCCTATTTCATGGAAGGGCCGCGGTTCCTGTATCATATCTTCGTGGAGCAGATTTTTCTGCGCGCCACGCACACCTTCCACCACGCCGAGCCCTGGTACTTCTACGCCATCGCCTTTCCGCCCTGCTGGCTGCCCTGGATGCTGGCGCCCCTGGCCCTGCCCCTGGGGCGGCTTTTCCAGGGCGCATACTGGCGCGGTCTCGTCAAAGGACGCAAGACGGCCGCGCCCGAGGCCGACGCCCGCGCCTGGCTGTGGATCTCCGCCATCAGCGGCCTGGGGCTGCTCTCGATCCTGAGCGGCAAGGTGGTTGTGTACCTGCTGCCGCAACTGGCGCCCCTGGCCCTTTTGCTGGCCCTGGGCTTGCTTGATTCCAGCCTGCCCTGGCGCAGGCTGTGGCAGGCCGCCGGACTGCTGTTCCTGGCCCTGGCCGCTGTCACCTCCCAGGCCGCGCGCTTCCTGCCCGCGCAGATCGCCGCAGACGGTTCGCTGCCCGGCGCTTATGCCGTGGCCGCTGGCTTTGCCGCCTGCGGTGTGGCGCTCATCGCCCTGCGCGGCAAAGACGCCCGCGTGGTGCTCATGGTCCTGGCCTTCTGCACGGCCCTGTGGGTACAGCCCGCCGCGCAAATCCTGGCCCCGGCCCTGGACGCCATCATGAGCCCCAAGCCCCAGGCCCTTGTGCTCAAGGCCTGCGCGGCCGACGGCTACACCCCGGTCTCCGTGGACATATACTCAGGCATTTATTCCTATTACTTCGGCGGCCCCATCCGCGAGATAGCCTCCCTGGATATTCTGGACCAGGAGCTGACCGCGCGCGACACAGTGCTGGTCATCAAGAAAAAGAAGTGGGACGCCTGGACCGCAAGACCCGCTGGCGTGGTCAAGATCTACGAGCAGTGGCTGGCCGGACAGCCCTATTACGTGGCCGTCAGCCGCAGGGACGGTGAGGTTCCGGTCCTGCACAATCTTCCTCCAGCCCCCTAGGCGCGATCTTTGCAATAGCGGTTTGAAACACGAGCCGCCTTTTCCACCCTTTGTGCGGCCGTGAACCCGTTTGCGCCCGCGCCATGTGCCTTCGCACCGCGCGGACGCGGTGTCGCCGGAGGTTTCAGTGCGCGGTGTCCGCCTGCTTTCGTCCATCTGCCTGCTCGTTTTTTTGACGGGCGGCTGCGCTTCCGTGCCGTTTCTTGCGGCCATGGACGTGATGAACGTGGCCGAGACGGGCAAGACGGGCTACGACATGGCCACGGGCCTGAGCTCGCGCCGCACTCTTGCACAGGACACCAGCCCCGACACCCAGGCCGTGGCCAGGCTGCGCGCCGCGCTGGACGCCCAGGGCGGCCTGCTGCGCTTCGCGGTTCCCGTGGTCACCCAGGGCCGGGCCTATGTGGTGGGCACCTATGGCTCGCCGCAGGAGCTGGAGCGCGCGCGCAAGGCCGTGCGCAGCATCCAGGGCGTCACCGAAACGACGCTGTGCCTGTTCCCCTTCGGCTCGCGCCCGCCGCTGGGCAACACCGACGGCGAGATCCGCGACAACATCGTGCGTCTGGCGGGCCTGCGCACAAACGACGTGCGCGTGCATGTGGTGGAGGGCAACGCCGTGCTCATCGGCCTGGTGCGCACCAAGGCCGAGCAGACGCAGTTGCAGGACAGCGCGCGCATAGCCGGAGCGGCCACCGTGCGCAACTACGTGCGGCTCATGGCCGTCAAGTAGCGCGGCGGGGGCGGGGCCGCGTCTGCCCACGCTGGTGACGGGGCGCGGACAGGCAAAGCACGACAACGCAACGACAGCGACAACGCAACGACAGCAAAACAACGGCGCACCGCGGCAACGTCGATGCCCGCAAAAAAGCGGCCCGCCGGTTTCCCGACGAGCCGCCCGAACAAACATTCTTCCGATACGGCCTAGGCCTCGCCCAGAACCTTCTCGATGACCTTGAGCACCTCAAGCCCGTCCTCGCCCGTGATGGGCACCGGGGTCTTGTGGCGCACGGCGGCCAGGAACTGCGTCAGCTCCTCGCGCATCTGCTCGCGGTGCATGGCGGGCCAGTCGCGCACGCTATAGGTCTTCTCCTCGTTGGAAAAGGGGCTGTACTCCCGCACTTCCTGAGTCATGAGGTTGGCCTCGATGAAGCGGCTTTTGCACGCCGCACGGATCTTGCGCGAGCGGAACGGCGTCACCCAGTTGGTGGTGATGTGCCCCAGCACGCCGTTCTCCATCTTGGCCGTGATGAGCGCGCTGTCCTCGTGCTTGCCCTGGCTGGTGGAGAACACGCCGGACACGCTGGCGAAGTTCGAGCCGGTCAGGTAGCGCAGCAGGTCGATGTCGTGGGAGCCCAGGTCGCGGATGACGCCGACGTCCTGGATGCGCACGGGAAACGGCCCCACGCGTTCGATGGACAGAGAAATAAGGTCGTCGCCCGCAAGCTCCTTGACCCGCTGCACAGCCGGGTTGAAGCGCTCGATGTGGCCGACCATGAGCGGCACGCCCTTGGCCCGCGCCGCCTCCACAAGCTTGCGCCCCTGCTCCGCCGTGGCGGCCAGGGGCTTTTCCACCAGCAGAGCCACGCCGCGCTCGATGACCTGCATGGCCACCTCGAAATGCAGCACAGTGGGCACGCTGATGCTCACCGCGTCCAGCTCAAGGGCCAAAAGCCCCGCCAATTCAGTAAAGCCCGGCACGCCGAAGCGCTGGCGCGCGTCGTCGAGGTTCGCCTGCGCCACATCCATGACGCCGACCACCTGGACGTCCGGCATTTCGCAGTAATTGCGCAGATGTATCTTGCCCATGGAGCCAAGGCCGATGACGCCGACTTTCTGCATGAGAATCTCCCGGATTGGGTTTCTGGCCCGCCTGCCGCCTGGAGAATCCGGGCCGCGCGGGCAGCCTTTCCCTACATGCTCGGGCCGGGCATTGCAACGTGGTCGCGGCGCGCGTGAAAATCGGCCCAGGCGGGGAACAGCGTGCGCGAGCCAATGGCGTGGGCAATGGGCACGGAACAATGGACGCGGAACACTACGCACGGGTCAATGGGCATGACCAACGCGCACGGGGCAACGCGCCGCCTTGCGCCATGCCTTGATTCACGCTATTTCCCGGCCATGAGCACACACGCCACCACCCCATCGGCGGGCCCCATCTGGATCAGCGCGGGCGAGGCCTCCGGCGACATCCACGCCGCCTCGCTTTTAAACGCCCTGCGCGCGCGCGAACCCGGTCTGACCGCCCTGGGCATGGGCGGCGAGGCCCTGGCCGCGGCCGGGCTCGACGTGCGCTTTCCCATGCGCCTCATCTCTCTGGTGGGCCTCACCGAGGTGCTCTCCGGCCTGCCGCGCATTTTGAAGCTGCTGGGCGAGGTGAAGCGGACGCTTTTGGCCACGCGGCCGCGCGCGGTCATCCTCATCGACTGCCCGGACTTCCACTTCCGCGTGGCGCGCATCGCCAAAAAGCTCGGCATCCCGGTCTATTATTACGTGAGCCCGCAGGTGTGGGCCTGGCGCTCCGGCCGGGTGGAGTTTCTGCGCCGCTTCACGCGGCGGGTGCTGTGCATCCTGCCGTTCGAGAAAGACTTTTACGCCGCGCGCGGCATGGACGTGGACTACGTGGGGCACCCGCTCATGGACCAGATTCCCCTGGCCGAGCTGGACGCCCTGACCCCGGATCCGAATCTGCTGGGCCTGCTGCCCGGCAGCCGGCGCAAAGAAATCGCCACGCTGCTGACGGAATTCGCCGGCGCGGCCGCCCTGCTGCAAAAACGGCTGCCCGACCTACGCCTGGCCCTGGCCCGCGCCCCGGGCGTGGACGAGGCCTTTCTGCGCCAGTTCCTGCCGCCGCAGCTGCCCGTGACCATCTACGGCCCAGAGGACCGCTACCGCATGATGCGCCAGAGCCGCGCGCTGCTGGCCGCCAGCGGCACGGTGACCCTGGAGGCCGCGCTCATCGGCACGCCCACCGTGGTGGCCTACAAGCTCTCGGCCCTAAGCTTCGCCATCGGCAAGGCCGTGGTGCAGGTGCGGTACGCCAGCCTCGCCAATCTCATCATGGACCGCGAGATTTTCCCAGAGATGCTGCAGGACAAGGCCAGTGCGCCGCTTTTGGCCGTGCGCCTTCTGCCTTGGCTGGCGGATGACGCCGCCATCGCCGCCGCTCGCGACGACCTGGCTGGCCTGCGCAAGAAGGTGGGTGGACCGGGCGCCGCCGGCCGCGCTGCGGAGATCATTCTAAACGACCTGGACGGCCTGCGCGCAAGCGCCCCGCGCTAGACCGGAGACACGATGGAAGCTGTACGCGTCTACGCCGACATCCACGGGCTCTCGCCCGAGGCCTTTGAGGAGATCCGCCGCTTCATGCCCTTTGACCAGGTGGTGTACAAGGACCGCATTCTGAATGTGGACTTCGAGGGGCACTACATCGACGTGGAGCCGTTTTTGGAAGCCGTTGCGCGTTTGCTGGACGAAAACGGCTGGGGCAAGCTCGATTACATAGACCAGATCGACTACGCCCTCACGCGCTACGTCATCAAAAAGGGCGAGTGGAAGGCCAAGGAAGTGCTGGTGGACAACGTGCTTGAGGGGATGAACTAGCTGGGGGAGGCTCCCATGCGGCTTATCGGCAATCTCATCTGGTTCATCTGCGGCGGGCTGGTCATGGGAGCCGGCTGGTGCCTGCTCGGCCTGCTCATGTTCGCCTCCGTCATCGGCATCCCCTGGGGACGCGCCTGCTTCATGCTGGGGGGATTCTGCTTCTGGCCCTTCGGACGGGAGATAGTCGACCGCAGGCTGGTCACGGGCCGCGACGACATCGGCACCGGCGCGCTGGGCTTCGTGGGCAACGTCGTCTGGTTCCTCGTGGCCGGAATCTGGCTGGCCATCGGTCACCTGGGCTCGGCCCTGCTCTGCTTCCTCACCATCATCGGCATTCCCTTCGGCCTGCAGCATTTGAAGCTCGCCGTGGCCACCCTGGCGCCCATCGGCAAGACTGTGGTGGAGAGGCGGTGAGTGGGAACTATGGACAATAATTCAATCCCAATGAGCTCAACAAACAACGGGGTTCTTTCTAATTTGTTAGCCAAATATGGTAATAGCCCGGTCCTACAGTTTCTAATCCAATCAATCCCGGTTTTCGGATCAGGAATTGACGCTGCTGCCAGAGAGATTATTCTAAAATACCAGTGGAATAAATTCCGCGTCTTCTTTGAAGAGCTTGCGAAAGGTTCAATTTCACTTTCCAAAGACCTCATCAAGAATGACGACTTCCTCTTCTGCTTCTTCAAAACCATGGACGCGGTGCAGCGGTCGCGCAAGGAGGAAAAAATCCGTTTCCTGGCCCGGCTGCTCACAGCGGGCTTAAATGCAGAATTGTTTGCTGACACTGACGATTATGAGGAGATCCTAAGCATCATAGACGATTTGTCGTATCGAGAACTACAAATCTTGGCATTATTAGGCCAATTTGAAAAGAAGAACCCTAAGCAAAATAGCGAAAGCGACGTCCAGTGGACTAATAGATATTGGAGTAGCTTTGTCCAAGCCATTTCAGATCAACTCAAGATATCAGCTGATACTGTGAGCGCAATGCTCACGAGGTTACAGAGATCGGGTTGTTATAAGGGAATTGATGGTAGTTATATGGACTACTCAGGAGGCCAAGGGCACTTAACTCCCCTGTATCGCAGACTGGAAAAAATCGCAGGTACAATTTGACACAATTACCTGAACTCATATTTTCCGTCCCCTTCTCTCTATAAATTTCACTCCGTTCCGTAACTCCTCGCCATTCCCGCCGCCTATTCCCGCGTATGGCTGCGCAAAGCGGCCACTGCGCGCAAGCCATGGACGGCAAGGCGCGCGGCAAGAGCGGAGGACAGATCGTGCACGCCGTCATCCGCTTGTCCGTGCTATTCTTTTCCATTTCTGACCTCCGGTGGCCTTTTAATAGAATTATAGCATACACCGTATCTGGCAGATAAAATCAGCCAGATTGGGCTGCGAAGAGGACGAGATTCTTTTCTTGACAGAGGTGCGCAGAGCTCCCTGAGGGCACCCAAAAAAGGGGCCGCGCAGGCCCCTTCTGGATGTTCCGCGAATGCCGGGAAGGCCGTCAAAGCGCGACCAGGATGCCCCCCGCCAAAACCAGCCCCATGCCGGAGACCGCCAGAGCGCGCCGGAACCCGCCTGTGCCAACCCGGTACATGAACAGCGACGAGACCGCGAGGAACAGCAGCAGCACGCCATAGACGACCGAGACCGCATGCAGGGCCTTGGAGCTGCCGAGCTTGTGCAGACCGATCAGCTTCTCAATGATGCCCGGATAGCTTTTGCCCACATAGCCAAGGCTTCCTGTCGACTTCACATACACGCCGTCCTTCAGGCTCGTGCCGTCCTGAAAATGGAGCACGTCGCCCTCGTCGCCCGTCACTTCAAAGTGCCTTGCGTGCAAGAGCCGCGCAAGATCGGCTGAGGCCAGCCGCTGCGGAACGGTTCGCTCCACATGCTCCTCGCTCTTCAAAAAATCAGTTTCCCGGTAAACCAGAACGACGCCGCTCAAGGCATAGGCGATTGTAAGGCCAAGCACGAGAAACCCAATGTCACGGTGCAGGCAGCGTACATAGTACCGAAATGATTTTGCATGTCTTTGCCCATTCTCCATCGTTCACCTCAACGTTCTTTATTGTTTCCTCATTTGCCTTGAAATCACATTTCCACACGGCAGCATGCTGCCGCGGTGCTTTAGCACCATCCATGCCAATAAATAAGTGTTTTATTTCGAAGCATTACAAATCATCACCCGATGTGTTGTGCACATCTTGGCACAAACCTGCACATGCAACTGCTCAAATTAATTGCACATTCTCACAAAGGAGCTGTCACGGATTCAATTGCATCCGTGACAGCAACAGCGTTTCAGCATCGGCGTCATAGAATCATGACGAGGCATCCAACAGATGCGGATGAATCGGAAGAAAAGGAGGACGGCCGCGGAGTCGGCAAGTCTGCGGCGGTGTTCCTCCCGGCCTGCCGGACCTTCTGTAACCTATTGCCGCCATTCACCGTCTACACGGCTGTGGCCGCGTGCGGCCCAACGCGCGGGCAAGCGCCGGCGCAAAAGACGGGGGGACGGGCGTTGCAGGCCTTCATCCACATCGGCACGGAAAAAACCGGCACCACCAGCATTCAGGCCATGTTGCAGGCCAACAGGGCCAACCTGCTGGGCCAGGGCGTAGCCTATCTCAAATCTCCGGGGCTGCGCAGCCACCGGGAGCTGGCCGCCTACTGCATGCGCGCGGACAGGTTCGACGACTTCTTCAAAGCCAATTTCATAACCACCGCAGAGGAGCGCGCCGCATACCGGGCCAAGTTTCTCAAGCGTTTCCTCTCTGAGTTGGCGCACCTGCCCCCCGCCGTACACACGGTCCTGGCCTCGAGCGAGCACTTCCACTCGCGCCTGCTGCACCAAGACGAAATGGAGACGCTGCGCCAGCTTTTTGCACCGCTGTGCGAACGCATCACCGTCATCACCTACCTGCGCCCGCAGGTGGATACCGCCATTTCCGACTACAGCACAGCGCTCAAATGCGGCCACGTTGCAAGCCTGCACGACTTTGTGCACAGCCGCTGCGTGCCGGATAATCCGTACTACAATTATCAGGAGTACCTGCAGAAATGGGCCGGAGTCTTTGGACGAGAGAACCTGCGCGTGCGGCTCTTTGACCGCGCGGAGTTCGTGAACGGAGACCTGTTGCAGGACTTTTTGGCGCAGCTGACGCCGGGGCTGGCGGAGTTTGTAAACACGGGCCTTGCGCCGCAGAACCGCTCGCTGGACCAGTTGGGCCAGTGCCTGCTGAAAGCCGTGAACCGGCACCTGCCGCAGTTCATAGAGGGGCTGGGGTTCAACGAACTGAACATGGACCTGGTGCGGCTCATCAGCGTCCGCGCGGCCGGGCCAAGCCCGCAACTGGAGCAGGAGCTGCGCAAGGCCGTTCAGGCCCGTTTCGCCGCCGGGAACGAGCAGGTGCGCCGAGAGTATTTTCCGCAGCGGCCCAGGCTCTTTGCCCAAGATGCCGCAACGGAAGAGCTGCCGGTGCGCCGCCCGGCGCTGGACCCCGCGCAGGAGGCGCTCTTGGGCGAGGTCATCAACCTGCTGGCCCAGGCGCTGAAGCGCCAGGTGCGTGAGAACATGCGCTCCGACATGGCCCTGGGCTGAAGGTCAGGGCTTGCCTGCGGCCTTGGGTGCGCCTGCACCGCCACATTCACCGCCCGCAAGGCGTCGCCGCCCTCGGCGAGGTCGAAGAGCACCCGCTCGCCCGGCGCCAGGGTCTGGAACCCGTCGCGCTGGATTTCCGCATAGTGCACGAACACGTCGCGTCCTTCTTCGTCCGTCAAAAAGCCGAAGCCTTTGCGCTCGTCAAAATAGCTCACAATGCCCGTGTGTCGCTGCATGGCGGTCTCCTGGCGGCGGCGCGGGGGATTGCCGCGCGGCCGGGCACAAGCATAGCCCACACGGCCCGCTCCTGGCAATGCGGGCCGTGCCGGGATGGCCGTGGCGAGGCGGGCATGGCGAGAAGACGCGCCCTGGCCTTCAAGGTGCGGAAAACACAAAAAGCCCGCCAGAGGCGGGCTCATTGTACTTCGCGGGGCGGAGGGAAATTAGCGCAGGCGGAAGGTGATGCGGCCGCGCGTCAGATCGTAGGGCGAGAGCTCCACCTTGACTTTGTCGCCGGGCAGGATGCGGATGTAGTGCTTGCGCATCTTGCCGGAGATGTGACCCAGGATGCTGTGGCCGTTTTGCAGTTCCACACGGAACATGGCGTTCGGCAGGGCTTCCTGGATGACGCCCTCGACCTCAATGGCTTCTTCTTTGGACATGCAGTCTCCTCGATTGCGACCTCTGCGCCGTCCGCTGTAGGCAACGATCCGGCTTCAAAGGCTCTTGAAAGGTGCCGCTTCTTACTTCGATTCGCAAGGTTTGGCAAGCCCCGCGCCCACGCCGCCGCTTTTCAGGCTGGCGAAAGCCCGGCGCGACTCGGCCACAAAGCGGCGCACCCGAGCCTCATCCTTGAATCCGTGTGTATCCTCAAGCCCGGTATGCGCGTCTACCCCTTTGGGGTGTACTGCGAGCACGGCCTCGGCCACGTTGCAGGGGTTGAGGCCGCCGGCCAAAATAAGCGGACGCGGCAGCGCGGCGGCCAGCCTGGCGCTTACGGCCCAGTCGTGCACGCGGCCCGTGGCCCCGGTGGCGCCGCTGGCCGGGTCATACGAATCGGTCAGGTAGGCGTCCACAAAGGGCGCATGAGCCTGGGCCGCGGCCAAAATGGCCTGCTCGGGCGCGGTGCCCACCACAAGGCTTTTGATGACGAACAGATGCGGCGCGGCGGCGCGCAGAGCCCGCACCTGGGCAAGGGGCATGTGACCGTGCAGTTGCAGGCCATCGACACCGAGAAAACGGCACAGGGCTATGGCCTCGGCGGCATTTTCCAAATATGTGATGCACACGGTTTGCGCCCGGCCCTTGAGCGCGGCCACGATGTCGCGCGCCTGCTCCTCGGAAACGTCCGGCTTGTGCACGGCCAGGCGCAGCGGCAGGCCCACATGGGTCACGCCGCAGGCCGCGAGCATGAGCGCCTCATCCCGGGAACAGGCCCCGGCGGCCTGAATCATTTCATGCAATATTGGCATAACTGCCCCCTGGATTTCAAACTACGAAGCGGCTATAGGGGAGATGCAACCTACCCCAAAAACAGTGGAGATTCCCGTGGAGTGCAAGGACCGACAGCCTTTCGACATCGTTCGGGACATCCTCAAGGTCATTGAGGAGCTCAACACCCTCAAGGACGTCGACGCCATCCTCGACAAGGTTCTGGCCGAGGCGCGCAGCATGACGCGCGCCAATGCGGGCTCCATTTATCTCATCGAAGGCAGCACCCTGCGCTTCAGTTACGTGCACAACGACACCCTGTTCAAGGGGCCGGATTCGAGCAAGCATCTCTACACCGACTACACTGTGCCCATCAATGAGCAATCCATTGTGGGTTACGTAGCCATGAGCGGCGAGACCCTCGCCATTGAAGACGCATACAGGCTCAACGGCGACGAGCCGTATTCCTTCAACAAGAAGTTCGACGAAGACACCGGCTACCGCACCAGCTCCATGCTCACCATCCCCCTGCGCACCTTTCAGGGCAAGGTCGTGGGCGTCATGCAGCTCATCAACGCCACGGAATGCGACGGTCAGGTGCGCCCCTTCACGGAATACGACGTTCACTACGCCCCGCTGTTCGCCAATTCCGCCTCGGTGACCATCGAACGCGGCATAATGACACGCGAGCTGATGCTGCGCATGATGAAGATGGCCGAAATGCGCGACCCCAAGGAAACCGGGGCGCACGTGCAGCGCGTGGGCGCGTATTCAGCGGAGATATATCAGCAGTGGGCGCTCAACCGCGGCATCGACGAACTGACCATCAAGCGCCGCAAGGACATGCTGCGGCTGGCGGCCATGCTGCACGACGTGGGCAAGGTCGGCATCTCCGACATGATTTTGCGCAAACCGGGCCGGTTCGAGCCCCACGAGGCGGCCATCATGCGCTGGCATTCAGTCTACGGCGCGGCGCTGTTCGACGAACTGACCATCAAGCGCCGCAAGGACATGCTGCGGCTGGCGGCCATGCTGCACGACGTGGGCAAGGTCGGCATCTCCGACA
>Ga0183099_1001785_pt1 | contig 11869 bp, 9 predicted proteins | sample Biomet1_FD_127788 | JGI IMG/M metagenome (GOLD analysis project Ga0183099, IMG submission 127788) | Microbial communities from bioreactor (seeded with anoxic lake sediment) at LBNL, California, USA - Biofuel metagenome 1 | ecosystem: Engineered > Bioreactor > Anaerobic > Unclassified ... | reverse complement strand
ACGGTGTCGCCGAACCGGACGAGAACCGCCCCATCGGCTTGCTTGGCGATTTCTCCGGTCTCGACTTGAAGGTGACGACCTTCGAAGTCAAGTTCGAATGTTTGCTTCATTGTTTTCCTCTTTTCCTCTTTTGGATAATGAATTAACGGGCTAATAGTATCACACCTCACTCACCTTAGGTGAGGGAAAAACGACAAACCACCCGGCCTAATCATCACAGCTCTTTGTTGACTGAAGATTTTCCTGGCGATCACGTTTTAACTCGAGCGCTTTTTCGACCATAACAATTTCAGGAAAGATTCCATCGGGCCGTGATTTATCTTATTGATCAGCATTAAGAATACAACGAAGCGGAATGCCCTTCGGGCCACAAAAAAACCGGCTTCCCGAAGGAGGCCGGCTTTTACTTGTTCTTCGCTTACTTGCGGAGCGCGAGCTGGTCGATGAGCTTCAAATACTGCTCACGATCGTTGTTCGCCACATAATCGAGTAAGCCGTGACGCTTGCCGACGAGAGTCATCAGACTCCGACGGGCGTTGGCGTCTTCACCGTTTTTCTTCAAATGTTCGGTGAGGGCTTCGATTCTCTTCGAGAGAAGAGCGATTTGGACAGAAGCGCTGCCAGTGTCGACGGCATTTTTGCCGAACTTCTGGATAACAACGTTCACGTCCTCTTTCTTGATTGCCATGGGGTAATCTCCTTTCTTTGTCGTTCACGGCTGTGCCAAGGCAAGGTCATAGGAGTAGGCCTTTGCGTAGGTAAGTCGCAAGAGAAATATAGTCTTTTTGGGGAGCGGAGGCAAGTTCTTTAGCCGTTATTGCTTTTTTGAAAAGGCATCGACGTTGCGCTTCACCTTTTTCCAAGATGGTTTGGTGAGGGCCCCGGTGATGATGGCGAACCCATAAAAAATCATAAACAAAGGGGCGAGGAAGATACCGCGCTTGTAGCCCTTGAGGCTCGTGATTCCCGCGCTCTTTTTCGAAAGCATGATGGCGAGCCAAGTCTGGAAGGAATAAGTGAAATATAGCAGTCCGAGAACGACGGCGATCATCCAGGCGAGTTCCCACAGCTGGCCGAGGCTTTCCGCGGGAGGGATGAAGGAAATGATTTGGGTCCCGCTAAAGGCGTTAATCAGGTTGACGATAATGAAGAACACGTAGTACGGTGCGAACCACAAAAAGGCGATGATGTCGACGGGGATGAATAATATTTGGGCGAACAAATCGACGTTGCTGATTTTTCCGGAGACGAAGGTATGGCCTAACAAAGCGAAGCCTTTGCGCCAGAAGAGCGAATGGAGGCCGTGCCCCATCCTGACGAGGCGGTTCCAAGTATCCTTTTTCGTCGAAGGTTGGTCCTCATAGACCACCGCCTCCGCAACGTAATGAATCCGCCGGTTTTCAATAAGGCGATTGATACTGTATTCGGCGTCTTCACTCATACCCATGGCGTCCCAACCGCTGTCCTCGAGGATCCGGGCCGAAACCATCATTCCCGCTCCCGTCAGCATTGAATCGAGATGGGCATTTTCCCGGAAGTTGCTGGCAATTCGGGAGTCCCGGAGATAATAGGTGGCCGAAACATTGGCCCAGGTATTCTGAGTCGGATTCGTCGAGGCCTCAAAGGGGCGGGCGATTTCCACCCCGGAATTGAAAGCGTCGTTCATTTTCGAAAGGTAATCGGATTTGGCCTTGTTGTCGGCGTCAAAGCGGATAAAGAAATCATAGTAACCGCGCTTCGTTTCGAAAATGCGCTCAAAACCATATTTGAGGGAATGGGCGACATTATGGGTCTTGGGATTCGGATCGTTATGGACGATGACCATGGCTCCGGCGCTTTTGGCCACTTCTGCGGTTTGGTCCGCGCAGTTGTCGGCGATGACATAGAGATCGAATAAATCCTGAGGATAATCCTGATTGGCCCGCAAGGCCTTGACGGTCTCACCGATAACCTCTTCCTCGTCGCGAGCGGGGATAACGATAGCGATGCGGTTTTTCTTGAGGCTTGATTTGAAGGTTTTCGGCTTGAGCCAGATGAATAAAATGTAAATAAATTGGAAGATGGTTCCAAAGGAAGCAATGTAAATGAAGATCCAGTTGGCGTAATAAAGAATCGTGTAACTTAGGTCCATAGGTTTTATTTTATCCAATGTGCATAAAGATTTCACTAAGTAAAAAAGTAAGAAATTTCCATACCCCATCCTCATTTGTAAAAAATCGACTGAGTGATCATTTTGTTAGCCTCATTCGAGGAAAAACAATCACTGAAATTATCGAAGGATTATGTGAAACGAGCCTTCTGGCTACCGGAACCAAAAACTTAATTAAGGACTCGTCGATACCTCAAAAAAAATCGTCTTTGGTTGAAAAGGGACCTCGAAATCCGCTCGTCGGCGGAGAACTTTGGCACCACTTTTCATCCGAAAAACGTTTATTTTCATTGCGCACACGCACGCATGAGACTATAGTTTTTCACGGTTTCGCAACTCGGGAGGAACTGTATTATGGATGTCAGAAACATTGCAATCATCGCCCACGTCGACCACGGCAAAACCACCTTGGTCAACGCTTTGCTTACCAATTCCGGGACTTTCCGCCAAAACGAGGAAATCCAGGATCGTATGATGGACTCCAACCCCATCGAGCATGAGCGCGGCATCACCATTCTCGCCAAAACAACCTCCCTCAAATGGAAAGATTCGAAGATCAACATCGTCGACACTCCGGGGCACGCGGATTTTGGCGGCGAGGTCGAACGTATCATGCACATGGTCGATGGCTGTCTCTTGGTCGTCGATGCTTATGAAGGCACTATGCCCCAGACTCGTTTTGTTCTCAAAAACGCTCTTGAAAACCACATTAAACCCATTGTCGTAATCAATAAAGTCGACCGGCCGAACGCCGACCCCAAAAAAGCGGTCGACGAGGTTCTTGATCTCTTTATTGAACTTGGTGCTCCCGACGATTTACTCGAATTCCCGATTGTTTACGTCAGCGCTCTAAATGGCACTTCTTCTCTCTCGGCCGATCCGGCCTCCCAACAGCCCGGTATGGCCCCGCTTTTTGATATGATTCTCAAGGAAATCCCGGCTCCGAAATGTGATCCCAATGGCCCTTTCCAATGGCAATCGGCCCTTCTTGATTACAACGATTTCGTCGGCCGCATCGGCATTGGCACCGTGCGCCGTGGCACCATCCACGTCGGCGATTCCTTGACCGATATCCGCAAAAACGGAACGAACACGAACTTTAAAGTCATGAAGCTTTATACCTTCTATGGCATGAACCGTTCCGAAGTTTCCTCCGTCGAAGCTGGCGACATCTGCGGCATTGCCGGTTTAGCCGACATGGGCGTAAGTGACACCATCTGCGAAAGCAAGACCCTCGAGGCCCTGCCCCCGCTCCGTGTCGATGAGCCTACCCTCCAAATGGAATTTGGCACTAATAGCTCTCCTATGAGAGGGCAGGACGGCAAACTTGTGACCGCTCGGGTCATCGAAGAGCGGCTTTTTGAAGAAACCCAACGCGACGTCTCCCTCCGCTTTATCCGTAAGCCCAACACCGAAACCTGGATCGTCTCCGGGCGCGGTGAGTTGCATTTAGGCGTCCTCATCGAGACGATGCGCCGCGAAGGTTTCGAGCTTGAAGTCAGCAAACCCCAAGTCATTATTAAGGAAATTAACGGCGTTAAATGCGAACCGTATGAGGACCTCCAACTCGACGTGCCCGACGAGTTCGTCGGCGACATGATGACCACTCTCGGCGATCGCGGAGCCATCCTTGGCGAGATGACGAGCAATTCCGGCAACACCCGCCTCAACTATGTCATTCCTTCCCGTGGCCTTCTCGGCTTCGTCAGTAACTTTTTGACGATGACGAAGGGTTATGGAATCATCAACCACACCTACAAAGAATACCGTCCGCTGTTCAACCACGAAGTCGGCGAACGCAACATCGGCGTCCTCGTCTCAACCGACAAAGGCGAAGCCACGAGCTACGCGCTTCAGAAAGTCGAAGAGCACGGGACGATGTTCATCGTTCCGGGCGACCTCTGCTACGAAGGCATGATCGTCGGGGAGCACCGCTACCCGGTTGACCTCGCCGTTAACTGCACGATGACCAAACCGATGACCAACGTCCGCGCCTCAACGCGCGAAATGATGATTGTCCTCAAGGCTCCGCGTAAAATGTCGCTAGAAGCCTGCCTCGATTACATCAACCTCGATGAGCTCGTCGAAATCACCCCGCACTCGATCAGAATGCGGAAACGGATTCTCGACACCAGCGAGCGCAAGAAGTTCGACGCCCACCAAAAGGCGGCCGCCGAAGCGATGGAAGAAGCCGCCAGCAAATAAAAAAAGTCAGGAACCTCCGAGGCTCCTGACTTTTTTTACTCGAAATGGCAATGCTTCACCTTCCACTTCTGGAATTTGATTGGAAGAAACCAAGAATAAATTCCTAACGTAATGAGGCCGAGGAGATACCAACCGATCCATTTTCCGATGAGCTCGCCTCCATTTCCGTCGAAGCGCAGCCGTTTGCCTTCATAGACCATGTGATTGTAGTCCCAACGAATCTCTCGGCAATAGACCCACGGAAGGGCGAGGCCAAGGGTAAAAAGGAGAACAAAGAAACCAAAGACAAGATTTCCCAAAACTTGGATTGGCTTCCCATCGAAATAGCTAGGCGGGATCTCTTTTGCCGGTGGTTCCGTAGGGGCTCCTCCACTCGGACTCGGGAGCGGGGCAGATTCGGGAAGGATCATATCGATAGCCACTTGAGGGGGAACGGGCTCAATGGTGGAAACGGCCGCTTTTTCTGGCGCGGGCGAAAAGGTTGGAGTGATAAGAGGCGAAACGGCTTCCACCTTCTTGCCCTCTTGGCCCCACGAGGAAACGAAATCTTGGCCAAAAGGCGGATTAGTCCCCTCGTTATTCCTTGAAGCCGGAGACTCATCGGGGGCTGAAGGAAAAGAAACCTCCGTCATCGAATGAGGCCGGTCAAAGGAAGTCGGGTTTGCAACGATTTTGTCCATTTCCTCCATAACCGTCCTCCTCACTCGAGTACCAAACGGGAATTCTTAGCTTCGAAATTCTTGAGCTTGGGAGGAATCCATAACCCGTAAACCCCAAGAGTCACGACACTCAGGAGCAGCCATAGGAGCCAAGGGCCGGCGATCTGCGACCCACGTCCTGAAAACTCCACCCGATAGCCCTCGTAAACCGTATGGCGGGCTCGCCAACGGATTTTTCGGCAATATACCCAAGGGTAGGCGATTCCTAATGTGAAAAAGGTTATTAGGAAGTTCACGATTCCATTCCCCAAATAGCTAACGAAAGTGCCATCGAAAGAACTCCTCGATTCGGGGGTTGGAACTTCTAACGGACCTTTGATGTCCATCTCTTCGATGGAAGGCTTCGGAGTCTTTTCTTCTTTGGTGGGTTCCGCCGCTTTTGCAAGAGGGGCTGTCCTCTTCCTTAAGCCAAAGACCTTTATCGTGGCGATCAAACCCAAAATGCCGCCGAGGAGCAAACCAAGGAATTCGCCGGCGAAAATAAGAAAGCCGACACTAAACAAATCGGCGTAACTCCTCGCAAGGATGGCTTCATAAACAATAAAACCGAGAACGGTGAAAGAAACGAGGGCGGATGTGAGCCCAAGCAAGGCCCCAACAAGGTAAAAGGATCTTAGGCGAGAAGAGGCTAGCGCCAAGAAAATTAGGGATACGCAAAGGAAAACGAAGGGGGCCGCCGTGAAAAACATCGCAAGACTTGAGGAATAACCGGCAAAGTAAACGTAATAGGACCCTCCCGCCACAATCAGGAAAAGCAAGAGGGCGACTGTCTCAATTGCGAGCGACGTTTTCCGATCTTGGGAAATGGCGCCCGCCAAATCAAAAGGGTGGTTTTTGGCCTCCGGAGAAGATTCAGTCTTCGTGGTAGGCGTGGCATTAGTCGAAGGAGCCGGTTTGCTCACGATCGGACTGTTTTGCGAAGGTTGAAAAAGAGAAGTCTTGATCGAAGCCACACCTCGAGCGAGAACCGCAAAGCCGATGAAAGAGACGATGAGAGCCAAGAGAAGCAAAGCCGCTGTGGCGTTAAGCAGCATCTCTTGGAAAACGAAATGACCCCCTTGAAAGAGGGATTTGAAGTAATTGATGGAGGCGGCAAGGTCCACGACGCAATCGTTGACCAAGGCGTAAATGATAAAGGCAATGGCCACCGCATAGACGGAGAGGGCAACGATGCCAAGCGGCCTCTCGTCCTCCGCGCGAGGGAAAAGAAGCAGCATGACGAGAAGTCCGATTCCGGTCGCGATGAAGAAAGGGTAGAGAACGGCAAGGGCCGGAAGGCTTAGATACGTGACGTACCCAAACCCACCAGCGAAAAGAATCAGGATGAGTAGCGTAATAATGACAAAAGGCTTTCTCCGACGAAAGCCCAGATTGGGATCCTCCGGCGGGGTTTCGAGGAGCTGTCCGCAATGGCGGCAAATCGTCCTCTTATTCGAATAGGTCCGACCGCATGTGGGGCATTTTTTCACGTTATACCCTCCTTTCAAAATGGAAAGATCGGTGGGCATTGGAAAGAGAAACGTTCGTTTACCCTATTATATTCTTTCATCCTCGATTACAAAGATGTTTTCCCGAAGGATTAAAAAAGAAGTCAGGGAAACCCTGGCTTCCGTAGGGCAAAGAAATGAATGACTTTTTAGGCTAAAGTAACCTTTTTCTTCTTAAGGAAGAAGTAAATTGCGACGGCTCCGAGGCATCCGGCACCCATCAGGAGGAACATAGAAGAATCCGTTACCTTGTCCGAGGAGAAGGAACCGAAGGAACCCACTCCACGAGTTGAATCATAGAGGGCCGTCATCCTCTGGTATTTCTCATAGGCGTTCGTCGAGGTAGAACGCGGCGTTCCTGTCTCGTAAACCTCCGTATTGGCAGCCGATCCGTCGAAATCGTTGAGTGTCACCTCCGACATGTTTCCAGAAATCCACCAAACCTCCGGGTCGGCAAAATTGTGAATCCAGTTGGTGGTCAAGGTGTGAAAATTTCCGTAACCGTTATCTAAATTCGCTGAGCAAGTGAAGTAGCCTTCGAGAACCGTGCCGATCACTGCCGCCGGGATGGACTGGGCAGCAGAGTCTTTCGCCGCGATCCCTTGAGAAAGATACAAATTGGAAGATGATTCGGTGATGTAATACAGAGAGGCGTTGTCACCCGATACATATGTACCATAAACGCCTTCGTTATCAGGTTGAGTGGCTTTGAGGAAGGCGCCAGTTGGTCCATAAACCTTGGCCTGACGCTTGCAGCCGATGATTTCCGTTGGAACATCGAAGTATCCGGCCCACCGACTGCCCGCGCCGGTGGCGAGGTTACAGAACCCCTTGGCTGGAATCTCTCTGTCAATGGTCAAACCATTCCAGTAATGAATCGTCCAACCAAAACCAACGCCACTATAGGAAGTGGTCGAAGGATCGCCCCAAATCCGGCAGAACGAACTGTTGAAAGTGGGGAAACCAGTGGTGACAAAGGAACCGACGTATTTGGTCGAGAAACCGGTAATAACATATTCAACTGAATAGGGCGAGGCAATACTGCGGGCGTAGGCGGTTTCTAGATCCACCGTCGTTCGATGGGAAAAATCGACAGTGTCCATGAAGATAATACCGGTGTAGTCGATGGAAAGTGGAACGCTAAAGACCTTTTCGGTCTCGTTTGAAGAAACAACAGTCATCGGCGTGATGACGTTCTCGCTCGAAACCCATGAATAAGCCCACATGTTTGCTGGAAGGGCGTCCAAACCACCGCTGGTCGTAACCCGGCAAATGTAAGTAGCCGTCGTTGACGAAAGAGCCTGGGCTGGTTTGGCTTCTTTGTTTGCCAGCGCTGCGGCCGTCCCGACCCCAAAACCGCCCAAAAGGACGGACATGACTCCTACTAGCCAAAAGGCTTTTCTCGTTAACATTGTCTTCCTCCAAAGCCAAAGCTTATATTATTTCCTGGGTTTTCTTTTCTTCTACTATAGAAAACGGTCTCGAAAATGTCAATGAACGCAGAACCTATGTGGCGTTTCCTTTTACTTAGGGGACGAGAAATGGCATTTTCTGTTATCGCCGATTCGTCAACAAAATGGCCTTTTACGGAAAACGCCTCCATCCAAAGGGGCGTTCCGCAATCATTCTAATTGGCCTTCAAGCGGTCGGTAATCTCTTGGGCTTTCTTGAAAATATCTTTAACGTCTTCGCCGACATTGAACTTGCCATCCATGTAACGGATGACGCCGGCGATCATCGTCATTTTGACGTCGTCTTTAGCCCCGCTATAGACCAGGTTTTTCGCAATGTTATTGATAGGTTGCATATTCGGCTTCATAAGGTCGATCATCACGATATCGGCTTGCTGACCTTTGGCTAGGTAGAGGCATTGATTCAAGCCCATGGCTTTGGCACTTCCGATTGTGGCGGCCTTTAGTGAGTGAACCGCATCGCAGGCCGCGGGGTCGTGGTTCAAAAGCTTTTGGAGAACGCAGGCTAGGCGCATTTCGTAAAACATGTCGAGGCCGTTGTCACTCGCAGGGCCGTCCGTTCCTAGACCGATGTTGAGACCAGCGGCGTAAAACTTCTTAAGGGGCGCGATGCCGGAAGCGAGTTTGCTGTTGCTCCCGGGGCAAGAAATGACGGAGGCACCGTGCTTTTTGAAGATGGCGATATCGTTGTCCGAGAAAGCCACGCAGTGGAAACCGCCACCGCCGTAGTCGAGAAGCCCGAGGCTTTCCATATACTCGACGGGGCTGAGACCGTGATGGCGTTCCCTACAGCCCGCCACTTCGTCGAAAGTCTCGGAAATGTGGGTGAAGATAGGGCACTTCAGCTCGTGGGAGGCTTCGCTAAGGGCTTTAAGAATATCTTCCGTGCAAGTGTATTCGGCGTGGTAGCCCAAACGATAGGAAATAAGAGGTGATCTTCCGTTGATGCGGCGATAGGATTCCTTCATTTCCTCCACGGATTCCCGATACTTGGTGACCGTGCCGAGCAAAACCGTCCTAAAACCCATCTGGAGACTGGCCTTGGCCATCTCCTCTGGGTTGTAATACATGTCAAAGCAGGCCGTCATGCCGCTCGTGAGATATTCGAGAATCGAGACTTTGGAAAGTTCAAACTGGTCTTGGGACTGGATTTTCGCCTCCAGAGGGAAAATTTTGTCGAAAAGCCATTCGTGGAGAGCGAGATCGTCGGCGAGGGATCGGGCAAAGCTCATGGCGCTGTGGGTGTGAGCGTTCTTGAAGCCAGGCATCAACAAGTTGCCACCGCAATCGATCGTTTGGTCATAGCTCCCTTTGGGGGCTTTCTTCCCGACGAAGGAAATCGCGTCCCCGTCAACAGCGAGCTCGCCATCGAAAATGTCTTCATTGTCTTGGAGGGTTAGAATCTTCGCGTTTTTTAACAGTGTTTTCATAGCCTTAAATGATAACCTCCAAGGGTAGTTTTGCCTATTCTTTCTAACTACGCACCGACTATGGCAAACAAAACTTAACAATATTTTGACATCGTCTAGTCTAATGAAGCAACATCTTTCGTGATCTGTTCCTTTAATTCTTCTAGGGAGGTGAACTGCTTTTCGTCACGCAGCCGTTTCTGAAATTGAACATAGATGGTTTCACCATAACAGGAGCCCGCAAAGCCTTTGAGATAGCATTCGACGCGCGCATGTCGAAGAAGCCCGACCGTCGGATTATCCCCGACGTTGATGAGAGTCGGATACGGTCGTCCCCGAAGAAAAGCAAGGCCTGCATAAACACCGTCTTTAGGCAGGACGTAAGGAGTATTTAATTCAAGATTAGCCGTTGGGAAACCGATCTTTCGTCCGTTTCCGAAGCCGTGCCCCACGGTTCCGTGGATCTCATAATCGCGACCAAGTTGTCCGGCGACAGCAGAGAGATCACCCTTACCGAGCGCGGAGATAATCCGCTGAGTCGAGGCTTTTTTTCCTTTGTAATCGAGAAGGGGCACTTCCCGCACGGGGAAAAGTGAGCCTAACAAAGAAGCGTTGCCTGCGGCCCCACGTCCGAAAGTGTAATCGCTCCCCACCACGAGAAGTGACGGGTTCAAAGGTTTGAGGACTTTAATGACATATTCTTCCGCGCTTAATGCAAAGAAATCTTGGTCGATATGCAGCACGTAGGCCACATCGATTCCAAGCGAGGCGAAAAGCCGAAGTTTATCTTCGAGGGAAGTGAGAACCTGATGGCTTTTGCCACTATCGAAATAATCGGCCGGGTTCCCATCAAACAAGAGCACCCCTAAATCGCCTTCGGTGGCTTTTTTGCCTTCGAGAACCAAACGTTGATGGCCGAGATGAACGCCATCGAAATTTCCGAGAAGCAGCGTCATTTTGTTGGCGTGCCCGCTGACGTTACGATAATCGAGGAAAACCGTTTTCATCAAAAAAGTCCTCTTTCGGCTAAGTAATGGGTTCCGCTAAAGCGTTTGTAAACGGAAATGGCGTTCCCGTGAAGGACGAGAAGAACCTTCTCGCCATAATCCTGATCGAGATCCATCGGAACCCCGTTCTTTACTTTGGCCAAACAGGTATCGTCGATTTCCACGTGCTTCATGGTCGTGATGCAAACGGTTGGATCAAGAAGATCGGTCTCTTTTGCTTCGGAGATTTTCTTGGCATTGGCCAAAAGAAAAGGACCAATGGATAGGCGCCGCAAAGAAGTTAGATAACCGACGGTTCCAAGGCGCTCAGCGAGATCCGCCCCGATGACCCGGATATAGGTTCCTCGCGAAACGGTGCAGGAGAAAACGATGACATCCTTTTCAAATTTGACGAGATTGATAGAGAAAACTTCGATTTGACGGGAAGTTCGCTCCACTTCTTGGCCCTTGTGGGCGGCTTTATATAGAGGCTCTCCGTTGACTTTGATGGCGCTCGTCATCGGTGGCAGCTGAGCGCTTTTCCCAAGGAAGGAAGCGAGAGCCGAGGAAACGGTTTTCTCGTCGAGAGGAGGAACATCCTTTTTCCCGATGACCGGAGTTTCGGGGTCGAAAGAAGAAGTCGTTTCTCCGAGTTTAAGCGAGGCGATGTAGCTTTTCTTCCCATCGTCGAGGTAAGTGAGGTATTTCGTTCCGGAGCCGACGCCCACGAGCAAGAGGCCAGTCGCGAAGGGATCAAGGGTCCCGAGATGCCCCACCCGTTTGACACCAAAGGTTTTCTGCACGAGGCTGTCGACCTGGCGGGAGGTGAAGCCCGCTTCTTTATCGAGTAATAAGATTCCGTTTCCCATTTGATAGACATTATAATGTCTCTGAGCATTTTTATCCCTATGAAATACATCAGACACGTCCTTGCGGCCCTCCGAAGGGCTGACCACGACTTCTCCCTCATCGACGAAGGGGACCGGATTCTCATCGGACTATCCGGGGGCAAAGACAGCCTTTGTCTCCTTCGGGCCCTATCGATCTATGGCCGCTTCGCTGGCAAACACTTTGAAATCAAGCCGGTTTTCCTCGACCTCGGATTCAGCACGCCAGACCTTTCGAAGCTTCAGGATTATTGCCATTCCTTGGGACTAGAACTCTACGTGAGCGACTCCCGTTTCGTCTATGACATCCTTAAAGCCCACACGAAACCCGGTCACCACATTCCCTGCAGCATCTGCTCGCGGATGAAAAAGGCGGCCATGAATAACATCGCCAAGGAACTCGGTTTCAACAAAGTCGCCTTCGCCCACCACCACGACGACGCCACGGAAACCCTCTTCATGAACATGGACTCCCGTTTCGTCTATGACATCCTTAAAGCCCACACGAAACCCGGTCACCACATTCCCTGCAGCATCTGCTCGCGGATGAAAAAG
>Ga0183099_1001784_pt1 | contig 11870 bp, 12 predicted proteins | sample Biomet1_FD_127788 | JGI IMG/M metagenome (GOLD analysis project Ga0183099, IMG submission 127788) | Microbial communities from bioreactor (seeded with anoxic lake sediment) at LBNL, California, USA - Biofuel metagenome 1 | ecosystem: Engineered > Bioreactor > Anaerobic > Unclassified ... | reverse complement strand
ATAAAGGTTCTAACTTACAAAAAACCTTTAGTTATTTTTTACCTTGGCTTTCTTTCTCTCTTCAGGAGTCTCTATACCGTGATCCAAGAGAGTTTTTAAGCCATGTGCTTTAAAGGGAGCAGAGAGCTTGTCGAGAATCTCTTTGTCAAGATGCGTATCCTCTCCAATAACCTCGAAATATACATCTTTCCAAGTTCTTTAGAAATATCTCTTATTATTCTTCTAAGTTGAGAGAATAAAAATCTAGCAGGAATAAGACGCATGCTGAATATTTCTTCTTGAATATCTTTCGTAATTTTATCTATGGAATACATTAATTCTTCAAAATAATTTCTGCTTTTATCATTTAAGTCATTTTTATAAGCGTTTAGAATAGAGTGTTTAGTAATAAGTTCACCGATGTTATTTAGTAAAAAATTTAAATTATCTGTATTAACTTTAATTGTCTTAATTTCTTTAATCTCTGCAATGTTACTACTAATCTTATTATACTCATTTTCAGTAACTAATTCTCCACCTTTTTCATAAGTAAAACATTCTTCACCAATAAGTCCTGTGAGATTGCTAAGGAGCTCTTCAAATCTAGTAGTAGATACTAGGGTTTTAAAGCTATGAGCTTCTGTTTTTTTTATATAAAGAATCTCACAATAAAATTTAAAGAATTGCTCAATCTCCTCTATTTTTAAGTCGTCATCTTCTCTAAAGTTCAAAGTAAAAGTATAATGTGTGTCATTATCAGAATTACTAGTGTTTGGAATAATGTCTGTGGTTGTATCAGAAAATAAAGTGTCTACTTCAGATTTTTTTTCTTCATTAGTTTTTAATAATAATTCTTTAGGATTTTCATGTTTTGCATTTTTGAGGTTTTCTTCATTAAGTTCTTCTAACATTTGACTTTTTTCTTCAAAGGTAAAAGCGTCTTCTAAACCGCTATTTTGAGTTATTTTTAAAAAAATTCGTACTTCAGTTATATTTTTTAAAATAGTTTCTGCAGTAAAGGGACGAAATTCCTCTATTTCCCAAAGGTCTTCTACCTTATGAAAATATTCAGAATATTTTTTGAAATTATATGTCAAAAAATCTCCCTTTAATGTGTGGAAGTCTCTTTTTATTGACCTATTTAGCTCTTCATCTAAAGTAGTGTGTTCAAAATTAATCATAATTTGTTCTAATCTATCAAGTATATCTTGAACCTCTTCAATAAAAAATACTAAGAACTCTTCTTTTAGTTTAGCCATATTACACCTCCTACTAAAAAATATACCTCAAAAACTTCAATTTTCCTATAATCCTTCATTGAAAAATAAATTTAATTTTGATAAACTATTATAAATGAAAAAAAGGAGTGGGATATGAGAAGTTTATCGGGAATACAAGCCAGTGGAGTTTTACATATAGGAAATTATTTTGGAGCAATAAAACAGTTCGTAGAGAATCAAGAAAAAAATGAAGGGCTATATTTTATAGCTGATTATCATGCATTAACAAGTTTGAGAGATCCAAAAGCTGTAAGAGAAAATACTCTTAATGCAGCAATGGATTTTTTGGCACTAGGATTAGACCCAGAAAAATCAATTATATTTGTACAATCAGATGTACCTGAACATACAGAGCTTATGTGGATACTTATGAATATTACGCCAGTAGGTCTCCTAGAAAGAGCAGTAAGTTATAAAGAGAAAGTAGAAAAAGGTTTATCGCCTAATGCAGGGCTTCTTACATATCCAGTACTTATGGCAGCAGATATACTTATGTATGACCCTGATATAGTCCCTGTAGGTAAAGACCAAAAGCAACATATTGAGATGGCTAGAGATATAGCGACTAAATTTAATGGAGAATACGGGGAAACATTTAAGCTTCCAGAAGAGGAAACATTAAAAGAAGTGGCAGTAGTTCCTGGTACAGATGGACAAAAAATGTCAAAGTCTTATGGGAATACTATTCAAATGTTTGCAACAAAAGCTGAACTTAAAAAACAGGTTATGTCAATAGTTACAGATTCTACACCACTTGAAGAGCCAAAAGACCCTGAAAATAACATAACTAAACTTTATGAACTATTTGCAACTAAAGAAGAATTAGCAGAAATGAAAAGAAAATTCAGTGAAGGTGGATATGGTTATGGTCACGGGAAAACAGAACTTTTAAATAAAATATTGGAATATTTCGGGGAAGCAAGAGCTAAAAGAGAAGAACTTGTAAAAAATCCTGAATATTTAGAAGAAGTTCTAAGAAAAGGTGCAAAAAAAGCAAGAGCAATGGCAATAGAAAAGCTTAAAGAAGTAAAAAAAGCTGTTGGACTTATTGGAGATGTTTATAAAGATTAAATTTAATATTAAATTAGGACTATTATAGTCCTAATGTCATTAAGTTAAGAGAAACAAATATTTACCTCACCCTAACCCTCTCCTAAAAATAGGAGAGGGAACTTTGAATACTAAGTTCTGTAGTCCTTCTCCTAATTCTAGGAGAAGGTGCCGAAGGCGGATGAGGTTAAATAAACAACTTACATTCTAAAAGAATCCCTAAACTTAATGACATTGGCTGTAGTCCTATTTTTTTAATATAGAAGTTTGGGAGTGAAATATGGATATTAGCTTAAGTTTTATATTTTGTACTAAAAATTCGAAGCGTGCAATTTTTTTTAATTAGAATTAAAATTTGTTAGATTTATAAAAATGTATTATAATAACTTTAGTATTTATACATAAAAATAAAAGGGGATAAGAAATGAAATTTAGTATGGAAAAATTACATGTTTATACTTTGGCTTTAATAGCGGCAATAATTCCTAATATAGTATTTTTGAATGCTATACCACAGCCGAGAGATAGCATATTTTTTATGGCATTTCCAAAAGGAGAGATAAATTACGATTTTTTCTCTTATAGTAAAATGATGTTTTTAATATTTTCAACGGTATTTTTAACGCTCATATTCTTGTGGAAATCCTATAAAAAAATTAAATGGCAACCAGTTTACGGATTTTTAATAGTTTATACTGTTTTAATTATACTTTCAACAGCAATTAGTCCTTTTAGAGAATTGGCAATAAGAGGATTGGGAGATAGATATGAAGGAATATTTACCCTTTTTGCTTATCTTTTGTTATTCTTTGTAGCTTATAATATTGCAAAGGATAAGGAAGATAGGAAAATAGTAATTGGGGGAGTAATTGCAGGTTCGGTAGTTGTGGGACTTGTAGGAATATTTCAGTATTGGGGATTAGATATTTATAGAACAAGATTTATGCAACAAATAATCACTCCAGAGGAGTTTAGTAACTTTAAATTTACTTTTCAATTTGGAAAAGCAACAATATATTCATCACTTTATAACACTAACTTTGTAGGTTCTTATATGGTAATAATGCTGTTTTTAGCGATAGGATTATTCCTTAATTCAGAAAGTAAAAAAGCTAAAAATTGGTCTTATGCTTACGCACTTTTAATGTTTGCCAACTGGATAGGCTGTCGTTCTAGGGCAGGAATAATGGGTGGACAGATTATATTTATATTTGCTCTATTACTGTTTTATAGATTAATTAAGACTTATAAAAAAGATTTGATAATATTAGTTTGTTCTTTTGCAGTGGTATTTTTAGTAATGAATACTGTAGAAAGTGATCAAGGAAATCTTGCAGATAAGTTTACTTCAATAAATACACCGTCAAATCCTAATACATATCTTAGAGATGCCTACGTTGAAAATGGCGCACTAGTAATAAAGGATAAATTTACTGACATAAAAGTTTTCCAAAAAGAAGGAAGAGTTCAGTTTTTTGATGATGCAAATAAAGCTTTGACACCTCAAGTAAAAAAATATAAATCATTGGAACTTAATGAAAATGGTCAAGAAGTAAGTGTTGAGAGATATAAAATATATTTTAATGAAGAGAAATATAAAAGATATTCTTTCAATATATTGAGAGATGGAATGCTAGAGTTAGAATATAACCATGAGGATATAAGAATAATTAAATATCCTATAGTTTTTGTAGGCGATACATATAAATCACCGGGAATAACAGGAAAATTATTTGATATAGTAAAAATTCCTAGACTTCATGCCCTTGATGGTTACGAAACTTTAGGATCCATGAGAATTTATAACTGGACTAGAACATTACCTTTGCTAAAAGAAACAATGTACTTAGGTTATGGGCCAGATACGTTTAGTATAGTTTTTCCACAAAATGATACTTTTGGGAAAACAATATCTTATGGAATGGCTAATATAGTAGTAGATAAGCCTCATAATATGTATCTTCAAATAGCAGTAAATACAGGGATTATTTCTCTTGTAGTATTCGTAATTGGATTATTCATATATTTATTAGACGGAATAGTAGCTTATAGAGGACTAGAAAAAGTATCGGTAGAAGCATTTTTATGGCTAGGAGTTTTAGCTTATCATGCAACTGCAATGTTCAATGATAGTTTAGTTTCTGTAGCCCCAATAGCTTGGATTTGCTTTGGTATAAGTGCAGGAATAATTTATAGTAATAGAGAAGAAGAGAAAAGTTTAAATACAAAAGAGATTGACTAAAAGTAAAAAAATATTGTCATTTCGGAAAGGTGAATTTTGAGCGATTTTGAGTTTAATACTCTAGATTTCTCAATAAAGTTCGAAATGACAATATGGAGACTTTAAGTCAGTCTCTTTTATTAATTGACAAAAAAGGTATAAATAGCTAAAATTATAAGAGACTAAAATTAGGGAGTAATAATGAAAATAGCTATTTTGGGTAGTGGAAGTTCTGGAAATTCAATATATATAGAGAGTGCTAAAAGCAAAATTCTGATAGATGCGGGATTTAGTGGAAAAGTAATAAAAGAAAAAATGGAGAAAATAGGTAAAAACTTAGATGATATTAAGGCACTTCTTGTAACTCATGAACATGGCGACCATATTTTGGGAGCGGGAATACTTGTTAGACGTCATAAAATGCCTATTTATATAACTAGAGAGAGCTATTTGGCAGGAGAAAAAAAACTTGGAAATATAGAAGATACTTTTCTTAATTTTGTGGAAGAGGATTTTGAAATAGATGATTTGAAAATAAAAACTATAGATGTTCTTCATGATGCACAAAGAACTGTAGCTTATCTAATAGAAAATAGTGCAGGGAAAAAAATCGGGATAGCAACAGATATTGGACATACTGATAGCACTATAAAATACTATTTTAGAGATTTAGACGTACTAGTTATTGAAAGTAATTATGACCATAGTATGCTTATGACTTGTGGATACCCTGCTGATTTAAAGTCTAGAATTAAAAGTAATCGTGGACATCTTTCCAATGAAGATTGCGGAAAGTTTATTTCAGAGGTCTACCATGATGGGTTAAAAAAGGTTTATTTGGTGCATATAAGTAGAGATAGTAATACAAAGCATTTGGCGTACAACACAGTGAAGAGTGAGCTAGATAGAAATGGAATAGAGGTGGAGGTAGAAGCTGTACCTCAAGATACTCATACTCATTTATATCATTTAGACTAGGAGGAACAATGGACAAACAGGAATTATGGGAAGACTTAATGTTTGAGATAGCTTCTACGAGAATAATTAAACTTGGAAATAGAGAAGAAAAAGTTTTATTAGGAGTAGGGAACAAGGCAGCAAACCTAATGTTTATAGGTGATGACCCCAGTCTTTATGAAAACGGAGATGGCGAAACTAAAAAAGAAAGTTCAGGAGAATTTTTTATTAAGTTATGCGAATTAATAGATTTAAATAAAAAAGAATTTTATCTCACAAATGTGGTAAAATGTAATGCAAAACTATCGGAAATGACTGAGGATGAGATTAATTTTTATAAAGATATATTAGAAATGGAAATAGCTCTTGTAAATCCTAAAATTATAGTACCTCTTGGAAAAGAAGTAGCAAATTTACTGTTAGAAGAAGATAAAAAGATAGATGAAATTAGAGGAGAAGTATTAGAGTGGCGTGGAGGAATAAAAGTAATCCCCATACACGCACCTTCTTATCTAGTAAAAAATGAGGATAAACAAAAAGGCGGACCAAGATGGTTAACTTGGCAAGACCTAAAGTTTATAAAGGGTGAAGTATAGTGAAAAATAGTTTGAGAAAAGAAATAGTAAAAAAAAGAGAAGAGTTAGATGAAGATTTTAGAAAAGAGTATTCGCAAGATTTGACTGATATGTTCCTGAATTCAGAAACATATAAAACAGCTAAAGTTATCATGAGTTATGTTAGCTTTAGAGGAGAGTTTGACACAAGTATCATAAATAAGCAAATTATTGAAGATAAAAAGACACTTTTATTACCAAAAACTTATGAAGAAGGAGTTATGAAAGCCTTTGAAGTAAGAGATTTGAATAAACTTAAAAAAAATGATTTTGGAATCTTTGAACCATTAGAAACTAATGAAAAAGAGCCAGATTTAATTATAGTTCCAGGAGTAGCATTTGATTTGGAAGGGCATAGACTTGGGTTTGGGGCAGGATATTATGATAGATTTCTTGGTGAAAAATCTATAAAAACTATAGCATTTTGTTATGATTTCCAAGTATTAGATGTTTTACCAAAAGATGAACATGATATACCTGTTGATGAAATTTTCTACATGGATTAAGCCATTAATTTCTAAAACTTGAAAAACCATAAAATTTATGATAAGATTACTTTCGTTAAATAGAATTTAGGAGGGATTTTTGTGGCAGGACATAGTAAGTGGGCTAATATCCAACATAGAAAAGGTAGACAAGATAAAATTAGAGGAAAACTTTTTACTAGAATAGGTAAAGAGCTAACTATTGCAGCAAGAGATGGTGGAAACCCAGAGTTTAATCCAAAATTAAGAATGGCTATTGATAAAGCAAAAGCTGCTAATATGTCAAAGGATGTTTTGGAAAGAGCAATAAAAAAAGGAACTGGAGAGCTTGAAGGTGTAGAGTATGTTGAAATGACATATGAAGGATACGGACCAGCTGGAGTGGCTTTTGTTGTAGAAATAGTAACTGATAATAAAAATAGATCGGCTGCAAGTGTAAGATCAAACTTTGCTAGAAATGATGGGAACTTAGGTGCAGATGGTGCAGTTTCTTGGATGTTCCATAGAAAAGGGATTATCATTGTAGATAAAGGTGATATGGATACAGATGACTTTATGTTACAAGCCCTTGATGCAGGAGCAGAAGATATATCAGAAGAAAATGGTAAATTTGAAGTAGTAACTGAATTTTCTGAGTTTATGGCTGTAAAAGGAAACTTGGAAGGTCAAGGAATAGTTGTAGAAAGTGCAGAGATTACAATGATACCTGAAAATAATGTAGAAATAACAGATGAAGAGATGGCTAAAAAAGTTATGAAACTTTATGAAGCCCTTGAAGATAATGAAGATGTTCAAAATATCTATGCTAACTTTGAGATTTCTGATGAATTAATGGAAAAAATCGGGTAGAAATAAATAAAATATAAAAAACAGGGACTCAATAATTTGAGTTCCTGTTTTTGTTTTGGGAGGAGTTTATGGGATAAATATTTTTAAAGAAAGATTTATAGTATCTCCAAATGACAACAAATATGTCATACCGACCATAGGGAGGTATCTAAAAGATTTCTTGTGACTTCTAATGACAATAAATTATGTAAAGCTAATAATGTTAATGCGTCCAACGTTAGGTTGGTGCGGTGAAGCTGCATAAGCTTCGAGGTTATTTATTTCTAATGAATAGAATATCTTATAAACTGAGTTTTCAAAAGAAAGATTTCTCGTACCTCGAAATGACATGTATTTTGTCATATTGACCATCGGGAGGTATCTAAAAGATTTTCTGTGACTCCAAATGATAATGAATCTCAAAGGAGATATCCTAAATTTCATTTGTCTATAACTTTTACATCTAGAAGTTTTTCAATTACTAAGTACTCAGCATGCCTTGTAGTTTTATTTTTGAATTTATAAACAGCTCGAAAGAAAACCTTTTTAGATTGATAAAAATTATAATAAAAAGCATGGGAACCTATAGATTCATCAAGAGTATCGTTGAGTTCTATGGATGAGCTATATTGGAGAGAGTCATTTAGATATATAGCCCAGATTCCCATGGATTCATAATTTTGATTGAATATTTTATAAATAGTAGCATCATATTTTAGCTTGTTATTGGATAAAATTATAGAATTTTTTATATAAACATCATTTGGTCTAATATTAGATTCAACAAGATTTATTCCTTGAAATGTATAAGGAACCCCTATGTTTTTGATAGGAAAATAAGGGTTTAGTTTATCAAAATGCTCATATTTTGTGAATAAAGGCTGAATGTGGCAATTGTAACTATTTAGAATACGTCTGTCTTCAGAAGAAATAATATCATTAATATTTATAATTTCTTCAGTAGCAATTCGTGATTTGTAATCTGTTCGTATATTAAGAATAATATTTGTAGAGAATGCTTCCAATACAAAACCATAAATATGAAAAATTAGAAATAAAGCAATTATAAATCCAAAAGTAATTATGTAAAAAATAGTTTTTTTTGAATAAGATGAATTAGACATAATAAGACCTCCCAAGAAGCAGCTTACATAGAAATTATATTACAAAAAAATATAAAAACCCTTAAAATTCAATAGATTTTTTAAGGGTAAAGGGGTAAATGAAGTTTGTAAATAAAGGGACTCTATGATATAATAAATGCTAGAGGTGATTTTAAAATGCATTTATTTTTAACAGAAGGAATGGGATGGCTAGAGGTTATTTGTGGGAGTATGTTTAGCGGAAAAAGCGAGGAATTAATAAGAAGACTTCGTCGTGCAAAATATGCTAATCAGAAAGTAGTAGCTTTTAAACATTCTATTGATAATAGATATGACGAAACTAAATTGGCTTCACATAGCCAAACGTTTATAGAGGGAATACCTGTTTGTGATGCGAAAACTTTGGAAGAGATAGTTTTATCAAAATATATTGACGCAGAAGTAATCGGAATAGATGAAGTTCAATTTTTTGGAGATGAAATAGTTCCAGTAGTAGAGAAGTTCGCAAATATGGGGAAAAGAGTAATAGTTGCAGGACTTGACCAAGATTTTAGGGGAGAACCATTTCACCCAATGCCTGAGCTAATGACTAGAGCAGAGTATGTGGAGAAATTTAATGCTATATGTATGTGTTGTGGAAGCCCAGCGTCTAGAACTCAAAGACTTGTTAATGGGGAGCCAGCATTTTTTGATGACCCAATAATAATGGTGGGAGCTTCGGAAAGTTACGAAGCTAGATGTAGAAAATGTCATGTAGTAAAAAGAAGAGATGTAAAAGAAGGAAAACTTATTTTTGTGGTAGGGACAGGAACAGAAATAGGAAAAACTCATGTAAGTAAAATGATACTTAAAGAATCTTTAGCAAAAAGTGATAAGGTAATTGGACTTAAACCTGTGGAGACAGGAAGCGAAACTTTCGGGAAAAATTTGGAAGGTTCAGATTCTTTTGTATTTGCAGAGATTACAGGGAGAAGAGTAGAAGATGTTAACAGATATTTCTTTACAAAACCTATGTCACCTCATATTGCAGCAGAACTTGACGGAATAGACATTGATATAAAAGAGATAAAAGCTCTTATTGACAAGAATCTGATAGAAAATGAGATAGTAGTGGTAGAAGGTGCTGGAGGTCTCTTAGTTCCTTACAAAAATAACTATACTTTCTTAGATTTACTTGTGGATTATAGACAAAAATCAGAAGTGGTAGTTGTAGCTCCCAATGTACTTGGTACAATAAATCATACTCTTATGACTATAGATGTATTAAAAAGAAATGATATTAAGATAAGCGAAGTAATCTTAAATAATATAGATAAAACAATAGATAAAGAGATGTTGAAAAGTAACAGAGAGGCTATCGAAAACTTTACAACAATAAAAAATATAAGAGAGTTGGATTAATGGATACGAGAAGCTTGGAAAAAAGCGCAAAACTGGGTTTTTTATTTTATATAAGCTACGAGGGAAAGAAATTTCATTCCTTTGATGAAAATAGCGATAAAAAATCTGTAAAGGGCGAATTCATAAGAATAGCCAATGAGTTGGGATTTACTTGGGCAAAGGGAGTTCAGCAAGGTGGAAGAACTGATGCAGGAGTAAATGCTATAGAAAATATACTTTATGTAAGCTCCAATTATATTGGGAATTTGGAGGAATTAAAAGATAATTTTAACTCAAAAATAGATGGATTAAAAATAATTGATATTAAGAAAACTCTTCCAAATTTGGTTATACCAGATTTGGTAAAAAGCAGAGAATATCAGTATAAATATCCTAAAGAAAAAATAGGGAGAACTCCCCAAGAGATAGAAGAAATCTGTAAAGAACTTAGTGGAACTTATGATGTAAGCAGGTTTACAGATGAAAAGGGGAAAGCTCTAAAAGAAAAAGTAAGAACGGTAGAAGTAAGTTACGGAGACGATGGACTATACTTTGTGGGAGATTCTTTTATGCCCAAACAAGTAAGAATCATGAGTTCTGTAATACTTACAGGGAAAAACAGAATTTTTCCAAGCCAGTATCTTTATCTGAAAAAAATAAATTTGAAACAGGAGCTAATGGATTATATTTTTGAAGAAAATAGGGATATAGAGGTAGAAGGTGCAGAAAAAATAGAGAGTAGTAAAAAACTTCATATTTTTTATGTGACAGATAAGAGTAAATTTTTAGGGAAAAATGGGAATAATATAAAGGCATTAAAAAAGCAATATGGAAATATAGTAGTTAGAGAGGTTAAGAATGATATATAAAGTTAAACAAGTCTACACCATGATTTTTTCAAAGTTAAAAGAAGAGGATAAAAAATTAATTGAGGAAAATTTGGAAGGTGTAGAGAGAGAAATATTTGAAGAGATGCATCCTTATGATAAAAAACATTCAGTAAATGTTCTAAAAGGAGTGCTGAAAAGTAATGTTCTTAGGGAAGATAAGTTATATATAAGACTTGCGTTACTTCATGATTGTGGGAAAGATGTGAAAACTACTTTTGGGCAAAGGGTAAAATATTCATTGTTTAAAGTGGGAAGAATACATTTTCATCCTAAAAGAGGCTATGAAAAACTGAATGAGATTGACTATAAATTGGCACTTCTTGTGCAAAAACATCATAATAAAAATATAGATAATGATAAGCTTAGAGCTTTTCAAAAGATAGATAATAAAAATTAGGGAAAACTTAATTAGTAGGTAGTAATTAGGAATTGGTAATAGAAAAGATTGATATACCTCCCTTGGGGTCGGTATGACAATTTGTTTGTAGCTTCCACATTGTGAGTCTGAGATATCTCCCGATGGTCGGTATGACAAATTCATGTCATTTCGAGGAACGAGAAATCTCTCCTAATTCCTAGTGACAAAACTCTTAAATAGCCAAATTTTTTAGATTGGAGAATAGATGATTAGTGTAGAAAAATATCTTTTGACTGTAGATAAACCTGCTCAGTATCTTGGAAATGAGTTTAACTCAGTGCATAAAGATGATTATAAAATAGATATGTGCCTTATATTTCCTGATGTTTATGAAATAGGAATGTCGGCAGTTGGTCTTAGAATACTGTATTTTCTGCTGAATAAGGTAGAAGGATTTAGCCTAGAAAGATGTTTTTCTCCTATGGAAGATATGGAGACAATATTGAGAGAAAATAATCTTTCACTTTTTTCTCTTGAAAGCAAGAAACCTCTTAAAAACTTTAAAGTATTGGGATTTTCTCTTTCTTACGAGCTTTCATTTACAAATATTCTTAATATTTTAGAATTGGGACAAATTCCACTTAGAGCAAAAGAAAGAGGAGAAGAGTATCCACTTGTTATGGCAGGAGGAACTTGTGTATTTAATCCAAAACCCCTTGAAGCTT
>Ga0183099_1001783_pt1 | contig 11872 bp, 9 predicted proteins | sample Biomet1_FD_127788 | JGI IMG/M metagenome (GOLD analysis project Ga0183099, IMG submission 127788) | Microbial communities from bioreactor (seeded with anoxic lake sediment) at LBNL, California, USA - Biofuel metagenome 1 | ecosystem: Engineered > Bioreactor > Anaerobic > Unclassified ... | reverse complement strand
GTCGAATTTCTCTGTCGGAGTAAATACGTTCTACAAAATCGTGGAAGAAGCCGTCAAACTTATGCAGCCGTTCAGTGAATACGATACTGCCGTATGGGAAATGCACCACGACCAGAAAGCGGACAGTCCGTCGGGAACTGCGCTCGAAATCGCACGGCGCATTATGGCGGCCGATCCTGCAAAAACAGAAATGGTCACGGATGCGTTCCATGAAAAGCCGCAGCCGAACCAGCTTCACGTGTCGAGCACACGCTGCGGTTCCGTTCCCGGCACACACACTGTTTTCTTCGACAGCCCGGCCGACACGATCGAGTTGACGCATCGCGCGCGGAGCAGGGAAGGGTTTGCTCTGGGAGCTGTGCGCGCGCTTGACCGTCTTACCGAAGCTGTGAGAACCGGCAGACTGCAGAAAGGCAGACTGTACGGTATGGACGACCTGTTTTAAAGGCCTGCTGCTGACTGCATGTGCGGTAATACTGCCGCTGCAGTCAGCAGCGTTTGTGCTGCAATATACGTGAACATGATCAGAACATGCGACAGGGGAAATGTTTTTTTCATGACCGTATATCCGAGCATGCTGTCTGACACGAGAAATAATACTGCTCCGGAAAGAAACAGTACGGCTGAACGGCTGTGAGCTGCGTATACTGAAACAATACCGGTAAAAACAAGTGTACACAGAATCGCTCCGTACACGATCACGCCTGCTCCCATAACGCCTTTCGGTTTGCCGAGCATGACATACGCCGCCGTGAGCAGTCCCGCTATGCAGACGATCCCCGCTGCGGCTGCCGGTGCAGAAAGAGAAGCGTACGCGCTGCAGAACTGTCCGATCCAGAACAGGTGACCTGCAAGAAAACAGAGCGCACCTGCTATAAAGGGCTTTTCACCGGGAAGAAGCAGAAGCACGTCGCCGGCGGTGCCCCATGCAAGCGCCGTTAACGTAAAAACGAGCGTTAGCTTTGCGTCCTGAAAGTGCGGGTACAGCACTGAGGCAGCCGTAAGCGCGAGCAGCGGCATAAGCATCGGCTTAGTGACTGTGCAGAGTTTTGTGTTTTCAACGATACAGCCTGCAAGGTGTATCACACTTATAACGATAAAAAGACAGGCAGAAACGTATCCCATACAATGTACTCCTGAAAAATAATCTTTTTACTATTTTATCATATATTTTGCGATTTTAAATCTACTTATGTATAAAAATAGTCACCATTCCGTACCATCTTATATTGAATAAAAAAGTATCTTTGACTAAAATAGGAGTAATCGGCATTTTTTAAATTAAAGGTCCGAACGGACTTCAAAAGAAGCGACCTGCGGACACGACGGACATTCCCATGGAGGAAATATGACAATATCTGAGATGCTTCAGCAGAGCGGGATTCTTACTCTGCTCGGTATGGGTGTTGTGTTCTCTTTCCTGATCATCCTGATTGTTTGTATGCACCTGCTCCACACGGCAGTCAGTGCTTTCAATCTGGATACAGACTCAAAGAAAGAAACAACAGTTAAAACTGCTCCTGCAGCTGCATTTTCCGCAGCACAGTCACAGGATAATGCAGCGGTTGCCGCTATTGCTGCTGCCGTTCACGAAAAACGATAATCAGGAGATACACTAGTATGTCAAAGAAAGTCCAACTTACCGAACTGGTTCTGCGCGATGCACACCAGTCACTTCACGCAACTCGTATGACAACCGCGGATATGCTTCCGGCTTGTCCCATGATCGATAAAATCGGCTTTTATTCGGCTGAAGGATGGGGCGGCGCAACATACGATTCATGTATCCGCTTCCTGAACGAAGATCCGTGGGAGCGTCTGAGAAAGCTCCACGCGGCTATGCCCAATACAAAAATCATGATGCTGCTCCGCGGTCAGAACCTGCTCGGCTACCGCCACTATGCGGACGACGTCGTAGACAAGTTCGTTGAAGCAGCCGGAAAGAACGGCATCGGCATTTTCCGCATTTTTGATGCCTGCAACGATCCCCGCAACCTTGAGCGTGCTACCAAAGCCGCAAAGAAAACGGGAAAAGAAGTTCAGATGGCAATTTCCTATGCCACAACTCCGTATCACACGAAAGAAGTGTACGCTGACCTTGCGAAAACCTATGCAGATTTCGGAGCGGATTCGATCTGTATCAAAGATATGGCCGGTCTGCTTAAACCGTTTGAAGCATACGACCTGGTAAAAGCGATCAAAGCGAAAGTTGACATGCCGGTGGAGATCCACTCGCACGCGACGACTGGACTGAGCGTTGCAACGCTCCTGAAAGCTGCTGAAGCAGGCGCCGACGTTCTTGACACGGCAATTTCTTCTATGGCAATGGGTACGTCGCACAGTCCGACAGAAACGATCGTTGAAATGCTCAAAGGCACGGAATACGACACGGGACTTGATACAAAAGCGCTGCTTGAGATCGCCGCGTACTTCCGTGAAGTACGCACGCATTACGCATCCCTGGAATCAAAATTCCTCGGAGCAGACACCCGTATTCTCGTGTCGCAGGTTCCCGGCGGAATGCTTTCAAACCTCGAATCCCAGCTCAAAGAGCAGGGCGCTGCGAACAAAATGGACGACGTTCTCAAAGAGATCCCGATCGTTCAGAAAGATGCAGGATACATACCGCTCGTTACGCCGACAAGCCAGATCGTCGGTACTCAGGCCGTGTTCAATGTCCTGTTCGGACGCTATACACGCCTTACGCAGGAATTCCGCGATCTGCTCGTCGGAAAATACGGCGCGACACCGGCAGCTTGCAATGCGGACGTGCAGAAAGAAGCTCTCAAACAGAATAACATGGACGCAGTCGTTACCTGCCGTCCGGCCGATCTCATTTCCAACGAATGGGGCAAATGCGTTGAAGATGCGAAAAAAGCAGGCGGAAACGGCAGCGACGAAGACGTTCTTACGTATGCAATGTTCCCGAAAGTAGCCGAAAAATTCTTCAAAGAACGCGCGAATGGTCCTGTCGACGCAAAGACAGCGTTCGGAGTAAAACCGGCCGCTGCTCCTGCAGCCGCTCCCAAAGCAGGTTCATACACGATCACTGTTAACGGTACGCCGTACGCAGTGAGCACTTCTGACGGCAGCGACAATATCGTCGTTAACGGAACGTCGTACAACGTCGAATTCGGATCATCCGGCGCTTCCACAGCGTCTGCCGCACCTGTCGTAACCGGCGGTACGGAGATCAAGGCGCCTGTCGCGGGAACACTGCTCCGCTACGCGGCACAGAACGGCGCTCAGGTAAAGAAAGGCGACACTGTCATTATGATCGAATCCATGAAAATGGAACTGGAAATTAAAGCTCCTGCGGACGGAAAGATCACATTCGTAGCACAGCCCGGCAGCCAGATCACAGCCGGCCAGGTTCTTGCAAGCCTCGGCGGTACGGTTGTTATGCCTGCAGCGCCGAAAGCTGCTCCTGCGGCTCCGAAAGCTGCTCCGGCATCTGCTCCCAGCGGCGGAAAACCGGTTATGCTCCTGTTGCAGGAACGCTTCTGCGCTATGCAGTGGGCGACGGTGAAACAGTCAAAGCCGATACAACGATCATTATGATCGAATCCATGAAGATGGAACTTGAGATCAAGGCGGGAACTGCCGGAACCGTGCATTTCCTTGCGCAGCCCGGTACGCAGATCGTTTCCGGTCAGCCGCTTGCTGAGATCAAATAAGGACGGACTAATGAATACTATAAAAACAAACACAAAGAACATATTCATCACAATGTTCGTTCTTCTCGGCATTGCGATGGTGTTCTCCGCCGGAAAAAGCACGATCTTTGCTCAGAGCGATATGGAAGAGCAGGCGTCTTTCCGTACGATCAGCACGGCAAAGATCAGAGGTTCCGAGGGGATCAAGAACATAGACGTGCAGATTTTTTTGATGAATATCTGGGAAAACACCGGAATTTACAAAATGACGCATACCGAAACCGCGGAAGAAAAGGCTTCTGAACAGGCTGAACTCGCTCAGGAAACGGCAAAAGCATCGTTCGATCCGTTTGCAAATGTTTCGGTTCCCGCATGGTACAGCATTATCATGATCGCTGTTGGCTTCCTTATCGTTTATCTTGGCGCGGCAAAAGATTTTGAACCGCTCCTGCTCATTCCGATCGGCTTCGGTACTATATTTGTGAATATCCTGGGAGCCGGTATGGGTTCTGCACCCAACGGTATGCTCCACATTATTTACAAGGCCGGTGTCGGCAACGAGTTCTTCCCGATGCTTATTTTCATGGGCATTGGAGCCATGACGGACTTTGGCCCGCTCATTGCGAATCCGAAGACGGCGCTGCTCGGCGGTGCCGCACAGCTCGGCGTATTTGCGACCATGTTCGGCGTAGCACTGTTCAACCTTATTCCGGGAATCGACTACAATATGAAACAGGCGTGCGCGATCTCCATTATCGGAGGAGCGGACGGTCCTACAACGATCTACGTTGCAGGCAAACTTGCTCCTGAAATGCTGGCAGTCGTAGCCGTAGCCGCATACTCGTATATGGCTCTCGTTCCGCTTATTCAGCCGCCGGTCATGAAGCTGCTGACAACGAAGAAAGAGCGTCTTATCACTATGCCCCAGGTACGCGCGGTTTCTAAAACGGAAAAAGTGTTGTTCCCGATCATGCTGCTGATTCTGACTATTCTTCTGCTTCCGCCGGCAGCGCCGCTCATCGGTATGCTCGCGTTCGGAAACTTTATCCAGGAATCAGGCTGTGTCGACCGCCTGTCAAAAACGCTCCAGAACGAACTGATGAACATCGTTTCTATCCTGCTGTCGCTCGGCGTCGGTTCCCAGATGACTCCGGAAAAGATTATAAATCCGAACTCGCTCGGTATCATCGCGCTTGGTCTGGTCGCATTTATTATTGCAACTGCAGGCGGCGTTCTTATGGCAAAGATCATGAATCTTTTCCTGCCGAAGAGCCAGAAGATCAATCCGCTCATCGGTTCCGCAGGTGTTTCTGCTGTTCCTATGGCGGCCCGTGTTTCCAATAAAGTCGGTATGGAGTACGATCCTTCGAACTTCCTGCTTATGAACGCGATGGGACCGAATGTCGCAGGCGTTATAGGTACGGCTATTGCAGCCGGCGTCTTTATTGCTACGTACGCGTAACTTTCACTGTATTGTATGAAAAAGCCGGACTATGGTCCGGCTGTCTCCGGGTACCGGAAACGGTACGTTCGGAGCAGGGCGCCGGGAATTGTTTCCCGGCGTTTTTTATTTAAAGGAACATATGCGCCAACAGAAGCGTGCGTCTGCCTGTAGTTTTCAATGCACCGTAATGTGAGAGCCTTCAGCTGTTTTAATAATTTCTATCTGAGACGGAATGGCCGTTTTCATACTTTCCACGTGAGAGATGATTCCGACTTTTTTTGTTTCCTGGAGATTGTTCAGAACGGTAACCGCGCAGTCGAGCGTTTCTTCGTCAAGACTGCCGAAACCTTCGTCTATGAAAAGAGAATCAAGATGCACTCCGCCGTTTCTGCTCTGCACAATATCTGTAAGAGCAAGCGCAAGGCTTATAGAAGCCATGAACGTTTCTCCGCCCGACAGGGTTGCCGTGTCGCGGTCGGTCCCGGTAAACGTATCGGAAACAACCAGATCAAGTCCTTTAAATCCGCCGCCCTGATTCCGGTCGGACGCAAGTTTAAAAAGAAATCTGCCGCCCGATATCGAAAAGAACCGTGAATTTGCGTACTCGACGATCCGCTCAAAATAAATGCCGAGCGCCCATGAATTGAACGGTATGTTTTTCGGGTTCCTGCCGGAAAGATCGTTAAAAAGCATTTTATACGGCGCAGCCTTCTGTTCAAGTTCCAGACGCTCTTTTTCAAGCGCGGCACTTTCTGAAATGAGCGACTGAAGCGCGGCGTATGACGTGTTCACGTCCTGAAGTTTTTTCCCCGTTTGTTCAAGTTCGGTTTTCGTACGGATAAGTTCGCTTTCCAACTGTCCGAGCTGTTCTGTCAGGGAAGCGCATGTGTCTGTCTGCGGCGCATTTTCCAGCACCGCAGTGATCTTTCTGCGTTCATCATCGTATGATTCTACCGTACGCTCAAGTTTTTCCTGCACCTCGTCGGAAAGGAGCGCCGACTGAGCTTCCTCAGGAGTTTTTGAAAGACGTTGCGGAAAGAGAATGCACGAGCGAATCAGATGCATCAGCTTCGTTCCGTACAGCCGTTTCCAGCTGGACGGAAAGCTCTTCAAAACGGGTCTGTGCCGAAGAGTTCTTTTTTCCCGCTTCGGTGAACGCAGTATTCCACAAAGTATACGCACGTTTATTCTCAGCCGATCTTTGTTCAAGAGCCGCGATATCTGCCGAAAGAGCCTGTCCGTCGGGAATGTCTTCCCCTGTACTTCCCCTGACAGACTGTGCAAGCTGCTCGTAAGCTGCCCGGGAGAACGCTGCTTCCGACTTGACAGCGGAAGCGTGCTGTGACAGTGTTCGGATCTGCTGTTCCAGCTGCTGGTGCGTTTCTGCATACCGGGCACATGCGGCAGACGTTTCAGACACAGTTTTGTACACACTCTCGGCAGCAGAAAGCGCCTGCCCGGCTTCAGCTTCGGACGGCGCTTCCGGCGCGGCTGCAAGCTGTTCCTGAAGCTCTTCAAGATGCTTCTGTGCCCGCGCGTTTTCGGACAGTTTCACTTCTGCGTCATGTTCTGCAAGTGAAAGATTATTCCGAGCGGTAGCGATTTTTGTGTCAAGATCGAGCAATTCCGGCAGCGGTTCCGCAGGTGAAGGATGCACCGTGGAACCGCAGACAGGACAGGGCTGTCCGTCTGCAAGGTCAGACGCAAGAATGCACGCTGCGTTGTTTTGTCTGCTCGTCGCGCTGCAGTTCAAGCTCTGAAATCCATTTTTTGAATTTTCAACGTTCCGGCGGACTGTTCGTATGCGGAGCACACCTGGCTGTTGTCTGTATGGCAGCTGCTGTTCTTCGGCAAGTTCTGCACGGCAGCGTGCGTTTTTTGCGTCGGTCTGTGCAAGAGTGAGTGCCGTTCGTGCAGACTGTTCTGCGCCGGAAAGCAGCGTGAGCACGTGTGCCGTACTCATACCGGCGTCAGCGTCCGGGCAGACCGTCTGCGCTGTTTTAAGCAGCTGAGACGCCGTTCCGGCAGCTTCCGCTTCAGCAGCCTGTAAGCCGGCAGCAGAAGCCCGTTCGGCTTCAGCCGTCCGGGCGGCCGCAGCTCTGAGCGTTGTAAGCTGCTGTATCTGTGCAAGACGCTTCTTTTGCATCGGCAGGATCGCATCGGCGTCTTCCGCTTCCTTTTTAAGCTGCTCGTACCTGTCCGCTTCGTTCGTCAGACGGAGAAGTTCTTCTGCTATCGTTTCGGCGTTCTGTTTTGCCTCTGCAACTGTTTCCGTACAGTGACGTACCGTTTCTTTGGTCCGTACCATGTTTTGAATATATCCCGAAAGAGAGGCAGCTTCTGCGGCGCGGGCCAGCTGTTTTCTCTGGTCTTCAATTTCCTGTTCTCTGTTCAACAGCTCTGCAAGGCGTTTTCGGTTATACTCAGTCTGCTGCGCGGCAGTATACTGTGCGCGCAGTTTTTCTCTGGATGCGGAAAGATCAGTCATGCTTCTGATCAAGTGCTCCTGGGTTTTCGCAAGTTCAAGCTGCTGAGCTGCAAGAGACGATAGTTCCCCGGGCGCAGTCTGCGCGTTGTATTTTTCTGAGCAGCGGAGGATCTGACTGCTGACTGCTTCAAGTTGTTTCGTGTTTTCGTCTGAAAGTGATTTTACTTCTTCGATAAGGGCGGTGTATGAGTCTACAGGAAACAGTTTTTCAAGCGTGTCACGTCTGTCTTTTGAATTTTCGTGGAGAAATTCTGCAAACGCCCCCTGCGGAAGCAGCACTATACGCGAAAATTCAGTTCCGCTCAGTCCGACGATCCCCTCGATACGGCTGTTCGTTTCTCCGGCAGTGCCGCTGAACGGTATGAATGATGTGCCGTCAGTACTTGTTTCAAGACTGACCGTGACTGCCTTTTCTCCCGCAGTACCGTTTCTTGTCGTGTATGTCTGCGGAAGGGTTCTGGTTATTCTGTACGTAACGTACGCAAGTTCAAAGGTGAATTCGACAAATGACAGTTCTTCAGGAGTGGCAAAATCGGAGCGGAACGCGCGTACGCTGCCTTTGCGGGTTCCGTTAAGCGTTCCGTAGAGCGCGTATGTCATAGCGTCAAAAATAGTCGTTTTACCTGAACCTGTGTTGCCGTAAATAAGAAACATGGCGTCGAGCTGCGTAAAATCAAGTGTTTCGTTTCTAAACGGGCCGATGTTATGAAGCACAATCTGAATGGGTTTCATTGCTGCTCCTCTGTCCATGAATAGTTTTCTGCAAGTTTCAGAAAGAGTTTCCGCTCGCGTTCAAATTCACCGCTTTTGTTAACTGCGCCGCCGTAGACGTCCTGTATGAACATGTCAAAGAGTTTTTCCGGCTTATCGGGACCTTCCGATTCTATGACCCTGCGCCTTTCCTTCAGGGCCAGCACGCCGTTTCCCGGATCCTGTTCCAGCTTCCTGAACGAAAGAACGGTGCGGAAATTCTGACGCAGCAGCCCCATAGGGTTGTCAGGTACTGTCTGGTCTGTGCATACAATTTCCACGTATGCGTCCGCATACTGTCTGATACGCACTGCATCAGCAGTAGTGCCGTAAAAATCCGAGAAGGAACCGGTGAGCCTGACGACGGTATGCAGCGGCTTAAAAGGGACTTTATCAACAGAAAAAAAATCAGTTCCGTCCTTTTGTTCAACAATGACCGAAAGCATGTACGTGTCGGCTTTGTCGTCGAACGAGTATGCCAGCGGCGAACCACTGTACCAGACGTGTGATTTTTTCCCTGTATACTGCACTCCGTGCAGGTGTCCGAGTGCAGCGTATGAAAACGGGGTGAATACATCAGCGTCAACCTGTTCGGCCGTTCCCACGCAGCTTCGCTCGGAATCGGAAACGTGCCCTGCGTTCGTAAAAAGGTGCGCGCAGACAACTGTCGGCAGCCCGGAAAACGGTCCTGCGCTGTGCCGGGCGCGGATCTGTGCCGCGGCTTCGGAAACCAGTTCCTGCTGCGTGCGGAGAATGCGTTCTTTGCCGTTCTGAACCTGCTCCGTAAACAGATCCCGCTGTCCGTCCGCTGCAGCATTCCCTGGAGATTCTTCCGGTTCCTGAGGGAGCGGTTTTATTTCACCCGGGTGGAGAAAGGGTATCTGATATACGGCGGCGCGTCCCGCGCCCGTTCCAAGTATAACCGGCTCGGACAGTTCCCTCGTACCGGTACAGATATGAATATTGCTTCCTGCAAGTATCTGCGAAGCAAACGAAAGCCTGTCCGCACTGTCGTGATTCCCGGCAAGCATAAACACGTGAAGGGCAGGGAAGTCTGTGTGCGTTTTTGTCAGAAACGTGCTGAGCAGCGTGACTGCATCCGACGGTGGCACAGCCCGGTCGTATATGTCACCGGGTACGATAAGCGCATCGTATGGTGCGTTAGCGTTTTGCGCTCTGTTCAGTTCGTCCGAAATCTGTGAAAGAAAATAAGCCTGATCAGGAATAAGGGACATTTCATGGAATATCTTGCCCAGATGCCAGTCGCCTGTCTGAAGAAACTTCATGCCTGCGGGGTATGTGGCCGTTTACAGTACGTGTACGTAAACCACGCGCCCGCGTACCGTCCGACGAATCTGCTCGCCGCTGCCTTGAATTTCCACTTGAACGACATTATAGCCGTACGTTTTCCTTTTTTAGCCTGTTTAAGGCAGTGGGCTACCACCTTCTCAGCGGAAAGTCCGTGGCGGACTTCTCTGCGCGCGCCGTTTGACGCGACGTTTGCAAATTCCGTGCTTACCGGGCCCGGACAGAGCGCGCAGACGCGGATCCTGCGGTGCCGCAGTTCGGCTGCGAGCGCGAATGAAAAACTGAGTACGTATGATTTAGTCGCACCGTAGACGGCAAAATTTCCGAGAGGCAGAAACGACGCCAGACTGGCCGTATTTATGATCGAAGAGCCTTCATGCATAAACGGCAGAACGTAGCCGCAGATTCCGGTGAGCGCCGTGCAGTTCACGTCTATCATCGAAAGCTCCCGTTCCACGGGCGTTTCTTCAAACGGCCCGTACGTGCCGAAACCGGCGTTGTTCACGAGCATCGTAACTGAAAATCCGCCGGACTGTTCGTCGGCAGCTTTTTCCGCTTCCAGCAGCGACGCGAATGACGCGGCTCCTTCCCGTCCCGATATGTCAAGTTCAACAGCGCGCGGCAGGGGACGCCGGACACCTGCTGCGATACCTTCATCGCGTAGATCCACAAGTTCTCTGCACAGTTCCTGCAGCTTATCCATTCTGCGTGCTATAAGCCAGATTTCATCGGCAGCACTGTCTGCTGAAATCTGAAACGCAAATTCTCTGCCCATACCGGAACTTGATCCGGTGACAATAACGATGTGTTTCATACGGCAAAGTATAAATCAACGGGCGACTTGTGGATAGTGGTAAAGATATGTATACTGTACGCAAAGATGTGTACTAAAAATAAAATTGTGAGAGTGTTTCTATTTTGTAGTGTTTTAAACTTGTCTGTTTCCTGTTCCGTACCTGACCGGCGCACAACTTTACGCGAAAAAAAAACGCACCGCAGTGCATCAGCGTTAAATGCGGCCGTTGCATCGGAAATGCAGGCGCGCCGCCGTGCCGTACGTGATTACGTCGGCACAATGCCGCTCGAAGAACAGGTATGCCAGCTGTTCATCGAAAATCTGGAAGGAAACGAAACGTACGTACCGGCTGAATGGACCGTCCGTACTACCGGCCGCCGCAGGGCACTCGTACCCGGCGGCTATCTCTTTTTTTCATACAACATTGCCGACAGTCCGGAGAAAATAATCAAGTTTACCGGCTCGATCAACGAATACTGCGCTTCCCGCGGCATGATTCCTCCGTATCTCGCGCTTGATCAGGAAGGCGGCTCCGTTTCACGGCTGCGCGGAATTGCGGGTCCGCTGCCGTCGTGTGAAAAAGTGGCTGCAGTTCTGTCTGCATCTGATGCGTACCGGCTGTACTCACTGCAGGCACAGCAGATGCGGGCGCTTGGTTTTACCATGAATCTTGCTCCTGTTGCGGAGGTATGCAGCGAAGAAAACCGCAAATTCCTTGCAGAACGAAGTTTCGGCACTTCTTCTGCAGTTATCAGGTACGGGACGGCGGCCGTGAACGCGTTCCAGAACAACGGGATCGCGGCCGTGCTCAAACATTTTCCCGGAAACACGAACACCGACCCGCACTCCGGGCTTCCCGAAATCACGCTCAGTCAGGAGCAGATCGCGTCCGACGTCATGGTTCCATTCAAACGTCTCGTATCCCGCGAGCCAGCCGGTGTGCTCATGTCCCACGCGCGGACGTCGTCGCTCGATCCCATGACGCCGGCGTGTCTTTCTTCTGCGTGGGTTACCGGCATGCTCCGCGGCGAAGCGGATTTTCAGGGACTTATTTTTTCAGACGACATTTTTATGAGTGCGCTTGCCGGCAACGGCTATCCTCCGGACACTGCGGCCGTCAGGGCAGTGGAAGCTGGTGTGGACGTGATCATGATTTCAGAAAAACGGTTTTCAGGTCCCGCCTCCGTGCTCGTGGCACATGCACAAAAGGACCCTGCCTTTGCCCGAAAGATACGGAATGCAGTCGAACGTGTTATTTTATTTAAAATACAGTACGGACTCCTGCGACTGCAGAAAGAGGGGGCAGATTGGCGCGTCACCGTTCCTTCCGTACAGAACGGCAGCGCTGATAATGGAATTTCCGCACGGCTTACAGAGTTCACGGCGGGCCGTGGAGGAAACACTTCACTGTTCGGGCAGGGTTTTTCCGG
>Ga0183099_1001782_pt1 | contig 11872 bp, 9 predicted proteins | sample Biomet1_FD_127788 | JGI IMG/M metagenome (GOLD analysis project Ga0183099, IMG submission 127788) | Microbial communities from bioreactor (seeded with anoxic lake sediment) at LBNL, California, USA - Biofuel metagenome 1 | ecosystem: Engineered > Bioreactor > Anaerobic > Unclassified ... | reverse complement strand
TGGGTAACGCATGGTTTCCTTATTGATCTCGGCCGAGGTATTTTCTCTAAAATTAAAGGAGTAAGAGAGACTGAACGACCAAGGCATAAGTGTATCGAGTAATCTTAAATGGGTAACGCATGGTTTCCTTATTGATCTCGGCCGAGGTATTTTCTCTAAAATTAAAGGAGTAAGAGAGACTGAACGACCAAGGCATCTTAAACGGAAGATATCCATCCGGATTAACTTCAGCCTTTTTCTCTTTCTTTTCTGTACCCTCTTCAGCTCCTTCAGTAGAAGTGGAAGCAGTTTCTCCGCCTGGTTTTTCACCCTGAGGCTTGTTCTTATCATCTTCCTCTTTTTTACCAAACCACTTCTTCCATGTACCATTATCAAAGGAATATGAGAAAGAAGAACCAGAACCCTGAAATCTACCGAAACGGCCATAAGACCATTCTGTCTTATCTCCCACATAAACTTTTCCGTTTTTATCGAACTGATATGCATAAGTGGCAAAAGAAGTACTGAAGTTGAATGTATAACTCTTAGTTAACTTCAAACGCAAACGCATAGACAAATCGCTCCAAGGTCTTGTTGCCGCTGCCATATTATATGAAATGCTTCCTCCAAGTTCATCAATCAGACTAATTTTGCGAGTTCCGGTAGAGTCCCTGTCAGATTTAATTTTCATTTCCAGATTATTCGAAACGTCTAAACTAATATTTCCTTGTCTACCTCTGCTAGGCACTCCAAAAAGAGCTCCGTCATAAAGAGAATAATTCACTGTATCACGAACCCCTGAAGAATTTGTTGACACATAACTATCCCAATATCCATAACGCTTTGCGCCAAAATCAGGTTGAGCACTAAGACTTATTGTAGGTGTAAATACGTGACGGATAGTTTCAATCTTATCACCAAAAATAGCTTTCATTGGTGTATAAAAGCCATATAGCTTGGTACTTATTCCAATACTTGCATTATAGTCATAAACACGGTTAAAGCCATAAGTTGTGTCACGTTTGACTTCCAGAGTCTCATCATCCCATGACTGCCTTATCTTATTACTATACCAACGCTCTCTATAGCTAACAGACGGAGTTACATTGAGGTATTTAAACAAAGTAAATGTGGCACTTATTGGAATGGAATGATTCATGGCATTTTGCCAATCCTTTACCAAGCTGGATTTAAAGAATTTATCTTCTTTGGCAGTAATACTATTCTTTAATTGACCGGTATAACTCATTGATATCTTTTCATACCATCGTTCATCACCCGCTGCCTTTTTACGTTTGAAAGGAAAAATACGGCTCAAAGCTATATTCAAATCGGGTAAGACAACAGCCAAAGTAGAGTCCTTAGTGCGCTGAGCAATATTAAATGTACTGGACAATGTCAGATTTTGATCGGGAAAGCTCCGGCTATAACTAACACTTGAAGTTTTTGTATTCTGAGAATTCAACGACGGATCATAATAACTTGTAAGATTTGTTTTTTCATAACTACTGGTTGCAAAGTTTACACTAGCAGAGAAAGAACTATTTGGGCTGGACTTGGTATCCTGACGATGAGACCAGTTTATCTTAAAGTCTTTTGAAACAGAATAGTCAGGCATATTTTTATCGCCTGTCTTTGTTACCTGATAATTAGCACTTAAAGAACCGGAATATTTATATCTTTTATTGTAATTCGTTGATGCCCCAAGCCCCCACGATCCTTTTGTATATATCTCACCCGTTAGTTTCAAATCCATATAATCACTAATGGCAAAATAATATCCTCCATCGCGCAAGTAGAATCCACGATTCATTTCATCTCCATAAGTAGGCATAATAAATCCTGAAGAATAACTGCTGCTAAAGGGGAAAAATCCGAAGGGAATGGCTAGTGGCAAAGCTACATCCTCCACTACCAGATAGGCCGGACCGAATACTACATTTTTTTTCGGTTTAACTTTGGCTCGTGTCAGTTGTAAATAGAAATGTGGATGCTCATGATTATCACAGGTAGTATATTTCCCATTTTCCATAAACAGATCGTCACCAGAGCTCTTCTTTGCATTATAGCTTGTTACGTATCCTTCACCCTGTTGAGTAACAACATTATTTATATATCCTCGTTTGCTCTTAAAGTTATAACGGATAGCCTGAGATTCATAGGGTGTTTCTCCGTCTTTAAAGACCGGAGCACCAGTAACTACTCCCAGTGAATCTTTAGTACCTCTGGCATAGACAGTACTACTATCCATGTTCATGGTAATAATATCCGATTCAAGCTCTATCTTTTCATAATTAACCTTCCCTTTTCCATAAAGGTGGGCAAATCCGCCCTTGGTAAAAACTATAGAGTCTGTAGCTTCATACTCCACTGGAGCATTCAATGATTGCTTCTTCTTTGATTTCAAAGAATCATGAGCTAAAGAATCTGTTGTAATTGTATCAGAAGACAACTCACCTGACTTTTTTTTCTGTGCATGCACTCCATCAGAAAGTGAAAGAGTCACGACAAGAAACAAGAGCGGGATAATATATGTTTTTGCTTTTAATGACGTCATCAATTATGCATTTACGCTTTAATGGGCAAAAGTAAGCATTCTCCACCAAATATTAATGACTTTCAGTTTATTTAATTATTTTTTTAAGCCTAAAGAAAAAGCTCGCACCATTTATCAAAGCGCTTCAATCCTTCAGTTCCGAATTTAGCTATTGTTTTTCGGGCTGCCTCCACACTTTTTTCACGTTCAAGATGAGTCTTTGAAAAAAACTTATCCGCAAAACAAATCACTTGTTCTTCGAGAGTAACAGGAAGCATATCACGTTGTGGAAGAGGCAATCCGCTTTCTTCAATATCCAGAGCTGAAATTCCGGCGCCTGTATGACGTTCACAAACAAAGGCATGACGCGGAAATCCTTCCTCCCGCAGTAAATCTGCTCCCAGGTAACCATGACAAATATATGGTTCCGTGCCAATACAGTCTATTCCATGTGCATTTGTAAGAAAGATACCTATATCATGTAACATTGCAGCTTCTTCTATAAAAGCCTCATCTAAATGAAGTTCGGGATGATTTTCGGCAATCTGTAATGCTTTATCGGCAACCGCTCTACTATGGGTTAGTAAAATATCAAGTTGTCTTCCTGGAGTATAATATTTATTAATAATCTCTATTGCATTCATTATGAACTTTATTCTTGTTTATTCGATGGAAATAAATAATTTTGTGCAATATTACTAAATATAAGCATAACAAACATGAATCTACACGATTTTTTCAATAACACAGTTTTGGATATTACCATTGAGAAAGTAATCACTTTTTTCATTAAGGCTTTCCTTATTTATGCAATCACTCAAGCAACTGTATCCTTTACAAAATATTTATTTCGTCGTTCACAAAAAAGAAAGAAGGTTGCATTTCTTGATAAAACAACAGTAGGATTTATTCAGCGCATCGTTGTTTATTCTCTTTATATAATAGGTGCAGCAATTTTTCTTTCGCTAATTCCTGGAATGGAGAAAGTAAGTAGCTCAATCCTTGCCGGAGCTGGAATCATGGCAATGGCTATTGGTTTTGCTTCACAGGAAGCTCTATCGAATATTATTGGAGGAATGTTTATTGTTTTTGCCAAGCCTTTCCGAATAGGTGATTCAATAAAGATAGATGAAGTGGTCAATGGAACTGTTTCAGAAATTACTCTTCGCCACACTATTATCCGAAGTCTGGATAACCGGATGATTATTATTCCAAACAGTAAGATCAACTCCAGCACAATTGTTAATTCTACCATTGGAGAGCAAGAGACATGTAGCTTTATTGAAGTAGGAGTTTCTTATGAAACTGATTTAAACAAAGCAATGGATGTTATGAGGGAAGAAATTATGCGCCATCCAATGCTTATTGACCGCCGTACACCGGAAGAGAAGCAGGCTGGAGTTGCACCTGTAATTATTCGTGTTATAGCACTTGGAGACTCAGCCATTACACTAAAGGCGTGGGCATGGGCGGCAAGCGCCGGAGATGCATTCGTTTTGAAATGTGACTTATTGAAATCAATTAAAGAGCGCTACGACAAAGAAAATATCGAAATTCCATATCCTTATAATAATGTAATAGTAAAAAATAGAGTATAAACATAACCCGACAATTGTTATTATGAAAAAACAAAGAATATTTCAGAGTATTGCCGTGTCGCTGCTACTTTGCATGGCAATCTGCGTAAATGCATCAAACAAAAATACAGAGATAAAGGTTGGTGCAGAACAGATGGATAAACTTCTGCCAATGCTTCGAAACAAACGAGTAGCATTAGTGGTAAATCATACTTCTGTTGTCAGTAAAAAAGGAACCTATCTTCTTGATTCTTTACTAACTTGTGGCATTACCGTAAAGAAAGTGTTTGCACCCGAGCATGGGTTCCGTGGAAATGCAGATGCCGGAGAGCAAATAAAGGATGGAAAAGATAGTAAGACCGGAATACCAATTATTTCTCTTTACGGAAAGAATAAAAAACCTTCGGTAGAACAAATGGCCGATGTTGATATTGTACTTTTCGACATTCAGGACGTTGGAGCACGATTCTATACTTACATCAGTACAATGCATTATGTAATGGAAGCCTGCGCCGAAACCGGTAAAAAATTAATTATTACCGACCGCCCCAATCCATGCGATTATATAGACGGACCAATTATGAAATCGGCGTTGCGTTCCTTTGTGGGCATGCACTTCATTCCTCTGCTTCATGGATGTACAGTGGGAGAACTTGCACAAATGATTAACGGCGAAGGATGGTTGGAGGGCAAAAAGAAATGCTCGCTGACAGTTATCAAGATTAAAAACTGGAAACATGGTCAGCCGTACTCACTGCCGGTAAAGCCTTCTCCAAATCTTATCAACGATCATGCTATTAGCCTTTATCCGTCTCTTTGCCTTTTCGAGGCAACCAATATCAGTGTAGGACGTGGAACCTATTTCCCCTTTGAAGTTCTTGGAGCACCGGATAAAAAATATGGAGAGTTCACCTTCATCCCTAAAAGTCTGGCAGGATTTGATAAGAATCCAATGCACAAAGATGAGCTATGCTATGGAGTTGACTTACGCAATGTTCAGGCTCCAAAAGGATTTACTCTTAAATATATAATACAGTTTTATAACAATTCCGGGCAAGGAGCTGATTTTTTACCCGCCCCCGCTGGTTTGACCAGTTAATGGGAGACACTTCAGTACGCAAAGAAATAATTGATGGGAAGAGTGAAACAGAAATTAAAGCAGGTTGGCAACAAGGGTTGACTAAATATAAAAAGATGCGGGCTAAATATATACTTTACTAGGAATTGCTTGGGGGATTATTACTGTCCTACATTTTTATAATAAAAAAGGAACACTGGTGAAGAACTTTCATCAGTGTTCCTTTTTAAGAAAAGATTCATCAGCTCAACTATTGAAAACAGTTTTTCCTTTCCTTTGTTATTTATAGATAAGCCATCCATTAAATACGAATTGAATATGAAAAATGTAGCTATCATAGGAGCCAGCGGTTTTGTAGGTTCTGCTATTCTAAAAGAAGCACTTAACAGAGGACATAAGGTGACAGCAATCGTTCGTAACCCTGATAAAATTACATTGAATCACCCTAACCTCACAATCAAACAAGGTGATGTAATGATTGCAGATACTGTAGAAGAACTATTAAAGGGATGCGATACTGTGATTAGTGCTTTTAATCCAGGTTGGTCAAATCCTATGGTTTACAGGGATACACAGAAAGCATATTCTTTTATTTTTGAAGGAGCAAAGAAAGCAGGAATAAAAAGAATAATAATCGTGGGCGGAGCCGGTAGTTTACTTATTAACGGAACACGTCTTATAGATATGGGTATGGCTGAAGAAACAATCTTGCCAGGTGCCAAATCTTTGGCTGAACTTCTTTATTCATTACAAAAAAATGAAAAAGATCTGGATTGGGTGTTCTTCTCTCCTGCAGCAAATATTGTTTTCGGAGAACGAACCGGAAAGTTCCGTTTGGGAAAAGATGACTTGATAACTGACTCTGAAGGTAAAAGTTATATTTCCGTGGAAGACTACGCATTAGCAATGATTGATGAGCTGGAAAAGCCACAGCATCACTTTGAACGCTTCACCATTGGATATTAAAACTGCAAAACAGTCCATCAATCTTAACTGCATTTGCTCTTATGCCGACTTTCCTGTTCTTTTTTTTTATCAAATATCCAAAATAGTTTACCGATAGATCCTATTGGCCGGCATCACATCGTGCCAATGCTAATCGTAGTAATTACATCCGTATATTAGATCACCACATTTAATCACTAAGTTAGTCGTTTTTCCTTCATCTTATTCTATCAAACAATCAAAAACAGTAATATTGGTATATATATCAGTAATTTGTATACCAAGCAGTATTGTGATTCATGATACTTTTGTATTAAAGAGCAACAGAAGGAGATATAAAGTAAGATACAGAGAAAACAGGAAAACTAGATCGGATATCAAAAAAAATTTGCTCAAAATCGACTGTTTTAGAGGGTCTTCTAATCAAGGGCAGTTATGTAAAAATAGCACAAACAGATGTAACTAAATGATTGCATGAAATTAAAATGATAAAATAAAAAATCATTTATGAAAAAAGACAGTAAAAGAGATATGAATCGTCGTAAATTTCTAAAAATACTGGGAGGTGGAACGCTAGCTTCAACTGTGGCGCTTGTAGGTTGTGATTCCAAAAGTCAGATTTCGGGCGGAAATATCCATATAGGCAACGTTCCCACCGACAAAATGACTTATCGCACAGAGCCTAAAACCGGTGACAAGATTTCACTCTTAGGTTATGGCTGTATGCGTTGGCCGCGCCGTTCTAAAACCAATGCCAGCGCGGAAGAAGATGAAATTGACCAAGAGGCTGTCAACGAGTTAGTTGATTATGCCATTGCTCACGGAATTAATTATTTTGATACATCACCGGTTTATTGCAAAGGTATGTCCGAGCAGGCTACAGGCATTGCGCTCAGCCGTTATCCACGTGACAAATATTTCATTGCCACTAAAATGTCAAATCAAAGCTGTCGTAGCCGAGAAGACTCGTTGACAATGTATTACAATTCATTTAAAGAATTGAAAGTTGATTACTTCGACTATTATCTTGTTCATTCAGTCGGCACTTTTGATGTTTTCAAAGAGCGTTATCTCGATAACGGTATTCTTGATTTTATGCAGAAAGAACGTGAGGCTGGACGTATCCGTAATCTTGGATGGTCATTTCACGGGCAAAAAGAATTCTTTGACTATATGATGAATGAGGCGGGTGTAAAATGGGATTTCGTACAAATTCAGATGAATTATTTTGACTGGGAAACGGTGCTGGGCCGTACCAATGTCAGCGCCAAATATTTGTATGACGAACTGACCAAGCGTAACATTCCCGCCATTATTATGGAGCCTTTATTGGGAGGCCGTTTGGCTAATCCGAATTTTAAGGCGCAAGCTATGATGAGGAGAGCAGATCCTGACTCAAGCTATGCTTCATGGGCCTTCCGCTTTACTGGCTCACAACCAAATGTGCTTACTGTTTTGAGTGGTATGACGTATATGGAACATTTGCAAGACAATTTACTTTCTTTCTCACCATTACAACCTCTCACAGATTTAGATAATAAGTTACTTCAACATGTAACTCAAACGATGCTTGAATTCCAAAATATTAACTGCACCGGATGTCAATATTGTATGCCTTGTCCTTATGGACTAGACATACCAGGCCTTTTTGCGCATTACAACCAATGTCTTAACGAAGGTAATTTTCCTGATAATACGAAGGATGAAAACTACCGGGAGGCACGCCGTGCATTCCTTATCGGTTTCGATCGTAGCGTGCCAAAACTCCGTCAAGCAAACCACTGTGTAGGCTGTAAAATCTGCATGAGTAAATGTCCTCAATATATCCGGATTCCAGATGAAATGGTTAAAATTGACAAATTCGTTGAACAATTAAAAGTTAATGGTTAAAAGGAGAATAAATTATGTTACGAAAAATTAGAATAACAGCCGCTACTATTTGCTTTACGTTAATAACATTGTTGTTCCTCGATTTTACAGGAACATTGCATCATTGGTTCGGATGGTTGGCCAAAATACAGTTTCTACCGACATTACTGGCGCTAAATGTGGGCATAGTAACAGCACTTTTTGTATTGACATTGGTTTTCGGTCGTATATATTGCTCGGTTATTTGTCCGCTCGGTATATTTCAAGATATAATCTCCTGGGTGGCTGGGAAGTGGAAGAAAAACCGCTTTGCTTATTCGCCAGCCATTTATTGGTTGCGATATGGAGTATTGGCATTATTTATCATTGCTTTTATCGGAGGTTTAGGCTCATTGGTAGCACTACTTGAGCCCTACAGCGCTTACGGACGTATAGCATCCAACTTGTTTGCTGCTGTCTATCAATGGGGAAACAACGTACTCGCCTATTTTGCGGAGCGAATGGATAGTTATGCTTTCTATTCTGTCGATGTCTGGATAAAAAGTGCTGTAACCTTTAGCATTGCAATTGCTACATTTATGGTGTTTGCAATCTTGGCATGGCGTAACGGAAGAACGTACTGTAACACTATTTGTCCTGTAGGTACGGTGTTGGGTTTTATATCAAAATATTCTTTCTTCAGGCCAACCATCGATATAGAAAAATGCAACGGATGCGGCTTATGTTCACGTAATTGTAAAGCTTCATGCATTGATTCAAAAGCACACAAGATTGATTACAGTCGTTGCATAACTTGTATGGACTGTATAGGAACATGCCGCAGAGATGCTATCAAATATGTACCACGACAAAAGACTCAAAAAACAGAACAAGCAACAGAACAACATATACCAAATTTATCAAATGAAACCGGTGCTTCACGCCGTGATTTCCTTTCAGTAACAGCATTGTTTACCTTTTCGACTGTACTGAAAGCTCAAAATAAAAAAGTGGACGGTGGGCTAGCTTTCATAAAAGACAAAAAAGTGCCAAATCGTGCAACTCCCATCACCCCTGCCGGGTCACAAAGCATACGTAATCTTGCACAGCATTGCACAGCTTGTCAACTATGTATATCAGCTTGCCCTAATCAGGTTTTACGCCCTTCAAATAATTTGATGACATTGATGCAGCCTGAAATGTCATATGAACGTGGCTATTGCCGTCCTGAATGCACAAGATGTTCAAATGTCTGTCCTACAGGTGCTATACGCCCTATTACAAAAGCTGATAAATCAGCTATACAGATTGGTCATGCCGTATGGATCAAGAAAAACTGTGTGGTCAATACAGATGGTGTAAATTGTGGAAACTGTGCCCGTCACTGTCCCAGCGGCGCGATACAAATGGTACCGATTGATGCAGACATACTCGACTCACCTAAAATACCTGTTATTAATACAGAACGGTGCATAGGTTGCGGTGCATGTGAAAATCTTTGTCCGGCTCGTCCGTTTAGTGCAATCTATGTGGAGGGACATGAAAGACATCGGATAGTGTAAATTATCTTGTATACATGGTTATAATGTACTAAATCTAAAGGAATAGTTATGGGAAAGATTAATAATAAAGGCATAGATCGCAGAGGTTTTCTGAAGGTACTGGGCAGTGGAGCCATCGTTTCAACAGCTACATTTTACGGGTGTAATCCTAAAAATCAAACGTCGGGTGGAGGAACAAATGTAGAATATGTACCGACCGATAAAATGACTTATCGTATCAATCATAATACAGGTGATAAAGTGTCACTCCTTGGGTATGGTTGCATGCGCTTACCTACAAAACCTAAAGCTGACGGAGAAGGTGAGCTTATAGACCAGAAAGAAGTGAATAAATCAGTTGATTATGCCATTGCGCACGGTGTGAATTACTTTGATACTTCTCCTGTTTATGTTCAAGGTATGTCAGAACATGCAACAGGCATTGCACTAAGCCATCATTCTCGGGAAAAATTTTATATCGCAACCAAAATGTCGAATTTTGATCCCGCTACAAGAAGTAAGGAGGCATCCATTGCAATGTATCATAATTCTCTCAAAAATTTGCAGGTAAACTATATAGATTATTACTTACTTCATGCTTTAGGTATTGATGGAAAACAGGCTTATCAGGAACGCTTCATTGACAATGGCGTTCTTGATTTCTTGTTAAAAGAAAAAGAGGCAGGACGCATCCGCAATCTTGGCTGGTCATTTCACGGCGAACGTAGTTTCTTTGACTATATGCTTTCACAGGATATCAAATGGGATTTTGTACAAATTCAGCTAAATTATGTGGACTGGGAACATGCTTCCGAGCAGAACGTGAATGCAAAATATTTATACAACGAGTTAACGAAACGCAATATTCAGGCTGTGATTATGGAACCACTTTTGGGCGGACGACTATCGAAACTGAACGAACATTTGATGGTTCAGCTTAAACAGAAACAACCGGAAATAAGCACAGCTTCGTGGGCGTTCCGTTTTGCTGGATCGCTGCCAAACGTGCTGACAGTTCTGAGTGGAATGACGTATATGGAACATTTGCAAGACAATATCCGCACTTTTTCTCCGCTTCAGTCAGTCACAGATGCAGACAAGAAGCTACTGGAAGAAATAGCACAGATGATATTGAAATATCCAAATATTCCTTGTACAGGGTGCAATTATTGTATGCCTTGCCCTTATGGTCTGGATATTCCGGAAATTTTTGCACACTATAACCGATGTATAAATGAAGGAAACATTCCGAAAGACCTACAAGATGAGAATTATCGTCAGGCTCGCCGTGCGTTTCTTATCGGTTATGACCGGAGCGTACCAAAACTTAGGCAGGCTAACCATTGTATTAGCTGTGGACAATGCAGCATACATTGTCCGCAACAAATTAAAATCCCTCAGGAAATGGAAAGGATTGACAAATTTGTAGAACAACTGAAACAGGAAACCATTTTTTAGTTTCCAATAAGCGTGAGGTTATAGTCCTCACACTATAAAATAAGATTATCAATTTATTAACTCATTCTATCTAATGGAAGAAATTATTCACTTATTACATCAAGGCGGATATTCCTGTGTAATAGCCAACAATGAAATCCGCACTTTTACACAGCGTGGCATAGCCGATTTATACGATTTACTTATTCATGATGCCGCTTTCCTAACAGGAGCATCCATAGCTGACAAAGTAATCGGAAAAGCAGCGGCAGCATTGATAGTTATTGGCGGAATAAAGAAAGTATATACAGATGTTATAAGTTCGTCAGCATTGACTTTACTGCGTAACGCAAAAGTTGAAGTGACTTTCGGGCAGATGGTGCCGTTCATCCAAAACCGGGATCAAACAGGTTGGTGCCCGATGGAAAAGAAATGTTATCAAAAGGAATCTGCCGAAAGTATTTTGGTATTGATTAAAGAATTCATTGAAAATAAATGAGCAAAATAATCATTAAGAATATGCATTCAGAAAATTATTAAAAAAGTCTAATATCAAAATTTAGTATGAATAAAAGAATGACTTATATCCTACTAATCAGTCTTTTTATACCTATAGTCGGACATACGCAACCCCAAAGAGATAGCACATCTATAGAGAAAAGCTATACGATGGACGAAGTTGTTGTGACTGGTACGCGGAGTGAAACAGATATACGCCATTTACCAATGAGCATATCTGTAGTTAACCGACAACAGATTGACCAACGTTATGATCAATCTTTACTTCTGTTATTGACTGAGCAAGTACCGGGGCTTTTCACCACCGGGCGTGGTATAATGGGATACGGCGTATCAACGGGTGCAGCAGGCGGGCTGAGGTTGCGAGGGGTGGGCGGTAGTCCCACTACCGGACTTTTAGGGCTTATTGACG
>Ga0183099_1001781_pt1 | contig 11874 bp, 11 predicted proteins | sample Biomet1_FD_127788 | JGI IMG/M metagenome (GOLD analysis project Ga0183099, IMG submission 127788) | Microbial communities from bioreactor (seeded with anoxic lake sediment) at LBNL, California, USA - Biofuel metagenome 1 | ecosystem: Engineered > Bioreactor > Anaerobic > Unclassified ... | reverse complement strand
ATTATTCATCGAAGACTTCCCTCCTCGTCCTTGTTTTTTCTAAATCTTCCCGTGCTTTTCCAAAGAAGAGCCGGCCATCAATAGCCCGAGTTCTTGTTCGGAAGTTTCCTCCGGCTTGACGTAGGCCACAATTTCACCTTCAAACATCACGGCGATGATATCGGAGAGATTCAAGATTTCATCCAATTCGAAGCTCATCAGTAGGATTGCCTTATCTTTATCCCGCTGCTCGATCAAACGTTTATGGATAAATTCGATTGCGCCCACATCCAATCCCCGGGTCGGTTGGGCTGCGATCAGTAACGAAGGATTCCGATCGACTTCCCTGGCGATGATCGCCTTTTGTGGTTCCCGCCGGATAATGAGCTTGCCGTAGATTTTTTCACTTTGGGGTCCGCACATCAAACTCTTTGATCAGTTCAATGGCATGGTTTTCGATTGCTTTATCGTTGAGAAAGCTGTTTTTGCTGTAAGGCTCCTGATAATAAGTCTGCAAGGCGATGTTCTCATCCAGACGCATCGGGAGAATCAGGCCGAACTTTTGTCGGTCCTCAGGAATATGCCCCAGCCCGGCCTCGGTGATTTTACGTGGAGCCAAGTTCGTGATAGGTTCGCCATTCAGCTTGACGGTTCCACTCTCAGCTTTTCTAAGGCCTGTGATGGCTTGGATCAATTCGCTCTGACCGTTCCCATCGATTCCGGCGATTCCAACGATTTCACCGGCCCGTACTGTAAGGTTCAAATTGCGTACTGCTTCCAGACCACGGCTCTCTTTAACCGTCAATCCTTCAATTTCCAAAACAGCTTGTTTCGGCTGCGAAGGCTTTTTGACTGTGCGGAAGAGAACGGAACGCCCTACCATCATATCCGCCAACTCTTGTTGGGAAGTCTGTTTCACATCGACAGTACCAATGCTCTTGCCTTTGCGGATAACCGTGCAACGATCGGCAACGGCTTTGATTTCATCCAGTTTATGCGTGATCAGGATGATTGACTTACCTTCTTTCGTCAATTCCCTCATAATCGACATCAATTCATCGATTTCTTGGGGTGTCAACACGGCTGTTGGTTCATCAAAAATGAGGACATCCGCCCCACGGTACAAAGTTTTCAGAATTTCGACCCTTTGTTGCATCCCGACAGTAGTATCTTCGACTTTTGCGGACGGATTGACTGCCAAGCGGTACCTGTTGGACAGATCTTCAATCACACCAGCAGCTGCCTTTTTATTTAAAACGCCGAGTCGACTCGGTTCGCTGCCTAGAATAATGTTCTCCGTAACCGTGAAGTCCTTGACCAACATAAAATGTTGATGCACCATTCCGATACCTAATTTATCGGCAACACCAGGGGAACTGATTTTGACTTCTTGCCCTTTGACTTTGATCACTCCACTGGTCGGCTCCAAAAGGCCAGAGAGAATATTCATCAAGGTTGACTTGCCCGCGCCATTTTCACCTAACAAAGCGTGAATTTCACCTTTTTTCAAACTGAGAAATATATCATCATTTGCTTTATAATTGCCAAAAGCTTTTGTTACGCCAATCATCTCAATGACATAATTTTCTTCTGCCATGCTGATTCCACCCCTTACTAATATTGAATGCATGCATTCCTTCATACAGCAGTGAGACACCCTTATAAAAGATAATGCCTTAAAACACCCTTTCACGACTATTATAAGGTATTTCCAAAATCCTATCCACTTTTGTTTATCACGAAAGATAAACATTTGTTTCCTTTGAGGAACGCTCTTTAATAAGCGGTCTATGACCGAAAAAAGAGAAGCAACTCAATATCCTTAACCGGAATCAAGTTGCTTCTTTAAAGATTTTAAAAGTGATTAGTTTTCTGGAGCTTCCGGAACAGTAAGTGTTCCATCCAGAATTTGTGATTTAGCATCTTCGACTGCAGTCAAAGCTTCTTCACCCAATTGGCCATCAGTGAGGTCAACGCCTTCTTCAGCCAAACCGAAATTCAATACTTCTCCTGCAGGGAATTCATCATTCATCGTTAATGTAGCGATATCCTTAGCTGCAGTGCCTACACCCTTCAACGTTGAAGTCAAAGTAAGGTTTCTTTCAGTGCCGTCATCAAGAGTCAACAAACCTTCTTCTGTTTGGTCACGGTCAACACCGATTACCCAAATTTCTTTTGAAGGATCAGCTTTTACGATGTCTTTAGCTTCTGAGAACACGCCATTTCCGGAATCTCCGGCAGCTTGATAAATGACATCGATTCCGCTCGCGTACATTGCCGCAGCTTTTGATTTCCCGCCTGCAGCATCGCCGAACGAGCCGACATATTCAACTTTCACATCTATTTCAGGATTTACGGACTTGGCACCCGCTACGAATCCAGCTTCAAAGCGATCGATTACTGCGCTCTCTTGTCCGCCGATAAAGCCTAATTGATTGGTTTTGGTTGTCTTTGCAGCGGCAACACCCGCCAAGAAAGCAGCTTCATTGTCTTTAAATGATATAGATACTGTGTTTTCGCCTTCAATGACATCATCGATGATGGCGAACAAAGTATCAGGATTCTGGGTTGCCACATCCTGCATCGCTGATTTCAACTTATAACCGATACCAAACACAAGATCAAAATTACTGTTCACGGCAGTGTTCAAGTTCGTCACAAATTCCGAATCGGCATTTGATTGGATATAATCGTATCCATCAATCCCTTTTTCTTTGCTGTTCTCTTCGCCCCAGGCAACAAGGCCTTCCCATGCACTTTGGTTGAATGATTTGTCATCCACACCGCCGATGTCGGTAACCATTGCGACAGTGAAGTTATCTTCCGCTCCCCCTGCGGTGCTGGAACTTGTTGCACTGCTGTCAGCCGTGTCGCCGTTTCCGCCACAAGCTGCCAGGATTGTGCTGACACCTAAACCCAATGCCAATAAACTAACATATTTTTGTTTCTTCACCATGACCCCTCCAATAAACTTCAAATTTTTGAACTTGTAAGTACAAGCTTCTTACAAAAAATATCATATCATGTATTCTCTAAAAAATAAACGATATTGATTTGTTTTGTAATCGTTTTTTCATTTAATATCCATATATTTGTAGGTATGGTCTGGGTTAAACCTCAGAATCATAGGGTAAATCCGCATCATTTTCATATATATTCTCATTAATGTTCACTTTTCTGGGCTTGCTTCCATCGGCCGGCCCGACAATCCCTCTCGCTTCCATCTCGTCGATCAGCCGCGCTGCGCGATTATAACCGATCCGGAACCTCCGTTGCAATTTGGAAATGCTTGCCGTTTCGTCCAATCTGATGAATTCTACCGCTTCCCCGAAGAGGTCATCTTCCGGTTCATCGCTTGCGGTTGCCACCGTTTCGGTCGGCATCATTTCCTCGACATAGTTCGCTTCTTGCTGATTTTTGACGAAAGTGACAATGTGCTCTACTTCTTCGTCGGATATGAACGCCCCTTGCACACGAATCGGTTTATTTTCCCCCATCGGACGGAAGAGCATATCGCCTCTGCCCAATAATTTCTCTGCCCCGGAGCCATCGATTATCGTTCTCGAATCAATAGAACTGGACACGGCAAATGCAATCCGGGAAGGAACGTTTGCTTTGATGATCCCGGTGATGACATCGACACTTGGTCGTTGCGTAGCCAAAATCATATGGATTCCCGCCGCTCGCGCCATCTGAGCCAATCGGGTGATCGCATCTTCAACCTCATTACTTGCTACCATCATCAAATCGGCTAATTCATCCACGATGACCACTATATATGGCAATGTGGGATTATTTTCCCCGTTTTCTAAATTATATTCGACAATCAGATTGTTGTATCCGTCGATGTTGCGCATACCAGTACCGGCGAATAGTTCATATCTTCGTTCCATTTCGGTCACAACTTTATGGAGCGCTTGCGCCGCTTTGCGCGGATTTGTGACAACTGGTGTCAGCAAATGAGGAATTCCGTTATAGACATTCAGTTCGACCATTTTCGGATCAATCATCATCATCTTCACTTCGTTTGGCTTGGCTTTCATCAATATGCTTGTGATGATGCCATTGATGCAGACGGATTTTCCGCTTCCGGTCGCACCCGCAATCAGCAGATGGGGCATCTTCGTCAGATTCGCACTTTGTACGACGCCCGAGATATCCCGGCCTAATGGTACTTCCAACAGCTTATCGGTGTGCTTCTGACCTTCCATGACATCACGGAAGGAGACGACGCTGACCTCACTGTTCGGCACTTCTATACCAATGAAGGATTTTCCGGGTATCGGCGCTTCGATACGGATATCTTTTGCTGCCAAAGCTAAAGCCAAATCATCACTGAGGCTTACAATTTTGCTGACCTTCACCCCTACAGCTGGTTGGATTTCATATTTGGTCACGGCAGGCCCCAGGTTCGCTTTGGTGACTTTGGCCTCCACCCCGAAACTCGCGAACGTCTCTTCCAGTTTTTTGACATTTTTTTCGATTGTCGCATACTCATTCGATTGATCGATTGCCTTGATTTCATTCAACAGGGTGACCGGTGGCAAATGGTAATCCCTATTCTCCTGCTCGGCAGTGATTTCAAACTCCAACTCACTATTGTTGTCTTCCTCACCGCCAGCAGCCGTGGTCTTTGCCAGATTAGCCTGCTGGGAGGACGCGCTCTTTTCATTATCCGCATGTTTGTGTTCGGCTGCTTTTTCAAGTTGCTGCTGGAAACTGTCGATTTTCAGCTGAACGGGTTCGTGTTCTTTCGCGGAGAGTGTTTCCTTTTCTGAAGCTTTCAGAGCTTCCGCTTCTTCCTTCATCAATTGCTTCGCGGCCGATTCGCTTTTGATCTGATTTTTAGCTTTTTCGACTATCGAAGGCTTCTTGTCGACCGGAACACTATTTGATCTGGTCGGTTTCTTCACTGTTTTCGAATCGATGATCGAGCTGGCCACTTTATCTTTCGTGTAAAGCACCGCTCGTTTGCTGTTGTGGCCGAAGATCAAAGCAACTTTGCGCACAATTTCCATGACATCATGCGTCGTAAAGCCGAATAGGACCGCCACACCAAAAAATACAAGCAGGCCGATAATGATGTAGGTGCCCCATTGTGAAACCAAAAAATAGGTTCCGCTATAAAAGGCTGCTCCGATTAAGCCCCCGCCCATCTCCGAAGCCGTATCAGCTTGCCTGACATCGGTCAAAAAACGTGCAAGCGTAAAGGACACGACCGACGCGCCCTCCGCAACGACTGTCATAAAAGCCTGTGAATGGAGATAAAGCAGCGCTGCTGAATAAAGCAGGATGCCACTGATCAGCCAGTTCTTTCTTATTTTTGGTTCTTTCCCTCTCAAAATCAGGTACAGACCATAGGCACCGAAGAGCGCCAAGCTGACCGGATAGGTTTCACCGACAAAAAAACGGAAAAAATTCGCCAGCGCTATACCGGCAAAACCGAGTTGCCCGATCCCTAAGGCTGCACTAAAAAGAAACAGCACGCCGATGAGCTCGTAAGATATCTTTTGCCCGGTGGCCTTCTTTTTCTTTCTTGTTGTCGTCGTTCGTTTCGCCAAACATGCCAACTCCTTTTTTATCTTTACTCAAAACCACTGCCCGTTTGCATAAAACAGCGGTCCATAGATTGTTCGTTTGATTACACGTATCGGTTCATTATACTACAAAATGAACCCTTTTCGAGGCTATTTTTTAATCAATCCACGCGGACAAAAAGCTTCTGTTTTCCGTCAATGCGGGCAACAGAAGCTTTTTGGAATTTGGTCGATCATTCTTGAAGAAGTTTTTTCCCATCCTGCAGAAGCATCAGTCCATGATATAGTTGCACATCGTCATCGCAATTTTCACAAAAACGGATTTCTCCGTCTGACCAGTAGGCAGTCAGGTAGGTTTCTTTTGTTTTTTGGAATGGGTAGACGACCGATAATTTTTCCGCAGCCCGCTCATAGGCAGCGACTGCCTCCTGGAAATCGGCGTAGTCTGTCGATTCCACAATGAAATCCATCCAGTCTTCAAAAAACCACCAAGGCTCATATTCTCCCTCAGTCCGTATCACCTGGTACACGCTATCACCTTCTTTGTTGCAAAAAGTATAGCACAGCTCGAAAAAAAATTCCCGCGCAAGGTATCGTGATTGAAACTTCTTGGCGAAGACGGTAAACTGAAATTACAAGTTGCACCGTATGCTTATCCTAGAATCTGGAGGTAATCTGAATGAAAAAAATCAAGATGACCGTAAACGGTCGGGTACAGGGCGTCGGGTTCCGTTACATGACAAAAATGGTGGCTGACCAGATCGGCATTACCGGCATCGTCAGGAACGAGGCCGACGGAAGCGTCTATATCGAAGCTGTCGGACCTGGCGATAAGATCGATACCTTCATCGCGGCAGTCAAACGCAGTCCCTCGCCAAGCGGCAAAGTAGATAGCTGCTCCATACTTGAAGACGCCAACATTGAGAATTATATAAGTTTTCGCGTAACCAATTGAATATATTTCCCCCTTCAGGTATAGTGGTAATGTTATCGAAAAATTGTAAAGGAACGTGAACGATGAAACTTAAAAAGAAATTATTGCTTTCCGCAGAAATGATGGCCTTATTAGTGGTCCTGACAGGCTGCATGCAATATGATGAGAATAAAAATCCAACCGGCTTCATTTACGACTATTTGGTAGTACCTACAGGCAATTTGATCGTTATGCTGGCAGAAATGCTTAACGGCAATTATGGGCTGGCCATCATCGCCATCACAATCATTGTCCGCTTGGCCATCATGCCCTTGAACTTTAGCCAAATCAAAAAAACGATGGTACAACAAGAGAAAATGAAGTATATCAAACCAGAATTGGAAGATATCCAATTCCGTCAAAAAAATGCACAATCGCCTGAAGAAAAAGCGGCGGTTTCGCAGGAAATGATGGCGTTGTACAAGGAAAACAACATCAGCATGACAGGCGGCGTTGGTTGCTTGCCGATTCTTATCCAGATGCCGATTTTTACAGCTATGTATCAGGCCGTCAACCTGACGCCGGAAATCTCCCAAAGCACATTCCTTGGCATCAACCTTGGTGTCAGCAGTCCGTTGTTGGCAATCCTGGCGGGTGTGGCCTATGTGATCCAAGGCTACGTTTCCACAATCGGCATGCCTCAGGAAACCAAGTCACAGATGAAATCAATGATGCTGATGAATCCGATCATGATTCTCATGTTCTCATGGTCTTCACCAGCAGGATTGGCTCTTTATTGGTTAGCTGGCGGTATTTTCGCTGCAGCCCAGACTGCGCTTCAGAATCACATGATCAAACCTAAAATCCAGAAGCAAGTCGAAGAAGAAATGAAAGATCGTCCAATCAAGAAGAATGTGAAGATGGCCAAACCAGCCTCACAGTCAACCTCAACGCAATCTGTTAAGGCTCTGCCGGCTAAGAATCAACAAACTGGTGGCAAAAAAGGTCGCAACGCAGGCAAGCAGACCAGATCTTAAGCACTGCACAACTATAAAAGAAAAGCAGGAAGCGGCTCACACATGAGCTGGCTTCCTGCTTTTTTGTAGTTTATTTTTGGCACGAGGCAAATGTTTTACTATCCAACGTCTACAGCTCCTCGTCCGGTACATAATTCTTCAGAATCGGCAATTGGATTCGGAAAACAGATCCATGGCCCAATACGCTTTCGACAGTGATATCGCCTTTATAGCCTTCCAATAATTCTTTTGCAATCGACAAGCCCAAGCCGTTCCCGCCTTTATTCCGAGACCTGGCTTTATCGACACGGTAAAAACGCGAAAAAATCTTTTGCTGATCTTCCTGGGACATCCCCTCGCCAAAATCTTGGATAGCAATCTGGACGTAGGACATGGATTCGGAAATCGAAAGATGGATTTCATGCCGGTCGGTCGAATATTTAACGGCATTGTCCATCAATATCACAAGTATCTGCTCAAAATGGTTGCGATAGATATTCACGTAAATCTCGCGATTCAAATCATCATCCAGATTGAAAACAAAATCCGGATACAGCATCTTAAAGTTGTGGAACGTATGCAGCACGACATTCCGGATCGGCGTAACTTCATTTTTATAGTGGATTTCTACTTGTTCCGCTCTTGAAAGGTCAAGCATCTCCTGGACCAAAGTCTTCATTCTCTGGATTTCAGTCAAGGAGGCGGCAAGGGATTCATCCAGGATTTGCGGGTCTTCCTTGCCCCAACGGTTCAGTAATTTCAGATGGCCCTCAACAATAGCCGTAGGGGTGCGCAGCTCATGCGATACATCCTCCACAAACTGCTTTTGCTGAGTAACATACAATGCCATCTTGTCCAAGAGACCGTTTATATGGACAGAAAGATCGGTAAATTCGTCCTTACTTTTCGATATTTTAATCCGGGTCTCTGACAAGGTATCCTCTTCGATCGCATCCATCGTGTCGACCATCTGTTTGATCGGCCTGAAGAAGTAAATGGCGATGCCGTAGCCGGCAGCTGCTGACAAAACAAGCACAATCGCCGTCACTAACCAGAAATACTGTTTCATCTGCGAGACCACAGTGTGATAATCATTCAATCGAAAAACGATCTGCACATATCCCAACAGAAAGGACTCTTCCTTACTTAGGATCGGGCCACCTGCGACAAACGCTTCAAGATTATTCAGTTTCGTCTCGCGTAAATAAGTATCGGGATTTTTTATGAATGTCGTATAGCTCTTCTGTGTTTCATAGAGCAGCTGTCCCTCTGTATCAAATACGCGTATGTTCGCCCCTCTGTTCTTGAGATCCTCCAAAAACGGGTAATTACCGACAGACTGAAGGCCTTTCGTCACGGTGGAAACAGAAATTTTCTCGAACATGCTTTCGACACTGTTGACGGACAACTTCGTGTCAATTTCAGATAAGGCAGTTTGGACCGAATAGAGAAGGTTCTCGGCCTCATCTTTTTGTTCATCGTAATGATAACCTGTATAGACATTCAGCATGAGTAAAGCGGACAGAAAGTACAGCAGGAAGAAAGCGATACTTAAAAGAAAACCCCATTTCCACCGAATGGACTTGGGATTTCCTCTTTTTTTGGTTGGCATATAATTGATTCTGCGCATAGTATTATGAGCGCATGACGTATCCGGTGCCACGAACCGTTTGGATATAACTTTCTTGGCCGGCTACATCGATTTTGTTGCGCAGATATCGGATATATACATCGACTACGTTTGTTTCCACTTCTGTTTTGTATCCCCATACTTTGTTCAGCAATACATCCCTTGAAAGGACAACGTTTATGTTTTCCATCAGGATCAATAATAATTCGTATTCGCGTTTTGTCAATTCGATGTGCTCGTCGCCTCGACGTACGACACGATTTTCTTTTTCGATCGTCAAATCACGATAAGTGACTGTCGTCTGTTTAACCTTGCGCTGCTCTTCTTCGATATCGATGCGACGCAGCAAAGCGCGCACCCTTGCCAAAAGTTCTTCGATGGCAAATGGCTTCACGATGTAATCATCCGCTCCATGATCCAAACCGGATACGCGGTCAATTACGGAATCGCGGGCAGTCATGATGATGATTGGCGTATCTTTGACCGGGCGCAAGCGACGGCAAACTTCGATACCATTCAGTTCCGGTAACATCAGATCCAATAGGATGACATCCCAGTCCTGGTTCATGGCAGCTTCAAGGCCGGCTCTACCGTTGTAGCAAATTTCCGTTTCGTAGCCTTCGTGTTTTAACTCAAGCTCGATGAAACGCGCCAGATTTTTTTCATCTTCGATAATCAATATTCTTTGTTTGTCTCTATTTTCCATAGAATTCTCCCCTAATGTCTCATTTGAATAATAACAACATGCCATTACAATTTCATTTTATTTTAACACACTGTCGGGAATTTTTCCTGATTAAATGATCCTGATAGTAAAATGTCATCCGAAGCACAGCTCCGGATGACGTAATTGTTGGCCAGAATGGCGTTTTATCCCTTTAGTCTTGTGGAACTTCCACTTCTTTATCCCACTCGAAGTGATAAGCACCCGCTCTATCGGTGCGCTCGTAAGTATGCGCTCCAAAGTAATCGCGTTGCGCTTGAATGATGTTCGCTGGCAAGACAGCTGAACGGTAAGAATCGAAATAAGCTACCGCAGATGAGAATGTCGGTACCGGAACTCCTGCAGTCACAGCCGTTGCAACCACTTCACGTACAGCTCCTTGGTACTGTTTCGTGATCTCTACGAAGTAGTCATCCAACAACAAGTTCTGCAATTCAGGATTTTTCTCGTAAGCATCCGTGATGTTTTGCAGGAATTGCGCACGGATGATACAGCCTGCGCGCCAAATTTTAGCGATTTCGCCGTAATTCAGATCCCAATCATTTTCTTCGCTGGCAACGCGCAATTGAGCGAAGCCTTGCGCATAGCTCATAATTTTGCTGAAGTATAGCGCTTTGCGGATACTCTCAACAAACGCCGCTTTGTCCACACCTTCTTCAGTTGCAGCGGCAGGTCCGGTCAGAATTTCGCTGGCAGCGACACGTTCTGTCTTCAAAGCGGAGATGTAGCGGGCAAAAACGGATTCGGTGATCAATGGCAACGGCACACCCAAGTCCAAAGCGCTTTGGGAAGTCCATTTACCCGTGCCTTTATTGCCGGCGCGGTCCAAGATAATCTCAACCATTGGCTTGCCTGTTGCAGGGTCGTATTTAGTCAAGATATCAGCAGTGATGTCGATCAGGAAGCTGTCCAGCTCGCCTTTGTTCCATTCGATGAAGACTGCCGCGATTTCTTCCACTGACATGCCAAGATATTTGAACATGATGTCGTAGGCTTCCGCAATCAATTGCATATCCCCGTACTCGATTCCGTTATGGACCATCTTAACGAAATGTCCGGCACCATCTTTGCCGATATACGCTACACACGGCTCACCATCTGGAGCTTTTGCGGAAATTTGTTCTAAAATCGGTGCAACAAGATCATAGGCATCACGTTGTCCTCCTGGCATGATTGAAGGACCTTTCAAGGCGCCTTCTTCACCGCCGGAAACACCCGTTCCGATGAAATTGATGCCTGAATTTTCCAACTCCTTGCTGCGGCGGATTGTATCTTTGTAGAAAGTATTCCCTCCGTCGATCAGGATATCTCCTTTATCCAAATGAGGCAGCAACGATTGAATCGTTTTGTCGGTTGCCTCCCCTGCCTTTACCATCATCATGATTCTTCTTGGTTTTTCCAAAGATTCAACGAACTCTTCGATTGTATAAGTAGGAACCAGTTTTTTTTCTGGATTTTCCGCGATCACTTGCTCAGTCTTTGAGCCGGAGCGGTTGAATACAGATACAGAATAACCTCTGCTTTCAATGTTCAATGCTAGATTTTTGCCCATTACGGCCATCCCGACAACGCCAATTTGCTGTTTTGACATAAATAAATTCTCCCTTCATGATGTACACATCATTTTATAATCTTAATCCTAACAAAAATCCGACAAAATGAAAAGCAAACAATTGAAAATAATGGCTTTCTTTTCTTCCCCCTGATTCCCCAACATTTACTTTTGGATTGTATTGTTGTAAACTATGCCATGTAAAAAACAAAAGGTGGGAATAATGTTGACAAAGAAAACGGGTGCTACCTCTTCAAAATTCAATAAATTCAGCAAATTCATCATTTGGATCATGTTACTTGCCATGGTCGGAGGAACTTTCCTTTCCGCTCTGTACTATTTGTTCCTAAATATGTAGGAAAAAACAATCAAAAAGGTTCCCGGAATCCATTAGCGGATTCCGGGAACCTTTTTCAATCGACTCAGACCTGCCTTTTTTGACTTTTCCATCCCAGCCGGCATAGCCGCCTTTCAGAATGAAAATATTTTTGTAGCCATTTTTTTTCAAAATTGCCGCACAACG
>Ga0183099_1001780_pt1 | contig 11882 bp, 8 predicted proteins | sample Biomet1_FD_127788 | JGI IMG/M metagenome (GOLD analysis project Ga0183099, IMG submission 127788) | Microbial communities from bioreactor (seeded with anoxic lake sediment) at LBNL, California, USA - Biofuel metagenome 1 | ecosystem: Engineered > Bioreactor > Anaerobic > Unclassified ... | reverse complement strand
GCGATTGGACAATAATTTGGAAATAGGCAGTTCCTGCATGAGTTTACATTGAATAAGTATGTTATATTTATACCTTAATAGTCCTAATGAAGATTTTTCACAAAGCAGAATCTTTACTTATAGTCTTATTGAAGTAAAAAACTTATTTTACCGGATTTTTCCTGTATTTTTGCAAATAAATTTTTGTAAAATGAAAAAGTTGCATTTTGAAACGCTGCAAGTACATGCAGGTTATAAACCAGATCAGACCAATTCCTGTGGAATACCGATTTACCCTACAACTGCGTATTCATTTGATAGTTCGGAGCATGGTTCTGATTTGTTCAACCTTGATTTCAAAGAAGGAGTTTCTCCTTACATATATACACGATTGAACAATCCGACCAACAGCATTTTTGAACAAAGGATGGCTGCCTTGGAAGGTGGGGTGGCTGCAGTTGCAACCGCTTCCGGCCAGTCTGCGGAAATGATCACGATCATGAACATCATGAAAGCCGGTGATAATTTTGTGACTAGTCCCTATCTTTATGGAGGTACATATAACTTGTTTTGTGTTTCGTTTCGGGATCTTGGGATTGAAGCAAGACTGGCGAAAGATGATTCCGCCGAAGAAATGGAAAAACTGATTGATGAAAATACCAAAGCATTGTATACTGAGAATATTGGCAATCCAAAATTTAATGTACCTGATTTTGAAAAATTAGCAGCTTTGGCCCAGAAATATGAAATACCGTTGATTGTGGACAATACGTTCGGTTGTGGTGGCTATCTTTGTCGCCCGATTGAATATGGCGCCAATATTGTTGTCGAAAGTGCAACCAAATGGATTGGTGGACATGGTAACAGTATGGGAGGTGTTATTGTAGATGGCGGGAATTTCAATTGGGGAAACGGAAAATTTCCTAAATATTCAGAGCCTTCTGAAGGATATCACGGCTTGAAATTTTGGGAGAAATTTGGAAACAGTGCTTTTGCAATGCGTTGTATTGCTGAAAATATGCGTGATGCAGGTCCCTGTATCAGCCCATTCAACAGTTGGAACATGCTTCAGGGGGTAGAAACATTGTCTATTCGTGTGGATAAGATGTGTCAGACAACAATGGAAGTAGCCAAATGGCTTGATCAGCATGCAAAAGCTTACGAAGTTTGTTATCTTGGACTTGAAAACAACGAATATCATGAGCTTGCCAAAAAATATATGAAAAATGGTTTTGGTTGTGTATTGACATTCCGCGTCAAAGGTGGATATGAAAAGACTGTCAAATTTGTAGAGAGCCTGGACTTGATCACTCATTTGACCAATATCGGTGACGTACGCACAGTCATCACGCATCCCGCATCAACCACACACCGTCAAATGGACGAACAAGCGCAGGCTGCAGCCGGTGTATATCCGGATTTGCTTCGTTTGTCCATAGGATTGGAACATATTGATGACATCAAGGAAGATTTGGAGCAAGCTTTCAACTTGATTTAAAGAGACTAAGAAAGGACAGAAATATGCCATTAAATTTACCAGATAAACTTCCTGCCATTGAGATTCTGGAGAAAGAGAACATCTTTGTCATGGATTCCGGACGCGCATCTGAACAGGATATTCGTCCGTTGAGAATTGTGATCCTTAATCTCATGCCTTTAAAGATAACCACGGAAACAGATTTGATCCGTTTGTTGTCAAATACTCCTTTACAGGTTGAGATTGATTTTATGAAAATCAAAAGCCATACTTCAAAAAATACTCCGATTGAACACATGAAAGCCTTTTATAAGACTTTCTACAGCATGCGAAATCAGAAATACGACGGCATGATCATCACAGGAGCTCCGGTTGAGCAGATGGACTTTGAGGAAGTAACTTATTGGGATGAGATCAAGGAAATCTTTGAATGGGCCAAAACTCATGTAACTTCCACCATGTACATATGTTGGGCAGCACAGGCCGGACTCTATTATCATTATGGCATTCCCAAATATCCACTGTCCAAGAAGATGTTCGGTGTGTTCAAGCATCGCATGAATGATCCGTTCAATTCGATTTTCAGGGGATTTGACGATGAGTTTTACGTACCTCACAGCCGGCATACGGAAATACGTCGGGAAGATATATTGAAAAATCCGGAATTGACTTTGTTGTCTGAGTCCAAGGATTCTGGTGTATACATGGTGATGGCCAGAAACGGCAGGGAATTTTTTATAACCGGCCATTCTGAATATTCCCCTTATACGTTGGATTCCGAATATCGGCGTGATGTCGCCAAAGGCTTACCCATAGAGGTTCCCAAAAACTATTATGTCAATGGTGACCCCAAACAAGGTCCTGTGGTACGTTGGAGGGCACATGCCAATTTGTTGTTCAACAATTGGCTAAATTACTTTGTTTATCAGGAAACTCCTTTTGATATCAATCAGATCAAATAGGAGACTCATTTTATAATAAAAGCCTTCGAGCTTCGGCCGGAGGCTTTTTCAATAATCGGATACCCCTAAAATAATGGCAAAAAAACGTTGTTTGGAACTACTGGCTCCGGCCAAAAATGTGGAATGTGCACGCGAAGCGATCTTGCATGGAGCAGATGCTGTCTATATCGGTGCTCCTAAGTTTGGAGCACGGTCAGCCGCAGGCAACAGCTTGAAAGACTTGGCTGAGTTGGTTGCTTTTGCCCATCTTTACAGCGTTCGCATTTATGTGACGGTCAATGTCCTTTTGTACGACGAGGAATTACAGGAAGTCGAAGCTCTGATTTGGGACTTGTGGAAAATTGGGGTGGATGCCCTGATTGTGCAGGATATGGCTCTCATGCAAATGAATCTGCCGCCTATTCCCTTGCATGCAAGTACCCAGATGGATAATAGGACGCCAGAGAAGGTGCGTTTTTTGGAAAAGGCCGGTTTTCGCCAGGTTGTATTGGCTAGGGAACTTTCCTTGCAACAGATAAAAGAGATATCGGAAGCGACTGATGTGCCTCTGGAATGTTTTGTGCATGGAGCACTTTGCGTTAGTTACAGTGGTCAATGCTACCTGAGCCGTGCACTGAGTGGACGAAGCGCCAATCGTGGCGAATGTGCTCAATATTGCCGGCTTCCTTATAATCTGGAAGATAAGGACGGAAAGATTCTGATTCGCCAGAAGCATTTGCTTTCCATCAAGGATCTGAACCGAACCCCTTATCTGGAGGATCTGATAGATGCTGGTGTCAGTTCCTTCAAAATTGAAGGCCGTCTCAAGGATGTCAGTTATGTGAAGAACGTGACGGCATGGTACCGTCAGAAGCTGGATGAAATCATTGATCGTCGTCCTGACCTGAAGCGCTCTTCTTCGGGCTTTAGTCGTCTGACTTTTCAGCCCAATCCGCAAAAAAGTTTTAACCGTGGTTTTACTGGCTATTTTACCAAAGGCAGGCCGGATAAACTGGGTAACCCGGATACGCCAAAGTCTATGGGCGAACCTGTCGGCCGGGTGAAAGAGGTGAGGGGAAATAGCCTTACGGTTGCAGGGTTGGCCCGTTTTTCCAATGGCGATGGACTGAGCTTTTTCGATGAGAATGGCAATATGGAAGGATTCAGAGTAAACAGGGTGGAAGAAAACCGCTTGTTTCCTGCGCAACCTACCCATGTCAAGCCAAATACCTCTTTGTTTCGTACGTTCGACCAAGCTTTTGAACGTGAGTTGGAAAAAACTTCTGCCCAACGTCTTATTCCTGTATCTGTCAGATGCTGGGAGACTGGATTCGGTTTTGCTATTAGTATGGAGGATGATGAATTGCATCGAGCCATGATCGCTTTTGACCAGGCGAAGGAACCTGCCGCCAAGCCGCAGAAAGAAAATGTGCGCAATCAACTAACAAAGCTTGGTAACACTTTGTTTGAGGCTACTTCCTGCGAAGTCGACTGGGAGAAGGACTGGTTTGTTCCTGTGTCCAAATGGGCCGATTTAAGACGACAATTGTGCGAGAAGATGGAGACCGTACGTGCGCTTGATTACAGGCGTGAAGAAGCAAAAATTGAACCGACTGTTCATGATTATCCGGATAAGAAGCTAACCTATCTTGGAAATGTGTTGAATGAGAAAGCCGCCGATTTCTACCGCGCCCATGGTGTTATGTCCATTGAACCGGCTTTTGAGTCCAGATCTTTCACGAAAGATGAAAAAATAGCGAACACTTCCGAGATTCTCATGTTCAACAAGTATTGCCTCAGGCATGAACTTGGAGCCTGCCCGAAAATGGGTGCTGCGACCAAACAGTTGAATGAACCTTTATTTTTAGTTTATAACGGACACCGGATTCAACTCCGTTTTGATTGCAAGGCTTGTGAAATGTATCTGACGCTGGCCGAATGATTTTCTCTTTTTTTGGGCATAAAAAAACCGGACTCTTTCGAATCCGGTTTTTTTTATTTGGGGAAGAATGATTACTTGTTCTTGGCATCCAGCTGTTCTTTCAAAGCAGCCAAAGCATCGATGTCACCCAGTGTGGTCTTTTCAACCTTCTGTTGTACAGGAGCTTCCTCTTCTTCTTCGTCAGCTTTCTTGGTTTTCTTGGTAGCGGCTTTCTTGGCAGCACGAGCTTCTACTTTGGCTTCGTCTTCATGAATGCGGCTGTGAGAAAGGATGATGCGTTTGGCATCCTTGTTGAATTCGATCACCTTGAACTCGAGTTTTTCGTCAACCTGAGCGGTAGTACCGTCTTCTTTAACAAGGTGTTTGGGAGTGGCGAAGCCTTCAACGCCATAAGGCAATGCGATAACGGCACCCTTGTCCATCAGTTCGATGATGGTCCCTTCGTGAACGCTGTCAACGGTGAAAATGGTTTCAAATACATCCCAAGGATTTTCTTCCAGTTGTTTGTGGCCAAGGCTCAAACGACGGTTGTCCTTGTCGATTTCCAGAACCACCACTTCAATAGGAGCACCGAGCTGTGTGAATTCGCTGGGGTGTTTTACTTTCTTGGTCCAGCTCAGGTCGCTGATGTGGATCAGGCCGTCAACGCCTTCTTCGATTTCAACGAATACGCCGAAGTTGGTAAAGTTGCGCACCTTGGCGGTGTGACGGCTGCCAACTGCATATTTGGTTTCGATGGTAGCCCAAGGATCTTCCTTGAGTTGTTTAATGCCAAGGGACATTTTGCGTTCTTCGCGATCGAGGGTCAGGATGACAGCTTCTACCGTATCGCCGACTTTCATGAAGTCCTGAGCGCTGCGGAGGTGTTGTGACCAACTCATTTCAGATACGTGGATCAAACCTTCTACACCAGGAGCGATTTCGATGAATGCACCGTAATCAGCCATAACGACAACGCGGCCGTTCACTTTGTCACCAACATTGAGGTCTGCGCTGAGGGCATCCCATGGGTGAGGAGTCAGTTGTTTCAAGCCCAGGGCGATACGTTTCTTTTCGTCGTCGAAGTCGAGAATAACCACGTTGATCTTTTGATCCAGTTCCACAACTTCTTTCGGATCGCTTACGCGGCCCCAACTCAGGTCGGTGATGTGAACCAAACCGTCTACGCCACCCAAGTCGATGAATACACCGTAAGAGGTGATGTTCTTGACTGTTCCTTCGAGAACCTGACCTTTTTCCAGCTTGGCGATGATTTCTTTCTTTTGCTGTTCGAGTTCTGCTTCGATAAGCGCTTTGTGAGAAACGACAACGTTTTTGAATTCCTGATTGATCTTGACAACCTTGAATTCCATGGTCTTGCCAACGAATACATCGTAGTCGCGGATAGGCTTAACGTCAATTTGTGAACCTGGAAGGAATGCTTCGATACCAAATACGTCGACGATCATACCACCCTTGGTACGGCATTTTACGAAACCCTTGATGATTTCGCTGTTTTCCAGTGCTGCGTTTACACGATCCCAGCTGCGGGTTGCGCGGGCTTTTTTGTGTGAAAGGATGAGCTGTCCTTTTTTGTCTTCTTGATTTTCAATGTAAACTTCTACCTTGTCACCGATAGCCAAATCGGGGTTGTAGCGGAATTCGTTCATAGAAACGATACCGTCAGATTTGAAGCCGATGTTTACCACCACTTCGCGTTTGTTCATTGAAATTACAGTTCCTTCAACAACTTCCTTGTCCTTAACGGTGTTCAGGGTGTTGTCGTAAGCATTTTCCAATTCTTCCTTGGACATTGATCCAAAGACCTCGCCTTTTTCAAAGGCATCCCAATCAAAAGCCTGATCAGGAACTAAAAGATTTTTTTCTTCCATGTTAATTCAATAGATAATTAGTGAGTTAGACATTATGTTGATTTGAAAATCGGCGACAAAGATAGAAAAAAATACTCACATAAATGCAATGGATTTTCGCTAAATACGTCTAACTTTGTTACATAAAAGAATCTACGATGCGAAAACTGCTCTTTCCTGCAATTCTGGCTTTTGCACTATCGTCTTGCAACAGTGTGCTGGTCTGTCATATGGATGTGCTGTCTCCTGGATATTTTGTGACATCTCCTGATAAGGACTCAGTATTGCTGGTGGACAATTCCGGTATTCAGCCCTCGGGTTTGGGACATTCTGTTCTGGAGTTGTACCGTTATAAAAAAGATACGTCATTCAATACTGAACCGCTTTCTGGAAGCCTATTAAAATCGGTTTCTGAAAATTTGCTCCGTCAAGGGAGTTATAACGATGTTCGGATTTGCAGCAGGTTGCAAAATGGTTTTGCCAGGTTTAAGGATTTTAAGCTTGCAACGTTATTGACAAATCCTCAGGTGCGTGCATTGAATGATTCTGTCAAAGCAAAATTGCTGATAAGCCTGGATCGTCTGGTGGTAATGTCTTTGACGAATGTTTATCCGTATGAAGGGGCATTTCGGTCAACGCGGGATGTAAAGGTCAACACGGTGTGGAGTGTGATTGATTTGTCGCCAGATAGTCTGGTTTCCCATTTTCAATGCAATGATAGCCTTTACTGGGAGAAATTTGCCGACAATCCGAGTTTTGCTGTGGCTGAATTACCGGCATTGGAAAAATGCCTGCCTGAAATTGGAGACTATGTCGGAGGTCAGGTATCCAGATACCTGGGAGTCCATTGGGATACTGTAGATCGTTATTATTTCAGTAGTGGCAGCTATCGTATGAAATACGCTGTTGATTGTTTGCGAAACAACGATTGGGAAAAAGCCGGAGCTTTGTGGAGGGAAGAGTATGAGAAAGGCTTTGGAAGGAGTGTCTACCGGGCAGCCATGAATATGATGTTGTATGCTGAATATACGGATAATCCGATGGATGCGCTGGCCTGGAGTGCCAAAGCAGAAGATGCGATAAAGCGTTTCGCGCTTGGCCCGACGGAAATCGACAGCTATATTTTGAAGGAATCGAAGGCCGTGCTTCAAACGCGTGCTGCCGATTATGAAAGGCTTAAAAGATATTTGGTACCGGCAACGGATTCTCAGACAGGGAACTAAACTCTCTGTTCAAATAAAATGAAAGTGTATCTTTTTTTTTGTACTTTTGATGCCAGTAAACAAGAATGTGGAATAGTTGCGTATAGACCGCATTTGACGGACGAACAAAAGATTCCATCAAACCTTAATGAAATAATAAATTCATTCGAATGAAAAGGGATTCATTATACCACATACTAGACCGTGCTTTTCGTAGAGCCCTGGAAGAACTCCAGAAATCAGAGTCTTCTGCAGCCATTGTGGATCTGTACCTTTTGCCGAATCCGGATACGGCTACTTTCACGGTTTTCGACGATGAAGACCATGTTTTGGTAAAGGTTCCGGTTCCGATCTGGGAAGAACAATACGAGACAGTGGATACGACCGATGCAGCTCTGACAGATTGTGAGTCCGTCTTAAAGGAAATCGTGCATGCTGTAAAAGCAGAAGGAGGCTTTGATAAAATCAACATCATGAAACCATTTTCCGTTTTAATGGTGGACGATGAAATGGAAACTATTTCCGAACTTTTATTATTGGATGACGAACAACTCATTCTGGACGACGACTTCCTGAAACACATGGATAAAGAGCTTGATGAATTCTTCGAGCAATTGATGGCCGATATTTAATTCTGGAAAAGATTTTGATTTTACAAAAATCTGAGTAATTTTGCGCCCGCAACAAGGAAATGCCGAAATAGCTCAGTTGGTAGAGCAACGCATTCGTAATGCGTAGGTCGCCGGTTCAAGTCCGGCTCTCGGCTCATAAAAAAAGAGATACTGTTTGAAATCGAACAGTATAAAATGTAAGAAGATTACGATTGCTTGGAAAGAGCTTTCGTAATTTTTTTTTGCCTGTTTACCTGATTTTAGGATCAAATCCAAAACACTGAAATGTTTGAAGTCAAACACTCAGTGTTATCCTTCTTCCGTCTATCCTTCAAATGGAAGACTCCTTTTTTGTGGCATAAATATGCTAGTTATTGCTTCTTATTTTATATGGTTTATCATTGAATCAATAATGTAAAATGTATACTTGGTTTTAAAATCGTATGATTTAAGATTAGATAATATTTAATTTGAATTAATTTATTTATGCTTTGATTAATCATTAATTAATCCATTAATTAATCGTTGACTGATATATTTATAGCAAGATATGAGGTAGAAAGTATGATTAGTCTAATGCGGGGAATCAGTCTGTTGAGTTGACTATTAAAGGAGTGGTGGTCTGAGAGTTTATTATTTTGGTATGTTTTATTTAGTAGAAAATCTAAAGATGATGAAAAAACACTTATCTATTTTAATGTTGCTCGTCTTTTCCTGCCTTTTTGTTGAAGAAGTCGGAGCTTATGAGAATTCTGATCAGAAAAAAGAAGTTCCGGATAATGTCCTAAAATGGATTCAGACAGAACTAACAAAGGCAAAAAATAAAACATCTTTATCGAAAGAAGATTTTTTCTGTAAAGATTCTGCTAAGCTTATAGGCTATATTAAAGGATATGATGCCAATTCTGGCTTAACTTCCGGACAGTATAATGTAGAAAGCGAAGTGACGGGTGAAGGATACCCCAAAAATGTCGAGATTCATTCGGATGGACGATTTGAAGTAATTATACCTATGGAGCATCCTCTTTACACGTACATCAATTTTAAAAAAGAGAATATTTCATTTTATATTGAACCTGGGCAAACATTGGCTATAATACTTGATTGGAGTGAATTTTTATCAGCTGACAGTTTGCAAAACAATATTTATGAATTCAAAAATATTGTATTTATGGGCCCTTCTGCCACAATCAATGCGGATTTGACTAAATACAAACAAAAAGAAGTGTTTCATTCGGATGGAGCAACAATGGCTAATAAACTTACCCCTGCAGAATTTAAATCCAGACAAAAACAAGCCCTTACAAATTATTTGGATAAACTGGATAAAGCAAACCAGGAAGGTCAATTTTCTCCAAAAGCCATTGAGCTGTTAAAAAACAAATTTTTGTTGTCGTATGCAACCTCATTATTTGAATATGTAACATACAGAGGGGGAGCATCTACTTTTGTCACTAAATTAAAAACGACTGTTCCGCTTGGCTATTATGATTTTCTCAAAGAATTACCTTTAAATGATCAAAATTTGTTGATTTCGTATGATTTTTTAGCGTTCATTCACAATTTTGAATATTGTGAACCATTGAGGAATGCAGCTTATTATCTTATGTCAAACTATAACCCAAAAAGCTTTTTTGCTTATTTGATTGAAGATGAAAAAATAAAATTGACAGCGGATGAAATGGCTTTAAAACTCTGGGCGGATACAACAAGGTTTACAATTATAACACCCGAAAATAAGGTTTTTTTGGAAGAAAAAATTCGTCAAGTTGGTGTATTTGACGAAAAGTATAAGAAATATGAAGTTGCGTATGAGAAAAAGACATATAAACCTATCCCTCCTCAAGTGGACATAGATCTTGAGCGTTGTTTTAAAAAGGATTCAATTCTAATCAATGAGTTAAAACTTAATCCAAGTTTAGCCTATGAAATTACCAAGATCCGTCAGTTTGCTGCACAACTACAAACATATGATAAGAAGGATGCCATTCATTATTATGATAGAATTAGTCAAACTATAACCAACCCATTTCTAAAACAGGAAGGAGAAGCTCTTCTTCAAAAGTCTTTTAAAGGTGTTTATGAATTACCGGCTGAAGAGGGCACTAAAATATTTCGAAAAATCATTGATCCCTATAAGGGCAAAGTTCTGTTTGTTGATTTCTGGGCGACCTCATGCGGACCATGTGTCGGCAATATAAAAGCGATGAAAGCCATTCGTGATAAGTATCAGGACAACAAGGATTTTGAATTTATTTTTATTACCGATGATGGTGGATCTCCATTAGTGAGTTATAATAAATTCGTAGAGGATCAACATTTGATACATTCTTATAGATTGCCCAAAAAAGAAAATATTTGTCTGTATAATCTTTTTTGTTTCAATGCGATTCCTCACTATGTGGTTATAGATAGAGAAGGTAAAGTGATTAATGATGATTTTCATATGTTTCTTTTTGAGAATGAGCTGCAAAAGATATTGAATAATAATTAATATTAAAACAAATTTTATGTATTTTGTATGTCTATTTGATATTTTTATTATTAATAATATTTAAAATGAAAAGACATGTTCTAACACCAATTGTATGTGTAATACTATATCTTCATTTTTGTAGTTGTAGTGCGACGGTGAAAAATAATAAAATGTCCGGAGCAGAAGAAATTCTAATTGATATGAGACATCAAACCGAATTGTCGCTTGACAGTATCGTAAAAAAAGTTGAATGCATTAAGTTAGAAACGACAAACAAGAGCATTATAGGGAAGGTGTCTCAAATCCTCTTTACGAACAATTCAATAATTGTCGTGGATGGAGAAAGTGCCATGACAATCAATGTGTTTGATGTAAAAGGAAAGTTTAAATATCAAATAGGACAAAGAGGCAAAGGCCCTGGGGAATATGTTGAGATATCAAATGTAAGTATCGAACCTCGAAGAAATAGGATAGCAGTATTGGATCGGATGCAAAATAAAGTGATTTATTATGCCATGAATGGTGATTATGACTATTCGGAAAGAACTCCGTTTATGCTTAACTATTTTGAATACCTTAAAAATGGATTCAAAGCATATTATAAATATGGAATGGAAGATCCGAGGTTGGGAAAATTTAAATATAACCCATTAATTGTTACGAATCCTCAAAATAAAATTGTTTATGGCGACTGTGACGATCTTTATGAGCCCAATCATTTTACATATACAATGCATAGGCCTTTAAGGAAATTTAGTGATGAAGTCTATTTTAGTTCTAATTTCTCAAATACAATCTATCAAGTAACTGATAAAATGATTGTTCCTAAATACCATATAAATATTGCATGGAATGCTATGCCCATTATTAATGAACAGACTACGAACAAATTGTTTAGTGAATACTGTAGTCGGTATATTATTTTTAATGGAGACATTGTTGAATTGAAAGATCTTAGCTATATAAATTTAATGACTCCTACCGGCTATCCTTTCGTTGTATATTCGCATGCCAAAAAGAAAACGTTTTTTAGTACCGATCGAGGTTCTCATCCATTATTCCCATTTATAGAAGGCAAAGCACCTTTGGCGCGCTACAAGGATAATGCTGTCGTTTTTGATGTTTCTGCATATCAATTGCTAATGAATAAAGAAAAATTGTATAAGTCTTTGTCTGCTAAAGGATTATTGGACGATTTGTATAATGGATTGACAGAAAATTCGAATCCGGTATTAATCATATGTCATTTGAACAAAGATATAGAATAGAAACAGATTAAAATAAACATTAAATTGATCTACTTATTTACAAGAAAAATCACTAGTGTCCCGTTAAACTTTTCCGAGGCTGTTATAACTTATTAAAATACAATACATTATATAGCCTTTTCAGTTTCAACGATTT
>Ga0183099_1001779_pt1 | contig 11883 bp, 12 predicted proteins | sample Biomet1_FD_127788 | JGI IMG/M metagenome (GOLD analysis project Ga0183099, IMG submission 127788) | Microbial communities from bioreactor (seeded with anoxic lake sediment) at LBNL, California, USA - Biofuel metagenome 1 | ecosystem: Engineered > Bioreactor > Anaerobic > Unclassified ... | reverse complement strand
CAGAAACAGCATGTCAAATTTTCCGGTACCAGTGATGCAGGAAAGGGATTTGCCTGCGTTATGTTCAAAAAAGCCCAGGATTACACAGAGTTTTTAAAAAAAGGAAATATGCTGAATCTGGCCGGCTATCCTGATATCAACATATGGAACGGAAATTCGAAAATTCAATTTGTATTAAAAGGCATTACGTGTTAGACTATACACTCGTGGAGGGTAATAAATATGTTCATGATAAAAAAACGAAACCTGATCTTTATCATCGTGGTGGCGATGCTGGTCGGAGCGCTGGCCTCAGGCGGAGCGATCTACTATATCGGCGCTGCTTCGGGCGGATATACGGCGATTACCAAAACGGAATATGAAAACTATAAATTGATGAAGGAAAGATATGGGAAACTGGATGAACTTGAAAAGTATATAGAAGAAAAATATTATAAGCCTGTTGATGAAGAATCCCTGAAACAGGGGATGTACAAAGGCCTTTTCTGGGGACTAGGGGATCCATATTCCGCTTATCTTACCAAGGAAGAATATAATGAAATCATGATTTCAACTACCGGAGAATACCAGGGAATCGGAGTAACTATTGCACCTGACGAGAATGGATTGATCAATGTCGTTTCACCGATCGACGACTCACCTGCGGAAAAGGCAGGCATCCAATCGGGAGACAAGATCACCAGTGTGGAAGGCCACTCCTATAGCGGCAGCAACATTGCTGCTGCTGTAGCTGCGATGCGAGGAAAGCCCGGGTCAAGTGTGAAAATCACGATCTTGCGAAACAGTAAGTCAATGGAACTTGAGATCACCCGCGCTAATATCGTAATGCAGACCGTGAAGTCGGAAGTGATGGATGGCAATATAGGCTATATCAGGATCAGCTCCTTTGAAGAGAAGACAGCCGATGACTTTAAGCAGCATTTAAGAGACCTTGAACTCAAAGGAGTCAAGGGCTTCATATTGGATCTTCGTGACAACGGCGGAGGTTTGGTGGATGTCAGTATCGACGTTGCGGATACGCTCTTGGATGAAGGTGTCGTTACCTATACAGAAGATAGGAATGGTAACAAGGAATATTATAAATCAAAAGCGGGCAAGACGAACTTGCCGTATGTAGTTCTGGTAAACGGCGGAACTGCCAGTGCTTCGGAAATCATCACCGGAGCAATCAAGGATCATAAGGGTGGGCCGATTGTTGGCACGACGACATATGGAAAAGGTATCATTCAGAGCGTTGAAAAGCTGCCAAACGGTGATGCGGTGAAACTGACGATTATGCAGTATTTTTCTCCTGACGGGAATGTGATCCACAAAGTCGGAATCAAACCAGATGTCGTGGTGGAAGCACAGGCAGATGATAAAACAGATAAACAGCTGGAAAAAGCGATAGAAATACTGAATAATAAGTAACAAACATAAGAAAAAATAATTACCATGAAACACGAGGGAATTATTCTATGAAGAATGCAGCCAGAATTAAATTATCGAAAGAGACCAGGGATCATATGGCTTCAGAAGTAAAAAACTATTTCCTGAATGAGAGAGATGAAGAATTAGGAGATCTGGCTGCAAGCTTGATGTTGGACTTTATTATAGAAAAAATGGCGCCGGAGTTCTACAATCAGGGAGTTTATGATTCCTGCAATTACATGAAGGAAAGAAGCGAAGATCTTCTGACGATTCAAATATAACTATACAGTAACCATTCCCAGCAATGTTAAATAGACTTTAAGACCGGTATTCAGCACATCTTCATCAAAATCAAAGTTGTCGCTGTGCAGCGGAATATTTGTACCGGTTCCCAGAAATAGAAAAAGACCCGGAATCTCTTGCTGATAGAAGGAAAAGTCTTCGGAAATCATAAAAGGCCTTTCAAGGGTATGAAAATTGAATTCTTTTTAAGCTTTCTTTCGCTTCCAAAAATAATTTTGGATCGTTGATCACGGGCGGAAAGCCCGTGGTGTGCGAGATGGAAATCGTACAGGAGTACACTTTTTCATAACTTTTTGCAATTTCATCCATTCGACTAATGATAAAATTAAACGTATCCGGATGAAAACAGCGTAATGTTCCTTGCAGAAGCGTGGAAGCGGAAACAACGTTACGTGCTGTTCCGCTTGTCATTCTCCCAAAGCCCAGCAAGCGATATTCTTTTTCCGGCAATTCATTTTTAACCATAGCATATAGATCGTTAACATATCTGCAGCCAATCGCAAGGGCATCGATCCTTTGTTCTGCACAAGCGATGTGGGCGCTTCTTCCATTGATTTCAATATCGATTTCGCTTGACTTTGCCATAAACTCGTTTGGCCTCGAACCGACAGCATTTTTTTCGAGCATAGGCCATAGATGAAATCCGTAGATCTTTCTAACGGAATACTTCTTTAGAATCTCCGTGTCGCAGATATCCTTTGCGCCTCCGATTGTCTCTTCTGCAGGCTGAAAAATAAGAAGTACATTTTTTGATAATGTCTGGAGTCTTTGATTGATCTCACCGGCAAGCGCAAGCAGCATCGCCATATGGCCGTCATGTCCGCATGCGTGCATGCAGCCTTCGTGAAGGGATTGGTACGGTTTATTGGTCATTTCCCTGACCGGAAGGCCATCCATGTCACTTCGGAAAGCGATGGTTTCATTTTTTATTTCTTTTTTCGGATCTTTTGCATGAAAATAAGCACAGATACCGGTGCCGCAAACTTCAGTGATCTCACAGTCATATTGCTTCAGGATACCTGTAATATAGGCTTTCGTTTTATATACTTCGTATCCTAATTCAGGGATACGATGAAGATCCTGACGATAGTTTTTCAAGGTTTTGTTCATGGATTGGACTCCTTATCTTACGTACTTACATGAAATCATAGAATAGACCTAAAATTAAGTCAAGCAAATCCTCATCTTCCATCAAATATTCTTGTATTTTTTGATATTGTAAAAACGTTTTAATCAAAATTTAGTAGATTACAATAAAAAAATAAAAAACTCTTGCTTTATTGTAATTTATAAAGTAAACTAAGGTAATTATAGTTGATAGAGGCAGCGTAGTAAAAGATGATATGGATGGCCGGCGGGCGATGATCCATATCGGAGGTAATCTTCGCCGAGCTCTTCTCCTAGGCATAGGAGTTGGGTGGGCTTATGGTAAATAGCCATAAGACTGTCTGCAACACGATTGTGGGCGTGCTATCCTTAATGACCATCATTTAATAGAAATTGAATCCGCCAATTTGGATGTATGTTCTATTAGAGTCAGTAAGGGAGCTTACTGGCTTTTTTTTATACGAAACGAAGTTTGTTTAATGAAAAGCCGCAATAGCGGTTTTTGCTTAAATAATTAGAGACATAAAAAGTAAAATATGGGAACAAATGAGATATTACGGATGGGAGGCAGTAACTATGGATCAAAATAGATTGGAAAAAGATAACGTGCTAAGAATCGGAGGCGTTTCTTCAACCGAATTGGCAAAAATATGCGGAACCCCGCTTTATGTATATGATGAGGCTCTGATAGAAGATAAATTAAAATCTTATCAGACACACTTCAAATCAAATTTATTTGATACGGAAATCATTTATGCATCCAAAGCATTTTCCTGCGGAGCGATGCTCAGGCTGCTGAAAAATAATGGATTCAGTCTGGATGTTGTCAGCGGCGGAGAATTATATCTGGCAGAATCAGAGGGATTTCCGATGGAAAGGGTATATTTCCATGGAAACAACAAGATCTCAGAGGAACTGGAGATGGCCCTGAATTATGGCTGCAAGACGATTGTGGTAGATCACTTAATGGAATGCGACAGATTGATTTCACTGGCTGAAAGGAAAAAGAAAGAAGTACATGCAATCATCCGAATCAATCCGGGAGTGACAGCACACACGCATAAATATATCATTACCGGAGATATGGATTCAAAATTTGGGGTATCGATACAGAGTGAAGAGACGATCCTGGGGATGATTATAAGGATGAAAGCCAGCAAATACGTTATTTTTGACGGATTTCACGCCCACATTGGTTCACAGATCTTTGACTTAAGGGCATATGATACTTTGATAGAACGTATGATGAAATTGTTCAAGAAACTTCAGGAAATGCATAAAATAGAAATAGGATGTCTTAATCTTGGCGGCGGTTTTGGTGTACGCTACACAGATCAGGATCAGCCTAAAACAGTGAAAGATGTTTGCGAAAATTTGATCGGAAAATGTGAATCAGAGATGGCAGAGAAAGGGATTCGCTTGAAAAAGCTCATGATCGAGCCTGGAAGATCTGTCATTGCCGAAGCAGGGTGCACGCTATATAAGGTGGGGGATCTGAAGGAAACTCCAAACCGCTCCTACTTATTTGTGGACGGTGGAATGACCGATAATATCCGTGTTGCATTATACGAGGCAAAATATGATTGTGATCTGGCAAATAAAATGGATCAGGTCAGGAACAGAAAATATACTATCGCGGGGAAATGCTGCGAATCAGGTGACATTTTAATAGAAAATGCAATGCTGCCTGAGGTAAAAGCAAATGATTTGATTGTTGTTTACGGAACGGGTGCTTATGGATATTCCATGGCGAGCAATTACAACCGGATGAACAAGCCGGCGGTCGTATTCGCCAAAGATGGGAAAGCTCATATTGTAATAAAGAGAGAAAGTTATAGTGATCAGTTACGTTTTGAAACAGATGAGGAGGTGTTTGCATGAACGTAGTACAGAAGTATGGAGGATCAAGCTTAGACGGTATTGAAAAATTAAAGCGGTAGCAAAACATATCGCCTCCTTTCGAAAAGACGGAGACGGTATCGTGATTGTAGCCAGTGCAATGGGTGGAACAACAGATGATCTGATCACATTGGCCCACCAGTTTGGAGACGAAGTTCCAAAAAGAGAACTGGATGCTTTGTTAGCGACCGGAGAACAAAAGACCGTGGCATTATTGGCCATCGCACTTCAGAATCTGGGAGTGCCGGCTGTATCGATGACAGGGTTCCAGTCCGGTTTTATCACAACGGATCATTATTCAAAAGCAAGGATCAAGGAGATCAATACTGAACGAACGGAACAATTTCTGAAAGAGGGTAAAGTGGTTGTGCTCGCCGGATTTCAGGGAATCAGTGAAGAAGGAGATATCACGACTCTGGGACGGGGCGGTTCTGACACAACGGCAGTTGCCATCGCAGCGCAACTGGGATGGGACTGTGAGATATACACTGATGTAGATGCAATCCACACAGCAGACCCAAAGATTTATCCAAATGCGAAAAAGCTGGATCAGATCACATATGAAGAAATAATGGAATTAACATCATCCGGAGCAGGAATACTTGAAACGAGAAGTGTTGAACTCGCAAAAAAATACAATGTAAAGCTATTCATCGGAAAATCCTTGGAGGAAGATAAAAGAAAGGGGACTTATGTTATGAACGACAGTATTTATATAGAAGATATGCCGGTTACCGGTATCACCATATCAGATGACTGCTCTATTTATTCCTTAAAAGGCATGGAAAACAACGGAGTGGAAATCGCAAAACTGTTCCAACTGCTGGCAGATTTAAATATCAACGTAGACATGATCTCAAAGCAGACCTATGGAGAGAATAAGTGTACGGTCTCCTTTAGCTGTACCGACACTCAGTCAAAGGATCTGGATCAGGCGATCAATAATCACGAAATCCTCAGCGGAATCAGTATCGAAAAGCAGTCGAATTTATCCATCCTTTCATTGGTAGGTGTTGGAATGGTCACCGCTACAGGAGTTGCAAGCAAGGTATTTTCGATTCTGGCAAGGGAAGGAATCGCATATTATCAAATCACCACATCTGAAATATCAATTTCCGTAACGGTAAATCGTGACGATAAGATCAAAGCAGTTATCGCTTTATGTGAAGCGTTTGGTCTGTAGCGATGCTGGCCTTTTCAAAATATCATGGCTGTGGCAATGATTTTATCATCATAAGAGAGAAAGCATCCAAAGAGGTCCCATACTCTTTGCTGGCCCGGGAGATCTGCCACAGGACACTGGGAATCGGTGCGGACGGATTGATCATCGTGAAAGAAGATCCATTGGAAATGATTATTTACAACAGTGACGGAAGCAGAGCGCCGATGTGCGGCAACGGGATCCGCTGCTTTGCAAAATTTTGCAGGGATGAAGGAATCCGAACAGAGAATTCTTTTGATGTGGAGACCCTGGCGGGAACAATGGGAATCCATATCGTCAAGGAAGAACCTTTTCTCGTGGAAGTGAAAATGGGAAAACCCGACTTTCGTCCTGAAAGCATTGGAATCGAAACAAATGAAAAAAATTATTTAAATAAAGAACTGGAATTAAAAGTAGGAAGGGTCATCGTCAGCAGCTGCTTCATGGGTACCGTTCATACCGTCATATGGCTTGAAGACTTAGACAGAGTCGATTTGAAGGCTTTGGGAGAAGAAATTTCCAATCATCCGGTCTTTAAAGAAAAGACGAATGTGAACATGGTGCAGGTCATTGACAGAAGAACACTTAGATTGATGACCTACGAGAGAGGGGCTGGTCTGACCAACGCCTGCGGAACAGGTGCTTGTGCCAGCGTTGTGATCGGCAGTATGGAAGGCCGATGCGGCAAGGAAGCAGATATCGTACTGCCATACGGAGCATTACATATCTCACAGAAGCCGGATAGTGAAGTAGTGATGACCGGCCCTGCAGAAAAGGTAGGGCATGGGTACTTTCGGGAAATAGAAGGGAGAGAAAACCTATGATAAGAGGATCGATTGTAGCGTTGATTACGCCATTCTGTGAAGACGGAAGTGTAAATTATGATAAATTGCAGGAACTGATTTTATGGCATATCAGGGAAGGATCCGACGGAATCTGCATTTTAGGGACGACGGCTGAAACACCAGCTTTGACTGTTTCCGAGAGAGACAAGATTGCGGAGGTCGCAATAGAGGCTGCAGACAAAAAAATTCCGATACTTGTGGGAAGCGGATCCAACAATACGCTTGTTGCAAAGGAACAAAGTATAAAATATGAAAAAATGGGCGCAAACGGTCTTCTTGTGATTACTCCTTATTACAACAAGACTAATAAGGCGGGAATGATCCATCATTTTACGGAGATTGCAGATGCAGTAAATATCCCGGTCATCCTGTACAACGTTCCGGGGAGAACTGGGTGCAGCCTTACCTTTGAGGCATTGAAGGAACTGAGTTCCCATCGGAATATTGCCGGAATCAAAGAGGCAAGCGGAGATATTTCATTTGTAAGTAAAATTTCCAGACTTGCCAACGAGAACTTTGTGGTATATTCTGGTAATGATGATATGATCATACCACTCATGTCGTTGGGTGGATCAGGAGTCATCTCGGTGGCTGCCAATATCATTCCAAAAGAAATGCATCAGATGACGATGGCATATTTGAAAGGTGATGTAGTACAGGCCAGAGAAATACAACTGAAGTATCTTGATTTTATCAATGCGCTGTTTATTGAAACAAATCCGATTCCGATCAAGGAAGCGATGAATATCGCAAATATGAATGTTGGAAAATACAGACTGCCGCTGTATGAAATGGAAAGCAGTTCAAGGGAATATCTGATCGCCAAAATGAAAGAAGTGATGTAATGAAGATCGTTCTCGTGGGATTCGGAATGATGAATCAAATGGTTAAGGAGCTTATTGACAAGAAGCAGGATATGGAATGCATCGGTATCATCGGCTCAAGACATGCACGAAGCCTCTTCGACATCGGAAGTGATTTTGACGTCATTATTGATTTCAGCCATCCTGATTATTTAAATATGATCTTTGAATATGTTGAGAAAAAATCTGTCGCACTTGTTTTGGCTACAACCGGGTACACCCAGGAGCAGATAGAATCGATCAGGAAATTGTCCTTAAAAGCTCCCATCGTCTATACTGCAAACTTTTCCCTGGGAATTACCGTTTTCCAGCAGATATTGAAGCAGATCACGCCGGTATTAAAGGATCTGTTTGATGTGGAACTTATTGAAAAGCATCATCGCCAGAAACTGGATGCACCGAGCGGAACGGCTAAAATGCTTTTGGAAGCCATGGATGGATTAGAATACCGGGACAGAAAATACGGCAGAGAGGGAGACTGCAGAAGAGGGGATGAAATAGGGATTCATTCGATACGGGGAGGATCGATCACAGGGGAACATACCGTGATGTTTATCAATGAAGATGAGATTTTGGAAATCTCTCATAAAGCAGAATCCAAGCAGGTATTTGCAAGCGGAGCACTGAAGGCAGCGGAATTTGCAGTCAAACAAACTCCGGGGCTTTATGGTATGGATGATGTACTATTTCAAAAAAGATAATACGTAAAAAGGCAAACACTTAAAATTGCAGGATCAATGAGGTAAATGAATGGATGCAAATCAAATAACACAATATATAAATAACTCTGAAAAAAAAACCCCGGTAAAGGTATACTTAAAGGAGAAAAAGCCGATCCCCTTTGAAAATTGCAGGGTATTCGGCAGTGCTGACAAGATCATTTTCGGTGAATGGTCTATAATCCGTGAAATTCTGGAGAAGCATCGCGAGGATGTGGAAGATGTAATCATTGAAAATAACTGCAGAAACTCCGCAATTCCTCTGCTGGATTATAAAGATATCAATGCCAGGATCGAGCCGGGAGCCATCATCAGGGAAAATGTTGAGATCGGCGAACGTGCGGTGATCATGATGGGAGCTGTCATTAATATTGGTGCTGTAATCGGTGAGGGTACAATGATCGACATGAACGTCGTTCTGGGCGGCCGCGCTATCGTCGGGAAAAACTGCCATATTGGTGCCGGAAGTGTTCTCGCAGGAGTCGTTGAGCCGCCGAGTGCTTCACCGGTTGTTATTGAAGATGATGTATTGATAGGTGCCAATGCTGTTGTGCTGGAAGGAATCCGTGTAAAGAGAGGGGCTATCGTAGCTGCGGGAGCTGTCGTGGTGGAGGATGTTCCTGAAAATGCAGTCGTTGCAGGGATCCCTGCAAGGGTAATAAAAATGAAAGATGAAAAAGCGATTGAAAAAACAACGATTGTTGATTCTTTGCGGCAATTATAAATATAACTGAAAAGACGGTTGGAAAATTATACCAGCCGTCTTTATTATTTTTTATGTTTTTACTTAGATAAAGCACTTTCTGTTTCCGCTTCATTGTCTGCTTCTGTTTCGTCAATTGTATATTTATTCATACCAAATAATTTGTTTAGAACAAATACAGCAGCCATGAACAGACCGAGAACGGCTATCATAGGAACGTACCAGTTGTCAATAAACCCAGAAATCAGGAAACCGACACATGCTACCGAAGCACAGGTTACGGAATAAGGAATTTGAGTCTTGATATGGTCGGTATGTCTGATATTTGAAGACGCGGAAGAAAGAATCGCGGTGTCGGCCAATGGAGAGCAGTGATTACCGAATCCGCCGCCGCCGATGACAGCAGCGATGCAGGCTGAAACACTGACATCCATAGCTAATGCCAAAGGAACTGCAAGAGGAATCATAATTGCGTAAGTACCCCAAGATGCACCGGTGGAGAAAGTCATAACACAGGCGAAGATGAAGAGGATTAACGGAACAACGAATCCAGGTACATTCCCGACAAAGAGGGAAGCGATATATCCTGCCGTATCAAGTTCAGATCCTACGCCGCCGATACCCCATGCAAACGCAAGAAGGATAACAACGAAAAGCATTGATTTTGTACCTACAACAAAGGCTGAAATGGAATCGCTGACTTTTGATAATCTTCTGACTGCATAGAAGATGATAGCGAAAACAACTGCGATGGCAACTGCATAGGTCAGAGCAAGCATTCCGTCCATATTGTTTACTGCATCCAATATACTGAAGGATTTAAAGAAGCCTCCGGTATAGAGCATGAAGATTAATGCGCAGGCAATCAAAAGAAGGATTGGAGCAAGAAGGTCGATTGCTCCGCCTTTCATTTGCTCAATGGAAGAGAAATCATCTTCATCGGCACCGCCTCCGCTGAATGTCTTATCGCAGAGTTTCCCGGTTTCCAATGTCCTTTTCTCCGCCTTGGCCATAGGACCAAAGTCAAGTCCGAGATATACAACAACAATTACCATAATAATGGAAAGCCATGCATAATAATTGTGAGGGATACACATCAGAAACGACTGAAATGCATCCTGTTTCACTCCCGCAGTTTTATAACTGTCCGCGATCAGAGAGGTTATGAATGCTACCCAACTGGACAGAGGGATAACCAAGCAAATACCTACTGCAGTAGAGTCGATAATATAAGAGAGTTTTTCTCTGGAAATTCCGAATTTGTCTGTGATAGGTCGCATAACGGAACCGTTTGTCAATGCATTAAAATAATCATCAAAGAAAATAAGTAGGCCGATGAGCCAGGTGGTACCCTGAGCACCTTTTTTGGTTTTGATTTTTCGCCCCAGCAGATTACCGAATGCCGTCGAGCCTCCGGATCTTGTAAGAAGACCAATCAGACCGCCCAGCATGATAACGATCATCAGGACCTCCATGTCCCAAGGATCTGTCAGTTTGCCCAGTATGATTTGGACCATCTTTTCCATTGCCCCGAGCGGGCTGCCCCCGGCGATGATCATACAACCGGTGTAAACGCCGATAAACAGGGACAATAAGACTTCTTTCGTAGCAATAGCTAGAATAATTGTGAGAAGAGGTGGGACGACTGCCCAGAATCCAACTTCCATATATCTACCTCCTTTATAAAAAATATTTGGGAACGATTTTCACGCAATTTGTATTCTAAGCTGAGCTTGAAATGAATGAATAATGAGGCCGAAACTTAATGGACACTTTTGTAAGATATGTAGAAGAATACAAATTGATTCTCGCTAGGACGTATTATAAACTGAGAAAAAATGAATGTAAACCGACAAACAGTAAAAACATTCAGAAAATTAAAAAAACTATGTACATGGTATAATGTTTTATGTTATTATTTAAACAAAATATTTTTATCTGTAAATTTTTCGGCAAAGAGGTGTAACAATTGGAAAAAATAATGGAACACATTACGATCGGCCAAATGGCTAAGATCAACGGAATCTCTGAACAGACTCTTAGACTTTATGATAAACTGAAACTTTTGCAGCCTAGTGAAATTAATTCTGAAACCGGATATCGATACTATAATATCAAGCAGTGTGCAAAACTGGATATGATCCAATATATGAAAGCTTTGGGCATGAATCTCATACAGATCAAAGAATGTTTTGACGGTAATGATGTTGAGAAGTTGAGGCAGATATTGGTGCTTCAGAAAAAGAACATAGAGAATCAGATTATAGAGCTTCATCATGCAACGGAAGCAATCGACAGAGCCATTGAAAGCTATCGAAGATACGATGCTGCACCGGAAGAAAACGAAGTAATCTTTGAATACATAAAGGAACGAAAAATTTTTGTTTATGATACGAAGATAAACTGCTACAGCTACGGCATGGATTATTATGAACATATTTTACGTTCCCTGAAAAAGGTCTACGTCCTCCATCGTTTACCAATCAGTTATTTTTGTAATGTCGGGAGTATTATGAGAAAGGATCACTTCAAAAAAAAGGAACTTTGGGCGTCGGAAGTTTTTCTATTTGTCGAGGATGATTTTGAGGCGAAAGATGGAATCGAAATCATACCGGAGGGCATGTACCTGTGCATGTATTGTTATGGATTTAACAAAGAAGAAGAGTCATTAAAAAAGTTGATGAATTACATTTCATCACATAACTATGTGGCCCAAGGTGACTGCATCAGTGAGGTGCTGATTGAATTTCCAACGTTTAACGAATATGACAGAAATGCATTTATGAAAATTCAAGTTCCTGTGGAACAAAAAGAAAATTTTATAAACAGGGTA